>Ga0265319_1000989_pt1 | contig 17807 bp, 11 predicted proteins | sample 4824metaG_FD_192443 | JGI IMG/M metagenome (GOLD analysis project Ga0265319, IMG submission 192443) | Rhizosphere microbial communities from Carex aquatilis grown in University of Washington, Seatle, WA, United States - 4-8-24 metaG | ecosystem: Host-associated > Plants > Roots > Rhizosphere >...
CTTAATTGGAAAGTGCGCTAAGAAATATCATCAACGTTGAATGAACCTTCGGAAGGCTCATTCAATACGATATAAAAAAATGAATCGTTTGTTACTTTCTCGCGGAAGCCTTCCGAAGGTTTCCGCAGAATGCTCAGGTTTCGTTCCGCTCGTCAGAGCGGAACTTCTCGATTGCAATTTTTAAATTCAGGTGTCTATATCGCGGGTGTTACACCTCTTCCCATTCCGAACAGAGCAGTTAAGCCCCGCAGAGCCGATGGTACTATACGGGTAACTGTATGGGAGAGTAGGTCGATGCCTGATATATTTTGAAATGCCCCGTGCCAAAAGCACGGGGCATTTTTGTTAAAATTATCGAAGTTGTTTTAAGGTAGAATTATTATAAATTGAGTGTGTGCCTACTGTTTTGAGAATAGGATCGTTTCGGTTTCATTTCTATTCTGATGAATTGAATGAACCGGAACACATCCATGTATCGACACCTGATGGTGAATGCAAGTTCTGGCTCGATCCAATCGTTTTGGCAAGAAATCGGGGGGTGCCCCCTCACGAACTTCGGCGGATTGAAAAATTGGTTTTCGACCATAAGGACTTTTTGAAGGAGAATTACCATGAGTACCACAACCGTTGAGAAAGATGTCATCGCGGAGCCGGCTGCCCTTCGAGCATGGGCGGAAAAACGTATGATATATGTTGAGTTGACAGACGGAAGGATTATCGGCTTTCCGGCAAATCGGTTCACGATATTAAAAAATGCTTCAGATGAACAACTTAATGAGGTGATGGTACGTTTAAACGGATATGCTTTGCGTTGGGAAAATTTAGATGAGGATATCACTGTTTCTGGAATCGTTCAAGGACGATTTCAATTACCTTAATTCGTTAAGGGGGGTGAAATCCGGTCGATGCCTGATATATATTTCAATGCCCTATGCGAATACCATAGGGCATTTTTATTTATCTAGGTATCGGCTTTTTCCATCTCAAACGGTTCAGAATCCGTTGATCCATGCGGCGCATTTCCTCAACGTGACACACAACATGCCTCGACGGGCGCCATTTTTTCCGCTTGGAAAAATCATTCTAAAGTTCTATCTTACAATGTGTTGCCATATTGCGCTATCACCGAACCGCCGAAAAAATGAAAAAATATAAGAATTCCGTGAAAAGCTCACACTATTTTTTGCTGGTCGTGGCCGCTCTCTTCCTTCACATGGCCGGACCGGTTCGTTTGCTCTCTCAAACAAGAGCTGAAGCAGAACAGGCGCTGCAAACTATGACGCCGGATGAAATCAACCAGAAGCTCAAAGAACTTGGAATATCGAGGGAAGAAGCAGTCCAGCGTGCCAAAGCGCTGAACATTAACCTCGACGATTATCTTTCGCGGATCCCGTCGCCTACTACAGCAACCCCCAACGCTTTGCAACAGGATACGACAGGATCGTACGCTCCGGCGAGAAGAAGAGCAGAGGTTCTCGTTGCAAGAAAGGAGCTTATCGTGCCGGGCTTTGAAAGACGGACAGGCACTGAAAGGCTGCAGCCCTTTGGCTATGATATCTTTCAATACCCTCCTTCTTCATTTGAACCCGTTATCAATGTCTCGACGCCGCAGTCGTATATCCTCGGCCCGGGTGACCAGATTATCATAGCGGTCTGGGGAGAGACGAGGCTCAATTTGCAGCTTATTGTCAACCGTGACGGAAACATCCTTGTTCCTGATGTGGGGCCCGTGTCGGCGAACGGCGCATCGGTGCAGCAGTTCCGCGAAAAATTACTCCATCGGATGTCGGAGGTTTACTCCGGCCTGAAAAATGGCAGCCAAGGCGCCAACACTTTTCTCGATGTATCGATCGGAAGACTGAGAACCATTCAGGTGTATGTGATGGGGGAAGTGGCGCAGCCGGGGGGATATTCCCTCTCGTCAATGTCTACGGCATTCCATGCGCTCTATGTCTCCGGCGGCCCGACAGTCAACGGGACAATGCGTGAAGTACAAGTAATAAGGGACGGCAAGACAATCGCTTCCGTCGATATGTATAATTACGTTCTCAAAGGGGACAAATCAAAAGACATCAGACTTGAGGATGACGACATTGTGCTCGTCAAACCCGCTGGAAAACGCGTTGCGCTTATGGGAGAAATCACGCATCCCGCTATTTTCGAAATGAAAGATAAAGAATCTCTGGGAAACCTCATCGCGATGGCAGGCGGGCTTCGCTTTAATGCATATTATGACAGGATCCACATCGAACGGATCATACCCTTCGAACAGCGCAACTTGCATGAGCGGAACATCCTCGACCTTGATGTTACTTTTAGTTCATTGACAGATTTGCAAAAAAGTTCCGCTCCGCTTGAAGATGGCGACGTCGCGACAATATTTAAAATCGCCGGCTTGTCGGAGAACCGAGTCTCGATAACAGGTACCATCAATAAGCCGGGAAATTTTCAGCTGGAGCCCGGCATGCATGTAAAAGATCTGATCTATAAAGCGGACAGCCTTCAGCGCAATTCATTTATTGAGCGTGCAACGCTATTCAGGATGCTCCCCGATTCGCAGCGCAAAATCATCGCGTTCAACCCGCGGCTTGCGCTCGCCGGAGACAACGACAACAACATCGCTCTTCAAAATGAAGACAGTGTTGTCGTCTACAAAGAAACACAGTTTTTCCCCCGTGACTCCGTTACCATTACGGGGGGAGTCCGATATCCGGGAAAATATCCGCGTCGCAATAACATGGCTCTCTCCGACCTCGTGGTTATTGCGGGCGGACTGAAAGAAAATGCGCAAACGTTCGGCATTCAGATCTCGCGCCTGGATACCACGATTATCGGCACTTACAGCAAGGTGATCATGTACGACCTGCCGAAGGAATACTGGCATGTTGATGATACACAAAATTTCTATCTCAAAGATAAGGACGTCGTCTCTGTCCCCATCAACCCGCGGTATTCAGAACAAAAAGTGGTGCAGGTTTCAGGGTATGCTCTTTATCCGGGGACATACGCACTGCGGTACGAAGGAGAACGGCTCTCGGAAGTACTCAAGCGGGCAGGCGGTTTGAGACAAGGTGCATACCTGAATGGCTCTGTCCTTTTGCGAAAGGCGAAGAATGCAACAGTACTTTTTACGAACCTCACTGTTGATACCATAGGAGTCAAAGTAAATAATTATGATCTTATTCCCCTGGACTTCAACAATGCAGTAACAGACACCACGTCGCGCGATAATGTTGTGATGGATCCGGACGACTCCGTTCACATCGCCTTTCTTGAAGACGTTGTCTATGTTCGCGGCGAAGTATTCGTCCCTACTCCGATCCTGTACAAGAAAGGTGCGAGTGAGAGCTATTACGTCGATCAGGCAGGAGGATATAAGGAAAATGCGGATAAAGGAAAAACCGCGGTGTTTCTCCCCGGCGGGAAGAAATGGGAGCCGGGTTTCTTCATTTTACCCAACCCTGAAATACTGCCCGGAAGTTTGGTGTTCGTCCCCAGAAAAATTGAGACGGAAGATAAGACATTGTCCGTCCTGGCTGCGTGGGGGACTGTTATGGCGAGCTTAGCCGCAATCACCATCGCTATAGTGCAGGTGACGAAGTAGTCGTTGGCGCGGCGGCCGGCTGAGGCTTTTTGAAAAGAAATGTACATTACGATAGTGTTGCGGATCCGCCGACCGAACCCGAAAAAGATTGAAGTTCGGGCTGTTGCTATTACCCACCGGAATTGCTTCATAGAAGAAAATAGGATAATTGGTAAATGGAAAATAACGCTCCATCAGAACCCGCCAAGTCGAGACCAGAGTTAAACTATGAAGAAACGTTCTCTGTCCTCTGGGGCTCTCGAAAGCTGATCGGTATTATCGTCGCTTCAGTGACGGTGGCAGCGGTCATCATCAGTTTATTGCTTCCCCCGTTCTACGCCTCAACCGTTGTCATTTTACCCGAGACAAGTCAAAGCAAATTGGCGGCTCTCGGCGGGCTCTCCGACCTTGCATCGCTGGCTGGAGTGAATGTCGGGGCGGAAGCGTCGCCAACGAAACTCTATCCGGTCATTGTTAAAAGCGAAGCGGTTCTCAAGAACGTAATCTATCGTAAATATCAAACGAAGGCTTTTCCCGATTCGGTGAACCTTGTTCAGTTATGGGATGGCGACGAGGGAAATCCGCAATTGGCCTATGAAACAGTGTTGAGAGATTTGCGTGATGAGTTGGACGTCTCACTTGATTCGAAAACGAACGTTCTTACCGTCTCCCTGTTCACCAAAGAGCCGCAGCTCTCCGCCGATATTGTGAACGCAATTGCCCATGAGCTTGATGTGTTCAGCCGCACTAAACGAACGACCAATGCTTCGGCACAGCGAAAATGGATCGAAGGGAGATTGACGGAGGTGAAGTCGGACCTGGAGCATTCGGAAAATGCGCTGAGAGATTTCCGTGAGAATAACCGAAGAGTTACCGATTCCCCCGAATTGTTGCTGGAACAAGGGCGCTTTATTCGGGAAGTGGAAATCAATTCGGCGTTGTTCACAGAATTGAAAAAGCAGTATGAAGTCGCCAAAATTGAGGAAATAAAAAACGTTCCGATTGTGAACGTTATGGATGCAGGAAGGCCGGCGGCGAAGAATGAAAAGCCTAAGAAAACCATCATCGTCGTTGTCTTTTTTGTGCTCTCATTGTTTGCCGGAATAGGTTTTGTCTATCTAAGATTTAGATACGCAGAAAAGGTCGCTGTAATTCGAAAGTTTCTGACATCGAAGGTATCGTTCAAGGCAAACGGCTAAGAGATTTTTTTTCCGAATTTGAACCGAATGAAACCGGCGTAACCTGTCATCCATTGGAAAGTCTTTGAAGTTACGGTGATCATCGTGAGGCAAAGGCTGTCTTTGCAGTTGCGGGATATCGTAAAAGGAATGTGGTTCAAGAATCCGAAGCCTTTAAGATCGAAAAGGGTCTTGGAGGCTTTGTGATTACTGAGAGCATCCAACCGAGGTATGTGTCGAGTGTATCAAACGCGCCGACAGGCTTTTTCTTCTTAGGCATAACACCATTGATGGTGGATAATCCACTACGCTGATGGCCTCCTGTACACCGTAATGCGCTCCAGGATAAAATAGGAATTCATCTATTGAAACGGTTTTCGATCATCTCAAATACGTTTTGGAATTTCCTGGGACAGATGCTTCCAATGCTTGCCGCTTTTTTTTGTATCCCGACGTTGTTGCGCCAATTGGGTCAGGAACGATTTGGATTGTTAACGATAATTTGGGTCGTTGCCGGATATTTCAGCATTTTTGATTTTGGCCTTGGAAAAGCTCTTTCGAAATACATCGCTGAATACAACACTGACAAGGAAAAACGGAAAGAAATTCCTGGATTGGTGTGGACTGCCTTCATCATCATGCTCGCGTTTACTGTTATAGCTTGCGCAATTTTTGTTGCAGTAATACCATACACCGTCAATTCCGTATTATTAATTTCTCCGTCGCTCCAAACGGAGGTTCTCGAAACATTCTATCTGGTGGTGCTGACGCTCCCGATGATAATTTTCCTCTCCGCTCTGCGCAGCATCCTTGAAGTGTACGGAAGTTTTCGAGACTCAAACTATGTGCGGACATTCATGGGCATAGCAATGTTCGTTGGGCCGGTGTTGATGCTTGGGTATACAAAGAGTTTGGTCGGGACGATCATGGTTATTTTTGTCGTTCGCCTCATCGGTACCGTGTGGTATATCTACTACTGTTTGAAATTAATACCGGAATTGAAAGAGCGAATTGACTTTTCCAGAAACAAGATCGGCACGCTGGTAAATTTCGGCGGCTGGGTTGCAGTCGCCAACATTGTCAATCCGGTCATGATAAGCGGAGACAGGTTTCTGATCGGCGGCGTTTTCTCTGCATCGCTCATTGCCTTGTATACGACCCCTTCGGAAATGATCACAAAATTGTGGATCGTGCCCGCGTCGATCATAGGAGTGCTCTTCCCGATCTTCGTATCATCGTCGATCATAGATATTCTCCAAACCAAACGTCTCTACCTGATCAGTCTTCGATTTTTGAGTTTTATGCTGTTCCCGGTAATTGTCGTGGTGATCTTTTTTGCCCCACAAATTTTGTCATTATGGCTTGGGAACGAATTTGCGGCGCAAAGCTTCTCTATTCTTCAAATACTGTCCATCGGCGTTTTCTTCTTCGGCATTCAACACATCCCTGTAGAATTAATCAGCAGCCTTAACCGGCCGTCAGTAACAGCAAAAATCAGGCTGGTTGAATTGCCGGTCTATTTTATCGTGCTGTGGTTCGTTATTCATCATTACGGCATGACCGGCGTGGCCTGGGTATGGACCATCAGAATTATTGTGGACCTGGTGTTTCTGTCGAGTACTTCCTTTTATCTGCTGCGCTGCTCATTACGAGAACAGTCCTCGTTCATACTTCTGATGGCATGCATGTTTTGCACATTTATCGTCGGCATGGCCGCAAAGGATTTTACGTATCAACTCATCCTGTTTTGTGTTGCCCTCGTCGGTTTTTCCGTCTTCTTGTTGAAGGGATTGAGCAGCGAAGAGAATATATTGCTGAAGAATTATTTTAACAGAATTATTTTGCGGCGCGTCGAAGTTCTCCCGTTGAAATAAACAGCGTTAGGATCGTGGGTGCATTCAAGTTTTTTGGATCCGTGACAGATTGCACCATGATCGTCTTTTGAGATTTGCGCCGAATGCACGGATGGCAGCCCTCCATGAATTGCGATGGGCGCCGAAAAGTTTAGTACACCCTGTTATGTATCTTCTTGACGAAGGCCGTAATGATTGAATCTTTTTTTGGTTGGAGTATCGTCACTGTTGTAGCGATTTCACTTGTCGCATGTGCAATGCTTCAGCGGTGGCAGCCGTACAGGGATTTATTCTTTGTTGTTTTCTTGATCCAGGGGTTTGTCTATCTCTATTTTTCTCCGGTGATTCGATTCGGTGAATTCTCTTTCGATCAAAAGAACCGCTATCTTGTCTTGTTCATTGAGATATTCATTTGTTTCATTATTCCATTCGTAGCGGTCTATCAGAGGAGGATACGAGGAACGTCCATCCGGCCTTTGAAGGAAGAACTAGTACCTGTAAACAGTCATATTATTCTCTATTCGGTTGCTGCGGTCGTGATGACCGTCGGTTTCTTAATAATAGCACTGGAACAGAATCTTCTGTTTAAACGCCTTGGTCCGACTTTGCCCGAGGCGATTGCAAGCCTATCATTCCTGGAATTTTTTATTTATCGCGGCTTTAGCGAGTGGAGTTTGTTTTTCTTCCTGCTCTTTGTCGCACTGGTTCAATGTGATCTGCCGCGAAAAATAAAGGGACTCTTATACTTCAGCATGGCGATTACGGGGACTGCATATTTCACGTACGCCCTTATCAACTCGCGGATCGCGTCAGTATTAGGGATCTGTGCGGTGTTAATCACCTATGCACTCTTCACCGGAAAGAAAATAAAGAACACTGCGAAACTGGCTAAAATTGTCGTGATCATTTTGTTTGTTTCTGCATATAGTCTTAAAGTTGTTCAAAATGTTAGAGACAACATACTTTACGATGGTCTGACGTTTAGTTATTTAGACCCTTTCTACAAAGGTGAGGAAGGCAGCAAAAATGGGTATGAATTCTGGTGGAGGCTGGATGGAGTGGAACTATTGGCCGAGATGACCCCGGCGGCATTGACCAAAGGTTTTGCGTGGGGTGAGGCGTGGGTTAAACCAATTGAGATTGTTTATCTCCCGTTGTTCAATCGGCATAAAAGCGATGAGATCAAAGCGAATTTTGAGGATACGGCGGAAACATATTTTCTCGAACATTATACCACCATAGACAATGAAACGATGGATGTGAATTCCACCCCCCTTACTGATTGGTACGGGAATTTTTTTCTGTTGGGTTTTCTGGCGTGTGCTATTGTCATCGGTTTTGGCTTCGGATTCGTGATCAAATCTCTATCGTCGCACCGCCGTCCGTTTGTATTCTGCTTCTCCTTATTTGTGCTCACACGGTTCATGTCTTTTGAAACAGAATTCATTACTTTTGCCGCACTACTTGTGAAGACTCTCCCTCTTTTTTTAGTGCTTTTTGTTCTTCCTCCGTTTCACAAAAAAGATGAGGAAAAAATTGCAGTATAGTCTCAAGGCTCAAACGCAAATTGCTTATTGCAACGGATCTCCGGCAAGCGGCTGAAATGCTCGGAACGATATTCGGAACAAGCGGTGCCGCCACCGGCCTTTTTTTTCCGAATGAAACAGCCCTCATGCAGGAGAGATATGGCAACGAGCACTTGACCGACAGAATTTACAACAAATGAAATCTCAACGTCTGTTACATATTGCCGTCCTTATGACACAGGGCATTGGAGATGTCGTCTGTTCAACGGTCATTATTTCTGGATTGCGGAAGACATATCCCGATTGTTCCATTACCGGCATACTAAAAAGCCCGATTGAGGCAGGTATTTTTGGGGGAACAACCGCCCTTGATAATGTTATTTTTTTTGATCCAAACAAACCTCAAAGGATTTCCCAGCAGACCCAATTCGTTTGGAGAATAATTCAATCTCGGTTCGATATGTTCATTGTTCCGACCGATCTTGACGGCATAAAATCACCGGTGCTTGCATTGATCTCGGGAGCTTCTCGTCGAGTAGGCGAGTATTTTACGTCGGCGAGCACGTTGTATACGCAAACCGTACCACGCGATATCACAGAACATAAGGTATTGAGTAATCGTCGGATTGCAGAGCTCGCTGGCGGAGAGAAAGAAATGATGCCGAGCGTCTACTATTCCGGCGATGACCGGCAATACGTTGAGTCTTTCTTAAAGGATCAAGGAATAGCAGCACAAAGAACGCCGATCGTGATAATTCATCCTGGTTCTGGTCCCGTCGAACGTCACAAGAGATGGGATGGCAATAGGTTTGCTCTTGTGGCAACTCGCCTGATAGCAGAAAGCAATGCCGCTGTCATATTTGTCGGAGGAAGAGATGAAGTCTCTTTATGTGATGAGATTGTTGCGAATATCCCCGGAGGGGCTATATCGGTGGCCGGAAAATTTGAACTAAGGCAGACCGCGGCTCTCTTTCGGCTCAGCACGGTGGTGTTGGGGTCGGACAGCGGAATGATGCATGTTGCCGCCGCCGTTGGTGCACCTACCGTCGTTATCTTTGGACCAACGGATCCCGGGAGGACCGCACCGTTTCATGCGTCAAGAATTCTGTGGAAAAGTATCCGGTGCAGCCCCTGTTATCCGGCGCTTCCGCTGGGGTGCGGCAATACTGTCTGTCTTGAACAAATTACTTCTGATGAAGTTGTTGAAGCGGTAAAATCTGTTATGTCGCCGGCTCCACGATGATGCATTGGATCATGGGAAAATTATTTTATGACTCACGTAACTTTATCATGAAAGAAGCGAGAACACTATGTGCGGTATTGTAGGGAGTGTCAGCAAGGATTTTCACTTTACGGAAAAACACGTGGATATATTGTTCCATCGCGGCCCTGACGACGGCGGATATTTTTGCGAAAATGGGGTGATGCTTGGCCATAGACGATTGTCTATTATTGATACAAGCGCAAATGGCCATCAGCCGATGGTCTCACGCGATGGCCAGATCATCCTAATATTTAACGGAGAGATATATAATTTTCAAGATATTAAAAAAGAATTGGTTGCAAAAGGTTATGTCTTTAAATCTCATTCTGACTCTGAAGTCTTGATCTACGGGTACATGGAATATGGAACCGCGTTGGTAAATAAATTGAACGGGATATTTGCTTTCGCAATCTATGATAAAAGAGCCGGCAGGATCTTCATCGCGCGGGATCAGCTTGGCGTTAAACCGTTATACTACTACAAGCAAGAGAATGTTTTTGCATTTGCATCGGAACTAAAAGTTTTCAAGGTGATTCCCGGGTTTGACAGGAGCATTGATATTAATGCTCTCAGCTATTACTTGCAGGCTCTTTATGCGCCCGGCGAGGCAACTCCATTTCAGCACGTCAAGAAACTCTTGCCGGGTCATTATATCCTCTTTGATTTGCACAAAAATTCCTTTACGGTACATCGGTATTATGATATCGCATTCAATGTCGAAAAGAAGGTCGTAAGCGAAAGAGAATGGATAGATCGGCTTGACGCGGCATTACAAAAAGCTGTTCAACGACAACTCATGAGCGACGTACCGCTTGGATATTTTCTCTCAGGAGGATTAGATTCAAGCATTATCGTGGCAATTGCCAAGAAAATGTTCCCTCAAAACAGTTTGACATGCTTCACGATCGCAACAGGACCGGATATGAAAAAGGAAGGTTTTGCTGCCGATGAATATTATGCACAGATTGTCGCGAAATCTCTCGATGTAAAGCTCGAGATTATTCCTGCTCACGTTGACATGCTGGCACAGTTTGACGAAATGATCTGGCATCTCGATGAACCCCAGGCCGACCCCGCCCCGATCAGCGTCTATAATATTTGCAGTGGCGCTGTTCAAAGGGGAATTAAAGTACTGTTGAGCGGTGCCGGAGGCGATGACGTATTTACCGGGTATAGACGGCATCAGGCACTGAACCTTGAAAAATATATTGCGCTGATCCCGAATTTTGCCGCTGCACAAATTCAATCAGCTGCCGGACACATCAATAGCTCGAGCCCGCTGGGAAGGCGGATTCGGAAAATTGTTCATAACATTACTTTGGCCAAAGATGAACGCCTCGCAGGATATTTTATGTGGATCGATGATCGGAATGTCACTTCATTATTTCGGAATGAATTACAATCTGACCTATTAAAGAAAAAATTACCCCGCGAATATTGGATGGATTTGTTGCGCAGCCTGCCGGCATCAACCGATGACATAAACAAATTATTGTATTTAGAATTAAGAACATTTTTGCCCGATCACAACCTGAATTACTTTGACAAAATGGGAATGGCTGCGAGTGTAGAAATAAGAGTACCTTTCCTTGACATGGAACTCATTGACCTTGCCGGGACGATGCCGCCGCGGCTGAAAATGAAAGGTAATGTGACAAAATATCTCTTGCGCAAAGTGGGAGAGAGATATTTGCCCAAAGAGGTTGTGTACCGTCCAAAGTCAGGTTTTGGCGCCCCGGTTCGTCAATGGATAAAGAGCAGCATGCGGCCGATGATCGTTGATAGATTGTCGGAAAGCTCCCTCAACAAAGCAGGGATCTTTGATAGTGCTAAAGTTCAAGAATTGATACGATTGAACCAGGAAGGGAAAATTGATGCATCGTACACTATCTGGGCATTGTTGTCTATTGATAGTTGGATGACACAATTTTACAATAATTAAGGCCGTCGAGAGAATAGCATATAATTCTGAATTAATTTACGTCGAAACAATTCGTTGAAGTTTCGTTGTTGATTTGCCAAAAAGAATTTCCGATCTCACTGAATGACCGTATCATATGGGAAATTTTCTTTTGGACAATTCCGCATGGAATCCAATTGTGATAAGTATTTTTCAAACATTGCGAAAACAAGCACAAAACAAGAGTAAGAATATTGTGCTTTTGTTCTTCACGATCCGACACCTCGCCGGGCGTCAGATCGTTTATCGTGTGTATTATGCTTTACGAAAAGTGCTGCCATTTTCCAGAACCAATGTTTCCCGCGTACGTAAACGTAATTCTCAATTTATTCTTAGTCCATCTATTCAGCGGAATTGGGAGTGTTCGTCCAATGAATTTTCCTTTCTTGGAAAGACGCTTTCCTTTGATGATGTTACTACGATCGAGTGGTATCCTGTGTCCACGTCAAAATTATGGCAATATCATTTCCATTCTTTCGATTATTTATTAAGTAAAGTATTTTTAACCGACGAAGAAGCGGCAAAGCAGCTGATACTGTCTTGGGTGATGACTCACAAAAAAAAAACCTCCGGCGCAATCGGTTGGGCTCCCTATCCGCTTTCTCTGCGAATCGTCAGCTGGGTTAAATGGATGCAGTCGGTTCATTGTTATGATTCTGTGATCATTGATTCACTCTCCAGCCAATACAATCTGTTGCTGCAGAACATAGAATACCATGTATTGGGGAACCATCTTCTGAAAAACATAAAGGCGCTGTTGTACTCTGCAGCATTCTTTTCTGGAGAGGAAGAAGTCTTAGATAAGGTCATTCAACTCCTGGGTGAAGAAATTGATGAACAGATATTGAAAGACGGAGGGCATTTTGAGCTGAGCCCAATGTACCATGCAGCAGTGCTGGAGGATCTGCTCGATGTCTATAATCTTGTTGTAAACAATCCATCGGTGTTCGAGCAGTATCACGGTTTACTGCCAAAAGTTCAAACAACAATTGCTCTCATGCTTGAGTGGCTCGAGGACATGTCATTTGGAAATACCCTTTCATATTTTAATGATGTCTCACAAAATGAAGCGCCAACGCTCCTTGAGTTGCGGGCGTATGCCGCAGCGCTGCATATCCCATTCCATAGTCATGTTCCGAAATTGTTGAAGGTAAAGAAGGACTCCGGATATAGTATCATCAGCCTTCAATCTATTCGCTTGATTGTCGATCATGGCAAGATGGGCCCTGCGTATCTGCCGGCCCATGCTCATTGCGATCTTTTTTCATTCGAACTGGCGATAAATGAGCATAGAATAATCTGTAATTCTGGCACAGACGACTATGGGAATCTTTCAACACGTCAATTGCTGCGAAGCACTCAGGCTCATAACACGGCGACGGTTGACGGACAGGAACAAGCGGAAATGTGGGGAGCTTTTCGAGTAGCACGCAGACCCAAGAATATTGTTTTTCACGTTGACGAGCGTGCGGACTGCATTTATTTTGAGGGGAAGTATGACGGATACAAGCACCAGAAGGCATTCATGGAGGATTACACCAGGAATATCATCGTAAATAAACAGTCCGAACAGATTACGGTTGAAGATATTTATAGGGGAGAGGGATTTCATACTATACATTCTTATTTACATTTTCACCCTCGCATAGATATCAAACCACAAGAGAACGGGTATAGTTTTTCAAATTCGACCGACGGAATTAACGGATATGTGGAATTCAATAAAAATTCTTACGTGGAAGCTGTTCGGCGGCCTTTCTTTGAAGAATTTGGATGTATGCAGCAGCATTACTGTCTTATCATTTCTCAATCGGCGTTTTCACCGAACACAGTCTCGTACACTCTGAGTATTGGTAGATGAATATTCTCTATATTACACACTTTTTCCCTCCTGAATTGAACGGCGGAGCCCGGCGGGTAAGTGATCTCGCGTCAGAATGGGTGAGACAAGGGCACGGCGTTACGATCGCAACGGGTTTTCCTACGCATCCGACCGGAATTGTTCCCCCGCAATATAAAAAACGATGGCTGGTTGAAGAATCTCATGAAGGTGTCCACGTACTTCGGGCAAAAAAGTTCAATGTGCCGAACAAGGGATTTATTCCAAGGATCGTAAACCATATCAGTTCGGCACTTTCAGCATTTTTGGTGGGAATTTTTCACAACGCCGATTACGACGTTATCATTGCTACGTCGCCTCCGTTGTTCATGGGTTTTTCCGGCGTGCTTTTGAAATTCTTCAAGAACATTCCTCTGGTGTTTGAAGTTCGGGATCTATGGCCGCAGCAGGCGATTGATTTGGGCGTACTTCACAATCCGCTGATTATATGGCTATCTCGAAAACTGGAACATTTCTTTTATTGGAGTGCCGATCATATAGTTGTGGTCACTGAAGAAAGTAAAAAAACTTTGATCGGTCAAAAAATCCCGTCCTCAAAAATCTCGGTGATAAGAAATGGTGTGAATGTTGATGCCTTTTGTTCGCCGAATGTTCAGGACATAAAGAAAGAATTCTCAATTGAGGAGAAGATCCTTATTACATACTGCGGTACCTTTGGTTTATCCCAAGGCCTGCAAATAATCTTAGAGGCCGCGAAGCGTTTGTCTGATGATGGCGCGGACAGGTTTCATTTTCTCTTTGCCGGCGACGGTGCAGAAAAGGAGTCGATGATCTCGTACGTCCAAGAGAATAATCTCAAAAATGTAATCATTCTTCCAACTCAGCCGTTTGAGAAGATGGAAAGTTTTTACAGATCTTCCGATATTCATATTGTTCCGTTAAGAAGACTCCCTCTATTTAAGCACACGATTCCTTCAAAAATCTATGAAATTATGGCATGCAGCGGAGCCATGATCTGCATGGTTGATGGGGAATGTCGTTCCATTATTGAAGAAGCGCGGGCGGGGGTTTTTGTTGAGCCTGAAAATGTCGCCCAACTCTGCTCTTTCCTTATTACTCTTGACAAAGAAACAATCACCGCTTTTAAATCTCTTGGAGAAAACGGACGAAATTGGGTTAAGAAATACTGCGATAGAAGAGAACAGGCAAAAATGTATATTTCGGTTCTAAAAGGCTTGGTTTTGCGGCAAATTCAATGACTAGGATATGTCCTTGGACACAACTTGTTATCGCCGATTTGGTAGATTTTATCCATGTAGGAAAGCGTGACATTCGAGATTAGCTCCTGAAAACGGGCTATGTCCGACTGCGCCATACTGGCAATTCTCTCTTGAATCCAAGCGAAGAGCTTGGAAGTTCATAAGGAATCTCAGATGAGTACCAATAACTATATTCATTGGAAACAATGGGATACTAAGGAATTCGGCCTTCCGGATGCGGGCGAGAGTTTTTACTTTGACCGCCTTTTCAAACGAATGGTGAAGGCCGATAGTCACGTTCTGGAAATAGGATTCGGTAACGGTGAACTTCTTGGCTATTTCAAATTATCAGGTCATTCAGTTGTGGGTGTGGAGATTCAAGATGAATTGACAACGAAAGCAGCAGAAAAAGGTTTTACGGCATTTTCGGGACTTGTCTGGGAAATACCTGAACTTCAGGACAAGCATTTCGATCTCGTCGTTGCATGTGACGTTGTCGAACATTTATCGTACGATGATCTCACAGTAATGTTCAGGTGGGTAAAAGGCCATTTGAACCCAAATGGCCAAATGCTTTTGAGATTTCCTGAAGGAGCATCCCCTCTCGGGCTGCCCAACTATAATGGCGATTTTACGCACAAAACATTTTTCACTAAAGATAAGATGCATAACCTGTGCATCGTGAACGGTCTGACGCTGGTAAGATATTCCGATGATTTGATCAGTTCCAATAAGCTGTGCTCCTTCGGCGTGCCTGGAAAATTTCTTCTGATGGTTCTTCAATGGTATAGCTGGCTTTTGATGAGAGCGGTCAGGATTGTATTCTATCCAATAGAGTCGAAATTAAAAATGGGAACGAACAGTATTGCTGTGATTCGTTCTTAATCCCGTTCAGAGATTTATGGAAGCCGTAGAATAAAAACAATTGAAAGGAACACACAGATGAAAAAACAAATTATCGTTCTATTCATGTGGATAGTGAGTGCATCGGGAGCTCTGGTCATTGCTCAAAATCCTCCGGCACAACAATCGAACGGCAGCGCCAGCGTCGTTGTCGATTTTGAGAGTTCAACATCTGTGAAATCAATGGTTGGATTCTTGGATAGCTTTACTGAGACTGCGCCTCCCGATAGTATGATCACTCCGCTTCATCCGCGTTTCATGAGGAATCCGGGCTGGGGTGCAAAAGGTTTTGAAAATCGGGTTGCCAGGGCAGAAAGCCTGGGAATGAGACCGGTTATTATCGTTGGCGGCGCATGGAAGTGGCCCCACAAAGATATGCCGTTCGCTGAATATTCGGTCTGGGAGAGTTTTGTTTCCGATCTGGTAAAGAAGTTTAACGACAAAAAAATCATTTGGGATATCTGGAATGAACCGACGGGCGACCTCAAAAAGGGGAGTGAAACAACGGACCAATTCCTAGAGTCTTTTCGCCGCGCGCACGATGTCTTGAGAAAAGAGTATGGGAATGATATTTACCTCGAAGGACCGAGCATAGGGACATGGGATAACCCCTATATCTCCATCGATCAATTTATGGTGTATGCCAAAGCAAATCATTTGAAGGTTGATGGATTGAGTTGGCATGAAATATTGGGCGATGAAAGTGTTCCTGCTGTTGCCGACCATTTGCTGCAAGTGCGCAAAAAGTATATTGAGAATCCAGACTATGCCAGTGTGGGAATTAAGGAAATTCATATTAATGAAATTATTGGAAAGTATTCTAATTACTACCCCGGGTCAATTCTTGCCTGGTTCTATTATTTGGAAAAAGGCGGCGCAGACGGCGCCTGCAAAGCTTGCTGGACAGATGACAGCGGAGAATTTACGTGCGGTAATTCGACGCTCGACGGCCTATTGGTCCCCAACACGTACGAGCCGCGGGCGGGATGGTGGGCGTACAAATACTATGCTGATGGTGTGGGATCTAGAGTCTCCAGCACCTCATCCGATAACCGTGTCGTAGCATTGGCAAGCAAAAGCGGTAAGAGAACTGGCACGGCACAAATTCTTGTCGGCAGCTTTGATCCCGGCAAGAAAAAGTACGATCAAGTACCAGTCAGTGTCTCTTTGAAGAACCTTCAGGCGCTTCCTTTTCTTACGAACGCTAAATTTGTCAACGTTTCAATTACCAGAGTTCCGAACGCAGGGTTGCTTCCAGTGCATAGTGTTCAAGCAGAGCGCGTAGTAACGATTCCTGTCGATGGTTCCACACCGGTTACTATACCGGATATGAAGCTGCATGAAATGATCGTATTGACGTTGTCGAATCCATAATGCCTGACGTCATTGTTCATTTGCAGAGGTAGACGGGATTTTTTTCAGTTGATTTCACAAACGGATTACTGAACGTCAATATAGTAATGGGAAAGAATTTTAGGAGAGCTCTAGCGCTCTTTTTCTGGAGCTCTCTATTATATTCTCAGACGGTATACTTGCCCGCAACTCATGATGTTTATGGTTTTCTAGACAGGATGGCTGCAAAACAGATTCTTATTGACTATCGTGATGCGGTAAAGCCGCTATCCCGTCAAGCTATTGCAGAGTTCTTGATGAGGGTTGACAGCGTGGGAACGCAATTGACAACGGTCGATCGGGAACGGCTGAATTTTTATAAGGAAGAATTTCAAGAAGAGATGCGAAGGCTTAACTACGGCAATTTGTCCGATGAACGCTGGCACCTCTACAGTTACCAAGGTGAAACATCGCATGTGATGGTCGATCTCATCGGCTCGATGTCATACAACCATCAAGCGGATGGCACAATTCTTCATACTTTATCGAGCGGAATTATGACGTACGGATATTTAGGAAACAATGTCGGTGCTTATTTTTATTATCACGACACTCATGATGGCGGATCATACATCAGCACGTTAGGTCCGCAATCGCCGCTGCGTCCCCTTTCTCCGCTGCCTTCAGTTGTCCCTTCTTCCTCGACTACGACAACGAATGGAACTGCCACGGCGTATGATTATGATGTGTTTAATGCTCAAGTGAATGTCGATCTTGGACTTGTCACTTTGTCCGGCGAGCAAATGCAGAATGTCTGGGGCGGCGGTGAGGCCGGTAATATTATCCTTTCGACCAAAGCGCCGGCGTACCCGCAATTGAAGCTGCATGCCCGGCTCGGCAAGGATATTGATTTCACCTACATCCACGGTTGGCTCTATTCCGGCGTAATAGATTCTTCGCAGACATACAATACGCAGTATTTCGGCAAGAGACCGACATATTTGAATAAATACATCGCGGCGAATATGTTGGAGTTCACGCCGTGGAATGGCGTCAATATCGCTGTCGGGGAATCTGAAATCTACGGAGGCCCGGGCCGAAATCCGGAA
>Ga0265319_1000990_pt1 | contig 17805 bp, 14 predicted proteins | sample 4824metaG_FD_192443 | JGI IMG/M metagenome (GOLD analysis project Ga0265319, IMG submission 192443) | Rhizosphere microbial communities from Carex aquatilis grown in University of Washington, Seatle, WA, United States - 4-8-24 metaG | ecosystem: Host-associated > Plants > Roots > Rhizosphere >...
TATGAGCGCATTGATACGAAGGGTGCCTTTCACGAGGAATGGGAGAAGAAATAAATCCATGAAAGCAAAAAAAGAACTCGACCCGACCGTGTTCGTCATTTTCGGGGGATCTGGTGATTTGACCTGGCGGAAACTCGTGCCAGCCCTGTTCGACCTCTACCGCGATGGACGGATGCCAAAAAAGTTCGCGGTTATCGCCATAGGGCGATCCGCTTTTTCTGATGCCAAGTTGCGTCTGCGTCTCCTTGACGGCGTGAATCATTTCTCGCCGAAAGGAAAAGCGAAAAGCGCGGACTGGAAAAATTTCAGCAGCCACGTTACCTATCAACAGGGTGATTACACGGACCTAGCGAATTACGTTCGTTTGGGAGAGCGCTGCGCCAAACTGGACCAAGACTGGCAGGAAAAAGCCATCCGCATTTTTCACTTGGCTACGCCGCCCGAGTTGTTTGGAGTGATTCCGAAAATGCTGGCCGCCGCGGGTCTGAATCAGGACCGGCAGCGGGCCCGAATCGTGGTGGAAAAGCCCATCGGTCATGACCTGGACTCGGCGCGAGTATTGAACCACCTGCTCACGGAGAGTTTTCAGGAGAAGCAAATTTTCCGCATCGATCACTATTTGGGCAAGGAGCCGGTGCAAAACATGCTGGCCTTCCGTTTCGCCAACCCGTTGTTCGAACCGATTTGGAACCGGCGTTACGTGGATTATGTAACCATTACGGTGGCCGAAGCGGTGGGCGTCGGACATCGCGGCGGCTACTATGACGAGTCGGGCGCGCTGCGCGACATGATGCAGAATCATCTCATGCAACTGCTCTGCCTGGTCGCCATGGAGCCGATGGTTTCATTCGACGCCGATGAAATCCGTAACAAGAAAGTCGATGTGCTCCACGCGTTGCGACCGATTTCCCGTCGTGAGGTTCAGCGGTGCGCGGTGCGCGGGCAATATGGCCCAGGCATCCTGCAGGGCAAAAAAGTGCGCGGCTATCGCCAGGAGGATGACGTATCCCGTCACTCCAAAACGGAGACGTTCGCCGCTCTGAAGTTGTTCGTGGATAACTGGCGCTGGCAGGGAGTGCCCTTTTATCTCCGCACTGGGAAGTGTCTGGCGCAGCAGGTCTCGGAAGTGGCCATCCAATTCCGCGCCGTGCCGCATGAGGCCTTCCCGCCCGAATCCAGACACGATTGGCAGCCGTCCCGGATCGTCCTTTCCATTCAGCCGGAAGAAGGCATTGTGCTGAGCTTTCAAGCTAAAGTCCCCGGACCGAAGATGCAACTGCGGCCAGTGGAGATGCGCTTCAATTATCGCGGCAACCCTCCCGTGCCTTCGCCTGATGCCTACGAAATTCTGCTTTGGGATGTTATGCAAGGCGACGCCACTCTCTTCATGCGCACCGACCAGGTGGAGGCAGCCTGGCGGGTGATGATGCCGGTGCTTAAGGCATGGAAGAAATCAACCCCACAAAATTTCCCCAATTACGCGGCCGGCACTTGGGGGCCCAAGGCGGCGGACGAATTGCTGGCGCGCTCGGGGCACACCTGGCGGCCAATCGCCCTCAGGTTCAAGGAACAATAACAGCCGATCCCTGATCAGTTTCTTCTTTGACCGCAAGCAGCGCCTGATTGGCTTCATCCAGAGAAAATACCGTGGCTTGCGGCTTAATTTTTAGCTCATGCGCGAGCTTGAGAAAATCACGAGCATCCTGACGGTTCATATTGGCCACGCTGCGGATCTGCCGTTCTCCCCAAAGCAGCGTATCGTAGTCAAAGGCGGGCATCTGATCGAGATGGATGGCATTGATGGCGACCACCCCGCCTTTGCGCAGACTGGTAAGTGCGGCGAGCACCACCTTCCCGCTAGGGGCAAAGGTGACGGCACGGTCAAGCGGCACTGGCGGTTTCACGTCTTCATCGCCGACCCAGGTGGCTCCCAAGGATTCGGCCATTTTTCGATGTGATTCCCCTCGAGTGGCGACATAGACTTCACATTTCCAGGATTGCAGTATCGCAATCGCCAAACTGGCTGAACTGCCAAAACCAAAAAGCCCAACTCGTTCGCCGGGCTGAATGCCTGCGACCCGGAGGCTGCGAAAGCCAATGATACCAGCACAAAGCAAAGGCGCCACGTGGACGTCATCCATTTCGTCGGGCAATGGATAGGTAAAATCTGCACGCACGAGGACATACTCGGCATAGCCTCCGTTCACAGAATACCCGGTAAACGTGGGTTGGTCGCAAAGATTCTCCATCCCGTGTTGACAGTACCAGCATGTGCCGTCCACGCCACCCATCCAGGAAACACCCACGCGCGTGCCCATGGGCAAATCTACTGTTCCACCTTCGCCAATTTTTCCGACAATTTGATGACCAGGAATCAGTTCGTCTTGCAATGGCGGCAGGTCGCCTTCGGCAATATGAAGGTCGGTGCGACAAACCCCACAGGCCAAAACTTTAAGTAATACATGCCCATCTTTAGGCTTAGGACGGGGCACGTCCTTGATATGGAGGAACACACCGGGTGCTTTGTCAGCAGCCGAATATACTGCGGCTTTCATTCAATAATTATTAGTGGTGAATTTAACGGCTCGCAAAATCAAGCACCACGCGTGATGCCACATCGCCATGCTCCAGCCGTTCCAAGATCAAATTGATTGACGACAAAGGTTGCAGCTCGATATCGGCCTTGACCTTGCTTTCGGCGGCAAAGGCGAGCGCTTCGGCCATGTCCTCGCGCGTGCCAACCAAGGAACCGCGAATGGTAATGCAGTTCATCACCATGTCGAAAAGCGGGGCGGGGAATTCGCCGGGTGGCAGACCGACCAGCACGCATGTCCCACATTTGCGCGTCATACTGACGTCCTGTTTAAATGCGGCGAGCGAGGGCGCGGTGATTAGCACGCCATGCGCACCGCCGCCGGTTCCCTTCTTCACGGCTGCCGCCGCATCGCCAGCCTTGGCGTTAATGACAAGGTCGGCACCTAGGCGTTTGGCATGCGCTAGTTTGCCGTCATCAATGTCAATCGCACAGACATGGAGTCCCATGGCCTTCGCATATTGGATCGCGAGATGGCCGAGGCCGCCGATGCCGGAGATGGCGATCCATTCTCCCGGTTTTGCTTCGGTCACCTTGATTCCTTTATAGGTGGTGATTCCGGCGCAAATGAGCGGGGCCGCTTCGGTGGCCGCAAGGCCGGGCGGCACATGGGCGACGTAATTCGGATCGGCCAGAAGATACTCGGCAAAGCCGCCATTCTTGGTGTAGCCGCCAAACTGGGCCTCGGCGCACACCGTCTCCCAAGCCGACAAGCAATATTCGCAATGACCACATGCGGAGTAAAGCCAGGGAACGCCAACCCGATCTCCTTCTTTTACCGCCGTCACGCCGGTACCGAGGGCCACTACGCGCCCGATGGCCTCGTGGCCCGGAATGAACGGAAGGGCAGGCTTTACCGGCCAGTCGCCATGCGCCGCATGGACATCCGTATGACATACGCCGCAAGCCTCGGTCTTGACTAGAATCTGGCCCGGTCCCGGAGTGGGGATATCCCATTCTTGAAACACCAAAGGTTTTCCAAACTGTTCGACTACGGCGACTTTCATCTTTTGTGACATAAGTAGTCCCTGCTGGTAAATTGAGATCAATTGCTTTCGAACCCACCACTCAGGCTGGAGCATCAATCGAAGCGGTGCGCACCAGCTTTTTGTTCACGAACTCCTGGATACCCAAACTGGAAAGCTCGCGTCCGTAGCCGGAGTTTTTGATGCCGCCGAACGGCAGGTCCGCGGTCGTCCAAGTCGGGTGATTGATAAACATCATGCCAGTGTCCACGCGGTTCGCGACGCGTTTGCCCCGCGCAACATCTTTGGTGAAGACCGCGCCCCCTAGGCCGAATTCCGAATCATTGGCGAGCGCCACGGCTTCGTTCTCGTTCTTCACTCGAAAGAAAAGCGCAACGGGACCAAAAAATTCCTCCTGAAAAGCGGGATTGCTGGATTTGATATTCGTCAAGATCGTCGGCTGCATGAAGGAGCCTGGTCGATTAATCCGTTTGCCGCCCATCACTACGGTGGCGCCTTTGGCCACGGCCCGTTTGACCTGGTCGAGCAATTGCACCAAGGCCGCTTCGGTGGACAGTGGGCCAAGCGTCGTCGCCGGATCCATTGGATCTCCCGACTGGAGCACCGCCAGCGCTTGCTGGAACTTTTCAAGAAAACGATCGGCCAATTTTTCAACGACGATAAAACGCTTGGCCGCGACGCAGCACTGGCCGGTGTTGTTCATCTTACCCCAAACCGCCCACTTGACCGTCTTGTCGAGGTCGGCATCTTCCAACACAATAAAGGCGTCACTCCCTCCCAACTCCATGGTCGATTTCTTGAGATTTTGTCCTGCGGCCGCAGCCACGCTTCGGCCCGCTTCCACGCTTCCGGTCAGTGCGACACCTTTGATTCGAGGATCGGCAATCACGCGGTTCACCTGGTCGTGAGAGATTAGCAGATTGGTATAGGCACCCGCAGGCGCACCAGCATCCAGCCAGAGCTTTGCGAAGGCGATGGCGCATTGCGGCACGCAACCCGCATGCTTCACCATCACCACATTGCCCGCCATCAAGTTAGGTGCGGCAAAGCGCGCGAGTTGGTAGTAGGGAAAATTCCACGGCTCGACGCCAAAGAGCACGCCAAATGGACTACTGACTACCTCAGCTTTACCCGAATGTGGCTTGAGATGTTGTGGCGCGAGGAAGCGTTCGGCGTTCTTCGCGTAGTAGGCAATGATATCCGCGCTGAGTTCGACTTCGCCCCTGGCCTCGTTGATAAGCTTGCCCATTTCGAGCGTCATCGGGCGGGCAAATTCGTCCGCCCGTGCGCGCATGAGCGAGGCGGCTTTGGCCACGATGGTGGCCCGCTGCGGGTAAGTTTTTTGCCGCCAAGTCTCAAAACAGGTGGCCGCGGTTTTAAGAGCCGCCTCCAGTTGTTTATCGGTGAGTTCCTTGAATTTTTTTAGGAGTTTGCCGTTGTAAGGATTTACGCTTTGGTAGCTCATGGAAGCCACCATACGCTTCAGCGTTGGCGAGAGCTATGGGGTGTTTCCCGACCAAGTGCTACCATTGGAGGGCATACCGGGTGTCATCATGACGATCAGAAAAATGTAGGCCATAACGGTCATAGAATTCCGATAATCATCTTATCCAGATTATATGCAGGCAGAGTCAACGCCGAAAAAATGGACCTTAGTCGGTGGGTATACACCCCATTGCACTTGCGCCGCTGCATAACCTATTCTCTTTGAAAGATAGAAGGTGGGTATGATGATCAGCTTCATGAAGCTAAAGCCAATACCATGAAAAGAAATATACATCTACAACAGCGTTATGAAACGATTTACGCGTCATGGGGAGCGATCTCAAGCTGAGAATGGCCCCTCCCTCAGATTTGGTGAATCTAGTAAAAGCGAAATCGAACTATTAACGTCTTCTGCCCCTATGAAAGAAGCTAACCATTCATCTAGTATGTCAAGGGTGACGGTAAGCCAGCCTTCGGCGGTATTTGATCATCAATCGCACTTAAATCACCACGCTTCCTCGCAAGGCCCGCACACTTTGGCCATCGACGTGGGTGGCACCGGATTGAAAGCGTCAGTGCTTGATTCGCGAGGCAAAATGATCATAAGTCGCCTCTGGGTTGACACGCCCTCTCATTGTCCGCCAAAGGTTCTGGTAAAAGCGCTGATTGGCATGGCGAAGCGGCTGCCGGCCTTCGACCGCGTTTCGGTCGGATTTCCCGGTTATGTTCGCGATGATAAGGTTATTACTGCGCCTGAATTCGGCAATGGAAAGTGGCGTGGTTTCAACTTGGTAGAAGCGTTGAATGCGAAACTCGGCAAGCCAGTTCGTTTGCTCAACGACGCTGACATGCAGGGGCTGGCCGCGATTAAAGGTCAGGGCTTGGAGCTGGTCGTGACCCTTGGCACGGGCGTGGGGACGGGGTTGTTTCGCAACGGCGAACCGATGCCACATTTGGAACTGGCCCACCACCCGGTGCACAAGGGCAAGGACTATAATGGATACCTGGGCAAAAAAGCGCTGAAGAAAGTCGGTAAAAAAAAATGGAATGTGCGGGTGCAACGCGTGATTAAAATTCTCCACGATCTGATTCATCCCGACGAAACATATATCGGAGGCGGGAATTCCGCGAACATCACCGTCAAGTTGGGCACTCACGTCAAAATCATCTCCAACCAGGATGGCATCCTCGGCGGCTTCAGGTTGTGGGAACCGTTGCGAAAATCCGGGCGGAACGGAAGGAGCTCAGGCCCACAAAAGTGAGCCATCAGGGATTTGTATAAAACGGCGAAGAAATTTTTTAATAAAATGCAAAGCAGCCTCAGTCCCGTCTTCGATGCCGCCTCGCCCCAGGCGGCTGCGATATCCAGCCTTTTTATGGTGGTGCTGGTCATCTGCGGGATAATCTTGGCGATTATCGCCAGCATCGTTGGAATCAGTTTGATTTGCTTTCGGCAGCGGCCAGGTGCGAAAGAACCGCCACCGTATTTCGGGAATCGGAAATTGGAGATTATTTGGACAGTGGTGCCTATGCTGGTCATCCTCTGGCTCTTCGCCCTCACGGTGCGCGGAATGCAGGAATCTGATTCCCCGGCGGACCAGGATTCCGATCTCGTCGTGATTGGCCATCAATGGTGGTGGGAAGTGCGTTACCCACAAACCGGCGTCGTGTCTGCAAATGAGATCCACATTCCCATTAGCAGCAAATGGCGCGTCCGCCTGGAATCAACGGACGTGATCCATGATTTTTGGGTGCCGCAATTGGCGCGTAAAATACAAATGATTCCGGGCCAGCCAAATTACATCTGGCTGGAAGCCGACGCATCAGGCAACTATGACGGCAGTTGCGCGGAGTATTGTGGCGAAGAACACGCAAGAATGCGTTTTGCGGTCATTGCCGAATCACCGGCGGCATATGCAGCGTGGTTAAGCGAGCAGGAGAAACCGGCCATTGTTCCCGTCACGGATTCAGCCCGCAATGGATTGAAAATTTTTCAGACAATGACCTGCGTCAATTGCCATTCCATTCGCGGAGTTTCGGTTTCGGCGAATGCGGCGCCCGATTTGACGCATATGGCCAGTCGCGCAACGCTGGGTGCGGGCGTGTTGTCCAATACGGAAGCGAATCTGTTTCTTTGGCTGAAAAATCCACAGGCGGCAAAGCCGGGCTGCTTCATGCCGGATCTAAAACTAACCGACGCCCAGGCGGGAGCGCTCGCCAGCTATCTGGAGACTCTTCAATGAGCAAAACTGCTTTAGCTTTTGTTGCGATTGAAACGCCATCGGCCATAAGCGCGCCGCGTGGCCTTTATAGCTGGGTCGCCACGGTGGATCACAAGCGCATAGGCATTCTTTATTTACTGACCGCGCTTGTCTTTTTTGCCGCAGGCGGCGTGGAGGCGTTGCTCATGCGCATTCAACTTGCCCGACCCAATAACACGTTTCTTTCGCCGGATGCCTATGACCAGATTTTCACCATGCATGGCACAACCATGATTTTTCTGGTGGTGATGCCAACCCTGATCGGTTTGGCAAATTATCTGGTACCACTGATGATTGGGGCGCGCGACATGGCCTTTCCGCGTCTGAATGCGCTGAGCTATTGGCTCCTGCCCTGCGGCGGTTTGCTGCTGCATTTCAGCCTCCTCGCTGGCGGCGCTCCCGCCGTGGGCTGGTTTAGTTATGCGCCGCTTAGCGAGCCAGCCTACGCCTCTACGCAGGGCATTGATTATTGGGTATTGTCGCTCTTGATTCTTGGCATCGGCTCGGTGGCGGCGTCCATCAATCTGATCGCCACCATTTTGACGCTACGCGCACCAGGATTGACCATCCGGCGACTGCCGCTGTTTGTCTGGATGGTTTTCGTCAACTCGTTTCTCATCATCCTGGCGCTGCCGGTGCTCAATTCGGCGATTGTGATGCTCTTCATAGATCGCCATCTGGGCACGCATTTTTTTGTGCCCTCGCACGGTGGTTCCGCAGTGCTTTGGCAGCACTTTTTTTGGGCGTTTGGCCATCCCGAAGTTTACATCATGGCGTTGCCCGCCTTCGGCATAATCTCCGAAGTAATACCGGTATTCTCGCGGCGGCCAATTTTCGGCTATGAATTTGTCGCGGCCTCCACTGTGGCCATCGGCTTGCTTAGCTTCGGGATTTGGGCGCATCATATGTTCGCTGTGGGCCTGGGGCGTCCGGTGGACTTGTTTTTTGCCGCCTCAAGCATGTTGATTGCGGTGCCCACCGGGGTGAAAATTTTTAACTGGAGCGCGACTTTGTGGGGTGGCGCGATTCGCCTCAACACGGCGATGCGCTTTGCCGTGGCATTTTTGATCCAGTTCACGATTGGCGGACTGAGCGGCGTCACCTTCGCAGTAGTGCCAATTGATTGGCAGGTAACCGGCACTTACTATTTGGTTGCTCATTTTCATTATGTGCTTTTCGGCGGCACGTTCTTCGCCGTTTTTGCTGGGCTGTATTATTGGTTTCCCAAAATGACCGGGCGAATGTTGTCAGAACGGTTGGGCAAGCTCAATTTTTGGATGGCTCTGATCGGTTTCAACACGGCGTTTTTTGTGCAACACTTTCTCGGTTTGATGGGAATGCCCCGACGCGTTTATACGTATCCCGATTTGCCCGGCTGGGGTTTGCTGAATTTTATTTCGACGATAGGCGCGTTTTTACTGGGTGCCTCCGTATTGGTATTGCTGTGGAATATCGTCGTTAGCCTGCGCCGAGGCCAGCCAGCGGGCGAAAATCCCTGGCAAGCCTGGACGCTGGAATGGGCCACAACCTCGCCGCCACCAGCGCATAATTTTGATCGCGTGCCGCCAATCCGCAGCCGTCGACCATTGTGGGACTTGGCACATCCGGAAAATCCTGATCCTCTTGTCGGCGGCTCAACATCGCGAGACGAATTCGTTCTGGATAAAAACCGGGTGGGCATGGCCAGCTTTTTGGCTTCAGAAAGTGCTTTTTTTCTCATGCTCGTTTTGGCCTATCTGTTTTACAACAGTCAGCCCCTGAGCGGGCCGAGCTCCGCAAACACGCTGAGTCCATTAAAAACTGGAATTTACACTCTTTGCCTGATTGCGAGCAGTCTGACCTTCTGGCTCGCGGAAAAAAAGTTGGCAGCCAAAAACTTTTTTGCGTTTCGACGGCTATTGGCGCTTACCATCTTGCTTGGAACCGTCTTTGTTTTAGGCCAGGGCCTGGAATATCTCCATCTCTTCCGCGCTGGCGTCATGGTTAATTCCAATTTGTTCGCCACCACATTTTTCACGTTGACCGGCTTTCACGGCCTGCACATGTGTATCGGGCTGGTCGCGTTGCTGATCGTTCTGGGACTCTCCCTGGCGGGCGATTTCAACCAAGGCCGCATCGAGGCGGTTAAATCCGTTGGGCTTTATTGGCATTTTGTGGACGCCGTCTGGCTGGTGGTGTTTTCGGTCGTTTACTTAAGGCCGTTGTTATGACTACCAAGCAATTTATCATTTCTGCCTGGAACTGGAATCCATGGGTGATCGCCATTTGCGCGGCCACGATTATCTTTTATTTTGCACGGCAGCGCTCCCCCAGCCGTCTTAAAACTGGCTGGCTGTTGGCGGGAACGGCCATTTTTTTCTTCACGCTGGCCTCGCCGATTGACGCCTTGGCGGACGGATATTTGTTTAGCGCACACATGCTTCAGCACTTGCTGCTCCTGCTGGTCGTGCCGCCATTGATTTTATTGAGTCTGACACCCAGGACGGTTCCAGACTGCCTTCAAAACGGTCGCTGGCAGCCGGCTAGCAAGATTTTGCGCCAACCGATGGCCACCTGGCTTTTGGGCGTTGGCGGAATGTGGATTTGGCACGCTCCCGCGCTTTGCAACGCCGCCGTCACAAACGCATGGATTCATCGCTTGCAATATGTCTCGTTGCTTTTCATGGGCTTTGCCTTTTGGTGGCCAATCATTGGTCCCTGGGCGAAGCAGCGGCTGTCGCCCTTGGCCGGAATTATTTATCTATTTAGCGCCTGCATCGGCTGCACCATTCTGGGAATCATTATCACTTTCTCGCCCGTGGAGGTTTGCACAATTTATCTTCACCCGATGGACATGCTCGGGATTTTGCCGCTTATTCAAGAGCAATGGGGGCTGACACCCGCCAAAGACCAACAACTCGGCGGCCTGTTAATGTGGGTTCCCGCGTGCCTGATCTATTTCTGCGGAATTCTTCGACTGTTCTTTCGATGGCACGGTGAACAGACCGACAAAGCGATCGACCCGGCATCGCCCTTTCAAATACCACTAAGCGGAGTACCTTATGAGCACTAAAATCCTAAAACCGCCCCCGCCCGAATTGCCTCCCGGATGGAAAACCGCGCGGCCCGAAAAACTTTCCGAGCCGTGCATCTGGCCCGCAGCCTTGGCGCTTGGGATCACGCTTTTGCTCTGGGGACTGGTCACTTCATTAATCATCACCGGCGTTGGCGGCATCCTGTTCGTCGTAGCGCTGGCGGGATGGATTCGAGATATACGTTATGAACGAGCCTGACACTGAAGATTCCACGAACGGTTGCCCGTCTTCACCTGCGGAACTCTCGCGACGAAAATTTCTCGCGCGATTGAGCCTCACCATGGGCGCAGTCGGCGGCCTAATCCTAGCGGTGCCTATGCTTGGTTTTATTCTCGCGCCGTTATTTAAACATAAGCAGGAAGTCTGGCGTACGGTTGGAAAAGTCGAATCCTTCAAAATTGGCGAAACGACGGCGGTGAAATATGAAGACGCTTCGCCGTTGCCGTGGGCGGGGGTGACGGCGCACAGCGCGGCGTGGTTGCGCCGGGTGGATTCCACCACCTTTATCGCCTTTTCCATCAATTGCACGCACTTGGGTTGCCCGGTGCGCTGGCTTGCCACGGCCAACCTCTTCATGTGCCCGTGTCACGGCGGCGTATATTACCAAGACGGCACCGTCGCTGCCGGGCCGCCGCCGTCGCCGTTGCCGCGCTATACGGTTCGCGTGAAAGACGGCGATGTGCAGATTCAAACGGCGCCTATTCCTATAACCAAAAAATAATGTTAAAACGAATTTACAACCGAGTCCGGAATTGGGTGGACGACCGCACCGGCCTTCCCCAAGTGATTGGCCGGACGGCTCGGCATCTTGTACCGCCGGACGCCAGGTGGTGGTATGTCTTCGGCAGCGCCACCCTATGCGCCTTCATGATTCAAGTCTTCAGTGGTATCGCGCTCGTCTTTGCTTATATCCCTTCGGCTAATGAAGCCTATTCAACACTGCACTTCATAACCAATGATGCGCCATTCGGAAATTTTCTGCGTGGCCTCCATTACTACGGTGCATCGGCCATGGTCTTGATGGTCGGGCTGCATATGGCGCAAGTTTTTCTGTTTGGTTCCTACAAATTCCCCCGTGAGTTGAATTGGGCGACGGGCGTGCTGCTTCTGGGATTCACGTTAATAATGGGGTTTACCGGCCAACTTTTGCGATGGGATCAAAACGCCGTCTGTTCCACAGTCGTCGCGGCGGAACAAGTCGGGCGCGTGCCGTTCATCGGCAAATGGCTGGCGCATCTCATCATGGGTGGTGACACGATTGGCGGCGCGACACTGACCCGGTTTTTTGTGGTGCATGTTTTCATCATGCCTGCGTTGATTTTTGCGTTTGTCGGGCTGCATCTCTGGCTCGTGTTGCGACACGGGGTGGCTGAACCGCCAATTGCTGGCAAACCGGTTGACCCCAAAACCTATCGCCGCGAATATAAGGAACTGATTAAAGAACACGGACGCCCGTTTTGGCCCGACATGGCGTGGCGTGATGTGGTCTTTTGTGTTGTAATGATCATAGCCATCGCGACGCTGGCCTTGATTTTTGGAGCGCCTAAATTAGGGGAACAGCCAGACCCCAGCATTATCGCGGCAAGTCCGCGGCCAGATTGGTATTTATTGTGGTATTTTGCCATTCTCGCGTTGCTTCCGCATGGAACAGAAAAATATTTAATGGTTTACGGACCGCTGCTGGTGGGGCTGGCATTAATTGCCCTACCGTTTGTATTCAATCGCGGCGAACGCAGCCCGCGCCGACGCCCCTGGGCGGTCGCCGCCGTTTTGATGACAGTGGTGATGATTGCGACATTATGGGTCGCGGGAGCCAACTCACCCTGGTCTCCCGATTTCAATGCAAAACCCCTATCGCCGTCCGTCGTGGGCGCGACGAGCGGACCGGTCTTCATCGGCGCGCAATTATTCCAAGCCAAAGGCTGCCTGAATTGCCATTCAATTGGCAGCGACGGCGGCAAACGTGGGCCGAATATGACCAACGTGGCCGACCGTTTGTCGAAAGATCAGATGACTATGAAAATAGCCAATGGGGGCGTGAACATGCCAGCTTATGCCGCGAATCTTACGCCTACGGAAATGGACTCGCTCGTGGCGTTTCTGCAATCTCGCAAAAGCCAACAACCATGACTATGAAAAAACATGCAGTCACCACGCCAGACCAACCCGACACGATTTTGATTGTGGGCGGCGGTTTTGCCGGTGTGACCTTAGCGCAACGTCTCGAACGCTCGCTGCCGACGCAAGTGGAAGTTGTTGTCATCAGCGCGGTAAATCATTTGGTCTTCACACCCATGCTTCCAGAGGTGGTGGGGCGAACCATTTCACCCCTTCATGTCGTAATGGCCGGTCGCGCGCTGACCCGGCGCACAAAGTGGCTGGAAGCGAGCGTCAGTCGAATTGACCGCGAAAACAATGAGGCTCATTACGTCGGGAGCGATGGAACTGCGGCTTCCATGCATTACACCCATTTGGTTCTCGCCTGCGGATCAGCGGCAAATCTTGGGGAGATTCCAGGCGTGGCGACGCGGGGTTATGCGTTGAAAACGGTCATTGATGCAATCGTGATGGGTAACGACTTGATTGGCAACTTTGAGGCTGCCGCTACGGAGCCTGAAACGGAAGCGCGTCAGCGGCTATTGACCGCAGTTGTCATTGGCGGAGGCTTCAGTGGAGTGGAGTTGGCGGGACACCTGTCAGACTTGATGCAAGCCATCCGCCGGTTCTATCCCGAATTAAAGCAGGAGACTCCGCGCGTCGTGCTATTACACAAGGGCGAGCGCATTCTGCCCGAATTGAATCACAAATCGTTGTCCAAGTTTGCGCTGAAAAAACTTCGGCAAAACGGCATCGAAGTACGTTTGCACACTGCGGCCCAAAAGGCTGATGCTAAGGCGGTGCATCTAAGTACGGGCGAAAATATCGAAACGGGCATGATTGTCTGTACGGTTGGCACAGAAATGCATCCGCTGATCAAGGGTCTGGGTCTTCCACTAGAAAAGGGTCGTTTGAAGACCGATCCCGATATGAGGGTCAAGGGGACGCCTAATCTCTGGACGATTGGCGATTGTTCGCTGATAGCCAACGCATTCGATGGCAAGCCATGTCCCGCAACCGCGCAATTCGCCATGCAACAGGCGAAACAGCTGGCGAAAAATCTTGATCTCGTTTTGCGCGGCTCCGCGACTAAGCCATTTTATTTTCGTCCTCGCGGGCTGCTGGCCTCCATTGGACATCGCAGTGCAGTGGCGGAAATTTATGGAGTCAAGCTATCTGGTTTCCTGGCCTGGCTCTTATGGCGGGGAATCTACCTGGCTAAACTGCCGACACTCAGCCGCAAACTGGAAGTGGCCATCAGTTGGGCCGTAAGCATTCCTTTTCCGCCGAATATTGTTCAGCTTCAGTTATCGCCAAAGCAGTCGGCGGATGCTGGGCATAAACGGGCCAAAACCGATTGATAAACACCAAGGAGGAGCATGAATATCACACTCAAAGGCCAGCGCGTCCTCGTCACAGGGGCCAATTCCGGCATCGGCGCGGCAATTGCGCTCGCGCTGGCTGATGCCGGTGCCAAAGTGGCGATTAACTATGTGTCGCATCCCGAGGCAGCAGAAAAGCTGGTGCGCACGATCAAAAAAAAGCGTGGTAAAGCGATCTCCCTTCAGGCGGATGTATCCAACCCCCAAGCGGTCGCCGATATGTTCAAGGAAATGGATGTGGTCTGGGGCGGGATTGACATTTTGATCAATAACGCCGGCATAGACGGCACCCACGATCTGGGCTGGGAAACCGATATCGCTGCATGGAGACAGGTGATCGAAATTAATCTATTTGGAGCTTTTTACTGCGCCCGCGAGGCTCTGAAACGCATGGTGCCTCAAAAGAGTGGCGTCGTTCTAAGTACAAGCTCGGTGCATGAAGAAATCGCATGGTCGGGCTATAGTGCCTATACGGCCAGCAAGGCCGCGGTCAGCATGTTGACCAAGACCCTGGCCCAGGAGGCTGCCCCACATGGCGTGCGCGTTCTGGCGGTCGCCCCTGGGGCGATCAAGACTTCGATTAACCGCGCCGTCTGGAACAATCCAAAGAACCTGCGAGACTTGCTGAAGAAAATCCCGATCCAGAGGATCGGAAAACCGGATGAAATTGCCCGCATGGTGGTGGTGCTCGTTTCCGATACCGCCTCCTATGTGACCGGGCGCACGGTCTTCGTGGATGGCGGCATGACGGATTATCCAGATTTCGCCCATGGCGGTTAAGCGCAAAACCCAGAGATATTATGCCAACTTTCAATCATAACGCGCCGGGTGCTCCCGGCATTGAGCCACGCTGGACCTCCAGCGCCAAAGAAGGTCTTGGGACCGCGTACCATACGAGCTGCCGCCTTTGGTTCACACTGAGCCATGGCATCATCAACGAAATCTATTATCCGCATGTGGATCAACCCAACACGCGCGATTTTCAGTTTCTCATCAGCGATGGCGAAACGTTTTGCCACGAGGAAAAACGCGACCTTGATCATCGGATTGAGCACCCGGAGCGCGGTTGTCCTTTCTACCGACTCACGAATTCGGAACGCAATGGTCGTTACCGTCTCGTAAAACGCGTGCTTGCAGATCCGCACCGGTCAGTGTTGCTCGTGCACACCAAACTCGAAGTGCTCGATAAATCTTTGTGCGGAAAATTAAAACTTTACGCGCTACTTGCTCCGCACGTGGCCCGTCGTGGCGCGGCCAATTCCGGTTGGTGTTCGGAAATCAGCGGCCTCAAGCTACTGTGCGCGGAACGCGCCGGCACGCATCTGGTGATGGGCTGTAGCGTGGGTTTTTCCCGCCGTTCCGTGGGTTATGTCGGCGCGAGCGATGGCTGGCGGGACTTGATGGATAATTTCAAAATGGACTGGGAGTATTGCTCCGCTGAAAATGGAAACATTGCGTTGACCGGCGAAATAGACCTCCAGCACAACGATGAATTTACCATTGGCATCGCCCTGGGCGGAAGTGCCCAGAGCACGAGCGCGAAATTGTTGCAATCGTTGGCCGATCCCTTTGATTTGCAACGCGAGAATTATGTCCGCCAATGGCAGCGCACGTTGGTTGATTCAAAATTTGATTTTGCGGCGAACACTTCCGACGGTGGACACGTCTATCGTTTGAGTCGCTGTGTGTTGCTCGCGCATGAAGACAAAAGTTTTGAAGGTGCGCTGGTGGCCTCCATGAGCATCCCCTGGGGCGCAACCAAGGGTGACACCGATCTTGGGGGCTACCATCTGGTTTGGACGCGCGATTTGGTGCAGAGTGCGACGGCTTTGCTGGCGTCCGGTCAGACCGGCACGCCGCTGCGCGCATTAATCTGGCTTGCCTCAATTCAGCGCCCGGATGGCAGTTTTCCACAAAATAGCTGGATCAATGGCACCGCCTTTTGGACGGGTGTCCAACTTGATGAAATTGCCGTGCCGATGCTGCTGGCGTGGCGTTTGCAACGCGAAAAGGTTAATTTCGGTTTGTTCGATCCCTATATCATGATTTTGCGTGCCGCGGGCTGCCTAATCCGCCAGGGACCAGTGACGGCCCAAGAACGTTGGGAGGAAAACGCCGGTTATTCACCTTCGACACTCGCCACGATAATTGCCGGGTTGGTTTGCGCGGCGGAATTCGCTCACAAAAAATCCGACTTGGGCACGTCAGAATTTATTCTTGTCTACGCCGACTGGCTGACTGCGCATATTGAAGAATGGACCGTCACGACACGCGGCGAATTGATTGCTGATCTGTCGCATCATTACATTCACATCAATCCAACGGATCCACAAACGCCCGATCCCCACGCCGATCCCAATACCACGATGCTCACCGTGGCCAATGGCGGCGGCGTTCATCCGGCGCGGAACATTGTTGGCGGCGGTTTTCTTCAACTTGTACGCCTCGGCATTCGCGCGGCTAACGATCCCCTTGTGCGCAATTCCATCAAAGTCATTGATCGCATACTCAAACGCGACCTGCCGCAAGGTCCGGGCTGGCGTCGCTATAACCATGATGGCTATGGACAAAAGGACGACGGGAGCGATTACGACGGAACCGGCGTAGGCCGCTCCTGGCCGATTTTGACGGGCGAGCGTGGCCACTATGAACTCGCGGCCGGTCGTGATTCCAAGCCGTTTATTATCGCGATGGAAAAGTTCGCCAATGAAGGCAGTATGATCACCGAGCAGTTGTGGGACGCCGAAGATCTACCAGAGAAGGGCATGAGGCGCGGACGGCCTTCGGGTGCGGCCATGCCGCTGTGCTGGTCACATGCGGAATATGTCTCTCTCGTGCGGAGTGCCCACGACGGAGTTTGTTTTGATCGAATCGAGCCAGTTTTTCAGCGTTATGTTGTCAATCCCGGGGTGAGCCGGTATGAAATCTGGACTTTCCATCTTCCGCTTCGCCGTATGCCTTCTGGAAAAATTTTGCGTTTAATCATTGCGACTGACGCGACTATTGTTTGGTCAACCAATGATTGGAAAAACGCCAATAAGTCCGACGCCACTTATATTAACGCGTTGAATGTGTGGTTCGCCGATCTGCCCACTGAGAACTGTCTGGATGGTTCAATGATAGATTTTACATTCTACTGGAAAGAAGCCCAAAACTGGGAAGGCAAGAATTACTCACTCACAGTCTGCGGCCTAAAATAACGACAGATCGCTTTTTAAGCACACCGTTCAAAGTTTTCAAAAATTTCGCGCATAGGACTACACCCCATTGCAGGCAAGAGGACTATATTCTATTCTCGCCAGTGCGTAGCCAAGGATGAAACTGGAGGCGAAGACTAATAAAAACATCATGAAAATCAGCCCTCTAGCAGGAAAACCGGCCACGCCGGAAATGCTGGTTGATGTGGCGAAGCTCGTCACGGCTTACTATATGGATGCTCCGGACCCTGCGGTACCCGCACAGCGGGTGGCGTTCGGCACGTCTGGCCATCGTGGCACAGCGTTCAAACAGTCTTTCAACGAAGACCATATTCTCGCGATTACCCAGGCAATCTGTCTCTATCGAAAACAGCAGGGAACGAGTGGCCCGTTGTATCTGGGCATTGATACCCACGCGTTGTCGTTCCCCGCCTATGCAACCGCACTGGAGGTGTTGGCCGCCAATGGTGTCGAGGTGATGCTCGCTGCGGGCGACGAATTTACTCCGACGCCGGTGATTTCCCATGCGATACTGATTTACAACCTCGACCGGAAAACCGGTTTCGCCGATGGCATCGTCGTCACACCTTCACATAATCCGCCGGAGGATGGAGGCTTTAAATATAATCCGCCCAATGGCGGCCCGGCGGACACTGTAACTACCGGCTGGATAGAAAAGAAAGCCAATGAATTGCTGGAGACGCACCTTGCTGGCGTGCAGCGAGTCCCG
>Ga0265319_1000991_pt1 | contig 17799 bp, 9 predicted proteins | sample 4824metaG_FD_192443 | JGI IMG/M metagenome (GOLD analysis project Ga0265319, IMG submission 192443) | Rhizosphere microbial communities from Carex aquatilis grown in University of Washington, Seatle, WA, United States - 4-8-24 metaG | ecosystem: Host-associated > Plants > Roots > Rhizosphere >...
TTCAGCGGCAGCTACAACAGCCCGCTGCTCATGATCATCATCTGCATCGTCTTCTCCCTCGCCGTCTCCTGGATCGCCCAGCGCGGCGTGAATGGCTCGACCGGCGTGAACATCGCGATGAACGTCATCCAGATCCTCGCGCTGCTGGTGTTTTCCGTCATGGCGCTGGGTTATCGCATGAGCCACACGGAGGGTGCTACCGCCATCCACCTCTCCAACGGCACCGCCATCAACTACCAGGTGGACCAGGCCAATGTCACGGACGACAAGGGCGCCCCGGTGCCCGACAGCTGGGCCGACGGCTCGGCCAAATACCAGACCGACGACAAGGGTGCCGTGCTCAACCAGACCGATGACAAGGGCAATGTCGTCAAGGACAAGGACGGCAAGCCCGTGCCGCTGGCCGCGATCAAGCAGCAGGACCGCACCGTGACCGACGACGACCTGAGCAAGGACAAGAACAAGGATACCGACCTGCTGGCCGCACTCACCGCGATGGGCCTGGCGAGCGGCGACCCGTACCCGCTGTTCCAAAAGGAAAAGGACGGCAAGTGGACCAAGGACAAGGACGGACACCTGGTCGCCACGCCCTTTACCATCAGCTACACGGAGAAGGACGGCGGCATCAGCGGCACGGCGGGCAGCGCGACCGACCCGCTCACCTTCAACTACCACGGCTCGGCGGCCTCGGTCGTGGCGCCGCACAACTTCAGCTGGATCTTCGTGCAGGCCTGCATCGCCATCCTCTGCCTGGTCGGCTTCGAGTCCGTCTCCTCCATGGCCGAGGAGGCGAAGAACCCGAAGAAGGACGTGGCCCGCGCCATCATCCTCTCCCTCGTGATCCAGGGCGCAGTCTGCTACCTGATCGAATATTTCTGCGCAAATTACTTCCTGAACAACGGCTACACCATGCCGAACGCCGGCGCCTCCAGCGCGCCGATCGGCGACATGATGAAGATCGTTGGCACCTGGGCCTTCGGCAGCGCCAAGGCCGGCACCGCCTTCATGCTGGTCCAGGCCTTCACCGTCTTTCTCGCCCTCATCGGCACGACGCTCGCCTGCCTCAACACCGGCGCCCGCGTCACCTACGCCATGGGCCGCGACGAGGAGATGGGCGCGCACTTCGGGCTGCTGCACGAGAAGAACCTGACGCCGCACCGGGCCATCTGGGCGCTTGGCGTCATCTCCATCTTCATCGGCATCGCCACCGTCGCCATCTATCTCGGCGGCACGACGCCCGCGGCACTCGACAAGCACAACCTCTGGTATGCCTTCGGCATCTTCTCCCCCGAGACCTATGCCAAGCTGCCCAACACCCTCGTGCTCGTCACCCTGGTCAGCAACTTCGGCACCTTTCTGCTCTACATGGTGACCTGCATCGTGGCGATGGTGGCCTTCAAGGAGCACCACAGCTTCCACGGCTTCAAACACGTCGTTGTGCCCATCTTCGGTGCTGTCGCCAACTTCATCTGCATGCTCTTTTACCTGATCGGACCGCTGCCGGTCAACGGCTCCAGCCTCGTCCCGGGCATGAGCTGGATGGAGCCCTACATCGCCCTCGGCATCGTCGCCGTCTGGGGCGTCTGGGGCTTCCTCTACCTGAAGCTGCGCAGCAAGGCCGCGAACAAGCCCATCATGGTCGCCTCGCCGGCAGCCAGTGCCTGAGCCCCCGCCCCTTTGGCTAGTCAGATAGATGGATAACGAGCGGCCCCTTCGTGGATGGAGGGGCCGCTTGTCCCATGACCCCGAGTGCAAGTCACCCACGCCCAGTTATCCGTCACCGGCCCGGTCCGGGAGATCAACGAGGATTTCATCTCGTACTGGCAACCCAGCGACCCCGACCAGTCCCGGGCCTCGGGCATGGCCTGGATCCTGGCGGACGGCGTCGGCGGCGAGAGCCGCGGCGAGCTGGCCAGCCAGCTCGCCGTGACCGCCGCGCTCATCGCCTTCCAGCGCGCGGTCCCGGCCACGCCCGCGTCCATCCTGCTTCGGACGATGTTCGACGCCGCGAGCCAGGCCGTCTACGATACCGCCCTGGCCATCCCCGAGCAGGGCAAGATGGCGACCACGCTCACCGTCTCCCTCTTCCGCGAGAACACCCTCCAGTATGCCCACGTCGGCGACTCGCGCGTGTACCTGGTGCGGAACGGCCAGATCCGCCGCCTGACCACCGACCACTGCTTCGTCGCCCTGTCGGTCAAGTTCCGCGTCATGCACGAGCATTGGGCCATGACCAGCCCGATGCGCTCGGTGCTTACCCGCAGCGTCGGCCATGAGCCGATTGCCAAGTTTGACGCCGGCCAGGAGGAACTGCACGCCGGCGACATCGTCGTGCAGTGCTCCGACGGGCTCTACGCCTTTGTCGTGGACCAGGAAATCGGCGATATTTCCAGCCACTTCCCGCCAGCGGAGGCTTGTCGTCAGCTGATCGCGCTGGCAGAAAAGCGCCAGGTGGATGACAACATCTCCCTGCAGATCATCCGGGTTGACCAGACCGACGTGATCACCAATTTCCGGGGCGTTAAGGTCTATCGCGATCCAACCACCAATAATTTGAGCAACGAACTCGAAGCCGGCCAAATCCTCGACGAACGCTTTGAGCTGACCGAGCTCATCAGCCGCAGCGGCATGGCCTGCATCTTCAAGGCCCGCGACCACCAGACGCGCGAGATCGTGGCGGTGAAGGTGCCGCTCATGCAGTTTGAGAGCGATGTCGCCACCTTCACCCGGTTCCAGCGCGAGGAGGAGATCGGCCGCCAGCTCGACCACCCATACATCCTCAAGATCATCCCGGTCGACAAGCCCAAGAGCCGCCCGTACCTGGTCATGGAATACCTCGACGGCCAGACCCTTGACAAGGTCATGGAGGCCACCAAGCCCCTGCCGGAAAAGGAGGCCGCGAAGATCGCCAGCCGCATCTGCGAAGCCCTGGAACACATGCACCGGCGGAACATCGTCCACCGCGACCTCAAACCGCAGAACATCATGGTCTGCAAGGACGGCACCATCCGCATCCTCGACTTCGGCATCGCCAAGGCGGCCCGGATGCGCCGGCTCACCTTCGCCGGCTTCTCGCCAACCATGGGCACGCCCGACTACATGGCGCCCGAGCAGGTCAACGGCCGCCGCGGCGACCACCGGACCGACATCTACAGCCTCGGGGCGATCCTCTATGAGATGGTCACCGGCAAGGTTCCCTTCGAGGGCGAGAGCCCTTACGTCGTGATGAATGTCCGTACGACCGGCGACCCCACCGCCCCGCGCAAGCTCAACGAGCACCTGACGCCCGTCATGGAGGAGATCGTGCTGCACGCCCTGGCCCGCAACCCGGAGGAGCGCTACGAGAGCGCGGCGCAGATGAAGGCTGAGCTCGACAACTACGAAATCGTCCCGCTCATCGGGCGCTACCGGACGCTCCAGCCCGTCCAGCCGTGGAAGGGCCGGTTCCGCGCCCTGCCGCTCATCATCTTCTTTGTCGTCCTGCAGGTGGTCGGCTTCGGCGTGATGCTCTGGTATTTCTCCCATCGGGCCCGGCACTGAGCCGGCCGGCGATTTTTTCCACCGGCCCCGTTTTACCGTTTACCCGGGGAGTGCCATCACCGGTAATGCACCCACGCCATGACCGCCGCGTCCGCCCAGTCCGAAATCCTGATCATCGACGATGAGGTGCAGATCCGCCGCCTCCTGCGCCTCACGCTCGAGTCCGCCGGCTACCGGGTGCGCGAGGCCGAGAGCGGCGAGCTCGGTCTGAACGAGGCCGCCGTGCAGCGGCCCGAGGCGGTCGTCCTCGACCTCAGCCTGCCCGGCATCGGGGGTCTCGAGGTGCTGCGCCGGCTGCGGGAATGGAGCCAGATTCCGGTGCTCATCCTCTCCGTGCGCGGCGAGGACACCGACAAGATCGCCGCCCTCGATGCGGGCGCGGACGACTACCTCACCAAACCCTTCAGCGGCGGGGAACTGCTCGCGCGGGTGCGCGCCCTGCTCCGCCGCGCCCAACCGGTCAATGATGCCAGCATCGTCCGTTGCGGCGACCTCGAGCTCGACCTGGCCCGGCGCCACGTCACCAAGGCCGGCGCGACGGTGCATCTCACCGTCCGGGAATACGGCCTGCTGCGCCTGCTCGTGCAGCACCGCGGCCGGGTGGTCACGCACCGCCAGATCCTGCGCGAGCTGTGGGGTCCCAACGCCGAGGAGAACACCCATTACCTCCGCGTGCACATGGCTCATCTCCGCCAGAAGCTGGAGACCGACCCGCACACACCCCGGCATCTGAAGACCGAGGCCGGCATCGGTTATCGCCTGGTGGAAACCGACCCGCTGAAATGACCGCCCTGGGCGCGCCAGCTCGGCTCGCTCATTGTTCCGCGTTTTCCATCCGCTCGACGCTCAACGACTGAAGCAGCGCCAACTCCTTGGCCGGGCCGGCGATTCCCGCCGGGTCCGCCACCGGCTGCACGTGCAGGCGATAGACGTTCCGGCCGGCGGCGGCATGCAGACGGACACCCGAGATCCTTGAAGAAGACCGGGCGGACGCGGGCATGACCGCCCCGTTTTGATCGGTCACGGTCAACCGGCACAGTCCCACCCCCGGGAGCGGAGTGAGGCCGAATTCGAGGGAGAATTCCTTCTCGACCGGCATAAATCCGCCGGCGCGGACCAGAACCAATTCGGCCTCCGGCCCGAGGACGATGACCGGCCGCTGTGCGATCTCAAAGCCCGCCTGCGCACCCCGGATCGCCAGCAGCGGCGTTGGTTCGCGGGGCGGAACCGGCCCGGTGCGATCCAGGTCGAGCCATTGCAACCGGACGCCCGGAGGCAGCCGGCGAAACGGCGCGGACTCCGTCGGAATGCGGCTGTCGGCCAAAAGCGGCAGATCATAGTAGACCGATGAATCCCGGGCAAAATAAGCCAGCCACGCCCCGATCAGGGCATTGCCGTTCGCCAGCAGGTAGGTCGCATGAGTCTGTTCCACCCGGTCGCGCACGGCCCAGAACCGTTCCAGCCGCTCCCGGTTGGAATGCCGGCTCGTCTCCACCAGACCGAGGTGCCCGGCCATCGCACTCCAGATGACCAGGCCCCCGCCCAGGCCGAGCAAACCGGCCGCCGCCCGGCCGGGACCTGGGCCGAATTGGCGGGCGATCCGGAACCAACCGAGCGCAGCCACGCCAAGGCAAACCGGAGCAAACGTGGCCAGCAACTTGTAGGTGGGATAAACGGGGGTCGCGCTCGCCAGGAGGAAATGGGCCGCAAGGATGGCGGGCCCGGCGAGTGCCGCGAGCCAGCGCCAGCGGCGATGCGCCGGAGCCAGCGCCAGGGCCAGGAGCATGCCCCCCGCCACCAACCCGCCCGCACCGGCCAGCGCGGGAGAACTTCCGGCGATAAAATTCCGGCCCCAGCCCCGCCAGCTGATGCCGTCGGAAACAAACCCGCTCAGCGTTTCCGTCCAGTCGGACGCGCCCCGGAACTGGCGCAACAACGGCGCGGGAACCATCGTGGCGTAAATCCCCGTCAGCAGCAGCGAGCCGAGCGCCACGGCGGTCGCCACCGCCGCCCGCTGCCAGAGCTTGAGCGGCCAGCACAGCATTGATCCGCCCACCACCGCCACCCCGATCAACCAGAACTCGGTGTAGGTCCCGGCCAGATAGCCCAGCAGGCTGGCGGCCAGCACCGCGGCCAGACCGCGCGGCAGCGCACCCGCCCAGCAGACGGCAATCAGGGCCGGAAAAACAAACAGCGCGGTCAATTGGGAAAAGAATCCAATCAGGTAGATGGAGGTGACCACCGGGGTGGCCGCACCCGCCAGGCCCAGGCCGGCGGCCGCCCACCCGGGCACGCCCACCACCCGCCAGAGCGCCGCCAGGGCCGTCCCCAGCAGGATCGTAAAAAATACGGCCGTCGCCCCCCAGGATCTCTGGGCATCGGATCCGGTGAGCACGGCGACCGTGCCCAGCGTGACGCATTGGGTCAGACGCGAATATTTCCACTGCAAGGGCATCCATATCCACGGCCGGAGCCCGATGGCATGCAGATCGGTGGAAAAAGGTTCGTCCGCCAGAAACTGCGCCATCATCACGTAATTGACGTGATCGATCTGAGCCTGCCCGACAAACCGGTCGCTCCCAATCCCGATCAGACTCGTGGAGTGCACCAGCCCGGCCCCGGCGCCGGCGCCCAAAACAAGGCCGATCTCCCGCCACTTTCGCCGGTTGATCATCGGGCGCGCCCGCCACAGCCGCAAACCCAGCAGGGCAAATCCCACCGCGGCGACGATCCCCAGCAACGGCGCGCTCTTGCGCAGCGGCCAGTCCACGTATACCAAGGCTTGCAGCAGCAACAGGGCCACGCTGAACCCGGCCAGTCCGCACCACAGCCAGGTGACCGCCCGCAACGGTGCGGGTTGGCGCGCCCAAAGCCAGACCCAATACCCCATGCCGGCAGCAAGCACGACCAGCATGGCGAGTTGGAACAAGGCCGACATCGGTTGAATTTCATAAGGCCGATGCTTCCCACCAAGTCAATCCGCACAGCCGGTTGCCATGCTATCTGCAGGGGTGTCCGGTGAACGCCGAGCCGTGTGCGCGGCCCTGGCCCGCGCCACGGGGTGCGCCTGGAGGATTTGCCTCGCCTTGCCCCGCAAATCCCGGGGTAATGGCCCGCTATGCCATTTTCCAAGCTCGGGCTGACGCCCGCCCTGCTCAACGGTGTCAAGGCCATGGGCTACACCGACCCGACGCCCATCCAGCTGCGCGCCATCCCCGTCGTCCTCGGCGGCGGCGACCTCATCGGCTCGGCCCAGACCGGTACGGGCAAGACCGCCGCCTTTGCGCTGCCCGTGCTGGCCCGCCTCGGCAAGCACGAGGCCCGTGGCCCGCGCGTCCTCGTCCTCGAGCCCACCCGCGAGCTCGCCGCGCAGGTCGAGACCGCCTTCCGCGACTTCGGCCGCTTCACCGACATCCGCGCCACCGTCGTCCACGGCGGCGTCGGCTACGGCCGCCAGCGCAGCGAGATCCAGGCCGGCACCGACATCGTCGTCGCCACCCCTGGCCGTCTCATGGACTTCCTCCAGGAGCGCAGCCTCCGGCTCGACCACGTCAAGATCCTCATCCTCGACGAGGTCGACCGGATGCTCGACATGGGCTTTGTCAAGGACGTGAAGAAGATCATCGCGCTGTGCCCCCGCGAGCGGCAGACCCTGTTCTTCTCCGCCACGATCCCGCCCGAGATCGAGGAAGTCGCCCGCTTCGCACTGCGCAACCCCGCCCGCATCGAGATCGGCGTCGCCCGCACCGTCACCAAGTCGGTCACCCACGCCTTTTACCCGGTCGGCACGGCGCTCAAGTTCGAGCTGCTCGTCGCCCTGCTCGCAAAGACCGATTTCCAGAGCTGCCTCGTCTTCTCCCGCACGAAGCACGGCGCCGACAAGATCGCCCGCAAGCTCAAGGCCGCGAACCATTCTGTCGCCGTCCTCCACGCCAACCGCTCCCAGAGCCAGCGCGTCGAGGCCCTCGAGGGCTTCAAGTCCGGCAAGTACGAGGTGATGGTCGCCACCGACATCGCCGCCCGCGGCATCGACGTCGCCGGCGTCTCGCACGTGATCAACTACGACATTCCCGCCAACCCGGAGGACTACGTCCACCGCATCGGCCGCACCGGGCGCGCCATGGCGGTCGGCGACGCCTTCACGCTCACCACCCCCGATCAACTCGGCGAAATCCGCGACATCGAGCGCTTCATCGGCCAGAAGGTCCCGCAGCTGAAGCTGGAGGGTTTCAACTACAATGCCCCGCCGCCGCGGCCGGCGCTGGGCTACCAGGGCGCCGCGCCGAATCACGGCGCGCGACCCGCCTACGGCCAGCACTCCGGCCCCGGCCAGCGCCCGGCACACACACTGCGTCCGGCCCATGCGCCCCAATCGCCGCGTCCGCCGGGCGCCGCGCCCGCCCCGCAGAACCGCCCGGGTCCGTCGCATGCTTATCAGGCCCCCGGCCAGCCGGAGCGACCGGGTGGCGGCGCCACCCCGCCCGCCCCGCGCAAGTTCGGGGGCCTGTCCCGCGGCGGCTGGAGCCGGCGCGGGTAAGATGCCCGGACCGGCACCAGACCCGGTCCGCCGATCCTTTGCCTTGTGCGCCGGCCGCCGCCGCCGGTATGGTGACGCGGTCAACCTGACCGTGCATCCCCGGCCATGATTCTTCCCTCCCGCCGCTGGTCGCCCCGTCTCTGCGCGTTCGCGGCGGTCACGCTGTTCCTCGCGCTCGTCGCGCGCTTCTGGCACCCGGTCTACGGCCTGACCGAGCTCATCCAGCTCGACGCGAGCAACGATGACCTGAAAATCGCCGCGTTCCGCGCGCACCCGGTCTATGTCCACCGGGACACGGGCGGATATGACGGGCTCTATTACGCGCAGATCGCTTATGACCCGCTGCTCACCTCGCCCGAGCTGCCGCGCGCCGTCGACAACCTGCCCTATCGCGCGCGCCGCATCCTCGTTCCCGCCCTGGCCTGGCTGCTCGCCGCCGGCCGCGCCGGCGCCATCGTGCATGTCTATGCGCTGCTCAATCCCGCCGCGTGGCTCCTCCTTGCCGCGCTGCTCTGGCGGCTGCTGGCGGTGGCTGATCTTCGCGGCTGGCTGGCCTGGGCCGGGGTGCTTTTCTCGGCGGGTGCGCTCGGCAGCGTGCGCCTGGCGCTCACCGACCTGCCGATGCTCGCGCTGCTCACTGCCGCGCTGGGCGCCGCCGAGCGCGCCCGGACCCGGCCCGCGGTCGCGTGGCTCGCCGCCGCCGCCCTCGCCCGTGAAACCGCCCTCCTCGGCGCCGCCGGGCTGCTCACCCGCCCCTGGGGTTCGCGGCGGAATTTCCTCGTCTGCGCCGGCGTGGCCGCACCCCTCGCCTTGTGGCTCGCCTACCTCCGCTGGCGCGTCGCGCCCGACGCCGCCGGCTGGGGCAACTTCACCCTGCCCCTCGCCGGCTGGGTCGAGAAAGGGGAGACCGTCATCCTCGATCTCGGCTTTGACCCGGCTTCACCCTTCGCCTGGACCACACTCCTCGCCACCCTCGGCCTCACGGTCCAGGCTGGGTTCATCCTCACCCGCTGGCGCCGGTTCAACGAGGCCTGGTGGCGCGTCGGCGCGGCCTATGCCGGGCTCATGCTCCTGCTGGGCCCCGCGGTCTGGGAAGGCCACCCCGGGGCGGCGACCCGCGCGCTGCTGCCCCTCACCCTCGCCTTCAACGTCCTCGCCCACCGCACCCGCGCCATCCTCGCCTGGCTCGTGCTGGGCAATCTCGGCGTGTTCGCCGGGTTCCTGCTCATTGGCGACGCCCATTCCCACCCGCGGGAAATCTTCGCCGGCCACAGCGGCGGTCTGGCCTCGGTCGTCCGGCTCGACACCGGGTGGTACAACACCGAGCGCACGGGCCGGCACGTCTGGGCCTGGAGCCCGGGCCGCGCCCGCCTGGATTTCGAGACCTGGACCGGCGCCCCGGTCACCGTGCGATTCGCCTTCGCCCTCCGCAGTCTCGCCCCCCGCATCGTCGTGGTCCGCCAGGACGGCCGCGAGCTCTGGCGCGGACCCGTCGGCGAGCACCTCGCGGAAGTCGCCATTCCCCTCCGTCTCGGGGCGGGCCATGTGCGGCTCGAACTGACCACCGATGCCCCCGCGTCGCCCGAAGCCCCCGGCGCCGGGAGCCGGCAGCTCGCCTTCGCCCTCTACGATCCCCACCTGGAGGCCGCCCAACCGCAGTGAACGCCCGCCGGCCGCCGCGGGATTTCAATTTGTCAAATCCGCGGCGCACGGCATGTTGGAGGGCTGCCCCATGAGTGCTGCCACCGAGCTGACGTTCCGCTATGATTCCGGGTGCCTGATCGCGACGGCCACCGGCCGCTACGTGATCGAGCACAAGGAGGCCGCCGTCAGGTCCGTCGCCGCGGCGATCAAGGCCCAGCCGGTCCGGGCCGCCCTGATCGACATGCGCGGGCTGAAGCCACCCTACGGCTTCCTGGATCGCTACCAACTGGGCGAACTGGCCGGGCGTTATCTGACGGCCGTCCCGGTCGCCATCCTGCTCACCGAGGCGCTGACCGATCCGGACCACTTCGGCAAGGTCGTTGCCAACAACCGCGGCGCGCGGGTCGAGGTCTTCACCCACGAGGCCCAGGCCTGCGCGTGGCTGAAGCAGCACCAGATCCCGGCCGCGTGAGAGGCAACCAACCGCTCACCGCACCTGCAGCGTGTCGGCCTCGTAGGCCAGGCCGAGAGACGGGATGGTGACGGCCTTGCGGCCGCCCTCCTTGAGCACCCGGCCGGCGACCCAGGCGTCGTGCCCCGCCGCCTCGGCCGCGGCGAGCGTCGCCTCGACGGCGGATGGCGGCACGTAGGCGGCGAAGCCGACGCCCATGTTGAACGTCGCGTAGGCCTCGCGCAGGCTGATCGGACCGCTGTCCATCATGAACTGGAACAACGCCGGGATTCCGCGCGGCTCGGTGATCTCGTAGACCAACGGCTCGTCCAGCCGCATGAGCTTGCGCCAGCCATGGCCGGTCACGTGCGCCAGGTAGTGCAGCGGGACCCGGGCCAGCTGGCAGCGGACGACGAAATCCACGTAGATGGCCGACGCCGCGAGCAGGGCCTCGCCGTAGAGGCGGTCGTCCCCGTGGCCGACGGGCGTCTGGTAGCCCCGCGGCAGGCGGTCCGCGATGAGCCGGCAGAGGCTGAGGCCGTTGGTCTGCACGCCGGTCGAGGCCAGGAAGATGATGGCGTCGCCCGCCGCCACGTCGCCGGTGATGCGCCGCGCCTTGGGCGCGATCCGGCCGAGGGCCGAGCCGGCGAGCACGATCGTGGCCGGGTCGACGATGCCCTTGAGCGTGGGCGTCTCGCCGCCGCCCCAGACCGCGCCGGCCCGGTGGCAGCCCTCGGCCCAGCCGTCGACCAGCGCCTGCATCCGCACCGGGTCCGCAAACCAGCCGGAGTCGCCCACCGCCGCGTGCATCGCGACGGAGATCGGGCGCGCGCCGCAGGTCACGAGGTCGTTGACGATCGTCGCCACGGCGTCGATGGCGATCTCGCGGTAAAAGCACCGGCCGGTCTGCGCGTAGACCGCGTCGGCCACGAGGTTCTTGGTCCCGAGCCCCTCCTCGACGTGCGCGAGGTAGTGGTCGGCCGCCTCGATCAGGTAGGCGCTCTCGCCGCGGGTGGCCGCCGGCTCGGCGTAGCCGTGGGCGGCGAGCTCGCCCGCCGTCGTGCGCGCCGCCTGCTGGCAGGCGCGCTTGAACGCGTCGAGCTGGTCGTAGCGGACACCGGAGGATTCGTAGGAGAGGGACATGCGCAGAGGTCAGAAGTCAGAGGTCAGAGATCTGAATCCAAAGGGTGGTACATTTGCCATGAGAGTCTTAAAAGTCTGATCGCTGTCATCTGACCTCTGTATTCCGGTCAGTATGACCGGCCCTCGTGTTTCTCGAAATAGTTCACGAAGGCCTGGTTCACCACCCGGTAGCCGCCGGGGGTCGGGTACTTGCCGGTGAAGTACCAGTCGCCGCTGTGGTGGGGCAGCGCGCGGTGCAGGTGCTCGATCGACTGGAAGATGATCTCGATCTCGCCGCGCCACCCGTTGGGCTTGGGCGAGACCAGCTGCGTGATCTTGCGGGAGATCGCCTCGGCGGTGAACGGGTCGTAGATCTTGCGCACGTGGTTGACCGGCTCGGGCGAGGGCTGCCGCAGTTCCTCGCGGCACAGCGCGTAGACCTCGGTGATGAGGCCGCCCTGCCCGCGCTCCTTGAGCAGCGTGATGGCGGCCTCGAAGGCGACGAACTTGCCGAGCTCCGACATGTCGATGCCGTAGCAGTCCGGGTAGCGGATCTGCGGCGCGGTGGAGGCGATGATGATCTTCTTCGGATTGAGCCGCTTCAGGATGCGCAGGATGGAGCGGCGGAGCGTCGTGCCGCGCACGATGGAGTCGTCCACGCACACGAGGTTGTCCTGCGGCTGCACGACGCCGTAGGTGATGTCGTAGACGAGCGAGGCGAGGTTGTTGCGGGATTTTTCCTGGCTGATGAAGGTGCGGAGCTTCACGTCCTTGGTCACGAGCTTCTCGCCGCGCGGCCAGTTGTTGAGGATGAGGTCGTCCACCAGCGCCTCGGTGACCGCGCCGGCGCGGGCGGCGTCAAGGAGGGTCTGCTTGACCTCCGCGCGGCGGCGGAAGCGGAGCTCGCTCATCAGGCCGAAGTACGCGACCTCGGCGGTGTTGGGGATGAAGCTGAAGACGGAATCGGCCAGGTCGCCGCCGATGGCGGACCAGATCTGGCCGGCGAGGCCGGCGCCGAGGGCCTTGCGCTCGCGGTAGATGTCGGCGTCGTTGCCGCGGGAGAAATAGATGCGCTCGAAGGTGCACTGCGTCTTCGGCAGGGCGGGCTTGATGCGTTCCACCGCGACGGAGCCGGCGCGCTTCATCACGACGGCGCAGCCGGGCTCGACCTCGCGGACGTCCCTGGCCTCGAGATCGAAAACGGTGCAGAGCGGCGCGCGCTCGGAGGCGAAGGCCACGACCTCGTCGTTCTCGAACCAGTGGCAGGGGCGGATGCCGGACGGGTCGCGCGCGACGAAGGCGTCGCCGTTGCCGAGGACGCCGACGAGCGCGTAGCCGCCGTCCCAGTTGGCCGAGGCGTTGCGGAGCACGCGGCCGGGGTCGATCTCCTCGTTGATGCGGCGGGAGATCTCGGCGCCGGGCAGGCCTTCGCGGCGCAGGCCGCGGTAGATCTGCTCGTGCTCGTCGTCGAGGCAGAAGCCGATGCGCTCGAGGATGGCCTGGGTGTCGGTGGCGAAGATGGGGTGCTGACCGATGGCGATGAGGCTGTCGTTGAGCTCGGCCGTGTTGGTCAGGTTGAAATTGCCCGCGAGCATCAGGTTGCGGGTCGGCCAGGAGCTGCGGCGGAAGAAGGGGTGGCAGGCGCTGAGGTTGTAGCCGCCCGAGGTGCCGTAGCGCAGGTGGCCGAGGTAGAGTTCGCCGCAGAAGTCGAAGTTCTTTTTCACCGTCTCGGGGAACTCCGGGTGGATGGTCCCGTCGGCCAGCAGGGCGTTGTAGCGGGCGATCAGGGCCTGGAAGATGCGGTCGAGGGGGTTGGTCTCGACGTTGCGCTCGCGGAACATGTAGGGCTCACCGGCCGGCACGTCGAACTTGACGCAGGCCACGCCGGCGCCGTCCTGGCCGCGGTTGTGCTGCTTTTCCATCAGGAGGAAGAGCTGCTGGAAACCCCACAGCGGCGTGCCGTACTTTTCCTGATAGTAGGCGAGGGGCTTCTTCAACCGCACCAGGGCGATGCCGCATTCATGGGAAATGAACTCGCTCATGGGAGAAAGCGGGGAGCGGGGAGCGGCATGCGGGCCGCCCGTCTGCTCCCGGTCCGGTTTATTGCTCCAGTCACACTGCGCCCTTCCGGAAATTTTGGGGCGTGCAATGGGTGAACTGGGCTCGTCACGGCATTAAAGACGTTCATTCCGCCCAGCGCGGGCGTTTCGTCAACGGCTTTCTCCGGCCGGCCCGCCAAACACCCTTTTTTTACCCGCCGGACGCGTGCGACCCGGTGGTCCGGCCGATGCCGCTCAGCCCCCTTGACCGCACGGTTGATTTTGTGAACATCGCGCCTTCGCCCATGCTGATCCTCCGCGGCTCTCCTGCCCTCTCCTCGTTCCGCCTCCGGAAACTCCTGCTGGACCTCACCGCCGCCGGCCTCCCCGTCCGCGCCCTCGGCGCCGAGTTCGTGCACATCGTGGAGACGGCCGGCGCCCTCACGCCCGGCGAACGGGGCGTCCTGGAAAAACTCCTGACCTACGGGCCGAGCCGGGCCGCCGCGCCCGTCACCGGCCTCGTCCAGATTGTCGCCCCCCGCCCGGGCACCATCTCCCCCTGGTCCTCCAAGGCCACCGACATCGCCCACATCTGCGGCCTCGGTGCGGTCAAGCGCATCGAGCGCGTCATCGCCTACACGGTCGATGTCGGCGAATCGGCGCCGCCGTTCCCGCTCTGCGCCCTCGGCGCGGCCGAGCTTGCGGTCCTCCGCGCCCGGCTGCACGACCGGATGACGCAGGTGGTCTTCGGCGACCTGGCCGCGTGCGCCGCCCTCTTCCGCCACGAGGCGCCGCGCCCGATGATCAGCGTGCCCGTCCTCGCCGCCGGCCGCGCCGCCCTCGTCGCCGCCAACCTCGACCTCGGGCTTGCGCTCGCGGAGGACGAGATCGACTACCTCGTGCAGGCCTTCACCGCCCTCGGCCGCGACCCGCACGACATCGAGCTGATGATGTTCGCCCAGGCCAACTCCGAGCATTGCCGGCACAAGATCTTCAACGCCACGTGGGACATCGACGGCCAGGCGCAGACCAAGTCGCTGTTCCAGATGATCAAGCAGACCTATGAGCAGCACAGCACCGGTATCCTCTCCGCCTACAAGGACAATGCCGCCGTCCTGACGGGCAGCCGTGGCGGCCGCTTCTACAGCGACCCGCGCAACCACGAGTACGCCGCGCACGACGAGGACATCCACCTCCTTTGCAAGGTCGAGACGCACAACCACCCCACGGCGATCTCCCCCTACCCCGGCGCCGCCACCGGCTCCGGCGGCGAGATCCGCGACGAGGGCGCCACCGGCCGCGGCGCCAAGCCCAAGGCCGGCCTCACCGGTTTCACCGTGTCCAACCTGCGGCTGCCCGGCGCCGTCCAGCCGTGGGAAAAGGACCATGGCAAGCCGGACCGCATCGTCTCCGCCCTCGACATCATGCTCGAGGGACCGCTCGGCGGCGCGGCCTTCAACAACGAATTCGGCCGGCCCAACATCAACGGCTACTTCCGCACCTATGAGGCGGAGGTGCCGGCCGCGGCCCTGGCTCCCGGCTCCCACGCCACGGAGTGGCGGGGCTACCACAAGCCCATCATGCTCGCCGGCGGCCTCGGCAACATCCGCGCCGACCACATCAGGAAGGGCGCGATCAACCCCGGCGACCAGCTCATCATCCTCGGCGGTCCGGCCATGCTCATCGGCCTGGGTGGCGGTGCGGCCAGCTCCCTCGCCAGCGGCACGGGGAACGAGGACCTTGATTTCGCCAGCGTCCAGCGGGACAACGCCGAGATGGAACGCCGCTGCCAGGAAGTCATCGACCGCTGCTGGGCGCTCGGCGACGACAACCCCATCGCCTTCATCCACGACGTCGGTGCCGGCGGCATCTCCAACGCCCTGCCCGAACTCGTCAACGACGGCGGCCGCGGCGGCCGCTTCCAGCTCCGGGCCGTGCCCAACGACGAGCCGGGCATGTCCCCGCTCGAGATCTGGTGCAACGAGTCCCAGGAACGCTACGTCCTCGCCGTCCCCGCCGCGCGGCTCGACTGCTTCCAGCAGCTCTGCGCGCGCGAACGCTGCCCTTTCGCCGTGGTCGGCGAAGCCACCGAGCAAAGGCAGCTCGTGGTCGAGGATGCCCATTTCCAGAACACGCCCATCGACCTCCCCCTCGAGGTCCTCCTCGGCAAACCCCCGCGGATGGCGCGCTCGGACCACACCCTGGCCCGGGCCCTCCGGCCGCTTTCCCTTTCCCTCTCACTCGCGGACGCCGTCCACCGGGTCCTCTCCCACCCGGCCGTCGCCGACAAGACCTTCCTCATCGCGATCGGCGACCGCACGCTGGGCGGCCTGATCTGCCGCGACCAGATGGTCGGTCCGTGGCAGGTGCCCGTCGCCGACTGCGCCGTCACCGCCGCGGCCTTCGACGTCTACACCGGCGAAGCCATGGCCATGGGCGAACGCACGCCCGTCGCGATCAACAGCGCCGCCGCCTCCGCCCGGCTCGCCGTGGGCGAGGCACTGACCAATCTCGCCGCCGCCCAGATCGGCGACCTCGGCAAGGTCAACCTCTCCGCCAACTGGATGGCCGCGCCCGCCATCCCCGGCGACGGCGCCGACCTCTACGCCGCCGTGCGGGCCGTCGGCCTGGAACTCTGCCCCGCGCTCGGCATCACGATCCCCGTCGGCAAGGATTCCATGAGCATGAGCACCGCCTGGCAGGACGGGGACCGGGAGAAGCGCATCACGGCGCCGGTCTCGCTCATCATCTCCGCCTTCGCGTCCGTCACCGACATCCGCCGGTCGCTGACCCCGCAGTTGCGTTATGATCCGATTTCACAGGAGGCAACGGAGGGAACGGAGAGATCCGATGACCTTGGCTCTTCCTCTGTTTCCTCAGTTCCCTCCTGTAAGAATCCTGAACCAATCGGCGACACCGTCCTGCTCCTGATCGACCTCGGCCGGTCCCGGAACCGGCTCGGCGGCTCCATCCTGGCGCAGGTGGTCGCCCAGACGGGCGAGGCCCCGCCGGACGTCGACCGCCCGGCCGACCTGAAGAATTTCTGGAATGCCATCCAGCAACTCGGCCGGGAGAGGAAAATCCTCGCGTATCACGACCGTTCCGACGGCGGCCTGCTTGCCACCATCGTGGAAATGGCCTTCGCCGGCCATGTGGGCGTCGACCTGGAGATCCCGCATCTCCACGACCCTTTCTCCGCCCTCTTCAACGAGGAGCTCGGCGCCGTCATCCAGGTGCGCGAGGCGGACTTCGATGAGGTCTGGCTCATCCTGCGCGAGCACGGCCTGAAGGCCTGCATCTCGCGCGTCGGCACGCTGAACACCTGCTACGCGCTCCGCGTCCGGCAGTCGGGACAGGAGCTGGTCAACGAGAGCCTGCCGGCCCTCCGCTCCTTCTGGTCCGATGTCACCCACCGGCTCGCGCAGCTCCGTGACAACCCGGAGGCGGCCGACGAGGAACAGCAACATCGGCTTGACCCGGATGATCCCGGCATCCGGCCGGTCATCTCGTTCGCCTATGGCGAGGTTGAAAGTGGAAAGCTGAAAGTTGAAAGGAGCGCCGGTGCCTCGGACTCTCAACCTTCAACTCTCAACCTTCAACTTGGCCGCGCGCTTCCGCGCGTGGCCATCCTCCGCGAGCAGGGCGTCAACGGCGAGGTCGAGATGGCCGCCGCCTTCACCCGCGCCGGCTTCCGCGCCGTCGACGTCCACATGACCGACATCCTCAGCGGCCGCGTTTCCCTCCGGGATTTCCGCGGCCTCGCCGCCTGCGGCGGGTTCAGCTACGGCGACGTCCTCGGGGCCGGCGAAGGCTGGGCCAAGAGCGTGCTGTTCCACGACCGCGCGCGCGCGGAATTCGCCGCCTTCTTCGCGCGCGAGGACGCCTTCGCCCTCGGCGTGTGCAACGGCTGCCAGATGATGAGCAACCTCCGGTCGATCATTCCCGGCTCCGGCCACTGGCCGCGATTCGTGCAGAACCTAAGCGAGCGCTACGAGGGCCGCTTCGTGTCGGTGAAGATCGAGCCGACCCCCAGCATCCTGTTCCAGGGCATGGCCGGTTCGGTCATCCCCATCTGCACGGCCCACGGCGAGGGTTACGCGGAATTCACCGACCGCGCCGCCGCCGAGGCCTGCAGCCGGTCCGGGCTCGTCGCCGCGCGGTTCGTCGACAACCATCATCAGGCCACCGAGCGCTATCCGCTGAATCCCAACGGCTCGCCCTTCGGCATGACCGCGCTCACGACCACCACGGGCCGCGCCACCATCCTGATGCCCCATCCCGAGCGGGTTTTCCGCAGCGCCTGCATGAGCTGGGCGCCCCCCGACTGGCCCGAGGACTCGCCCTGGATGAAACTCTTCTACAATGCCCGCGCCTGGGTGGGGTGATTGGTTCGCAATTTCCTTCCGACCGGCCTCCGCTTCCTCTTCGCCTCGGCTGCGCGGTGAATGGATTCGCGGCGGCTTAGC
>Ga0265319_1000992_pt1 | contig 17789 bp, 18 predicted proteins | sample 4824metaG_FD_192443 | JGI IMG/M metagenome (GOLD analysis project Ga0265319, IMG submission 192443) | Rhizosphere microbial communities from Carex aquatilis grown in University of Washington, Seatle, WA, United States - 4-8-24 metaG | ecosystem: Host-associated > Plants > Roots > Rhizosphere >...
AGTCCAGCGTGGCGTGATGCGCTCTGGCCCGTACTGATTCACGGGCAGGCAGACACCGATCTCGAACGTGGATGCCGACGTCTGCGGCCCCCTTCTCAGGCTTTGACCTTGATGCTGTGATACAGCGAGCCGTGCTCTTTGGTGGTGAGACCGTTCGGCGCCGGCGACCGCGAGGATAAGCCTTCCGCTAACGTCCGCGCGTGGAGCTCCTGGTCGCGATCCTGGCCACGCTCGTCGCGATCGCCGCGCTGTACGAGGTATCGCGCCGGCTGGGCGTCCCGTATCCGACCCTGTTCCTGCTCGGCGGCCTCGTCCTGGCGGCAATCCCCGGGCTGCCGCGCATCACCTTCGAGCCGGACCTGGTCCTGCTCGTCTTCCTCCCTCCCCTGCTGTTCATCGCGGCGACGAGAACACCGATCCGTGAGCTGCGCGAGAACCGGATACCGATCATTCGGCTCGCCTTTGGCCTGACGATCTTCACCCTGATCGTCGTCGCGGTCGTCGCCCAGACCCTCGTTCCTGCCCTGGGTTGGGCCGCGGCATTCACGCTCGGCGCGATCATCTCGCCGACTGACGCCGTCGCCGCGACGAGCGTCTTCCGCCGCCTGGGCGTGCCGCGCGTCGCGGTCACGCTGGTCGAGGGCGAGGCGCTCTTCAACGACGCCGTCGCGCTCGTCGCGTACCGTGCGGGCGTGCTCGCGGTGGCGAGCGGGACGTTCGTGCTGGTCGGAGCCCTGAGCTCGTTCGTAATCGCCGTCGTGGGCGGGATCGCAGTCGGACTGGTGGTCGGCTGGACCTCGGCCAAGGTTCTGAAGTGGCTCGACTCGCCGACCGTCGAAGTCGTCCTGTCGCTCGTGATACCCGGCGCTGCCTACCTGCCGGCCGACTACTTCGGCCTGTCCGGGGTTCTCGCCGTCGTCACCGCGGGCCTGATCGTGGGCAGCCAGCTGGGCAAGGTGCTCAGCGCGCAGAGCCGCGTGCTCTGGCTGAGCACCTGGAAGATGGTCGACTTCGTGCTCAACGGCTTCCTGTTCGTGCTCATCGGCCTCGAGCTGCCGACGATCGTCGGCGATCTCGCCGGGCGCGACGTGGCGCTGCTCGTCACGCACATGGTGATCATCTGCCTGGTCGTCGTCGTGGCCCGCTTCGCGTGGGTCTTCGCGGCCGCGCGCCTGCCCAACTCGCCGGCGCAGATCATCGCTCGTACGGACGCCCGACTCGCGGGCCGGCTGACCTTCCTCGTCGCCTGGTCCGGCCTGCGCGGTGCCGTATCGCTGGCGGCCGCCCTGGCACTGCCGCTCGATTTCCCGGAGCGCGACCTGATCCTGCTCGTGACGATCGGCGTGATCGTCGTCACGCTCGTGGGCCAGGGCCTGACGATGCCCGTCGTCGTGCGCTGGGCCGGTTGGGATGGCCGCGAGCTGGGCGGCGATGAGGGCACGGCCGCGCGCGCCGCGGCGTACGACGCGGGCCTCGCTGAGCTGGCGCGCCAGCGCGAGAAGTGGCCGGGGCACACGCCGTTGATCGACCGGCTTGAGTCGGGTCTACGGGACCGCATGCAACACCTGGCCACGGACGACGAAGCGGAGACGGCCGACCGTCAGCAGGAGCGCGTCGAGCACGAGCAGATCCAACTGGCGATCATCCGGGCACAGCGCGTCGCCGTCATCGACATGCGCGATCGTGGCGAGATCAACGACGACACTCTGCGCGAGGTAGAACGCGAGCTTGACCTCGAAGAGCTGCGCATGGAGGGCTAGGCGGGCCGCGGCGACCTTCATCCGCCTTAGGCGCGAGTCAGGCATTTGCGTCAGGCTCAACAACAACCACGATTGGTCAACTGGAGGTAGCCGTGTCCAAGATCAAGCCCTGCCTGTGGTTCGATGGTCGGGCCGAGGAGGCCGCCAAGTTCTACGTCACGCTCTTTCCCGACAGTCGTGTCAACAACGTCGCCCGATCGCCCGCCGATACTCCGTCGGGGCCGGCCGGGATGGTCCTGACTGTCGACTTCACCCTCGCCGGGGAGGATTTCCAGGGCCTGAACGGCGGTCCGGACTTCAAGTTCAACGAGGCAATCTCGTTCTCGGTCGACTGCCAGGACCAGGCAGAGGTCGATCATCTGTGGGGCGCGCTGACGGCCAACGGTGGCGAGCCAGGGCCGTGTGGCTGGCTCAAGGATCGCTGGGGCGTGTCGTGGCAGATCGTGCCGCGCCGGCTTGGGGAGCTGCTGGCCGACCCGGACCCCGAGCGGGCGCGCAAGGCGATGGAGGCCATGCTCAAGATGGGCAAGATAGACGTCGCCGAGCTGGAGGCCGCCGTGGCCGCCTAGGCTGGTCTGGGTTCGGAGTGGGCGATGTGGCCGAACTGGCGCCACAGCAGGACGACGAGCAGCGCGGAGCCCGCGAACGCGAACCAGAACGGCGCGGTGATGCCATAGCCCGACGCGAGCAGTCCACCGATGGGCACCCCGATGACGAGCCCACCGACGATCGCCAGGCGATAGACGCCACCAACGCGGCCCATCAGCTCGTTGGGCACCGCGCGCTGGCGAATCGTCGTCGCCGTCGTGCCCCAGATGAAAGCGTGCGCGCCGAATACGAACATGATCGCCAGCGCCACCGGCGGCGAGGTTGTCAGGGCGAGCGATAGGTGCGTGAACGTCTCGATCACGAGCCCGACGCGCATGATGTCGCCCAGCGCGAAGCGCCGCTCGAGCGCGCCGTAGGACGCGATGCCGAGGATGCCGCCGAGCGCGCTCGCCGTGGTCAGCAGTCCGAAGCCAACCGCGTCCATGTGCAGGCGCTCACCGGCGTACAGGACCAGCACCGACCACGCTGCGCCGTACGTGATGTTGAAAGCGAAGATCGTCAGCGCCAGCGTGCGCATCGCGGGGTGGTGCGTCAGCCAGCGCACACCATCGGCCATCTCCTGCCAGAAGCCGCTGCCCTCCCCCGGCCCGCGCCCAATCAGTGCTGCCTCGCTGAGCGTGACGCGCGTGATGAGCACGGCCCCGAGCGCAAACGCAGCCGCGTTGGCAGCGAACGGCAGAGCCATGCCAATAGCGAACAGGAAGGCGCCGATTGGCGGGCCGACGAGCTGATTGAGCAGGATGAACGCGCCCTGCATGCGCGAGTTGGCAATGCCCAGGTCCTGCCTGGCGACGACACCGGGGAGCAGCGCGCTCGAGGCGGAATCGGCGAAGTTCTCGGCCGTGCCCAGGACGAAGATCGTGGCCAGGACGAGAACGATGCTGATCGAGCCAGTGACGATCGTGGCGACCAGGACGGCCAGGATCAGGGCGCGCAGGACGTTGGCGATCGCGACCATCCGGCGCCGTTCGACGCGGTCGGCCACGACCCCGGTCACGACGCTGAAAAGGAGCGCGGGCAGGTAATCGAAGAGCAGCGCCAGCGAGACGAGGAACGGGTCGTGCGTCTGCGATGCGACGAGCAGCGGGCCGGCCGCGACGACGACCCCGTCGCCGGCGTTGTTGACCAGCGTCGACGACAGCAGCCAGCGAAAGCTGCGGCCAAGGCGCGGGGGAACGGCGGTGTCGAACACACCGCGCAGACTCAATTGCACGCGCGGCAGGTTAGCGGCCCGTCGTCAACCTCGCGCCAAGTTCGTCTGCCGGGCCCAGGTCCGCGGCGGGGCGATCAAGCGGGCTTGGCGACCTCGACCCTGCGCGGCACCTTGCCCATCCACGTCCCGAACGTCTTGAGCATGCGGTGGCCGCTGTCCGAGACGTCGCCGAACATCAGCGGGCAGCCGCCGTCGATGACGGTCATGCCCTTTGCCCGCCCGACGGCCGCGGCTTCGGCTGAGCACGACCCCGCGCCGAACATGCGATGCATCCAGATACGGGTGATGCCCAATCCGGCGGCCTCGCGGACCGTCGCCTCGGCGTGCTCGGGACGCGTGGCGATGATCACGACATCGACGCCGTCCGGGATGGACTTCAGGTCGTGGTAAGAGGTGTCGCCCTCGACCTGATCGGCGTTGGGGTTGACCGCGAAGACCTGGTAGCCACTGTCGCGCAGACGCGTGTAGATCACGTTGCCGCCGTGCGACTTGGGCGTGCGCGACACGCCGGTGACGGCGATGCGCTTATGCGACAGGAACTCGTCGGCGACCTCGCTGACGGACGGCATGACGAAACCTCCCGCTGAATTCGCTCGAAACCTTTTGGAATGAGGGCGAAATCGTCGGCCGCGGCCGACGGCGACACGAGTGCCGAATCTCCCTTTGTCAGAGCGCGCGTGGACGCCTGCCACGCGACGGCCATAAGTTCCGTACGGTCATTCCGACAGTACGGCTAGGCTTATCGGGCGCCGCTGGAGAACATCTCGGTAGTGCGCTCGGTATCACCGCGGGGGATGATCATGCTTCGTTTATCTGTCGGTCGCCTGCTCCTGCGCGCGACGCTGGCCGCCGTTCTGCTCGCATTCGGGATTTCGTCGCTCGCGATGGCCGACGGCGCGACAGGCTTCACCGCCTCCTTCCCGGGCAGGCTCGTGCCAACCTACGCGAGCCGCACGACCCGGCACCTCAAGCCGATCCTGGACCCGACCACCGACGCGAGCACGCACGCGCCCGCTGCCACGGTCGCGCCCTCGGCAACGATCCAGGTGAGCTATCACAACTTCCCGGCCAAGGACAAGGCGGCCTTTCAGGCCGCAGTCGACGAGTGGCAGACGCAGATCGTGTCGACCAAGGTCATCCACATCAACGCGAGCTGGACTCCGCTGGGCGCGACGAGCGGCATCCTGGGCGAGGCCGGCCCGACGTCGTTCTACCTTGGCACGGACAATTTCATGTACCCGGCCGCTCTGGCTGAGGCACGCTGCAGCTGCAATCTGAGGCGTGGCGCCGAGATCCAGGCCGAGTTCAACAGCCAGTTCCCGTTCTGGTACACGGGCACGGACGGCAACGTGCCCACAAATCGCTGGGACCTGGAAACGGTCGTGCTCCACGAGCTGGGCCACGGGCTGGGCTTCATGAGCAGCTTCGACGTCGTCGGCAAGAAGGGCTTCTGGGGCTTCGACCAGGGCAGCCACACATATCCGCTGCGCTTCGACGTGCTCGAGTACACGACCAAGACCGGCGACACGACGCTGACGAGCTTTGCCAGTGGGACGACTGCGCTGCGCAGTCAGCTCGTCGACGGCGGCGTCTTCATAGGCGGCGACAACGTCACGGCCGCTCTCGGTGGACGCGCCAAGCTCTACTCGCCGCATCCGTGGCAGGAAGGGTCGAGCAACTCGCACTTCGACGAGAGGACATACGCCGCGGGCACCGCCAACGCGCTCATGACGCCCGTGCTCGACAACGGCGAGGCAATACACGATCCGGGTCCGGCCATGCTCGCCCTCTTCCGCGACATTGGCTGGTCGACGACAGACGTACCGCCGCCGCCCACGAGCTAGGCGACTGGCGCCTCAGATCACGCGGACCGTGCCGATTCCGCCACTGACGGTGATGTCGACGCGGTTGGTGGCCGACTCGTAGTCGCTGGAAGCCCAGCCGCCCATCGAGCGCGGGAAGCGCGACTCGTCGACCTTCGTGCTGCCGATCGCCATCTGCGATGCGACACGCGCGGCGACTCCGGCAGGCACGATGAGCGTCACTGACGCAAGGCCGGCCTCGATGCGCGCGGAAACAGCGCCGCTGTCGGGCAGCTGGAGGGTCGTCTCGCTGGCTCCAGTGTGAAGCTCGAGGCGCCTGATGCGCAGCGCGGACAGGTCGACGTTGGATCGGTTGGCTCCCGTATCAAGTCGGAGGTCTACCGGGATGTCCGCGGCAAGCCCGACGTCCCAGCGCAGCGTGCCGCCGCTCCAGAAGGCGGTCGCCGAGTCGTGCGGCTGCAGCTCGATGCGGCCCGGGCCAATCGAGCGTTGGATGACGCCGCCCTCAAAGCTGCCGCTGACGAGCATGCCCGGGTTTGCCGGCCCGACATGGAGCTCGCCGCCGCCGAAGCGCAGCCTGACCTCGGCCGCGGTCAGTGCCCCGAGCGGAATGCTCAGCGTCTCCGTGGCGGGCACGCGCTCGCGAACGATAACGGCGCCGAGCAGGTACCAGACCCCGAGGCCGATCACGGCTACGGGCCACCAGCGGACGAGGATGTCCGTGCTGAATCCATTGAGCTCGCCGGTAGTGGCCGCGAGCATCACGACACCCAGCACGGTCACGGCCAGCGGTCCCCACAACACGCCGATGCCGGCAGGCGACCAGCGTGGGCCGAAGTAAGCGGATAACCCGCCGCAGACGCCGGCCAGGACCACGAACAGGGGCCATGCCTGCGCCCAGGTCCAGCCGCTCGTCTGCTGGATGAGAAGCACGCAACCAATCCCGACCAGCCAGATTCCGGGTACTACGGCCGCGTTTCGCGCTGATGTCATACGCCACAGCCTCGTTCACCGATCCTGCGGGCGCCAAAGCCGTTGGTAACCAATTGCACCGGTCCAACGGGAATGTTGGCCTGATCTGCCCGGTTGGACCGCGCGCGAGGTGACGTTCGGCAGTTTCTCGCCGGCATTCACTTTCGTACCTTCGCGCCTGAAGACCAATCAGCAGCCGGGCTGCTTTGGCCTGCTCGTAAGTCCGGCGGAGGAGGCACGTTGAGCGCCGTCGATCTCGCGCGACTTCAGTTTGCGTTCACGGCCGCGTTTCATTTCATCTTCCCGGCCGTCACGATCGGCCTGGGCTTCCTGGTCGCGCTCGCCGAGACGATCCGCTGGCGGACTCGATCCGAGGTCTGGGACCGCCTCGCGAAGTTCTGGACGAAGGTCTTTGCCCTGACGTTCGCAGTTGGCGTCGCGACAGGCATCGTCATGGAGTTCCAGTTCGGCACGAACTGGTCGCGCTACGCCACCTTCGTGGGCGACATTTTCGGCTCGCCGCTGGCCGCTGAGGCGATCCTGGCTTTCTTCCTCGAGTCGACCTTCCTGGGCGTGCTGCTGTGGGGCGGCACGCGCGTCGGCTCGACGTTGCGCTGGTTCAGCGCGGTGATGGTCTCGTTCGGCTCCGCGCTCTCTGGCCTGTGGATCATCATCGCCAACTCGTGGATGCAGACACCCGCGGGCTACGAGATCCAGGGCGATCACGCAGTGTTGACCGACTTCTGGGCCGCGGCGTTCAACCCCTCGACACTGCCCCGCTACACACACACCGTGATGGCATCGGTCGCGGTCGCCTCCTTCCTGCTGGTCGGAACGGGGGCGTGGTACGTGCTCAAGCACCGCCACGGCGACATTGCCGGACGCTCCATGCGCCTTGGCCTCGTCGTCGCGGTCATCGCCTCGGCAGGCATGTTCCTGACCGGCGACTTCAGCTCACGCCAGGTTGCCAACACGCAGCCGGTCAAGTTCGCGGCGATGCAGGGAATCTTCGAAACGACCACGGGTGCACCGATGGTCGTCTTCGAGCTGCCGCCCAGCCAGGACGCGGAGGCACCCGGACCGGTCATCGAAATTCCCAGCTTGCTCAGCCTGCTGACTCACGGCGACGTCAACTCCACGATCGCAGGCCTCACCGCCTTCGCCAAGGACCTGTGGCCGCCGGTCGCGATCACATTCCTTGCATATCACAACATGGTGGTGCTGGGCACGGTCATGCTCCTGGTCATGGCCCTTGGCGCGTTTCTATGGTGGCGCGGCCGCCTCGAGAGATCCTCAAGGTGGCTGTGGCTGGCGGTCATCGCCACGCCCGCGCCGCTGATTGCCACGGAGCTCGGCTGGGCCACGGCCGAGGTCGGACGCCAGCCGTGGATCGTTCAAGGGCTGATGAAGACCGCGGACGGTGTCTCGCCGCAGGTCAGCTCGTTTGACGTGGCCCTGTCGCTGATCATGTTCGGCGCGATCTACGTCGCACTCGCGGCACTGTGGCTGTTCCTGCTGCGCCGCGTGCTGATGGCCGGCCCGCCACCGCCGCCCGAGGGCGCCACGCCCGACGCGCCACCTCCGGTCGCCCCAACAGCGCTCGAGCCGACGCCCGCGGAGGTGCCGCTGCCATGATCGACCTGGGACAGATCTGGTTCGTGCTCATCGGCGTCCTGCTGGTGGGCTACGCCGTCCTCGATGGCTTCGACCTGGGCGTCGGGATGCTGTCGCCCATCCTTGGCCGGTCCAGCGCCCAGCGCGGCCTGCTCATGGAGACGATCGGCCCGGTCTGGGACGGCAATGAAGTCTGGCTGCTGACGCTCGGCGGGGCACTCTTCGCGGCCTTCCCGATCGTCTACGCCACCGTCTTCTCGGGCTTCTACCTCGCCCTGATGCTGCTCCTGTTCGCGCTGATCCTGCGCGCGGTGGCGATGGAGTTTCGGCACCACATCGAGGATCCGCGCTGGCTGCGCTTCTGGGACGCGGCGTGGTGGCTGGGATCTTTCCTGCCCGCGCTGTTGCTCGGCGTGGCCATCGGCAACATCGCGCGCGGCCTGCCCCTGACCGGCGGCGTCTACACGCAGGGCCTGCTCGGGCTCCTCAATCCGTTGAGCCTGTGCGTCGGGCTGCTCGCCGTGGCGATGTTCGCCATGCAGGGCGCGTCATGGGTTGTGCTGCGCACCGACGGCGAGCTCGCGGCGTCCGCCCGGCGCGTCGGGCGCGTCGCGTGGATCGGGTTCGTTGTCCTGTGGCTCGTGGTGACCGCGGTCGCGGTGATCGACGCGCCCGACCTGTGGGCAAACTATGGCAACCCGCTGGCGTGGATCGCGCCGCTCCTTTTCGTGGCCGCCATCGCTCTAACCGGTTACGCCCTCTGGAGCCGCCACGACCGCCTGCCGATTCTCGGCTCGTCGCTGTCGATCGCGGCGCTCGTTGCCATCCTCGGCCAGGCCCTCTACCCGACGATCGTGCCGGATCGCACGGCCGGAGCCGACATCACGATCAGCAACGCCGCGTCTTCAGACCTGTCGTTGACCGCGATGCTGGTCATCACCCTGATCGGCGTCCCGATCGTGCTCGTCTACACAGGTTTCGTGTACAGCCGTTTCACGCACAAGGTTGGCCCACCGACCGGCTGACACGCAGCCGCTCGCTGACGGGAGGTCCCGTCTAGCATCGGGCGGTGCAGGAGAAGACGAGCCGCTTCTGGGATGCGTTCTGGGTCGTCGCCCCGCTGGCGATCGGCGCTGTGGTCGGGATCGTCATCGCCGGGCAGTTCCCGTCGACGCCCGCGCCCAACTGCGGACAGGCGCTCACGCCGCCCTCGACTGCGGGCAACTTCGCGCTCGCCGTCGTATTTGTCGCCCTGATAGTCGGTCGGCTCGCCGCTCGCTCGGCGATCGGGCCCGTGGCTTCGCGGGCCTTCACCATGGCGGCGTTCGGGCTAGTGGTTGCGGCGTGCGGTACATACTTCGTCACCGTCAGTAACAAGGCATGTCCGACGTCCGCGCTAGCATCCGGCCATGAAGCCATGGTTCGGATTCCACATGCCCAACTACACCTTTCCGGATAGTCCACCGGAGCAGCTTTTCGAACGGATCGTGGAACAGGCTCAGACCGCCGAGGCGTGCGGCTTCAGCCTGGTCACGGTCATGGACCACCTCTACCAGATCACCGGCGTCGGCCCGGAAGACCATCCGATGCTGGAGGCCTACGCCACGCTGAGCGCGCTGGCACGCGAGACGAAGACTGTTCGCCTTGGCACGCTCGTGACCGGCGTCACCTACCGCAACCCGGCATTCCTGGTCAAGGAAGTCACGACGCTCGACGTCATCTCCGGCGGACGCGCGATCCTGGGTATCGGCGCCGCCTGGAACGAGGACGAACACATCGGCTTCGGCTACACGTTCCCACCGGTCAGGGAACGCATGGACAGGCTCGACGACGCGCTGGCCATCGCCAAGGGCATGTTCAGCGGCGAACGGTTCTCGTACACCGGTCGCTACTCGAGTGTCGAGGACATCATCAACTCGCCACAGCCGGTGCAGCCCGGCGGGCCCAGGATCATGGTCGGCGGCGGCGGAGAGCAGCGCACGCTGCGTATCGCGGCCAAGTACGCCGACATGACCCACTGGTTCGCGTCCGGAGGCCTCGAGGCGCTCAACCACAAGACCGACGTGCTGCGCGGCTACTGCGAGGAGATCGGTCGCGATCCGGCCGAGATCGAGCGGACGATGGGCGCGCCGGTCGTACCCGTGCGCACGGACGCAGAACGCGACGTGTTCCTCGAGCGAATTCCGCCCGAGCGGCGCTCGGCGATGACGGTCGGCTCGCCGGAACAATGCGCCGCGGCGCTACGGCCCTACGTCGACGCGGGCTTCACCGGCTTCACCTTCGGCAACTCCGCCTTCCGCACGGTCGAGGCAATTCAAACTGTCGGCGAAACGCTCGCCTTGGTCGCGCGCTGAACTGCACCGACTACAGGCACCTGGGATTCCGTGACGAGGCGGCTCTCACCGACCATTACGGCGCCGGGATTGACGGGCTCGTCCTGAGTCGGACTTTGCGCCCTTGAGCGGACGGCCGCCCAGTAGGCTGCGCACCTCGTCGCCGGACAGCTCCTGCTGCTCGACGAGCGCGGCAGCCAGGACGTGCAGCTGCGTGCGCTCCTTCTGGAGCTTGCGCAACACGGACTGATACGCGCGCGCCAGGATCGCCTCGGCGAGCTGCCTGTCCGAAGGCGACTCCGCGTCTGTCCAGAGCAGCCTGCCCTCGCCGCCCAGGCCCAGCCGCGTGACCATCCGCATGGCGACCAGGGATGCGCCGCGCAGGTCGTTGCTCGCCCCTCCAGTCACCTCGTCGATGCCGTACTCCAGCTCCTCCGCCGCCCGCCCGCCGAGGTAGACCTCGAGCAGCTCGTCGTACTCGCGCCGGGTCATACTCACCCGGTCGTTGGCGAGCGGAGCCACGAAACCGAGCGTGCCATCGCTGCGCGGCACGATGCTCACGAAGCCGATGTCGGAGCCGCCGGTCGAGCTCAGGAACGAGGCGAGAGCGTGACCCGCTTCGTGCGTCGCGGTTCGTTCGAGCTCCACGGGCGTCATGCGCAGCGTCCCGATCGACGAACGCGGCTTGTTCGTCAGCTCGTCGAGCAGGTCGATCTGGGCGATCGGCCGGCGCGCCTTGCGCGCCCTGCGCGCCGCGCCGCGGACGATGCGCTCGACGTCCGCGCCCGTCAGCCCAACCGACAGCTGACCCAACGTCCGCGCCGCAACGTCCTTGCCGACGGGTTGATCGCCGACGATCTTGGCCAGGTGATACCCGTAGATGTAGCCCAGCGCCGCGCCGTTGGGCAGCGGGATGCGGATCAGCCGATCGAGCCTGCCAGAGCGCCGCAGCGCGGGATCGACGCTGTCCTCGTGGTTGGTCGCGCCGATGACCACGACCGGGGACGCCGGATCCATGCCCTGCATCTGCTCGAGCACGGCATTCACGACCTCCGTCTGGTAAACGCTGTTGTGATCAGACGAGAATTGCTCCCGGCTGCCCAGGCTGTCGATCTCGTCGATGAACAGGATCGAGGGCGCATAGCTGCGTGCCTCGGCGAACGTCTTCCGAATGGCCTGGAGATGGGGACCGAGCGACACGCTCTGCGCCATCCAGCTCGCCGCGCTGGCCTGGATGAACTTGACGTTGCAGCCCTTGGCGATCGCCCTCGCGAGGGTCGTCTTGCCGGTGCCGGGCGCTCCGACAAGCAAGGCGCCGCGATCGACCTCGAGCCACGAGATCCGACCATTGATGGCATCGTGAATGTCGGCGATCAGGTCCTCCGCAAACTCGCGCGCCTCACCCATGCCGTGCAGCTCGTCGAGGCTCATGGCGTCATCCGTGTCGACCGCGCGTAGACGATCGAGCACCTGCTCGTGGACGTACGCGAAGCCGTCGTCGGCGGTGAGCCGGTTTCGCCGCGGATGTTCGAAGTCTGTGTGCAGGATGTGCTTGACCCAGCCGCTGCCGCCCGACCGCCAGCCTGACGGCGGAGCCGACCCGAAGACGCGCCGGAAGAGACGCTGGAAGATGTCCTCGTCGATCTCGGGCAGGGTCAGGACCAGGTCCGTGTGTCGGCGCAGGCTTTCGGGCAGGTCCTGGAAGCGCGCGCAGCTGATGAGCGCCGCGACATCGTTGGTGGCCAGCGTGTATGCCACTCGTTCAAGGTCCAGGGCACGGCCATAGACGAGCAGGGGCACGCTGACGATGGCACGGCCGAAGCTGGGCGGCAGGTCATAGTCCAGCACTTCCTGCTCGTTCCCATCGCGCAGGATCGAGCCCCTGATGACCGGCAGTGCCTGCGCCTCGCCAAGCTCTTCGTTGACGATCTGCGCGATCGTCTCCTCGACGAACGGGATGCTCGCTTCGATCGCGACCACCGGATACGACGCACGGATGAGCTCCGCGAACGACGCGGTGGCGGTCTGCTTTGCCGGGCGATCGCCCTGCGACCCGTTGAAAAGGGCGAGCAGCCGACTCTGAGCCTGGCGTTGAAGAGCGCGCTCGAGAAGGATCTGCACGAGCTCCATCAGGGTCGAACGCTGGCGCTCATCAGCCGGTCGCGCCGGGCTGCGTGCTGCTCGTCGGTGGCCATTCCGAGCCTTCTTGTCGGTCGGACCCTTGGTGCCCAGCCTGGCCGCGAGGTGTGCTCCAATGCCCATTGGCGGCGCCATGCCGACGAGCTGCTCAGGCGCCTTGACCAGGGTCGGCTCGTCGTCGGTCATCTCGATCTGGCCGTTAGTCGGGACCGCGAAGCGAGCCTTCGATATCTCACCCTGGTAGACAACGACGGCATCGAACAGGAAGTTGCCCGCGTCGTCCGTGCCCGCCGCCTTGAGCGGGGTGGCCATGCTGGCCGCTTCACGAAGCTCGTCCGGAGCGTCACCGGGTGCGTGCTCGTAGAGCACGAATGCCTCGGCACCGTCGGCCCGCAGGGCGAAAAGGAAGAAGCGCACGTATTCGGGGGCCGCCGCCGCCGTCAGTTCAAGGTGCTCGGACTCATTCGCCGTGTGCATCGGCTCGCTCGACCCGTCGAGGAGCAACGCGCGGCCGGCCACCGGGTACAGCGCGTAGATGATTTCTGACGCCTCGCTCTTGGCATCGATCTCGATCGTCACCGTGAGCTCGACCAGCTCGACGAGCCGATAGAAAGGCAGGTCTGCTCTTCGACCCCGGACGGTCACCCCGCTCGGGATCTTGCCCAGGCTCCTGGTGATCTCTCCGAGGATCTTCCGGGCGACTTCGTCGGACAGGGGACGCCAGTCGAGCGAGCCAACGAAGGCGCTGGCCGCCAGCCCTGCCCCGCCGCCGGAATTCGACTTGCCACTGGCTGCGCGCGAGCGACGTCGCCTGGCGCTCGAGTCCGTCATCCCTCTCCCTCGTCAGTCATGCTCCTCGAAGGCGTGACTGGCGAATGGTAATCAGCGGTGCAAGTCAGCTGCCCTTGAGCTGCTGCATGAGACCCATCGCGTCCATCTGGTACCAGTGCTCCACGATCTTGCCGTCGCGCAGCCTGAAGATGTGGATCTCGCCGATCTCGTAGCTGCGGCCGCTCGCGGGCATGCCCATGAACGGGCCGATCTGGCGGGCGCGCGACGTGACACGGGCGACGACGCGATCGTCCTCGGAGATCAGGTCGTCGACGCTGAAGCTGATGTCGGTGAGTCCCTGGCTGATCCGGTGCGTCGCGGCCTTGAGGGCCGTCTTGCTGTCTGGATCGGACGGCCAGTTGTGGGAGACGAAGTCGTCGGCAACCAGCCCGTCGACCGCGTCCGTGTTCAGCTTGACGAACACCTGGTCCACGAAGCGGCGCACAACTTCCTTGTTCGTGTCGGTACTCATTGCCTGATTATCTAGAGGTGACCGATCAACACGCCATACACAAGCTGGCCACCGAGCAGCTGACTGCACAACAAATCGCCGACACCCGCGAGCTGCTCTGGGCGGCTTTTGCGGGGGATGAGCACGGCGGCTTCAGCGAGGACGACTGGCGACACGCCCTCGGCGGAACTCACTTCCTGGCTGAGCTCGGTGGCCGCGTCGTGAGCCACGCCGCGGTTGTCGAACGGACGCTCCACGTCGCCGGGATCCCCGTTCGCACAGGCTACGTCGAGGCGGTCGCGACTGCCCCGGCCGAGCAGGGCCGCGGCTATGGCTCAGAGTTGATCCGAGCGGTGAACGAGCTCGTGGAGCGCGACTTCGAGCTCGGCGTGCTTGGCACGGGCAGCCAGGGCTTCTACGAGCGATTGGGTTGGCGCATCTGGCAGGGGCCGTCGTCCGTGCTCAGCGCCAGCGGCGAGATCGCCACGGCCGACGACGACGGCTACATCATGTACCTGCTGACGCCCTCTTCTCCGCGCCTCGATCCCAGCGCTCCGATCGCGTGCGAATGGCGCGAAGGCGACGTCTGGTAGGCGGACTAGACGATGCGGTAGCCCGTGCCGTCAGCGGAGTCGGTGATCTCCACGCCGAGGCTCGTCAGCTTGTCGCGGATGGCATCGGCGACGTCGTAGGCGGCCATCGCCCGCGCCTGCGCGCGCAGGCTGAGCAGCTCCTCGATCAGCGGATCGACGAGCGCGACCCGCGACTCGAGCTCGGCAAGCCTCGTCTCGAGCGCGACAACGCGTGCGGCGAGGTCCGCGTCGCCCGTCCGTGCTGCTCGCTCAGCCGGCCCGGGGGTTGAAAGGCGCGTCGTGGGTGCGGCAAGCAAGGCGAGCGGGAACTCGTTGCCTGACGCGATCACAGTCTCCTCGCCCTGGCGCCGAAGCGTGACCTTGCCACGGCCGCGGACGGCGGCGCGGCCCGCAACGAGGTCGACCACGAGCGCGGTGTGCTCGTCGATACCGAGCAAGAAGACATCGTTGGGCATCTCGCGCTCAAGCATCTCGAGCCGGCGCCGGCCAAGGAAGCAGTAGCGCGTGTCGTGGCTCGCGCCCTCGGCATTGTCCCAATGCGGAATGACCGCGGCGGAGATGCCGACAGCCGACAGGACGTCGAGCCCGGGCCGCCAGTAGGGGTCCTCCCCCGCCTTGTAGATCTCGTACACCGGCGCGGTCAGCTTGCCGAGAGTGAGCGCGGCGGCGCTCGCCACGACCAGCGCGCCGCCACGGACGAGCTTGTCAGCGAAGAGCGACGGAATCTCGGTCTGTGACCACTGGCTCAGGGCATAGGTCGGGCTGCCCGGGCCGCTGAAGATGAACTCCGCCTCGCGCACCCGGGCGTAGGCCGCCTCCCGCGCGAGCACGCCACCGTCCGCGCGGGGCAAGGCGGCGAGGGTCATGTCGAGCCCGAGCCGTCGGCCGAAGAAGTCGAGCGCGTCAGCACTCAGCGCAGCAGCGTTCTCCTCGAAGCCGTACGGCGTGTCGACGATGGTGCCCCTGACCGGCCCCGGCTCGTCGTGCGCCGCCGCCAGGGCAGCGATCACCGAGCGATGAACGCGCCGCATCTGGGGCCCCATCTCGCCCGAGCCGATGATCACCAGCAGGCGCGGCCGTGCAGTCACGGGGCGAGTATCACCTGATTGCTTGACATCGTCGGCCGCCAGCGCAATACTGCACCGTATGGTTCAGTATCAACCGGTCGACCGGACGCTCGCTGCGCTGGCGGACCCAACCCGGCGCCGGATCCTGGAGCAGCTGAGCCACGGCAAGGCCTCGATCAGCGAGCTTGCCGAGCCCCTCGGGATCACGCTCACGGGCGTGAAGAAGCACATCCGACTGCTCGAGGAAGCCGGCCTCGTCAGAACGCGCAAGAACGGCCGTGTCCGTGAGTGCGAGCTTGGCGTGGACCGCCTGGAAGGCCTCGAGCAGTGGATCGTCGAGTACCGCCAGGCCGTCGAGCAGCGGCTTGACCGGATGTCGGAGCTGCTCGAACGCAGGAAAGGGATCAACGAATGACGACCGAACAGGAGACCACGACGGCCAACCCCAGTCCATCGGGCGACCGCGAGATCAGGTTCGAGCGGCTCTTCGACGCGCCCCGCGAGCTGGTCTGGCGCACGTTCACGGACCCGGCGCTCATCGCCGAGTGGTGGGGCGGTGGCGCGACCGTCGAGCAGATGGACCTCCGCGCCGGCGGCACATGGAAGTTCCTCGCCGGTCAGAAAGAGGATGGCAGCCAGTTCCCGTTCGAGGGTCAATACCTCGAGGTCGATCCACCACGCCGGCTGGTCCAGACCGTGCGCAATAGCTGGGCCGGCCAGGAATACACCGAGGCGATGGAGCTCGAGGATGTCGGCAGCAGCCAGACTCGCTTCAAGCTGACCACGACCTACGAAACTTCCGACCAGCGCGACGGGGTGATGGGCTATGCCAATCAGGGCACCAGCTTCATCTACGGAAAGCTTGCCCAGCTGCTCAAGCGCCTGTCAGACTCCGCAGCGTGAACGTCACGCCCGCCAAGCAGATCGACGACTACATCGCAGCGCTGCCCGCCGAACAGGCTGCGGCGCTGAGCCACCTGCGCAGCGTCGTGGCCGCCGCCGCACCCGATGCGGTCGAGGCCATCTCATACTCGATGCCTGCGTTCAAGCTCGGCCGCCGGGTCCTCGTCTACTACGCGGCCTTCAAGGACCACCTGAGCCTGTTTCCGGCGAGCGGCTCGGTCATGGACAAGCTCGGCGTCGACCTGCGCAAGCACTTCAGCGGCAAGGGCACACTCCAGTTCACGGCCGAGCATCCCCTGCCCGACGACCTTGTGCGCCGGATCGTCGAGGTCAGGCGCGAGGAGATGGGCAGCGACTAGGCCAGGATCTCGACAATGTCGCCATCCTGGAGCTCCTGCTCGCGCCCGACGCGCTGACCGTCGAAGCGCGCCGTCGGGCCCCAGAGTCGGGCGCCGCTGAACTGCGCGGCGAGATCGTGGTGGACGGCATCCGCGACATCGACGACTGACACCGGCGGCGTCAGCGCCACGGGTTCCACGGCAACATCGCCGTCCTTGCGCAGGTAGATACGGATCAGGCCGGTCAGGCGCCAGATGCGCTCGCGCAGCACGTTGAGCGACTCGTCGTCGAGCACAGACACGGGCACGACCTCGATGTCGGGCAGGGCGCGCCGCAGGCGCTCGATATCCTCTCGCGACGCCTCGTCGGCGCGCGTCGCGGCGACAAACCCGGGCTTCTCGATGCCCGCGGCGAGCACCTCGCTGCGCACCGTCTCGAGCTCGGTGACATCGCCCAGAACACGAACGCAGTAGACGATCGCGTCGGCTGAGCGGAGCACGCCGAGCAGTGGCCGCCCGCCGCCGCGATCGTCCGCGGCGCCTTCGAGCAGGCCGGGAATCTCGACCAGCTGGACGAGTACGCCGCCGATGCGCGTCAGGGCGGGCACGGGGCGCAACGTCGTGAACGCGTAATCGCCGGTCTTGATCTGGATCGCAGACAGAGCCTGCAGGAGCGACGACTTGCCCACGTTGGGCGGCCCAACCAGCGCGATCTGGGCCGCGCCCTCGCGACGCACGGCGATCGAGTCGCGATGCACGGCCTTGGCACGCACGCGCGTGTCGTCTATCTCCAGCATCAGTGACTTGCGCAGGTCCGCATACGGACCGTTCTTGTAGTCGGGCAGCTCGGCGAGCAACGCCCGAACCTCACGAATGCGCTCGCGCCCCTCTTTGCCTACAAGCCGACGCTTCGCCAGCTGGGCGAAGGTCCGATGCGGCATCGGCATGACCTATACCTCGCATGACCACTTGTGCGAGACGACGGCCCAGCGCTCGCGCCTTGAGCAAAGGCGTACCTGAAGCGCTGCGTCTGTCCCGCCCCTTCCTCCGACGCTCGATGACGGAAGGGGCGATTCAGCCGTTCTGTCTGGTGGTTGTTGCGGACCAGGCGCGCAGCGCGTCCCGGCCGAGTGGCTTGGTCAT
>Ga0265319_1000994_pt1 | contig 17755 bp, 23 predicted proteins | sample 4824metaG_FD_192443 | JGI IMG/M metagenome (GOLD analysis project Ga0265319, IMG submission 192443) | Rhizosphere microbial communities from Carex aquatilis grown in University of Washington, Seatle, WA, United States - 4-8-24 metaG | ecosystem: Host-associated > Plants > Roots > Rhizosphere >...
TAAACAAATAGCTCCAACCCAATCAGAGGCATTAGAATCAAGAAATAAATTCAGCGCTGGGATACGAATCCCGAACCCTTTGAGGATCAGTATTACAATAGCAACCACCCCCGCGAAAATTGAACGAATTGTCTCCCAACGCTCATTGGCGTCTTTGAAATTAGCCAACCAGAAATTCCAGCATCCCCTAATACTGGGTTTGGATATGTCGTGCGGCATAGATACCAGCTTTCAATCGAAAGGCCCAAAACGTCGAGCCTGCGATGATCATTCAAGCCTCTTTTCTCCTCTCCGATCGAACTGGCCCTGACCGTTGCCACTATCGGCACAATCCTCTTGCGGCACTACGAAAAGGCCGCCAAAGGCACTCCTACTGCCCGCCGGCAGGGCCCTTGCCGACCCCTTGCAACGGCCTTTGTCGCTGCCCTCCAGGGGCGCCCTGATTATCAAACCTTCTGGAATTATAATCAATCCCCGCTGGAACTTACATCGCAGAGCGAAGGATGGCGGAGAGGGAGGGATTCGAACCCCCGGGACCCTCGCGGGCCCACCTGATTTCGAGTCAGGGTGTGCACTTTCTCCTTCAACGTCTTACCCCTCCCCCCTGTTCCAATTTCGCGCACACACGCGGAACGGAGCATGCACGGTCTTGGGGCGGGGGGCTTTAGACTTTTTGACCCCCATACCCCCTGCGGGGGTGGCAGGGTAGGGTAGTGGATGTCACTCCGTCATTGGCCTTGCTGTGGATCGACGTCAACCAGCTCGCCTGCCTGCACCTTCTGCCTGCCTGGCACACCGCACTTGCCCACCAGCATGGCAGCACCAGGTGGCACAACCTGCAATGCAACGTCACCATCGTTGGCAACCGTGCCGCCATTGATGACCACGCCGGTGGTGGTGTCGTAGATGGTGAACAGCTTCATAGGACAACAAGCGAGCAGTTACCCGTGCTGATCACAGCGCCATTTGTATCGGAATACATCTTGATCTCGAACAGGTGTGAACCGGCGCCGGGTGTCACAGCCCACTGGGGCGCTACCTGCACATGCCCAGACACTGCGATCTCGGGCGATGTCCAGGATGCGCCAACCTGCACGCCATCGATGAAAAGGCCCAATGTCGCAACCCGTATACCACCGCTGCCATTGGCCATGATGCCAGAGAACAACACAGTATGAATGTTTGCATCCACCGTGGCAGTGACTGCCACCAATGTGACGCCGGTGCCGAACGTATTGCCCGACGTGTTGTTGCCGCTCGATGTGTTCGAGCCGGACGTGGATCCGCCACTTGAATTGGGCGCGGCATTCACCGAGCTGGTGGCGGCTGATTTGTTGCCGCTGGTGTCCACTGCTTTGAGGAAATAGTAGTAGGTTGTCGCCACCGTCAGCCCGCCGATGTCCACGCCATAGTCGGCATATTGGCTGGCTTTGCCGCTCCATGCCAGCACCGCGCCGGAGGTGGTGTTCGATGTGTTCCGCAACAACTCGTAGTGATCGAAATCGCTCTCTGTGTTCGGTGTCCAGTTCAGCCCCACTGAACGCGACCCCGCCGCGGCGCTCAAACCCGACGGCGTGGCCGGCGCGGTGGTATCGGTGCCCACGGTGGCGCTCACTGGCGTGCAATAGCTGCCCTTGTTGGTCAGCCGGTTCTCGAACCGCAGCCGCACATCATAGGCCACACCCGCCAGCACGTCAGTGATGTAGTCCTCGGTTGCATCGCCGCGCACGGATGACCACGGGATCCAGTTTGAGTCGGCGCTTTTCTTGTATTCGCTCCAAACCTTGCCACCGCTCGTCACCAGCGCATCGGCCGGCGCGGTCCACTGGATATGCAGCCGCGGGCTTGTGGTGCCGTCGACCTGCTGAAAATTTGACGTGCTCAAACTCAACCCGGCCGGCGTCGGCACGTTCTTCCCATCCACGAGGGTGGTGTTCGGTGCCAGGTCGACGGTGGTTTCCTCGCCACTCGACCAATCCCACACTCCTGCCGCCGTTTCACGTAGTTGCAGACTGACGCCCAGCGTAGGCCCGGCGCCATTCGCGCCCGGATTGATATAAAGCGCCGTGCTCACCACTTCGAACTCCTTGGCGCTCCAGCCATACCGCGCGCTGGTCCTGGTCACGACGTCGCCCGGGATCAGGTTCAACGCCTTCAACCGGGTGGGAAACGTGTGCGATATGTCCTGCCGGTTGCGCTCGAGGATGATCTTGGCCAAACGCTGTGCCCGCGCGCCGCTGGTGGTGTAGTTCAGCACGATGTCCTGCCAGATGCGCTCGCCGTCATCCTCGGCCATGTAGGTATCGTTCTTGACCGGTGGGAAATCTCCCGGCTGCCAGTCGTTCTCGGCCGTCACGTAAACGCCTTTCACCCCATTGCAGGCCTGCTGGGTGCTCATGCGCGGATCCACGCTCATCGGCCCGATCACATCGTCGTCGGTCAGGTCCATGACCGCCGTCGGATGCGCCCCGGCCCGCATGCGAAACATCCCGCTGGCGAACGGGCAGACACCCGCCATCGAGGCGCACAAATCCTGCACGATCTGGCCCGGTTCGCTGGCCGTGTCGATGATGCCGCTGGCCTCGTAGCGGGCTTCCGTCCCGCCGGCCGCCAGGCTCACGGCCTCGTCGCAGATGTTGGCCGCCGCGATCACCATCGTGTCGTCGATCCGCGCCGAATCCACCCCACCGCCGCCCGCATTCCGGTCCAGCGTCAGATACCACCGCAGGAGCAACGCCGAGTTGCGGGTGAAAATCGTCGTGCTCGTCCGCGGATCGTAGCAAAGCGCCCCGTCCAGATCCACCGTGTAGGTCGGCAACCCGCTTGAGAAAACGTCGCTGTCCGTCTTATAGCGCACATAGCTATAGCAGAGGCCCTGCAGCTTGTGGTTGTTGTCCCATATCCCCGTGCCCACATCCGCCTGCAGGTCGGTGTCGACCGTCTGCGTCGGGCTCCCGAGGTGCGTCTTGATCCGGACCAGACCCGCCCACTGTGCCGGCGACGTCACATTGCCCGAGCCATCCAGCGTCAACGCATCCGCGCCCAGATAATAGCCCTGGAATGCCGAGCACAGGTTCGCCGCATGCACGATGATGCAGTGCGTGTATTCCTTGTTGGTGCCCGTCTGGGTGATGAACACCACGTTGCCGCCGATCCGCCCGCTCCCGATGAAAAATTTCCGCGTGCCGGCCGCATCCCGCACGTTCAATGTCCGGCTCGGATCCAGCGCGCTCGCCGCCCCCGATCCGGGCGGCTTTTTGGCCAGAGACCGGGATATTGCGGTGCTCGCCGCCGACGCCGCCACATAGTAGAGGGCGGTCGTTAAATATCCCTCCCAGATCCAGGTCACCACCAGATCCGCGACATATGCCACCACGGGAGCCATCAGCCGGACCTCCTTCCCACCGCCCAAGCCCGCCGGCAATGCCGCACCGGCACGAATTGTAGCCCGCCAGGCCCGGCAAACACCCCGTGACGCCCGTCGCATAGCCCCAGCACGGCCTGGGCCGCCAGTTGCGCCCCGGGCGACCCCAGCGGCCGGTATTTCGGGTCCACGTCCAGCAGCAGCAGGTCACCCCGCTGCGCCCGGCCCACCGGCACCTCCACAAATCCGCATTCCGCGCACTGCGCCTCCGCGATGGCCTCGACCCCGCCGTGCTTGCGCACCAGCCGCGCGGCATCCAGCGCCCCGTGACACACCTCACGGAACAATTTGGCTGCGGGGTCGAGACCCGTGATGGCCAGGATGCCGTCGCAGGCGAAAAAGCAGCAATTGTTCTCCGCCCAATCGAACGGCCGGCTCCGCCTCTCCTGCAGGAAATCATGCAGCCGGCGCGGCCAGTTTTCGGGGCGTTGGACAGGTTCAGGCATGGGGATCACACCATTTGCGCCAACTTGGCCGGCGAAGGCGCCGCCGTGCCCTGCGCCACCGAGGCCGCGCCCGCGCCACCCGCGGCCGCCCCGCCCACCACGATCTGCGCGTTGGCCAGCGCGATCGTGTATTCCAGCCCCGTGTCGCCAGGGTAAAGTTGGTTCTGGTCCTCGCTCGTCAGCCGGCGCTCCCGCGGCCGCGCCAGGTCGCTCAGCCACGACAGCGCCCGCACCGTGATCCGCGATGAGTTGGGCGCGTCATCCTGGATCGGCATCCCGTCCATCCGGAAATCCCACTCGATGGGATCGGCCACCAGCGCCGTCATGTTCGTGTCCGTGAACAACCCCAGCCACAGGCTGCACTCCCGGCGGCGGAATCCTGCCTCGAGCGCCTTCACCAGCATCGTGTTGCTCACCCCGTTCAGGTAGAACTCCACCCCGTCATCCCGCACGTCGGTGTTCTCCGTCAGCTGCCCCAAGCCGATGAAATCCCCCAGCCCTGTCCAGGTATGACTGCCCCAGCTCACGGCCTGAGTGTGCGTGCATACCCGCACCGGCCCGCTGGCAAAGTCGCCAAACCAGAACAGCACCGGGTAGATCGTCTTCCCCGCCACCCCCGTCTGCATGCCCGATGTGATGCCACGCGCCATGGTTCAATCCGCCCTCCGCGCCTCGAGGTGGATATTCCGCTCCCGATAGGTGAAATGCAGCCAGATCCCGCCCAGCGGCTTCGGCGGCCCACCCCGCTCCACTTCCCAGCCGCCAAACCCGTCCTCATAGTCGTCCTTGTAGCCCGGCGTGCAGATGTGCAGCTGCTCGCCCTTGCGCACGTGCAGCTCGCGCGTCAGCGACAGCTTGGTGATCGGCAGGATCCACTGGTCATGCGTGTGGCCCGTCGCCACCACGTCGGCATCCGTCACATAGACCGCCCGCCGGTTGGTCTGGATCACGCCCTTGGTCACCGGGCCGCCCCCGCCATAACCGTGGTGGAACCACAGCTTGAAAATCTGCTTTTGCGTGCCCCCGATCGTGAACTGGAAGATCACCCACCCCGAGAATCCCGTGCACCGCAGCGGCGTGCCCGGCGCCCGGGCCCGCAGCGCCTCGACCAGCCGCTCCGTCAGGTGCGTTTCGTGGCGCTTGAGGATGCTCGTCTCGTGGTTGCCCGGGCCGATCACCGCCAGGATGTCGGCAAACTCCACGTGCTCCTCCGCCGCCGTCTCCACCAGGCTGTCGAGGTAGTTGGTTTTCTGGTGCTCCGGCCGCAGATCCTGCTTGCTCGACCGCGGATCGTATTTCCCCTGCATCGCGCAGAAAAAGTCCCCGTACTTGATCACCGGCGCCCGGCGCTCCTGCGCCTCCAGCAGGTGTTTCCGGTAGAGCGCCCGGTCGCACTTCGGATTGTCCCAGTGCTCGTCGCTCTGCAGCAGCACATATTGCTCCCACCCCGCCCGGATCCCGCCGAAGCACAGCCGGTGCACGTTCCGCGCATGCTCCTCCAGCTTCCATGGCGCCGCCGCCCGCGCCGGCGCCAGCGGCTTGAGTTGGCGGGCGGTCCGCGGGTGCGTGGTGCTCATGATCTTAAATCCTCGATGGCCTTGAAGCTCAGCCCGTACACCCGCGCGTAATCGATGCTCCACTCGACGTCCGCCGCCAGCATGAACAGCCCCTTCGCCGCGCTCACCGTCAGCGGATCGTTGTCCGCCGGGCTGCTCCGCAGCCGCGGCCACAGCGTCAGCGTGGCATTGCCCGAGCCGTCGCTGTTCGCGTCCTTCATCACCTTGTAGAGCCGCGCCGTGGCACCGGTGCCGAGCTGCATCCAGTCGCCGGCCTTCATTATGCCCGTGATGCCGTGCGTCCACCCGTCCGTCACCAGGTCGTAGCCCGTCTGGCTGCCGCCGTTCACCAGCGGCGTGCCCGAGGCCGCGCCCCGCGCCGTCGGGTTGGCCGTGTCCCCCAGCAGGAAGTTGCCCTCCTGCCCGTTCAACCCCACCAGCGCCGCGATCCACGCCTCCGCATCCGCCCGCCGCGGCATCGGCGGCAGCGTGATGTCCGCCTGCCATTGCTGGCCGCCCCACACCTGCACCTGCGAATTGTAGCCGAACGGGCTCTGCACCATCCCCGTGGCGCTCAGCTTGCGGATGGTGATGGTCCGCGACAGCGGCGAGGTTGGCAGGGTGAGTGGATAGGTCAGGCTCATGATGGATCAGGCAAACGCGCTGCTCGGCCCCCCGCGCTTGTATTTCATCACGGCCGCCACGGCGCGGTATTCGATGGAGCCGTTCACCGCCCGGATCTGCGCGGCCAGCTGCGCCAGGCCGGTCTGGTCGGCCCCGCGGGCGTCGATGTAGTAGGTGCTCCCGCCCCCGCCCTGCGGCGACGTCGCCCCGTTCGGCACCACGGTCATGCCCGAGGCACCGCCATAGATCGGCTCCGGGCCGTTCTCCCCCGCGATGCCCCATTGCCCTGCCGGCACCGTGCCACCGTCGGCGAAAAACCCGGCAAAAAAGTTCTCGGCCGCACTGATGGCCGTGCTCGCGCCCTTGCTCAGCGAGTCCGCCAGCGGCTGCGTGAGCAGGTTGTGCACCAGCACCCGCTCCAGGTCCTGCGCCAGCCCGCGCACCGTTTCCCGCAGCCCCTCGCCGGCCAGAATGGATTTCTCCAGCCCGTCCGCGAGGGCCTTGCCTACCTCCGTCGACAGTTCCCCCAGCTTGGCCTCGAGCGTTGCCTGCTGCGTCAGCTCGGCGTTCAGCTCCTTGCGCTTGGTGATCAGCGTGTCGATGGCCCGCGGGTCGTCCGGTGTCAGCTCGAGGAAAGCGATCTGCTGCCGGGTCACCGCCTCCCGGGCCAGCACATCCGCCAGCTGCTGCCGGGGCGACAGCGCGGCCTCCGTGCCCTTGATTTCCAGCTGGTTTGACTGCTCGACCTCGTTGGCCAGCTCCCGCCGCATCGAGGTCAGCTGCTGGTCCGCGGAGAGCAGCTTTTGCGCCGCCGATAGCTGCAGCTGCATCCCCTGCGTGTCCTCCGGCGCGAAATTGGTGCTGGCCAGCTGCTCCCCGGCCGACTGGTTCCGCAGGTTCAGCACCTGCTGGCCCCGGCTGGCGCTGAGCGCCGCCCGCTGCTCGGCCACGGCCCGGAGCGCGTTGCCCAGCTTTTCCACCTCCAGTCGGTATTCCGGCGTGGACCGGGCCGCCTTGTCCAGGTCGTCCTGCAGCCGCTTCATGCCCTCGTCCACGTTGTCGTAGCCGTAGATCATGCCACCGAGGCTCGCCCCGAGCGAGGTGGCGAACTGCGAGAACCCCGCGACCCCCTTGGCGATCAGCCCGTCGATGGAGTTGCGCATCTGCGCCAGCTGGCCGGAGAACATCTGCACGCTGGCGATGGTCTCCGCCGGCACGCCGGGGATCCGCTGGATGTTGTTGATCACGTTCATCACCTCGCTGCCCCCGGCGCGAAAGATTGCATTCAGCCCGTACATGGCCACCCCGGCCCGCGTGGCGCTCTTCTCCGTCAGCGGCGCCTGGTCGGTCACGTTCTTGTTGAGCTTGTCCATGCCGGCCTGCACCTGGTTCAGCACGCCCATGATCTGGGCCGCATCGCCCGTGATGATGGCCGCCAGGTTGCCGATTGACTGTGTGCCGCCGGCGCCCATCAGACCTGCACCTCCGTCATGGATCCGCCCATCATGGCCTCGATCTTCACCCGCAGGTTGTTCGCCACCTCGGCGCCAAACACCTCCAGCACGCCGGACTTGAACGCCTCCACCGCCGGCCGCACAAACGGGTTGGCGGCCACGTAGCCGGCCGCCCGCTTCCCGCCGTGGTGGTCCGTCACCACCAGGATGTGGCCAAACTCCACCAGGTGCGCGTAGTGCGTCGGCAGCCCCGGCGCGCGCCGCCGCGGCCCCACAATCGCCATCACCCGGCCCGTCTGCAGGTTCACCACGATCTTGAACGCGATCGACCGCGCCAGCGCCCCGGGTGGCACCCGGTCGCTCGGGCTCCAATAGCGCACATCCCGCACCGGCGCGTAGGTGGCCATCAGGTCGCGCATGATCGCCGCCACCTTGGCCATCGCCGACGCCAGCACATCACGCGCCAGATCCTGCGCCAGCTTCCGCAGGTTGATCACCTTGTTGTTGATCTTGATTTTGAGCGGTATCACGGCTTTTGGCTGTTTGTCTCCCCGCCCAGCGCGGCCGGCTCCTCCGCCGTGGCCATTCCCCGCGCCACCAGCATGCGGAAGAACGCCTCCCCGCTGGCGCCCCCGCGGCGCCGGCTCGGCGCCGCCCTGCGGTGCTTCCTGCCCGGCTGGGGCAGGAAGTCCGCCACGGTGAACGGCTCTGGGTTGGTGCTCATGTTGCGGTGGGCGTTCGCGAGGATGGTGCAGAGGATGGCCGTCAGCCGGTGGCGCCGGTATTCCCGGCGCTCCCAGGCGCGCTTGTCGGCGGCGAGCTGCTCGTTGGTGGCGCTCCAGAACTCTCCATCGGTGTATCCGAGCTCGACGCGGGCGAAGGCGCGGGCGTCGAGCCATCGGCTTTTTTTGGGTCGTCGCCCTTGGGGAACATTTTCCAGAACTGCCGCTTGATCTCGGCCAGCGCCTCGGAGTCATCCGGCAGCGCCTCGGCCACGGCCTGCGGGTTGGGCAGGTCGTCGCCGTTCTGGATCGCCGCCCAGAGGATGCCGATGAACGCCGACGCCGCCTTCCGGTCGTCGAGCATGTCGTGCATGGCCGGCGGCCGCGGCAGCGTGCCGAGGTTGTATTCCGCGGTCTTGTTCCAAGCCAGCTTGCGCGTGATGCCAGCCAGCTTGATGGTGATGGGCTTGGGAGGGGGCATTTGCCTGGGTTTTGCGCAGCAAGAACCCCGGACAAACACCGGGCCGGTAGCAGCCAGCAACGGTGTCCGCCAGGGTTCCTACTGATTGATCAGGCAGGCGTGTCCCCGTTCGCCACGGTCAGCTTGAGCGTGGCTTTCTTCACGCCCTTGACCGGGTTGCCGAAGCTCAGGCCGATGATCGCGTTGAACTTGAAGTCCGTGCCGTGCCCCGTGCCATTGTAGCTGAACGACTGCACCGTGCCGTTGTTGGAGATCAGCCACATGTGCTGCGTGTCGGCATCGTCCCACGCGACGATTGGGATGGTGATCACCGGCGCCTGCAGGATGGTGGGGGACTTCTCCTCCTGGTTGGCGGTGGTGCTGTGGCTGGTGGTGTCCTCGATCACCGCCTCCGGCATGGGGAAATCGAAATCCCCCGTGTTCTTGATGGTTTGGTAGGTCGTGTTCTTACCCTTGAGAACAGCCCCCTTTGCTGCGGATGCCATGGTCGTTTGTCCTGTGGTTGATTGCTATGGTTGGAAAAATCAGGTCGCCCCGGCCAGCGCGTCGTGCAGCACGTGGCATTCGAGGATGCAGTGGAAGGCGTCGATCTCGTTCACGTACTGGTCGCGCTCGGTGAAATCCACCGGCACCTCACCCCCGGCGAGCGTCTTCCCCTCCATCGCCGCGCGCACCGCCCGGCGCAGGTTGCGCGCCTCCTCGTAGGTGCTGCCGTAGCAGGAGAACTGCATCCAGGTGTCGTCCATCGGGCTGGGCCCGGTGTGCGGCTCGTTGTTCGAACTCGTCACCTGGAAAAACACCACATTGGGGAACAGCGCCCCGTTCGGCGCCCGCACCGGGTAGATCGCGTACTGCGATGCCTCCTGCGGCCCCAGCGCCACCAGCACGCCGGCGTCGGCCTTGAGCGTGGCATAGATGCCTTCGGCGAGCCCGTCGCTCATTTGTCCGTCCTCCGTTTCCATGCCCGGCGCTGGATGCGCATGGTGTAGTATCCCGCCACCGCGCCGAACACCGCCGCGGCCACGCCAAAGGCCTTGGCAAAATCGTCGGCGTGATCAACAAACCAGCTGATCCACCCGAGCAACAGGGAGATGAGCGAGCCCATCCAGCCGAGGGTCGGGTGCTCTTCGATCGCATGAATGAATTTTTGGTTCATGGTCTTCGTGTTCAATTGCGGCCCGCCTTCCGCCAGGCATTCATCTCGATGAAGTATTGCATGTGCTGGGCATCGATCTCGTAGGAATCTTGTGGGGGGTTGCTCAGCAGCTGGCGGTAGGTCAGCCCGTCGTCCGCCCGCAGCGCCGGCGCGAAATGCTTCCCATACACCTCCACCAGCGCGTTGTAGCGGTCGCGGAAATGCCCCGTTACGCGGAACCCCGTGGGCGTGGCCGCGAGGATCCCGCTGTTCTGCTCCCCGCCGTCCCAGCTGGCCTGCGCGGCCTGCACCGGCACGGGCACCACCGCGGCGGCGCACCCATCCAGCCAGAACAGCAGCGCCACGCCCGCAACCAGCAGGCCGGTGATCCACCACGCCCGGGCGCGCCGGGCGCGCCGGCGGTGGCATTCCGGGCACGGGCAGCTGGGCAGGTGCGACTCGCCCGTCTTGCGCGGCCGCATCTGCTCCTCCCACGTCATGCGCCGGTAGCCGAGGATCATCAGCCCCAGCCCGTCAAAGTCATCGTATTGCCCGAGAGCAAACGCCAGCAGGCACCCCGCGGCCCACAGGAGCCGGAGCGGGAGGATGAACCATGCGGGCAGCGGGATCATTCGGCGGCGTCCTTGCGCAGTTGGTCGAGGTTGCCGGTCTTGATCGCGCCGGCCACGTCGCCGCCGGCCTGGTCGGCCGTGGCGGCGTCGTTCTTCGCCACGGCATTGGCCTGCATCGCCGGCGTGTTCAGCCGGTCGGCCTGGGCGTTGCGCCCGGTCACGAGCGCCCAGCTCAGCTTGAAGCCCGCGGCAATGAGTGAGAGCAGGCCCATGGTCAGGAGGCTGCCGCCGGCACGGCCGCGCAGGCGGCGGTGATGCCGTCGGCCACGGCCGCGAGGAACAGTTTCACATCCGGCCGCACGCTGGCGCCCACCTGCTGGGCATAGCGCTTCTCGTAGACCGCCCACGCGGCATTGACCACCCCGGCTACCACCTTCGCATCGGCCGGCGCAAGGGTGGTCTTGGCGAGGAATGCATCGACGTCCGCCGGCGTCAGTGTCGCCCCGGCGAAGGTCCCCAGCGCCGCCGCCACGCCCTGCGCGGCGGGCACGTAGCCGGCGTTCTTGGTCAGCACCGGCACCAGGCCGATCGAGATGGCGTCCTCGACCGCATTGGCGATGGTCTGCTGGCTGGTGGTGGCCGCGCCGGGCGCGGTGGCCGTGGCGCAGGAGCTGAGGGCGAAGAGCAGGGAGCAGAGAGCCAGCAGGCTCCCGAGGGTGCGCAAGGCGCGATTGGGTGTGGAGTTCATGGGAGGAAAGATTTCAGGCTGCGACCTGGACGCCAGCGGCGGGCTCCTTCGCCACCAGCAGCGGCGGGATCCCGTTGGTGTTCAGGTAGAGCAGCGCCTGCTTGATGGCGCCGATACCCCCGGCGATGATCACGATGTGCAGCAGCACGGGTGTGCCGCCCTGCCCTTCGACGGAGCCCAGCCCGGTGCCGATCACGGCACCGTGCGCAAAGCCCTCGATGGCATCGTGCAGGATGCCCCAGAGCCAGTTTAGTAATGCGGTGGTGTTGGTTTTCATCTGGAAATTTCAGGCCGCCAGCTTCCTCGCCATTGCCAGACCGGCCGCGAGTGTCAGCAGGCTGCCGCCGCTGAACAGCAGCGCGGTCTTGGTGGTCGGCCCGGCCTCGAGCTTGGCCACGCGCGCCTCGAGCGCGGCTTTCTCGGCGTGCTCATCCTGCAGCGCCTTGGCCAGCAGGGCCGTCATGTTCTGGTAGTAGAGCGCGTCAGGCGTCTTGTCCTTCGAGTATTCGACAAACTCGTGCAGCCCGAGCTTGTCGACCTCCTCGGCGATGAAGCCCGCGTATTGCTTGTCCCCGTCCGCCTTGCCTTTGCCACGGTAGAACACGGGGCGCAGCTTCAACACCTCGGCCAGCCCGTGCGTGTAGGGTTGCACGTCCCGCTTGTATTTCAGCGACGAGGTTGAGCGGTAGAGCAGCCCGGCGCTATCCACAAATACGTTCGCGCCACTGGCTGTCGTGTTGGTATATGTTCCAGCCGCTTGAAACGTACCATATACTCCTAGTCCTCCAGAGCTTAAAACCATAGCATTTGTATCCCCTGGAGTTGAAGTTGAGGTTCGCCAGTAGTGACTCGACCCGACTCGCAAGTTGTCCCAATAGCAATTGGTAGAGGATGCTGGATTTTGTTGGATGGTTGTTGCCGTAGAAGCCGACGACGCCGTTATTCCGGCACCACTTGAAAAGTTTCCGGTCGCAGTCAGTCCCCCGGTCACCGCGAGGCCGGCGGTCGTCAGGTTCATATATTGCGCCGGTCCTGCCCCACCGGTGCCAATGTCCCATATGAACTGTCCTGCAACACTCGTCGCACCATAAGAAAAAAAACGGGTCGCACCGGAAAAGAAATCGAATGCGCCGGCGCTCGTTTGGTTGGCGGGGAGCGCGCCGGTCGAGACGAAGGCTTTGGTCGCGCTGGATTGCCCCGTCACCGCGAAGCCGGTGGAGGAGAACACGCCAACGCCTGAAACGCCAGCGGCTGTAAACTTTAAGTTGTTTACCGAATACAGGTGAATGTCATCAGAACTGCTACCCGATACCCAGCTATCGGTTCCGAGGTAGCCATTTGTCAGAGAATTTCTAGAAAACGAAATACCTGCGCCGTGACCTGATGTGCTGCCGCCCGTGATGTTAAGCGTACCATCCGTTGTGCCGGTTCCTGCCGTTCCGAGATTGAGGATAGTCGAGCCCGTAATAGTTCCCGTCGCACTCAGCGTCGTGAAGCTGCCCGGGCCGCCTGTGATGCTGTTGCTCCCGACATTAATGGAGCCAAAGCCGGAACCGATGGAGCCGGAGGTAAGCGGGCCCACTTGCGTCAGGCTGCTGTTCACCACCCCGCTCGCCAGCGTGTTGCCCGTCAGCGTGGCCGCCGGAGCCACTACCACGTTGCCCGCCGCGGCCGTCAGCCGGCCCTTGGCGTCGACCGTGAACGATGGGATCGACGTGCTGCTGCCGTAGCTGTTTGCACTCACCGCCGTGTTGGCCAGGGTCGCGGCAAAGGTGCCGGTGCCGCTGCCGGTCACGTCGCCCGTGAGCGTGATCGTCTGGTCGCCGGTGTTGGTGCCGCTGCTCGTGCCGGAAAATGTCCCGCTCTGCGTGGCCAGCGTGCCCAGCCCGGCCAGACTGCGCAGCGCCGCGGCGTCGGCCAGCGTCAGGCAGGAGCGGCCGAAGGCCGTGGTGCTCAGCGCGGCGATGGCCTGCAGGTCGGCATCATACGCCTGCACGTTCGTGCCGATCACCAGGGCGAGGTCGGTCGGCGTCACCGTCACGTTGCCGCTCAGGGCGTGGCCGTTGACCGTCGTGGTCTGGGGCACATAGGTGCTGGCGGCCGCATCGGCCTTCTGCAGGTTGTTCGCGGCGGCAAAGGTCGCGGCGTTCACCGGGTCCTTGATCGCCCCGGTGGTCGGGTCCACCCCGAGGTCCGCCCGGCCGGCGGCGAACGCCGGCAGCGCCAGCAGCAGCCAAAGAGCAAAAAGTTTGGAGGTTTTCATATCAACGGATGCGGATGAAGATGTAGGTGGAGAAGTTCGTGTTCACCGGCTGCACGAGGCCCACGCCGTCAGCGGTCTCGCCGCCGCCCTTGGCGCGCAATTTCCAGCGCTGGTCGTCGTCGTTGGGCGAGATGTCCACGCAGAACGGCAGCTGCACGTCCCCCACCGCCAGGCCGTCCAGCAGCCCGTCGAGCTTGGTGGCGCCACCGCCGGTCAGCCCGGTGATGGCCGGCAGGAACGGGATGGCGTACTTGCTCACCCCCAGCCGGGCGCTCTCGGCCAGGGCGCGCAGCAGCTCGTCCCGGTTCATGCCCTTGGCTTGGTTGGTGGGGCTGCTCTCCGTCGGGTCGACCACGTAGAACAGGCTCCCCTTGGAGCTGGCGGCCCCGCTCAGCGGCCGGGCGGCGTAGATTTGTGACAGTCTTTCGGTGCTCATGCGGCCTCCTGGATGATGATGTTGTCGTCCTCCGTGGTTAGGTAGCCGCCATCCTCGAGGAGGAAGCCCGAGAACACGTCGCCCACCGTCTGGTCGATCGCACGGCAGGTCAGGTCGAGCAGGTGCCGGCGGCCCAGCTCCTCCACGGCCACGATCTCGTAAACGTCGTCCCCGTGCGCCAGCCGCCAGAACCGCGCCACATCCAGCCGGTGCCGGATACGATACATGAAGAAGTCCTCCCCATGCTTCGCCTCCGCCGCGTACATCCGCCGGCCCGAGGTAAACTGCTTGCTCGCCCACACCTGGGCCGCCTCGAACCACAGTTTCTGCTCGCCCCCCAGCTCGTCCCGCGTCACGTAGGCGTACTGCAGCGACACCCGCCGGTCCAGCCGGGCCGGGTCCGTCGAGTACCGCTGCTTGCGGGATTGATAGCCGTAAAGTAAGCTCACGCGGTGAAGGCCAGTCGGTTCATCTCGATCAGGCTGTTGAGGTGGTTGGGCAGTTCCACGGCCCCGTCCGGGTTGGCCGGCAGCCGGTTCTCGTACCAGTGCGCCGCGAGGAACAGCAGCGCCATGCGGATCTCCTCCGGCACGTCGGAGGCCGCCGAGCCGAAGCCCGCGACAAACTGGATCTGCATGGCCCCGGGGTAGCTCCCCACGCTCGGCCAGTCCGCGCCCTCGTTCAGCCACAGCCGGCCAAAGGTGGTCGACACCCCCGCGCTGCCCACGGAGTAGTTGGTCGGGTCGAAGGTCTGCAGAGCGCCATTCTCGTCCAGGTATTTCACCCACGACACGGTGGCCAGTGGCGCCCGGTACAGCCGGATCTCCCGGCCCGCCGCCGGCCCGGTGAACCGGCTCATGCTCGGCGCCAGGCCATATTCGAGGCCAAACTGCCCCTGCCGGATCGGCAGGTCGTCAAAGCTCAGTTTCCACGTCTGGTTGATCAGGCACAGCCCCGTGATGTTTTCGAAGTACCGCCGGGCCGCCTTGAGCACCAGCGCCACGTAGGCCTGGTCCTGGTCGCTGTCCAGTTTCAGGGCCTGCGTCAGCGCGTCATCCGTCACCAGCCACGGCTCTACCGCCGGCGGTGTCACCAGCACAAGGCGCGGAGGGTCGATGGTCGCCGGCCCGCGAAATACGGTGCTTAAATTCACGGTTGGGAAAAAGTGTGATCCGCGCCAAGCACAATGCAGGCGAGAACGAGGGCGGAGACGATGAGGCAAACGGCGATCATGGGATCAGTTCGTTTGCCCGGTCAGGCCGCGTATGGCACCGGAGAGGTGGTTGGTTGAGGCGATGCCAGACCGCAGCGGATGCGGATATGTGTACGGCGTGTATTTCAAGACCCATGCCGACCCAGACCAGGCGTAGAGCTGGCCGGAGGTGTTTGCCGGGAGCGTCGTATTCCAACTGGCTTCATCGGTTACCCACCAACCCTGCCCGACGACGCTGGGAGAAGATGCCAACATGGTCGCCTTCGTGCCGACTTGAACACCCGTGGAAGTGCTAAAACCGGCATCAGCAAAAAAATCCCGGTTGGGCTTGATGACATCGGAATCGTCGAACGCCGAGCCGTAGGCCGTGGCCTCGGCGGAGGTCGCCGTGTGCAGCGTGCGCGTCCAGGTCGTTCCATTCTGCAGGTTGCTCCATACATAGGCCGGCTCACTAGCAGCTGCCTTCGGATCAATGCCGACACCTATTTGATCAGGCAGCGGATAGAGCGCCGGCGTCTGGAGGACGTTGCTGTAATTTGCGTAGGGACCTCCCTGATAAGCATAGTCCGAGAGGAAGAACCGCGGGATGTTACCTGAGCTCGGCGCGGTGTTTTTGAAGATCATGGCCGTGCCGCCGCGAACTTCGATGGCGATCCAGTTGCTGGCGGTCGTCGTCCAATTGTTGCCGTAAATCTCCATATGCCTCACGCTACGGGCCGGCGTGTTGGTTGTCAGACCGTGCCCATCAATCTTCTGCGCACCCGTGATGGTGCAGAAGCGAAACACTGCCCGGCCGTTGGCATTGATGTCGCAAACATAGCCCGCGCCAGTGAAGGTGCAGTTTTCGAAATAAAGCGCATTGGCTGTTCCGAGAGTGCTGGCCGTCTGCCACGAGTTTGTCGGGCCACGAGCAAATACAGGCTCCTCCGAGCCATCGACCGTGTTGATGGTGCACGACTCGACCAGCGCTCTGGTGACACCCTCAAAATCCATGAAGTAGTTTGCACCGCTGACTGAATCGTAGGTGATATTGGTAAAATGGGAGCCATCCGCGGTGATGCGGAATAAAGTCTTCCCGCCCACATCCATGATGAAATGGAAGTCCTTGATGCTGGCGCGGTCTCCTTGGAAAAACAGGGCGGGCGACGGGTTGTTGGAGCCGACGTGTATTGTTGTTCCGCCGGGTTGCTTGCCTCGAATCACCACGCCTTGCGCCACGGAGGGATTGCCACCGGCAGCATTCCACGTCGCAGTGTCCACCGTGCATGTGATGGTATCACCGTCCACGGCAGAGAGTGATGCCGTATAATAACCGCCGAGCGTCCCATCAAACGGGTAGTCGGTGGCGTGTGCCAGCGCCACGCAGAGCAGGTAAACTATGAGTCTCTTTACCATGACGTGTAGGGGAGACCGGAACCTGAATTGTAGAGCAAGCCCACGTCTGTGATCGTGAGGGCGCGGCCCTTCCAATAGGCAACCCCCTGCATGCGACCATTGAAATTCGTGCCGGAGCTGAGGCGCCCAATCTTGAATGGCACGACGAATGAATAGACCGGGCCAGTAAAGGCAGCAGTCACGAACGCGCCACCGTCGAAACTGAACTTCTCATTTGTCCCATCCCAAACCATCACAGCGTAATGCCATGCCCCCGCACTGGCTGTCGTCCCCCAGACAGCATTGGTGTCTGCTGTACCGTTTGAAGAAATGGCGGCGTAAGGTTTGCTATTCGTGTAGTCCAACAGCACCCCCCATGAATCGTGTGACCCGTCGCCGTTGATGACACCGAAAAGAGCCGGATACACTTGCGGCATGGATGTCGCATAGAACCATCCAGCACAACTGAACGACGATGAGCCGGGCAGGAAGATGGCGTCGCTGCTCTCAAACCAAGTGTCGCTGCCGTTGAATGTGCGATAATTTCCGATTGGACCACCGGAACCCGCACCGCAGGTTCCATTCTGCGTGGCCGTGTAGCCATTTCCAGACGAGTCTAGCGCATCGCCACTGGCCTCGTCTAGAGCGTAATAGGCGCTCAAACTGGTTTTGAGGCCGGTGCTAGTCGAGGCCACCTTGTTGGCCACGCGATTGCCGCTGCAGAGCAGCGCGAACACGATCAAAAGAGCAGGGATGAACCGTTTCATAACTCAGTAGTGCCCGACCACGACGACCGTGAACTTGTCCACCGTGCCGCTGACGCTGGCGGTCTCGATCCAGATGAAGGCGCCGGCGCCGGGCGTGGAGTTGTTGAAGCTCGTGACATGTGACGGCGTGGTCGCAGCGGTCACGGCGGAGGGCGACGTGACGACCGCCGTGCCGGAGCTGCGGTCGGTTCCGTACTTGACGGTCGGCACGACGCTCGGGCTGCTGAGCGTGCCGTTGTGCACGAAGTAGAGGTCGGTGATCGTAAAGCTGGCCGGCACCAGCCCGATGGTGTAATTCATCGAACTCGCCAGGGCGTCGATGGTGAGAACGAAGGTCACCTGGTTCGTCGCCTTCGTCAGGTAGTCGGTGCCGGCCGTGGCGGCCGTGGTGCCGCCGGCGCCGTCGCCCTTGAGCACGGAAGATCCCGAGGTCGCGGCCGCGTAGTCGGTGCCGGCCGTGCCGCGGCCGCCGTTGGCCGTGGGCAGCATGCCGGTCACCTGGGCCGTCAGATCCACCAGGCCGGGCACGCTGTCGGTGAG
>Ga0265319_1000998_pt1 | contig 17737 bp, 15 predicted proteins | sample 4824metaG_FD_192443 | JGI IMG/M metagenome (GOLD analysis project Ga0265319, IMG submission 192443) | Rhizosphere microbial communities from Carex aquatilis grown in University of Washington, Seatle, WA, United States - 4-8-24 metaG | ecosystem: Host-associated > Plants > Roots > Rhizosphere >...
GAGCGCGCGCACGCCCAGATCCCCGAGGATCCGCGAGCACTCGTCCTCCAGCGCCTCCGGAGCATCGACTGCCATCACGAGCACGGCGGTCTGGCCGGAGATCTCGAACGGCGCGAGCCGCATGGCGATCTCCTCGCCGTCGATCCGCCCGCTGAGGACGAGTCCGAGCACGTCGCCGGCGAGGCGGCGCTCGGTCTCCGCGACGACGCGCTCACGCATCTGCGCCAGCGCCACGACCATCACGGCGTGGTGGGCGAGGAAGCGCTCGAAGTCCGCGACGCTGTCGCTCTCCGGAACCGCGACCAGCCACGACGCGGCGGCACTGTGCGAACCGCTCGGCACGGGCAACGCGATCGCCCGCCCGGCCAGTTCCGAGTTCTGCGGCACGAACCCTCGCGGTGGCGCCGCGGCGGCGCGCGCGGCGATCTCGCCGCGTATCGCCGTCACGAGCGCGCCGTCCAGCTCGCGGCGAAAGGCGTGGCAGGCCAGCGTGCGGCCGGCGCCGTCGAGCACCATCACCGTCGCGCCGATCGAGTTGGCCAAACCGCGGACGACCTCGCCGAGGCTGCGCTGGTCGAGCACCAGCCGCTCCATCCGGCGCTGGATCGACACCGCGCGCTGGAGCACATCGAGCTGCTCGTTGACGAGGCTGCTGAACGCTCGCTCGGTGATCGCGATGAAGGGCATCTCGTAGGGAACGGCAAACAGCGGAAACTCGAGCTCGCGAGCCTCGTCGACCAGTGCCGGCGGCAGCGCGGAGTGGGAGAAGCCCAGCCCGAAGCCGAGCCCCGCCAGATGGTGCTCGACGAGGCGGCCGATGTAGGCGCGCTGAGAGCGCTCGTCGTGCAGCTGCATGCCGGTGCTGAGCAGCAGCTCGCCGCCCGACAGCCAGGGAGCGGGGTCCTCCAGCTCGGACACGTGGACCCAGCGGATCGGCGCGCCGGCCGAGCGCTCGCCGGCGACCAGCTCCAGCTCGAGCGCGCCGGCGAGATCCTTCACGCTCAGCATCGGGCGGCGTTCACCACGATCGCTCGCTCGCCTCGGTCAGCACGCTCCGCAGGATCGCGCCGATCTCCTCGAACTGCTCGGTGTCGCAGATCAGCGGCGGCGCCAGCTGGACGACCGGATCGCCGCGGTCATCGGCGCGGCAGATCAGCCCGTGCTCGTACAGCGCGCCGGACAGGAAGCCGTAGAGGAGGTGCTCGGCCTCGACGTGGCCGAAGGTCTCCTTGGTGTCGCGATCCTTGACCAGCTCGATCGCCTGGAAGAAGCCGGCGCCGCGGACGTCGCCCACGATCGGGATGTCGCGCAGGCCTTCGAGCATCGCGCGGAACTCCGGCTCCTTCGCCAGCACGTGGCCGCAGAGGTCCTCGCGCTCGAGGATGTCGATGTTGGCGAGGGCCACCGCGGCGGCGACCGGGTGCCCGCCGAAGGTGAAGCCGTGCGCGAACATCTGGTCGCCCTCGAGGAACGGCTCGGCGAGGCGGTCGGAGGCGATCATCGCGCCCATCGGAACGTTTGCCGACGTCAGCCCCTTGGCGGTCGTGATGATGTCCGGCACATAGCCGTAGCGCTCGGAGCCGAACCAGTGGCCGATGCGCCCCCACGAGCAGATCACCTCGTCGGAGATCAGCAGCACGTCGTTGGCGTCGCAGATCTCGCGGACGCGCTGGAAGTAGCCGTCCTGCGGCGGTATGCACCCGCCGCCGTTCTGGACCGGCTCGAGGATCACCGCCGCAACGGTCTCCGGACCCTCGAATTCGATCCGCGCCGCGATCTGCTCGGCCGCCCAGAGCGGGTCGCGACCCTCCGGCCAGCGGTAGGAGTCCGTGTTTGGCACGTGGCAGCCGCCTGGCGCGAGCGGCTCGAACTGACTGCGGATCGAGGTGATGCCGGTGACCGAGAGGGCGCCCAGCGAGGTGCCGTGATAGGCGACCTCGCGCGCGATGACCTTCGTCTTCTGTGCGTTGCCGGTCAACCGGTGGTAGGAACGTGAGAGCTTGATCGCGGACTCGACCGCCTCCGAGCCGCCCGATGTGAAGAAGACGCGGTTCAGGTCGCCCGGGGTCAGCGACGCGATCCGCACCGCGAGCTCGATCGCACGCGGGTGCGCGTAGCTCCAGGTCGTGAAGAAGTCCAGTTCGCGCATCTGCTCGGCGGCGGCCTGGCCGAACTCGGGCCGGCCATGCCCGGCGTTCACGCAGTAGAGGGCGGAGAGGCCGTCGAGATAGCGCTTGCCGTCCGCGTCGTAGACGTAGCAGCCGTCGCCGGACACGATGATCGGCAGCGGCGCGCGCGGGTCGGCGCCGATCCGCGTGAAGTGCATCCAGAGATGGCGGCGGGCCTGCTCAGACAGGGCCGCCGCCGAGTATTGCGCGCCGTGCGCGATCGCCCTGTTGGTCATCCGAACCTCTCCGTTCCCGTTCGATGTTACTCCGGTCTGTCCACGCTAGCGCCCGGTTTGGGCGCGCGCAATCGGCAGAACGGCCGACGACGATCCTCCCGGGTGTACGAGATGTACAACCGTTGGCTCATCTTTGGTCACATCCGCACATTGCAGCGGACCCCGCCGCCGCTCTAGCGTTGCGCCACCGCACGGTCAAGGGAGGCTCGAAGTGGAAGCTGGAGCGATCACGCCAACGGGTAGCGCGGACCAGAAGGGTCTGAAGACCAACGCCATCTCGTTCATCTCGAACGTCGTCATCGGCGTAGCCTCGACCGCGCCGGGCTATTCGCTCGCCGCAACGCTCGGCTTCGTGACGGCGACCGTGGGCGTCGGCTTTGCCAGCCCGGCGATCATGCTCGTCGCCTTCATCCCGATGCTCTGCATCGCGCTGGCCTACAACTACATGAACCGTGCCGATCCCGACTGCGGCACCACGTTCTCCTGGGTGACCCGCGCGATGGGTCCGTCGCTGGGCTGGCTCGGCGGATGGGCGATCGTCGTCGCCGACGTCATCGTGATGGCGAACCTCGCGCAGATCGCCGGCATCTACAGCTTCCAGCTGTTCGGCCTGACGGCCGCCGCCAACTCGACGCTCGACGTGACCATCATCGGCGTCGTTTGGATCGTCGTGATGACGTGGATCTGCTGGCGCGGCATCGAACTGTCAGCGCGCACGCAGCAGTTCCTGCTCGGAATGGAGTTCGTCACGCTCGTCGTCTTCGCGATCGTCGCGCTGATCACCGTCTACGTCAACCATCCGTCGGGCGTGCTCGGCGGGGTGCATTACCACTCCGCAGAGGTCTCCCTCGCCTGGTTCGCACCCTGGAAGGTCAGCGGCGTGACCCCCCTGATCGACGGCGTCCTGCTGGCGGTGTTCATCTACTGGGGCTGGGACACGTGCGTCACGGTGAACGAGGAGACGGAGGACGCAGGCCGGGCGCCCGGTCGCGCGGCGGTCGTCTCCACGCTGATGCTCCTGGCGATCTACCTGCTCGTGACGACCGCCGCACAGGCCTACGGCGGCCCCGGGCTGCTGAGCGCCAACGCGAGCGACATCTTCGGCGGCGGGCTCGGACGCTCGGTGCTGGGCTCGGGCCTCGACAAGCTGCTGATCATCGCGGTGCTCAGCTCCGCGTCCGCCTCGACGCAGACCACGATCCTGCCGACCGCGCGCACGACCTTCGCGATGGCCCGCGCCAAGGCTTTCCCGGCCGCGTTCGCGCGCATCCACCAGCGCTTCCAGACGCCGGATGTCAGCACTATCGTGATGGGTACGGTCTCGATCATCTGGTACGTCGCGATCGTCAACATCTCGACCAACGTGCTCGCCGACTCAATCACCGCGATTGGCTTTGCGATCGCCTTCTACTACGGGCTGACCGGTTTCGCCTGCGCGATCTACTTCCGCCGCGAGTTGACGAAGAGTGCGAAGAACTTCTTCTATATCGGCGTGCTGCCGGTGGTAGGCGGGCTGATGCTCAGCTTCATCTTCGTGTACGCGCTTGTCCACTACTGGAACCCGGCGAACGACTCGACCGCGGGTGTGGCGGGCATCGGTACGCCGGTGGTCATCGGCGTCGGCTCGCTGCTGCTCGGCGTCGTGCTGATCGTCTTCGCCCGGGTCCCGTACCGCGAGTTCTTCTCGCGCAAGCTGGAGATCGCCGATCCGGCCGTGCTGTTCGACGACTACGTCCATCCGTCGATTGAGGGAAGGAGCTAGCGATGGCCACGATCGTCGTCGGCTACGACGCCTCCGACAGCGCGCGGGCCGCGCTGGAGCGGGCGATCGAGGTTGCACGGGCGTTCGGCGACGAGGTTCTCGTCGTGGTCGCCTACGACGTCAACCGCCAGGGCGGTGAGGTTCAGGACTTCGCTGCCGCGCTGGCCGAGCGCGCGGAGCGCATCGTCGCCCTGGCCCGCGACCAGGCCTCCGGGCTGGGCGCCGAGATCGCGACGGAGGTGGTCGACGCGCGCGTCGCCGACGGGATCGTCGAGACCGCCGACCGCGTCGACGCGCGGATGATCGTCGTCGGCTCGCGCGGCGAGAGCCCGCTGCGCGGGGCGCTCGTGGGCTCCACCCCGCACAAGCTCCTGCAGGTCGCGGAGCGCCCGGTGCTCGTCGTCCCGGCCTAGCCAGACCGTGCTGATCACCCGGGTCGCCGAGTCGGACCTCGACGACCTGCTGCCGCTGATGCGCGGGTACTGCCAGTTCTACGAGGTCGCGCCGAGCGACGCGGCGCTGCGGGCGCTGTCGTCTCGGCTGATCGAGCACCCCGACAGCGACGGCGTCCAGCTGATCGCCCGCGATGACGACGGCGCCGCGCTCGGCTTCGCAACCGTCTTCTGGACCTTCTCCACGCTCGCCGCCTGCGCGATCGGCCTGATGAACGACCTCTACGTCGACCCCGGCGCACGGCGGCGAGGCGTCGGCGCCGCGCTGATCGCAGCATGCGAAGCGGAGTGCGCGGCGCGCGGCCTGGCGCTGCTCGAATGGGCGACCGCGCCCGACAACGCGCGCGCCCAAGCCCTCTACGACACCTTCGGTGCCGAGCGCTCGGAATGGGTGAACTACACGCTGGCGGTCACGCCACGCTGAGCACGGTGTAGCGGCGCGTTCCCCGCGGGAGCGCGATCTGGGCATGATCGCCGACCGCGAGCCCCAGCAGCCCGCGCGCCACCGGCGACTCGATCGAGATCTTTCCCTGCGCAGGGGCCGCCGTCTGCGAGCTGACGATCTCGAAGCGCTGCTCGCGGCCGTCGTCGTCACGCACCAGCACGGTCGACCCGAAGCCGACCACGCCGCCGTCGCCGGCGGCGCTCTCAACGACCTTCGCGCGGGCGAGCCGCTCGCGCAGCAGCGCGATCTTGGTCTCCAGGTGCGCCTGATCGTTCTTTGCGTCGTGGTATTCGGAGTTCTCCTTCAGATCCCCCCACTCGCGCGCCGTCTTGATCCGCGCCGCCATCGCGCGACGGCCATCGCCCTCCAGCGCGGCGAGCTCCGCCACGAGCGCGTCGTGGTCCTCGGCCGTCATCAGAGTGTCCTCGTCCATGTGCGCCCAGACTACAAGCTGACGGGAGTCCGGCGCGGGCCCGCCTGGCGCGGCGGCGAGCAGCGAGGACGCCGCTTCGTCGTGCCCGCCGGCGCTCGTTGCGTATCCTCGGCGACCGTGTCTGCACCGGCCATAGCGATCCGTGGCGCCATCAAGCGCTACGGCGAGATCACGGCCGTCAACGGGCTCGACCTCGAGGTGCCGCCCGGCGTGTGCTTCGGGCTGCTGGGACCCAACGGCGCCGGCAAGTCGACGACGATGCGGATGCTGACCGCGCAGACGCTTGCCGACGCCGGCGAGATCAGCGTGCTCTCCTACCGGCTGCCCGCGGAGTCCAAGCAGGCGCGCATGGAGATGGGCGTCGTTCCACAGCTCGACAACCTCGACATCGAGCTGACCTGCCGCCAGATCCTCAGCGTTTTCGCGCGCCTCTATCGCGTGCCCCGTCACGAGCGCCACGCCGCCGTCGCGCGGGCGCTCGAGATCGCCAACCTCGTGCCCCGCGCCGAGACGAAGGTGTCGGATCTGTCGGGCGGCATGCGTCGGCGCCTGCTCGTGGCCCGCGGGCTGATCCACCGGCCCCGGCTGGTTCTGCTGGACGAGCCGACCGTCGGCCTTGACCCGCAGATCCGCCAGGAGCTGTGGTCGCTGATCGACAGCCTGCGCAGTGAGGGCGTGACGATGCTGATGTCCACCCACTACATCGAGGAGGCCGAGCGCCTCGCCGACATCGTCGCGGTGATGTCGGCCGGGCGGGTGATCGCCCAGGGCACGCCGGCGGAGCTGGTGCGCGAGCACGCCGGTGAGCGTGTCATCGAGGTCTACGGTACGCCGGAGCGTCTGGCGCAGGTGGCAGAGCTCGCGGCAAGGAACGGCTGGCGAAGCCGCCGCAGCGGTCCCGCGATCGCGATCATGCGCGCCGAGGAGCTCGGGGAAGAGGTTCCGGACGGCACCTCGCGCCCTGCCAACCTCGAGGACGCGTTCGTCGCGCTGACCGGAGAGGAGATCGAATGAGCACGCCGCCGCCCGCTTCGTCCGCCTCCGTCGCGCCCGCGACGCCGGCGCCCACCCCGGTTCGCCGCGTGCGGCGCCTGGAGCCGGCCGCGCTGGCCGGCGTGATGACGCGCGACGTCGTGCTCTTCGGGCGCTACTGGAAGGCAACGACGTTCTCCTCGGTCGTGCAGCCGACGATCTACCTGCTCGCGTTCGCGGCCGGCATCGGGGCGCTGGTCACGAAGGTCGGGCGGTTCAGCTATCTGGACTACGTCGCGACCGGCGTCGTGGCGACGGCGGTGCTCTTCTCATCGGCCTTCCCCGGCATGTTCAACACGTTCGTGCGCTGGCGCTTCCAGCGCACCTACGATGCGATGCTCGCCGCGCCGGTCGACGTCGAGGAGCTCGTCACGGCGGAGATCCTGTGGATCGCGATGCGCGCCGGCGTCTACGGGCTCGCGCCGATCCTGGTGGGAATCGTGTTCGGGCTGAACCCGACGGCCGGCATGCTGCTGGTCGTGCCGATCGGCTTCCTGACCGGCTTCGGCTTCGCCGCGTTCGGCGTGCTGCTGGCCGCGATCGCCAAGACGATCGACAACTTCAACTACGTCACGAGCGCCGTGCTGACGCCGATGTTCCTGGTCGCCGGCACGTTCTTCCCGATCAGCTCGCTGCCGTCGGGGATCCGGATCGTCGCCAAATTCAACCCGCTGTATCACTGCGTGCAGCTGGTGCGCGACGCGTCCTTCGGCCAGCTCCAGCTCGCCGACCTCGCGCACGTCGGCGTGCTCGCCCTGTTCGCGGTTGTGATGTGGCGTCTGGCGATCTGGCGGCTCGGCAAGCGGCTGATCGACTGAGCGGGCGACGGCGGCGACGCGGATTTGAGGCGCTGCGCCCTGGGGCGAGCGGTTCACAGAAGGCCGGACGTGCCGGTTGCCGCCAACGATGTGCCAGCCGCGCGACGCCGCGTACGCCGTGGCGGGAGTCTCGCCGCATGCCTGCGCCCCGAGCGGGCGGCGCCCGGTCCAGGCGCCCCCGGCTACAGGCCGGCTGGGTGGCGGAGCTTGAAGCCCGGGTTTGCCGGGCGCAGCGGGCGCCAGCGCGGGCCCTGCTGGTTTGACGGGTCGTCCGCCGTGCTGGTGTCGAGGCGCAGGCCGGCGATGTCGAGGTAGGCGTGGCCCGGGTTGGTCAGGATCGTCATCCACTGTCCCTGACCGCCCTGGCCCCAGCTCTCGAACTGGCCGGAGTCAAGCGGCGCGCGCAGCAGTGCGCCCCCGTGCAGCGCAAAGGACACCGTGCCCGAGCAGTCGTAACCGTGCGAGATGAACGAGCCGTGACCGCCGCCATAGACGTAGGGCCGGCCGATGATCTTGTTGGCGGCCCAGATGATCTTCTGCACGACGACCGGGGCCTGCTCGGGCGCGGCGGCGATCCCGTGAACGATCTCGGCGGTCGCGCCGGGGACGAGCAGGTGCGGTAAGCCGGCGGTCGCCGTGCCGGCGATCGTTCCGCCGCTCACGCTGGCAACCATCGTCTGGGGCACGTAGGGCACGAGCGTGCCGGTCGAGGTCTGCACGAACACCGGGCCGTTGTAGGTCACCTTGGACGACTGGCCCTTGGCGAGCACGATCGGCGCAAGCGGAGCCGTGAAGTAGCTGGACGTACCGCTCGGCAGGCTGGCCGCGCCGGTGCCGGCGATCCCCGTCACTCCTGCCACGCCCGTCGATCCCGTCGATCCCGTCGCACCGGTTGGCGCCACATTCACGGGAGCCGTTGCGCCACCCACCGCCGTCCCGCTGGCCGTTGAGTCTGCGAGCGCGTCGGAGGCAGCGGCCCCGACCACCAGCAGTGCAGCGGACGCAGCAATGCAGACGTGACGCAGACGCACGGAGACCTCTCTCTAAAGCCTGCCGGGTTAGCTGACGGGCTCGCGCTGAAAGAGCAGCGCGTCCCGCGGAATCACCGCGGAATTCGCCCCAACAACTTGGTTCCCCGGTTCCCTGGCTCCTGGCCAGGGATTCGGCGTGTTGCGGCAATCTAGCACTCCATACGGACGGGTGGGGAAAACTGTCGGCCGTGCATCGGAAAAGCCGCAAATTGGAGCGATCAAAGCGCCGCAGCGACCCGAAACCTACGCAAAGCGCACCGAACACCTGGCCAATGCGCGCCATCGAGGGTTCGCGCGCAGCGCCACCACTGACGCTGACGGTCGTGCATGCGCGCTCTAGGATGCCTGTGTTCGCGACCGCCCGAGAAGGAGACGCCGATGTGCCACGAACTGGATTCCGAACCGCCGATTCCGGCGATCGCCGGGGCCGCGATCGCCCACGAGGACGTCGTGCTCGAAGCCTCGGACGGCAACCGCTTGGCCGCCTTCCTTGCGACGCCGCAGGAGCCCTCGAAGGTCGGCGTGGTGATCCTGCCCGACGTCCGCGGCCTCTACCACTTCTATGAGGAACTCGCGCTTCGCTTCGCCGAACGCGGCTACGCGGCGCTGGCGATCGACTATTTCGGGCGCACGGCCGGCGTAGCCAAGCGCGACGACGACTTCCCGTTCATGGAGCACACCCAGCAGACCACGCCGGCCGGCGTGCAGGCCGACGTGGCGAGCGCCGTCGAGTACCTGCGCTCGGCGGCCGGAGGGTCGCGCGAGGCCGTGTTCACGGTCGGCTTCTGTTTCGGCGGGCGTAACTCGTGGCTGGCCGCCGCGGCGGGGCATGGGCTCGCCGGCGCGATCGGGTTCTACGGCGGGCCGGGGGAACGCAACGGCCAGCCGGGACCAACCGAGCTCGCGGACCGGATCGACGCTCCGATCCTCGCGCTGCAGGCCGGCGCGGACGCACACATCACCGCCGAGGACAACGACGCGTTCGACCGAGCCCTGAGCGCCGCCGGGGTCGAGCACGAGGTGATCACGCTCGAGGGCGCCCCGCACAGCTTCTTCGACCGCCTGGCGGAGGAGTTCAAGCCACAGTCGGACGAGGCCTGGGCGCGGACGCTCGCGTTCATCGACGCACACAGCACGCCGAGTTAGCCGCGGTTGGCGCGGTTGGCGCCGCTACCGCGCCAGCAGAGGCGATCATGCCGCGCGCGGCGATGGACGGGCCGGCGCTTCGCCCGCGCTAGCCGGCGGCGATGGTGAACGCCAGCTCGTCGATGTAGCACCACCACCAGCTCTCACCGGGCTCGAGCGACCGAATCACCGGGTGCCCGCTCGACTGGAAGTGGCGGCTGGCGTGCCGGTTGGGACTGTCGTCACAGCAGGCCACGTGGCCGCAGCTCATGCACTCGCGCAGGTGAACCCAGCGCGAGCCGATCGCCAGGCAGTCGCTGCAGCCGTTCTCGCTGTCGGCCTTGACGCCGGCATCGATCTGGTCGAGGTGGGTGCATGTGTCGCTCATCGCGTCCCTTGGTGCGGCGCCGGTTCAGGCGCGAAGCCTACCGGCTCGAACCGGGACGGCTGCCGCTCTCAGCGTTTCCCCAGCCTGTGCACAGGCGACGCCAACGCGGGCGTCGCACGATTGCCGTGCAAGCAGAACACGCCGACCGCACGACGCCAGAAACGGAGCCCCGATGAGCACGATCCCGACGTTCGACACCGCACTCGCCGCCCGCCTGCGGCTTCGCCGGCGCGAGGCGGTCGACGAACAGCGCTGGGTGCGCCCGGCGCTGATCGCACTTCTGCTGCTGACCGGCGTCGCCTACCTGTGGGATCTCGGCGCGTCCGGCAACGCGAACAGCTTCTATGCGGCCGCCGTCCAGGCCGGTACGCACAGCTGGAAGGCCTTCTTCTTCGGATCACTCGACTCTTCCAGCTTCATCACGACCGACAAGCCGCCCGCGTCGATCTGGGTGATGGCGCTGTCCGGGCGGATCTTCGGCTTCAGCAGCTGGAGCATGCTCGTGCCGCAGGCCCTCGAGGGCGTCGCCGCGGTCGCGCTGCTGTACGCCGCGATCAAGCGCTGGTTCGGCCCGGCCGCCGGCATCGCCGCCGGCGCGATGCTGGCGCTGACACCGGTCGCCGCGCTGATGTTTCGCTTCAACAACCCCGACGCGCTGCTGGTGGCGGCGCTGGTGGCCTCCGCCTACTGCCTGACCCGCGCGCTGGAGGACGGGGCCACGCGCTGGATCGTTGCGACCGGGGCGCTGGTCGGGTTCGCATTCCTGGCGAAGATGGGCCAGGCGCTGCTTGTCGTCCCGGCCTTCGGCCTGGTCTACCTGATCGCCGCGCCGACCAGCCTGCGCCGGCGGATCGGCGGCGCGCTGGCCGGACTCGCCGCGCTGGTGGTCAGCGGCGGCTGGTGGGTCGCGATCGTCGCGCTGCTCCCGGCGGGCTCGCGCCCGTTCATCGACGGCTCGCCGGACAACAACATCTTCAACCTGATCTTTGGCTACAACGGATTCCAGCGCCTGTTCGGGAGCGGCGGCGGTCCGGCCGGAGCGGGTGCCGGTGGTGGCGGCGGCGGCGGAGCGAACTTCAGCGGCGCGACCGGCACGCTGCGCCTGTTCAACGACCTGATGGGCGGCCAGGCGTCGTGGCTTCTGCCGGCTGCCCTGATCGCGCTCGTCGCCGGCCTGTGGTTCACACGCAGGGCGCCGCGCACGGATCGCAGCCGCGCGGCGCTGCTGCTGTGGGGCGGCTGGCTGCTCGTCACCGCGGCCGTCTTCAGCTACTCGCAGGGCGTGATCCACACCTACTACGCCGTCGCACTCGCGCCGGCGATCGCGGCGCTCGTGGCGATCGGCGGCGCTCAGCTGTGGCAGCGCCGCGCGTCGATCGGCGCCCGCATCACAGGCGCGGCCGCCGTGGCGCTGACGGGCGGCTGGGCGTTCGCGCTGCTCGATCGCACGCCGAACTGGCAGCCGTGGGTCCGCCTGCTCGTGCTTGCCGCGACCGTTCTCGCCGTGGCGGGCCTGATCGCCGGCCCCCACCTGGCGCGGCTGGGTCGCCGGGCCGGCCTCGTCGCGATCGCGGCGACCGTGATCGCCGGGCTCGGCGGCCCAGCGGCCTACGCCGTCCAGACTGTTACCAGCACCCACCGTGGCTCGATCGTCTCGGCCGGTCCAGCCGTCGCATCCGCGGCGGGCGGGTTCGGCGGCGGCTTCGGGCCGCGCGGCGGCTTTGCTCCGGGCTCGGCCGGCGCAGGCTCGGCCCAGGGCCAGGCGTTGTTCGGCCCCGGGTCGGCCGGCGGCGCGCCGTCGGGCACGGGCGCCCCGTCGGGGCCGCCGCAGGGGACCGCGCAGGGCTCGTCCGCGTTCCCGGCCGGAGCCGGCGGTTTCGCCGGGGCCGGGCCGGGCGGGATCGCCGGCGGAGCCGGCAGCGTGAGCACGTCCGCCGCGCTGGTCAAGGCGCTCGAGTCGGGTGCGGGCTCCTACCGCTGGGTCGCCGCGACGATGGGCTCGATGAACGCGGCCTCATACGAGCTCGCGACCGGCGGTGACCCGGTGATGGCCATCGGCGGCTTCAACAACAACGGGGGCGAGCTGAGCCTCGCCCAGTTCGTCAGCTACGTGAAGGCCGGTGACATCCACTACTACATCGCCGCCGGCGGTGGCGGCGGCGGACCGGGCGGCCAGACCTCCTCGACCACCGGCGAGATCTCGAGCTGGGTGGCGTCGCACTACAGCGCACAGACGATCGGCGGCGTGACCGTCTACGACCTCACGAAGTGACCGCGGCGGACCACCTCCCGGCGCAGCGACGGCCGGGAGGTGGCGGACCGCGCTGTCGTCCGTGAAGGCTCCGCGAACCACGCCATGTCCGTGAAGGCTCCGCGAGCCGCGCCGTAGTCCGTGAACGCTCCGCGCGTCGCGACGTCATCCGTCGAGGGTCCGCGCATCGCGACCCGGCCCGCCGCACCCGCCGGCGCACCCGAGGAATAGACTCGAACCGTGAGTCAGGCAGGTCACCCAGGGTCCGCGGCGCTCGACGCCGGCGGCGGGCCGGCGGTGACCGGGAGCGAGCTGGAAGCCCGCCACCGCTCCAGCAGCATGTGGCTCGCGCAGTTCGAGGGCTCACTCACGCCACGGCCGGCGCCGGCCGGCGACGTTCAGTGCGACGTCGCGATCGTCGGCGCCGGGTTCACCGGGCTGTGGGCCGCGTACTACCTGAAGACGCTCCAGCCTGACCTGCGCATCGTGGTGGTGGAGCGCGAGATCGTCGGATACGGTCCCTCTGGCCGCAATGGCGGCTGGGCGATCGGCGGCCTGTCGGGCAGCCCGGCCGCGTACGGTTGCCGGCACGGCGACGAACGGGTCGCGCGCGCTCTGCGCGCCACGCACGAGGCGATCGACGAGATCGCCACCGTCATCGCACGCGAGCGGATCGAGTGCGGATTCGTCAAGGCGGGGGCGCTCACGCTGGCGACCAGCGCCCCGCAGTGGCAGCGCCTGCAGGCCCGCCAGGCAGCCGCCGAGGTCGCCGGTCCGCAGGCCCCGGACGGACATCTGCTGACGATCGCCGAGACCGAGGCGATGGTCAGCGCGACCGGCGTTCGTGGCGGCCGCTTCACGCCCCACGCGGCACGCCTGGATCCCGCCCGCCTGGTGCGGGGGCTGGCGGACGCCTGCGAGCGCCACGGCGTGACGATTCACGAGCGAACCGCCGCGACCTCGATCGAGCACGGACGCGTGCTCACCGCGACGGCAACGATCAGCTCGGCGATCGTGATTCGCGCGACCGAGTCCTACACGACCCAGCAGCACGGGAACCGGCTGGGCTACCTGCCGCTGTACTCGCTGATGATCGCCACCGAACCGCTCGGTGAGCACGGGTGGCGAGAGCTCGGCTGGCGCGACGGGCTCCTGATCGACGACCGCCACCATCTCTTCTTCTACGCGCAGCGCACCCCGGACGGCCGCATCGCGATCGGCGGGCGCGGCGCCCCCTACAGGCTGCGCGCCCCGATTGACGAGGCCAACGAACGCAACGAAGGAGTGCGCGCACGCCTCGTCGCGACCGTCGCGCGCACGTTCCCCGCCGCCGCCGGCGCTGAGATCACCCACCACTGGGGCGGTCCGCTCGCCGCGCCGCGCGACTGGAGCATGGCCGTCAACTTCGACCGCGCCAGCGGTCTGGGCGCAGCGGGCGGCTACACCGGCCACGGCGTCGCGGCCGCCAACGTCGCCGGCGCGACGCTCGCCGACCTGGTCCTCGGCCGCGACTCCGACCTCGTCACGCTGCCGTGGGTCGGCCACCGAAGCCGCCGCTGGGAACCCGAGCCGCTTCGGTATCTCGCCTCGCGCGCGATCGTCGGGACGCTCGGCGCCGCCGACCGCCACGAGGACGCAACCGACCGGCCGGCGCGGCGCGTGCGGGCGCTGCGGCCATTCCTGCCGCCGGCGCACTGAGCCCGGGGGCGGCCGCCGCAGCGGCGCCGGCCCGAACCGCCCGCCGAACCGCCCGCCGGTCCAGACCGCGTGCCGGCCCGAACCGCGTGCCGGCCCGAACCGCCCGCCGGCCCGAACCGCCCGCCGGCCCGAACCGCCCGCCGGCCCGAACCGCCCTCCGGCCCGAAACCCGTGCCGGCCGTGAAAGATTTCGCCTGCGGCGGAAGATAGGTGGTTGTGGACCCCTCCGACCGCGAACGCGCTGAGCGCTTTGCCGCGATCTTCGAACGCGACTACGGCCGCGTGCACGCCTACGCCGCCCGGCGCGTCGGCCGCGACGCCGCCGACGACGTCGCGGCCGAGACGCTCCTGATCGCGTGGCGCCGCCGCGACAGGCTGCCGCCAGACCCGCTCCCGTGGCTCTACGGGATCGCGCGCAACGTGGTCGCGCGCCACCACCACTCCGGCGCGCGCGGGCGCGCGTTGCGCCGATCGCTCGAGCTCGAACGACCGGCTCCCAGCGTCGATCCCGCCGACGACCCGGCCGTCGCAGCCGCGTGGGCGGCGCTGGCGCCGCGCGACCGCGAGGTGCTGGCGCTGATCGCCTGGGAGGAGCTGCCGGTGCGCGACGCGGCGAAGGTGCTGGGCTGCTCCGCCGCCGTCTTCTCGGTCCGCCTGCACCGCGCGCGCCGGCGCTTTGAAGCCGAGCTCGCGCGCGGCGCCGTTCCCGCCTCGCGACCGGCGGTACCCGACCTCACGGAGGCGTCATGACCAGCCAGCTCCCCCCCAGCCTCCTGCGTCTCGCCGCGGCCAACCCCGTGGTCGCCGACCACAGCGGCGGGCTCGCTCCCGGCGCGCAGGCGGCGCTGGCGCGGATCCTCGCGGCTGAGCGCGAACCAGCGCGGCGCATCTGGCGGCCGCGCCGGCGCGTGGCGGCGGTTCTGATCGTCGCGACCGTGCTGGCGGGGTGCGGGGCGGCGCTGCGAGCAGCCGACCCGTTCGGCTTCTGGCGCAGCTCCTCGCCGGACACGGCCCAATATCGCGTGAACCCGGCGCTTCACGTCCGCGCGCCGAGTGCGAGCCAGATCGGCTGCCGGCTCACCGGCGCGGCGGGGCTCACCTGCCGGCCGGGAAACGGCGGCATTCGCTACCTGATGATCAGCGACACGACCGCAACGGGCCCTCGGCGGCTCACTCGCCAGATCGCCCTGCGCGCGCTCGCAAGAGGCCGCGAAAACGGCACGCTCTCGGCTGCCGGGGCGCGCCGCCTGCGCGCGGACATGCTGGCGGTGCCCAACTCGTTCTTCGCCGCCTACACGGAGCTCGGGCGGTTCGCGACCATGACCGCGGGCTCGTCTGACACGAACGGGAAGGAGCTCGTGCCGCCACGCGGGGTTCCGAGCCTGATCGCCTGCGCGCAACTGCGCGCGTCGATCGAGTGCCACAACCTCAACGGCGACGAGCACGCCCCCGTCGGCGCCGGCATCTACGCGGCCGTCCCCGCGCCCGACTGGGTCAGCCGCCCGGCCGAATCGCCGCGAGCTGCCTACGCCTCCTCAGAGCGGCTGATCGTCGCGGTGCTCGGGCATCCATTCACCGCGGCCGAGCTACGCCTGATGCTCGACGTTGGGCGCTACGGCACCGTCAGCCACGGCGGCGGCGCCGTGCAGGGTCACTCCCATCCGGCGCCGACGGTGCGCAGCACGACAAGCACAACCAGTTCCTGACGCTCGCCGGCCGTGCGCAGCACGACCATCACCACCGGTCCCTGACGCTCGCCGGCCGCGCGCGAGCCGGCCGGTGCGGCCACCCCGGTCGCGCGCGGCTCACGCGCTGCCTGCGGCGCCCCTCAGCCGGCTCGCGCCGCGCTCGCTCCCAACCCCATCGTCGCGGCCTCCTCGCGCAGCCAGTCGCGGGCGTCCGGGTGGGCGGCGTACTCGGTTATCAGGCGGGCCTGCGCACGCTGGCTGCGGCCGAAGATCTGCGCGCAGCCCTGCTCGGTGATCACCGCCGAATGCTGGAAGGAGGTGACGGGGTCCGCCAGGCGCGGAACGATCGTCGAGCTGTCGCTCTTGTCGTGCCAGGAGCGCAGCGCGATGATCGCGTGGCCGCCCGGCGAGTGCAGCGCACCGACGACGAAGTCGGGCTGCCCGCCGAAGCCGCTGTAGAGCCGGCCGTTGATGTGGCTCGCGCCCGCCTGGTCTCGCAGGTCGACCGCCAGCGCGCTGTTGACGGAGATCATCCGCCGGTGCGATGCGATCCTCGATGGATCGTTGGTCGTCTCGGTGCGCGCCATCCGCAACCGCGGGTTCCCGTCCACCCACTCGTAGAACTCCGGCGAGCCGAACAGGAACGAGCAGACGATCGGCGTCGTCTTCTCCAGCGCGCCCTGGCGCTCGAGCGCCATCACGCCGTCGCTGATCATCTCCGACCAGATCGCGAGACCGTGCCGGTGGACCAGCGCCCGCAGCGTCGCGTCGGGGATCTGTCCGATCCCGAGCTGCAGCGTCGACTCGTTCTCGATCAGCTCCGCCACGAGCTCGGCGATCTGTTCCGCCTCCGCGTGCCCGTCGCCGGCGGCGGGCGAGGCGAGCTGCTCGTCGACCTCGATCGCGAGGTCGATCAGGCCCTCGTCGAGCTCGCTGTCGCCGAACGTGTAGGGCATCCGCCGGTTCAGCTGCGCGATCACCAGGCCGCCGCGTGCACGCACGCGCTCGACCGCGGCGACCAGCACGTTGACCTCGATCCCGAGCGACACCTTCCCGTTGCGCGGCATCGAGGTGTGCAGCAGCACCACGTCGGGCGCCCGGATCGTCGCGAACAGCCGCGGCACGAGCGACAGGCGCATCGGCAGGTAGTCCAGCCGCTCGCCGGCGTCGCGCATCCCGGGACCGACGAACGGCGTCTCGAAGATCACGCCGTCGCGCGCGGGCAGCGGCGCCGGCGCCGCGAGCATGAACAGGCGGTAGCGCTCGACCGAGCGCTCGAGCGCGTCGAGCAGCGTCCGCGGGGCGGCATGGTTCCCGCTCGCGACCACGCGAGGCTGCTCGGCGGCGACCGCCGCAAGCGCCTGCTCGAGCGCCTCGATCCCGATCAGGCGCATTGCGGGCGCCCCACGCCAAGCCGGGGACTCACGCGCTCGCAACCTCGCGAGCCCCGCGACTCCCGCCAGTCCCGCGAGGCCCGCCAGTCCCCCGAGGCACGCGATCCCCGCGAGCCCCGCCGGTCCCGCGAGCCCCGCGAGCCCCGACCCCTGTCAGCGCGCCACGGCATCCGTCAAACCGCCACCGGGACGCGTTCCATGACCAGCGCGGCGAGGTCCACGAGGCGGCTGGAGTAGCCCCACTCGTTGTCGTACCAGGAGACGACCTTCACCTGTGTGCCGTCGTTCACGCTCGTCAGGCCCGCGTCGAAGATCGACGAGAATGGCGAGCCGACGATGTCGCTCGAGACGATCGGATCCTCCGTGTAGGAGAGGATGCCGTGCAGGCGGCCGTGCTCGGCGGCCTCGTGGAAGGCCGCGTTGATCTCCTCGACGCTCGTGGCGCGCTCCGCCTCGATGGTCAGGTCGACCAGCGAGCCGGTCGGCGTCGGCACGCGGATCGCGAACCCGTTGAGCTTCCCTTCGAGCTCCGGGATCACGAGCCCGAGCGCCTTGGCGGCGCCGGTCGAGGTCGGCACCAGGTTCAGCGCGGCGGCGCGGGCGCGGCGCAGGTCCGAATGCGGGCCGTCGAGCAGGTTCTGGTCGGCGGTGTAGGCGTGCACCGTCGTCATCAGGCCGTGGCGGATGCCGACCGTCTCGTGCAGGATCTTGGCGACCGGCGCCAGGCAGTTGGTCGTGCAGGAGGCGTTGCTGATGATGTGGTGATGCTCGGGGTCGTAGACGTCCTCGAAGTTGACGCCGATCACGACCGTCGCG
>Ga0265319_1000999_pt1 | contig 17734 bp, 18 predicted proteins | sample 4824metaG_FD_192443 | JGI IMG/M metagenome (GOLD analysis project Ga0265319, IMG submission 192443) | Rhizosphere microbial communities from Carex aquatilis grown in University of Washington, Seatle, WA, United States - 4-8-24 metaG | ecosystem: Host-associated > Plants > Roots > Rhizosphere >...
GGCCGAAAATCCTCCCGTGGCCGCTTCAGTGCCGCCCGGAGCAGATATTTGGCAGGCAAGGCCCGGAGTGTTTCGAGTGATGTTGTGCTGAACGCCGACTTCGCGAATTCGACGCCCGCTTTTTCCGCATCCACGCGCGACTTTGGCGGCTTTTCGTTGCCGATGAGCGAACCGCTCTCGCCGATGGCGCGATGAAAGAGGCCTCTCGCCAATGGCGACGCCATCAGCGCGCTGACCGAGGAAGAACCGGCCGATTCTCCGAAGATCGTGACATTGTCAGGGTCACCGCCGAACGTGGCGATGTTCTTCTTGATCCATTCAAGCGCGGCGACCTGATCCAGCAGCCCATAATTACCCGCCGCATGGTGCGCCGACTCCTTGGCGAGTTCAGGATGCGCGAAAAATCCAAACACCCCCATCCGGTAGTTGAAGCTGACAACCATCACGCCCTTCTTCGACAGGTTGCCGCCGTCTTGGCGCGGTTCGGAAGAGGAACCTGCGATGAAGCCTCCTCCGTGAATCCATACCATCACCGGAAGTTTGGCCACGGTGTTGCTTGCCGGCATCCACAAGTTGAGATACAGGCAGTCTTCGCTCGGCCCTGCATCATTGAAGATCATGTCGTCCCAGATATGCCCTTGCATGGCGCGTGGTCCGTAGTCTGCGGCTTTCCGCACACCGATCCAGGGTGTGACTGGCTGCGGTGGCTTCCATCGCAACGGGCCGACTGGCGGCGCGGCATAAGGAATACCCTTGAACGTGCGCACCTTCCCGTCAGTGCTGACCACGCCTTCCAGCACGCCGTCCGCAGTGCGCAGCCGTACATAGCTCACCTGTTGTGCGGGCGCGGCTTGCATTCCGAGCAGCAGCGCAAACAGCATGGCCGATTTCTGTGGACAGAATTTCATGGTTTCTTAACGCGATATTACTGCCGTCACCGGTACGCGCCAAATCAAATTGGGCGATGATTGTCGTAAAGCGATGGTGTTTCACCGGACGCTTTTGATACTGCGTATCATGGCTTCACGAGGCCGGTAAAATTTGTCCGGTAACGCCAAAGCAGGAATAGCGCGAGGGCGGCGACGACCGATGCCAGTTGCCAGCCTTCGTGGTTCATGAAGATGTGGAAGCAGAGGATGTTCACGATCACCGGGCCGAGCAGAGTGAGTCCGAGCGGAACGTAGCGGCCAATCAGCAGAATCAATCCGCCGGCGACCTGGCAACCGGCGACGACGTAGAGATAGTGCGTGGTATACATCGCAGTGATGAAGTCACCCGACGGGCCTGACATGGGCGGCATGGGAATGAAATGCAGAAAGGCATTCGAGCCGAAGACGGTGAACACAAGTCCGAGCAAGATGCGGGCGATGATGGTGGCGATTTTCATTCCGCACTATTGAACGGCTTGGAGGATATTTCAATCACCAAAGTTGGCGAGAGTTCCTTGCGGACGGCCACCTTTTGTTGAGAGGATGCCCGCATGATTCTCGGGATAAGCACCACCAAGTCTGCAATTATTATTGCGGAGACCAAGGGCGCGGGCGACAAGTTCGTTATCAAATCCATCCGACCGATTCCATTTCAAGTATGCTCTGGCGACGATCTGACCGAACTGCTGCAAAGTCTCGTCACTCTTTTCGACCGCAAGGGCGTTGGTTCGGTCATCGCACTATTGAAATGTTCGTCTGGACGGTTTGGTTCTTGTCTTGAAGCGATCAAGGGCGAGGCGATGGTCGAACTTGCGGCTGCGCAGCGCGGCCTTCGCGTGGTCAAGGTTGCGCCGCAAAGTCTAAAGAAGGCACTCGGCTGTAAGACGGATCAAAAATGGCGAGATCGTGCTGCGGAACTGTTCAATCCCAAAGGCAAACTTAAGAACTGGTCCAAGGGTGCAGCCGGAGCAGTTGCCGTTGCCTTTAAGATTGCCGGACAATGACGAACAATTGAGTGTTCATTCTTTCTCCCGGTTCGTCAGCACACGTTCGATGCGTCGGTCGGGCACGAGCCATATCAGGGCGACGAACACATACAGGCCGCTTGAAATCCATACGCTCACGAACGCGAGCGGAATGGCGGCGAGATAAAGCGCGGGCGAGAGTTTTCCTTTCCAGTCCTTGCCAATCGCCGTCGCGAGCAGGGAGTTCGCACCTTGCGATGCGATGATGGCGCGTTGCAATATATAATATGCGATGGCCGCCATCAGCAGCACGAAGCCGTAGACGGCGGTGGGCGTCGGCGTGAGATGATTTTCGCCCATCCAGCCGGTCGTGAAGGGAAACAGCGATAGCCAGAAGAGCAGGTGCAGGTTCGCCCACAAGATTCCGCCAGTGACGTGCTTGGTGGCGTGGAACATGTGGTGATGATTGTTCCAATAGATGCCGAGATAAATGAAGCTCAAGACGTAGCTCAAGAAAATCGGCAGCAACAATTTCAGATCGGCAAGTTCGACACCGGCGGGCGGTCTCAATTCCAGCACCATGATGGTGATGATGATGGCGAGCACACCGTCGCTGAACGCTTCGAGCCGGTTCTTGTTCACGCGGCGATTTTAACCAAAAAGTTTCGGGCGTCGCAATCGCGCGTTAAACCGGAGGCGTCGCCAAAGTTTTTGCAGGCTGGAGCAAATGCGCACCTTTGAGCAGGCGGCAGAAATCTTTTTTGCTGGTGACGTGTCTTGTGCCTTCTTTGCCGGCGAGGCTGGTCAGGGACTTGTATTCCACCTCGAGCCGTTGCAGCCGCACGATGCGGATGTATTCCTTGCCCTGTTTCCAAATCTGGCCCTGGCACAGTTTCATGCGAATGAAGATACGAACCGTAGCGGGCACTGGCCATACGATTGTTTTGAGAAAACCGTACTTCGGGCTCATCCAGAAAAAGTTTGTCGGGCAACGCGCGAAAGTTTATACCAGTGCATGACCCGCGCATTTTTAACTGATGGCAAAGCACCATGAATCATATGAAAAATAATCACCGTTGTTTCGCAACGCTATTTCTGGTTGGAACCGTATTGATGATGAAGTTATCGGCGTTGGCTGATGTGGGTGTCGGTGCAAAACCATTGCGCGGCGCTGAAGTCATCCTCGACGGCTCGCGCCAGATGCTCGATGACAAATGGATTTATTGGCAAGGCCCGCGATTCGGTTCTTCCATGCCGATCAAATGGAAGATCGTGGACGACCCGGTGGACAAGGGCACGGTGGTGATGACCGATGACCGCGCGGCGGATGGCGGTAAATACGGCGCGGCGGATATTGTCACCAAAAAGACATACCGGGACTTCCGGCTGCACATCGAATTTCTTGTCATGAACGAAGGCGGAAACAGCGGTGTCTATCTGCAGAACCGCTACGAGATCCAAATCGACGACGGCGACAAAACCAAACATGGGATGGGCGCGGTGATCAACGAAGCGGATTCGCCCTATTATGCCTACAAAGGCATCGGGAAATGGAATTCCTACGACATCACTTTCCGCGCGGCGCGGTTTAAGGATGGCAAGCGGGTTGAAAGGGCGATGCTCACGATGTATTTCAACGGCATCAAGGTCTACACCAACCAGCCGATCAGCCAGGTCTGGGGCGGACCCAATTCCGGCATTGACGGGGGCAACGACGGCGGCAAAGGCATCACCGACACACCCGGCGGCCTCAAGCTGCAATGCGAAGGACACGATGTGCGCTTCCGCAACGCCTGGATCAAGGAACTGAATCTGAAAAAAGCCGACACGGATTTCAAGAAGTGACCCATCGTAACGTCGCGATTCCCGGAAGTGAATCTGCCCCTCCTGATTTTTGAATCAGGAGAGACAGCAATCGGCAGACTACCTCTTCTTTTTTTTGGCGGCCGACCTTTTTGGTGCGGACTTCTTTGCTTTGGATTTTTTTGCCATAACTTTATTTTCCCGCGGTTGACTTGCCTGCGGAATGATTGTTTCTCCGAAGGCAACTGCATCATGGCCTGTCAGCGGCCAATGTAAACAACGGAGGGGAAATCATTTGGAATCATTTGGCGCAAGCATCATCGTCGCGGCGATTGGTGCCCAAAAGATAGTTGTTGCTATTATCGCTGAATCAGCGATGCTGGATAGGTCTGTTAGATAGTGCAGAGCTCCCACGGCATGGTGAATCTTCAAGTGAACTGAGTTCAGTGATGATTTGAAACCCGGTAGTCGGGAACAGTCTGGTCAAAGCAAAGTTCAGTCTAGGACAGTAAAACATCACATGAGCAATAAATTATTTGTCGGGAATCTTTCCTTCGACACCACTGAAAATGACTTGCAGGACGCCTTTGCGGCGCACGGCACGGTCACGGAAACCAACCTGATGATGGATCGCACGACCAACCGCTCACGCGGCTTTGGTTTTGTGACCATGAGCACAGCCGAGGAAGCCGAGAAGGCCATTCAAGCGCTGAACGGCTCCCAGCTTAGCGGTCGCGCCCTCACGGTCAACATTGCGCGTCCTCGCGAAGATCGTCCGCCCGGTGGCGGCGGTGGTCGTGGTGGCCCGCGCCGTGAATACAGCGGTGGCGGCGGCGGTGGCGGTCGCGGTCGTTATTAATCGCAATCGCGGTTGAACTTTCATGGCGGGGTTCGGGTGAACCGAACTCCGCCTTTTTATTTTTAATCTTAATTGTCGGTCTGTCAGCCATGAACGAACAAAGCAAAGAACAACACATCGAAGTGGAAGGCTGTGTCACCACGGTGCTGCCCGGCACGATGTTCCGCGTCGAACTCGACAACAAGCATCTGGTGCTCGCGACGATCTGTGGAAAGATGCGCAAGCGCTGGGTGCGCCTCACCGTCGGCGACCGCGTGAAGATGGAGATGTCGCCCTACGATTTGAACAAGGCCCGAATCACCTGGCGGCTTCGGTAAAACTTTTTCGGCTTCGGCCATTCTTCGGATTACTCCGTTCGACTTTCGCAAGGCGGTTCGTTATTTTTTTTGGAATGAGTTCACGGCGAGTCGTGGTTATCGGCGGCGGCGCGGCGGGATTTTTTGCCGCAATCACAGCGGCGGAATCCGGCGCGGACGTGACAATTTTGGAAAAGACTTCGCGGTTTCTCGACAAGGTGCGCATCTCCGGCGGCGGACGTTGTAACGTCACTCATGCCTGTTTCGACACGCGGGAATTCGCCGCGCGCTATCCGCGCGGAGAAAAAAATCTGCTCGCGCCATTCCAAAAATTTTCTGCGCATGACACGGTGGCGTGGTTTGAATCGCGCGGCGTGAAACTGAAGACCGAGAGCGACGGCCGGATGTTTCCAGTCACCGATTCGTCGCAGACGATCATTGATTGCCTGCTGCGTGCGGCGCAAAAAGCGGGCGTGAGTTTTCGTTTGAATTGCGCGGTTGAATCCGTAACCAAACTCACAGACGGGAAGTTTGAATTGATATTATACGATGGCGAAAAAATTTCCTGCGACAAATTGTTGCTGGCCACCGGCGGCTGTCGCGCGGCGGCGGCGGGACAGCTCGCCGTGTCGCTTGGCCACAAACTCGAGCCACCCGTGCCGTCGCTGTTCACGTTTCACGTCGCGACAACTTGGCTGCGCGAACTGGCCGGAATCTCCGTCGAATCAGTCGAGGCTTCCGTGCCTGTCGCGAAATTGCGCGAGCGCGGCGTGTTATTGGCGACGCACTGGGGTTTGAGCGGACCGGTGATTTTGCGATTGTCCGCGTGGGGCGCGCGCGAATTGCACGGACTCGATTACAAATTTCCGCTTCACGTCAACTGGCTGCCGGAATCAAACGCGGAAAAAATTTCAGCGCAACTGGATTTGTTCCGGCGGATGCAGCCCGCGAAATTGATCGTTAACACGCCGCTCGTGCCGTTGCCGTCGCGTTTGTGGGAGCAACTTGTCATTGCTGCCGGCATTTCGCGCGACACGCGCTGGGCGGCGCTTTCGCGTTCCGCGCAACACAACCTTGTCCGGCAATTGATCCGCACGGAATTTCAGGTCGCGGGAAAAAGTTTGAATAAGGACGAATTCGTCACGTGCGGTGGCGTTCGATTGAGCGAAGTGAATTTCAAGACGATGGAAAGCCGGATTTATCCCAGACTTTTTTTCGCAGGCGAACTGCTCGACATCGACGGCATCACCGGCGGTTTCAATTTTCAGGCCGCGTGGACAACCGGCTGGCTGGCTGGCAACGCTATGGCCGCGAAATGAACGCATCACCCTTGATGTAAAATCGCAGATGCCGCTTTGCCCAGTGTTTCGCGTAATCCACGCCGATACGCGGACGCTTCACGATTGAAAATTTTTCCGCGCGTTCCGGTTCGGCAATGAAGAAATCGCTGCTCAACAAATCATGGCCGTTGAGTTTTTTGTCAATTTTCATCGCGCGGCAGAGCAAGCCGGGGCCGCAAGTTTTGCCTTCGATATTTTTTATGGGTTCAATCGCGCGCAACAAAACCGCCGACGCATGGCCTTCGCGCTCGGTCACGACGTTCATGCAATAATACATTCCGTAAATGAAATAGACGTAAGCGTGGCCGGGCGGGCCGAACATCACCTTATTTCGCTCCGTAAGACCTTTTGAAGAGTGCGCGGCGAGATCGTGCGGGCCGAGATACGCTTCGACTTCAACGATTTTGCCAACCCGTTCGATTCCGTTTGAAGCGTGAACCAAAATTTTTCCGAGCAATTCTTTTGCGACCACAATCGTATCGCGGTCATAAAACGAGCGCGGCAGTTTTCGCATGGGGAAATTGTATCAGAAGCCGGGCGCGGCTCACCGCGATTTGGAAGCGGCGGGCGATTAAAAGTTTATCTTCCGTATTCGAGCCGTTCGGCGAGCCGTTCGGGCAGGCCGGCGACGCGGATTTTTTTCTGCGCGGCGGCGATGTCGTAATCGAGCCGGCGGAGTTCAATCGTTCCGGCGTCCGTGTCGTAAATGACGTAGGCGGATTTTGGATTGTTGTCGCGCGGCTGGCCGACGGCGCCGACGTTGATGAAATATTTTTTCGACGGATCGATTTTGAATTTTGAATACGTCCCGCCGCGAACGGCAGTGTCGCGCATGAAGGCGACGGGCACGTGCGTGTGGCCGAAGAAACAGACTTGCGTGTTCTGGTACGGAAAACTGGCGGCGGCGGCGAGTTTGTCGAAGACATAACCCCAGCGTTGCGGCGCGTCGAGCGTGGCGTGGACCATCGTGAAGCTCCCGGCCATGCGCGTGTATTTGAGGTCGCGCAGCCACGCCTTCTCGTCGTCGTCTAATTGGTTGCGGGTCCAATGGACGGCGTCGGCGGCGTGTGGATTGAAACCTTCGAGATATTCGTCGGTGGAACAATATTCGTCGTGGTTTCCTTTCACGCAGGGAATGTTCATTTCGCGGACAATTTTAAGACACTCTTTCGGATTCGCGTTGTAGCCGACGACGTCGCCGAGGCAAACAATACGGGTTGCGTTCTGCGCCTTGATGTCGGCCAAAACGACCTGGAAAGCCTCCAAATTTCCGTGGATATCAGCGATGATGGCGTATTTCATTTTTACCGTACTATTTCAAAACCCCGAAATTCATTTTTTGCTTCGCCCCAAGTTACCTTTTCATCGCGAATAAATCCAGCAAGTCCTGCGCCGCCAATCGCCTTGCGAAAAGCCTCGAGTTCGCTTTTCTCCCCCTCCGCGACGAGTTCGACGCGGCCATCAGGCAGGTTGCGGACGGTGCCGGCGACCTCGAAACCGGCGGCGACGGTTTTGGCCGTGTAGCGGAATCCGACGCCCTGCACGCGGCCGGAGTAAAAAATTTGCACGCGGCAGCGGGTTGCCGCCGGGGTGATGGCTTGAGTTTGCTCCGGCACGGAAGGATGAAGCCAAAGTCGGCGGCGTGGCGCAATGTTTTTTGCCGCCCAAAAAAGTTTCGTTTTCGGGAGAATTCTGTTTGACCGTTTTACAAATTTGCCGTAGTTAGCATAGTCCGCCGCGCACGTTGTGAAAAGTTCCTGACGATTTTTGCAGCCGATGGGCGACGTAACCGATAATGCTCAATGTAAAATCATTTCTGACGGTTGATTTTGGGGCGGGCAGCCTCAAGCTGGCGGAATTTGAGATCAACGAGGCGGGCGGTTTGCGCCTCAAGACTTTTGCCATCAAGCCGCTCGGCCAGGAAGGTTCGGCGGAAGCCACGCGCGAGGCGGTCATCCTCAAAGCGCTTCAAGAAACGCTTGCCGAAAAGGGGATCAAGTCCAAGAGTGTCAACGTCTGCGCGCCGGGTTTCCATGTTTTTTCCAAGTTCGTGAAGCTGCCGCCGGTGGACGCGAACAAGGTGACGCAGATCATCCAATACGAAGCGCAGCAGAACGTGCCGTTCCCGTTGTCGGAAGTGGTGTGGGATTACCAGATTCTCGGTTCGGCTCCGGGCGGCGAACTGGAAGTGTTGTTGGTCGCCATCAAATCCGACGTGGTCGAAGGTTTGTTCCGCGTGGCGGCGTCGGCGAAGTTGCAGTTGCAATTGTGCGACGCCTCGCCTGCGGCGCTCTGCAACGCGTTCCGATACAATTACGGCGAGCTGGAAGATTGCACGATGCTTCTGGACATCGGCGCGAAGACGAGCAATCTGCTGTTCTTTGAAAAGGGAAAAGTTTTTTCACGAAGCATCAACTTGGGCGCAAACGCCATCACGCATGATTTTGCGAACGAGGCGAAGTTGAAATTCGACGAGGCGGAGCAAATCAAAATTGCCGAAGGCTTCGTCAGTCTGGGCGGCGCGTACGAGGAACCGGAAAACGCGAACCAGGCGGCGATTTCAAAAATCGCGCGGCAGTTCATGACCAAACTACACATTCAGGTCAACCAGACGATCCAGTTTTATCGAGGCCAGCAGAGCGGGGCCGCGCCGCAGCGTTTATTTTTGTCAGGCGGCGCGTCCATCATGCCTTACACGGCGCAGTTCTTCCAGGAGAAGCTCAACATTCCCGTCGAGTATTTCAATCCGTTGCGCAACGTCCAGATCGATCCGTCCGTGAATTTGGAGGAACTCGCGCGTGTGGCGCATTCGCTCGGAGAAGTCGTCGGCCTCGGGCTGCGGAATCTGGCGAATTGTCCGGTGGAGATGAATCTGATGCCGGAGAGCACGCTGCGCTGGCAGGCGTTCAACCAGAAGAAGCCTTATTTCATGGCGACGGTTTTCAGCCTGGTGCTGGTGACGTTCGCGGTCGGATTTTTGTTTGAGAAACTGGCGGAATCCAAAGAGGCGGAAATCGCAAAGCTTGAACCGAAAGTGCAGGAGTTGCAGGCGAAGTCCGACAGGTTCAAGCAGGTTTATGGAAGATTGCAATCGGCACAGAACGAGGCCGCGCAGTTCACATCGTGGATGGAACAGCGGTATTATTGGGGCGACGTGCTGGCGCAGTTGCGGCTCGCGCTCATCCGCTCCGAAGACGACATCAAGAAAAAATTGTCCGTGCAGAAGCCAAACGTGGAGGCCGGCATCTGGATCGAACAACTGATGACGTTTGGAAATTTTCAAAACCCCGGAGGCGCGCCCGTTTTTGCGGCCAATCCAAATCCCTCTTCCAATGGAGGGTCGGACCAAAATCAGGCCGGTTCCATCAGTCTGATTTGCCGCGCGGTGAATTTGTCGAACATCGATCCTTCGGCGAACAGCGAAATCGCCTACGCGGTCGAGAACCAGTTGAAGTCGTGCCCGATTTTTGATCCGAAGGCGACGCAACTGACCGGGAATATCACTCCGGACGATTCCAACGGCACGTTCACATTTGGCGTCGCCGCCACGCTGCTAAATCCTTTGAAATTGTAATATGGCCTGGATCAAACGAAATTTATTTTTTGCGATCGGCAGCCTCGTGTCTCTGGCGTTGCTGGTGGTGGCCGGCATCTATGGCTTCAACAGTTACCGGCACAATTCAGCGGCGTTTGACAGGTTGAACGAGACCTACAGCACTCTTCGGGATTTGGCCGGCCAGAAACCGTCGCCGGGCAATAACAAGGTCAACAACGTTGACGCGGCGAAGGAGCAGGAGCAACAACTTCGCGCGTGGATCAACCAGACCGGAAAATATTTTCAGCCCGTTCCGCCGATTCCGGATTCGGGACAGGTGACCAGCGAGGCGTTTGCCGCCGCGTTGCGCCGGGCGATAGACCAATTGCAACATGAAGCCGATGCCGCCAATGTGACGCTGCCTCCCAAATACGGTTTTTCATTCGAGGCCCAACGTTCATTGGTGAAATTCGCCCCGGCCAGTCTTGAATTGCTGGCTGCGCAACTGGGCGAAATAAAAACTATTTCCGAGGTTCTTTTTGCGGCGCGCGTCAACTCGTTCGATGGCGTGCAGCGTGTCCGCATTTCCGACGATGACACGGCGGGACCTCAAGCGGATTACATCGACGACCATTCCGTAACGGGCGAACTTGCGGTCATGACCCCGTATGTGGTCACATTCCGTTGCTTTAGCGGGGAACTGGCGGCGGTCCTCGCGGGTTTTGCTTCGTCGCCGCACGGGTTCATCGTGAAGGCGATCAACGTGCAACCCGCGGGCGCGGTGCCAATGCCCGGTCCTGAAGGAAATGGAAATCCCGGATACGCTCCGCCGATGCCGGGTGCCCAACCATCGCCTGCGCTGGCAGCGGGTAGGGGTGGATTGACCACGGTGTTGAAGGAACAGCTTTTGCGCGTCACGCTGGAAATCGAGATCGTGAAACCGCTGCCGAAAAAGTAAACCATGGATTTCATAAAGAAACATTACGAGAAAATTATCTTGAGCATCGTGCTGCTGGGTTTGGTCGGCGCGCTGCTGGGCCTGCCGTTTCTGATTTCCAGTGACCAGCAACGGATGAAAGATTTGATCGACACAATCATCACAACAAAGACCGCGCCACTTCCGGATTTGAATTTGGCCCGGCAAAGCAACGCGGCAGCGCGGCTGGATTCGGTCGCCGATTTTGATTTCTCAACGACTAATAAATTGTTCAATCCGGTCGAGTGGAGAAGGTCGCCGGACGGCGCCGTTTTTCCGATTAAAACCGGCAAGGAAATTGTCGAGGCCTGCGTCGTCACCAAAATCACGCCGCTCTATTTCATCATAAGTTTTGATTCGGTTGAAACGAACATAACTCCGCCGCGTTATGTTATCGGGGTTGAACATCAAGCCGCGCTGAATCCCGCGATGCGTCACAAGCAACAACGCTATGTTTCATTGCCGGATGACCCAAAAAAAGATTTCTTCACGCTGGTTCAAATCAAAGGTGCGCCGGAAAATCCGGATCAGTTGGTTTTGAAACTGGCTGACACGGGCGAGACAGTTTCCGTTTCAAAGGACAAACCATTCGAACGTGTGGATGCGTACACTGCGGATTTAAAATATGATCCAGAAAAGAAAGTTTTTTTGGGACGGCGGGAAGGCTCGGCGGTTTCATTTGGGGGTGAAGATTATTATATTATCGTTGCAATTCATCAGAACGAGGTGATATTATCCGCTGCGTCAAATCAAAAAAGAACGACTTTGCGATACGTGCCTTGATTGTTAAAACGTCCGTGCCAAACAGCGCCGATTTACGACAAACCTGAAATGACCATGACAAAAGCAGTTCCTTTCTCTCTCGGTTTTATTTTTCTGCTGGCCACCGTCGTCACGCTGCCGGCACAAAACAGCGCGACGGAAGTGGCGGTCAACGAAGCCGTCCTCCGGCAGGCCAACACGATTGTGTTGCGCCAGAAGCTTGCGGATGCGCGAAGCGCGTCTTCCCGCGGAGATTTGCCTGCTGCCGCAAAGTATTACGAAGACGCCAAATCACTTGTTGATCAAATTGGTTCGGGCATTGACGCCGAGAAGGGGCAGACTATTTCCGGTCTTGTTTCGACACGGCTTGAACTGGCCCGCCGGGCGCAAGCCGGTAGCGATTTGCATGAAGCCGACGCCGAAGTCAGTCGCGCATTAAAAATTGATCCGCAAAATGTGACCGCTCTCGCGTTCAAGAAGCAAAACGACCAGATGATTGCCGCCATGCGTGGCAAGATGCCGGATGCGGCGACGCTTGAACGGATTCCCGTCGTGGTCAACGAACACGCGGACGCCGCCACGTTGGTGCAAGACGGCAAAATCCTTTATGAGGCGGGCAAACTGGAAGAAGCAGAAGCGAAATTGAACGCGGCTTTGAAATTAGATGCGGACAACACAGCTGCATATTATTATCTAAACCTGATCAAGCAGGCGCGTTACAGTCGCGACGAACAGCGGCATAATGTGAGCAGTAACGAGCGCATGGTGGCTGTTGAGAGTGCATGGGTAAAGCCGCAGCCCAACACCGGTTTGGCTACGCCCAATCCTTATGCAAGGACGAATTTGATTTATACCGGGGCTGGCCGTCAGGCTATTGTCAGCAAACTCGACCGTGTCCGACTTGACACGGTTCTCTACGATGGCTTGCCTTTGAGCGAAGTCATCCGCGACTTGAGTGAGCAGACAAAACTGCGCGACCCGGAAAAAAAGGGCATCAATTTCTTGATTAACCCGAATGCTGATACTTCTACAACAACCGCGTCAACGACTCCCGGTGTCGGTGGTGCTACGACCGTTGATCCAAACACGGGACTGCCGATAACTGCTCCGGCGGCCGGCGGCGGGGAATCCGTTGACCTGAATCAGGTCGTTATCAAGATCAACCCGGCATTGACTGATGTTCGTTTGGCGGATGTCTTGGATGCAATCGTGGAAGTGGCCGACCATCCGATAAAGTATTCCATTCAGGATTATGCCATCGTTTTCTCCGCCAAGGGGCCGGAATCACCGCAACTGTTTAGTCGTCACTTTAAAGTTGACGCGAACACCTTTTATCAGGGCTTGCAAAGTGTGGGCGCAGAAAGTTTCGGTTCGTCCAGTTCTTCAGGTGGCAGTGGTGGTGGTGGTGGCGGCGGTGGTGGCAGCGGCAGTTCTCAAAGTGGAGCGGTCGTGCCGATTATTGACGCGGCTCCGGGCGGAAGCAGCCTTCACCAATCAAGTGGCGGCGGTGGCGGTGGCGGTGGCGGTGGCGGCAATGGTAGTGGCGGATTGCGATTTGTCACATTGACCAATGCCACGGTGGACGTCAGCGTGGCGGCCCGCAGTTTCTTTTTTACTTTGGGGGTAGACCTGACTTTGCCGGGCAAAAGTATTTTCTTTAACGACCGGCTCGGTGAATTGTTCGTACGCGGCACGGAACAGGATTTGGACACGATTGAAAATGCCATTGAAGTGCTCAACCATGTCGCGCCACAAGTGCACATCAAGGCCCGTTTTATTGAAATACGACAGGAAGATGACAAGGCTCTGGGCTTTGATTGGTATTTGGGACAGTTTAATTTGGGGCAAAACGTTGCGGCTAGTGGAGGCAATGCGGGATCGGTTCAAGGATTGCCGGCAACATCGTCAAATCCAGATGGTACGTTTCCGGGCAACCTGTTCAATGGCACTACCATTCCTGCGACGGTGCAATCTCTCACGGGAGGTCTTCGCAATCCGCTTGCCGCCCCGGCGGTTGCCACCGTCACGGGCATCCTGACCGATCCCAACTTTCAAGTGGTTCTCCATGCTTTGGAGCAGCGCACAGGAACCGAAACACTTGCCGAGCCGGAGATTGTCACCACCAGCGGCCGGCAGACACAGGTGCGGGCCACGGAACTTGAATCCATCATCACCGGCTTTACGTTCCAGCAAGGCACGGCTGCCACCACGACAACCGGCACGACTCAATAAACAAATTGAAATTTAAAATTTTTAAAAATGAAAACCAGCAAAGTGAATAAAGTTTTCAAATTCTGGCTCTTGGCATTGTCGTTGTGTGTTGCCATGAATGTCGCCACTGTTGTTCGTGCGCAGAACAACACTTTCAATCCGGGCGCTTCTTCCATCACTCCCAGCACGCAGCAAATAGAGATCGGTCCGGTTCTGGATGTCGTGCCGTATGTCTTGTCCGACGGTTACACGATCAACCTCACTTTGATTCCATCGCTGGTTCAATTTGACGGTTACGCCTCGGCACCAAGTTTTGCTTCCACCGTCACTGGCAACACCGCCACTATAGTGCAACTACCGGTTGCGCTGCCTGATTTCAGCGTGCGGCAGATTGTGACCACCGTGAACATTTGGGACAACCAGACCGTTGTCCTCGGCGGGCTGATTTCCTCGTCAACCGGGAGCACGAAAGACAAGGTTCCCATGCTCGGCGATCTCCCGCTGGTGGGGCGGCTTTTTCAAAGCCAGTCAAAAACAACCACGAAACAGAACCTGATGATTTTTGTGACGGCCACGATCATTGATCCGGCTGGCAACCGCGTCCATTCGGACGATGAACTGCCGTTCGCACAGGCCGGCGTTCCGATACAGCCGCCGGGAGCCGGACAGATGACCGAGACCGTTGAGACCATGACGACACCTCCGTTGAAATAGCGCATTCACTGCCCGGCGGAAAAACAACAAAGTTTAAGTCTTTGGAAAATGTGGCTCGCTTGCTGATTATTGACGGTCACGCTTATGCTTATCGCGCATTTTACGCGATTCGCGAATTAAATTCGCCGTCCGGTCAGCCGACGAATGCGATTTACGGCTTCGTCAAGATGCTGACGAAGATGCGCGCGATTGTCGAACCGACGCATTTGATTGTCGTGTGGGACGGTGGATTGAGCGCCAGGCGTGTCGCGGCTTTGCCGGAGTACAAGTCGCAAAGGCCGGAGATGCCGGACGATTTAAGTTCGCAACTGGATGAGATAGTCAGTTATTTGAAATCGGCAAATGTGGCGTCGTTTTGCCGGGAAGGTGTTGAGGCGGACGATTACATCGCATGCCTTGCGTGGCGCGCGGCGGGCGCGGGCATGACGGTGGTCATCGCCAGTTCCGACAAAGATTTTATGCAGTTGGTTTCGCCGCGGATCGGATTGTTGAACCCGAATGACAAAAGCGAAGCCATTTGGGCGGACGAACAGGTGCGCGCCAAGACCGGTGTCGAGCCGTCGCAGATTGTGGATTGGCTGGCTTTGATGGGCGACAGCGTGGACAACATTCCGGGCGTGCCCGGAGTCGGACCGAAGACCGCCGCGGATTTGTTGAAACAATTCGGTTCGGTCGCGGAATTGTATGAACGGCTGGATGAAGTGAAGTCCGAAAAATTGCGCGCCGCGTTGCGCGCCGCGGCGGACGCGGTGCGGCGCAACCTTGAGTTGATCCGGCTGCATGACGATTTGCCGTGCGAGTTTTCGCCGGAAAATCTGGCCGGAAAGCCTGCGGACGCCGGGCGGTTGCGCGAATTGTTCCGGCGCTGGGGTTTCAAGGGAATGCTTGCGGCGTTGGAACAATCGGCGCAGGGGCAACAGGCGGTTTTGATTTAGAAAATGAATTTACGAAGTCGGAAAAACTTGTTGACCGCGATGAAAGTCGCGGGAGCATCGCATTTTGTCGAAAGAAATTTTGGACAAAACGGCTTGTTGCATTTAGATTCATATACAAAATCTTTTATGCCGTTCCCGTTGTTGTTTGCGCGCAGTGCCGTTGTTTGTTTTTGCTGGAGCTTTCTTCTGGCAATTCCAGCCGTTGTTTTTGCGCAGACCAATTATTACACGAGGAATGGAACAGAATATGCAGTCATCGGCTCGTTGCCCGGCGACCAGGTTCTTCCCGACGCGGCAGTGTCTCCGTCCGGTGGTTTTGTGGTCTGGCAGGACAACATCACCGATGGTGACGGTTTCGGCATAAGCACACGCCGGTTGGACAGCACACTGTCCGGCACGGGGGGGACATTCCGCGTGAACGTTCAGGGTACGAACGATCAGGAAAATCCACGCGTGACATTGTTGAAAAACGGCGGCGCGGCGTTTGTCTGGCAGGGCGGCGCGAAAAGCAAACAGCATATTTTTGCGCGTTTTTTGACGCCGACGAATACCTGGCTCATGAGCACGGATGTCGTGGTCAGCACGTTTACCAATAATTTTCAGATAAATCCCGCCGTCGCGACTCTTAACAACAGCAACGTTGTGGTGGTGTGGGGCAGTTTCGATCAGGTCAATTCAAACAGTTTGCAGGATGTTTACGGCCAGGTTTTATCGCCGGTCGGGCAAAAAGTCGGCACTAATTTTTTGATCAACCAATTCACTTCCTACAATCAGCGCACGCCTGCAATCGCGGCGCTCAAGAACGGCGGATTTGTTGTGACCTGGGTTTCGGAGCAGGAACGCGTGGTCGCGCCGACCCTGGCGACTCCTTCGGCTTCTGTCACGGCAAGCGCGATTCCGGTTCCCAGCATCGATATTTATGCGCGTCTTTACAGCAGCAACGGTGTCGCCCAAAGCAATGAATTTCTCGTGAACCAGGATTTAAATCCATGCGCGAATCCGACCGTGGCCGCCGGTTCGGACGGCGGTTTCATGATCGTTTGGGACGCGCATGAGATGTCAAATCTGACAAACAGTCTGGATATCTATGCCCGTTCGTTTTCCAGCGCCGGGGTCGGCGGCACCGCCGTTCGCGTGAACTCGTATCTTTATGGCGATCAGTATGCGCCGCGAATCAACTCGATCGGTACGGACTATTTGGTGGTGTGGACGAGTATGGCGCAGGACGGCTCGCGCGAAGGCGTGTATGAAAAATTTTTGCACAGTGGTGGTGCAGCCGTCGGAGGCGAGTTTCGCGTGAACACCACGACCATCAGCGAGCAGATGCAGCCGGTCGTGGCTTCGGATGGCGTGGATCAATTTCTTGTGGCCTGGACGAGTTACACCGGCAACCCGTATAGTTTCGATCTGTTCGCGCAACGTTATGCCAATGTCTCCGCCATTTTGCAGCCGATGGCCGCGCCGTTTGTTTACGCTCCGTTCACCTTGAGCAACAATGTCTACCAGCCGCAACTGCAGGTTTCATGGCCGCCATTGCTCGGAATCTCCGTTTCAAATTACGAGGTGTACGTGGATGGTGCGGGAGCGCCGATCGCTGTCACGGCGAGCAATATTTGGACGATGACCGCCGCGAACGGTCTGACGGCCAATACCAACCATGCGTTCCAGGTGGATTATGTGACGACGGACAACCGGCGGTCTCCGATTTCTCCGTCGGCCAGCGGCTCGACGTGGAGCGGGTTGAACTATCACGGCATTCCTTACGAATGGATGGCGGAATTTTTCGGAGGATATTTTAACGGCGCATATCATACGAATTTTTGGCCGGCACCAAAGGCCCCTGTGGTTTCCGGCGGTCCAAGCCTTTACCAGGTGTTTATGAGCGGCGGCAATCCGTTGGACTCCGGCACTTGGCTGATGACTCAATTGTCCAACACGCCGCAGGGATTGTTCTTAACCTGGAACACGCAGCCGGGACAGACTTATCAGGTGCAGGTGACGACGAATTTGACCTCCTGGAGCAATCTGGGCTCGCCGAGATTTGCGGCCGGCAATGTCGATTCAATTTATGTCGGCGGAGGCGCGGCGGCCTATTATCGCGTCATCCTTTTATACCGATGAAATCTGTATGCAGCGAATGATTAAAAATTTTGTTTGGATGATGTTGCTGGCCTACGGCCTGCAAGTCTCGTGGGCGTTCTCGTTGCTCGGCCCTGCGGGTAACGGAGGCGATGCATGGCAGCAGGAGGTCATTGGTTACAATCCCATCCCTACTTTCACTGGTGCTCCACCATTTTTTGGTCCCGATGTTCTCGCCGTCGGGCCGAAAAATCTCGGCGAGGAATATCGCCGCAACACGCCGGTGATGTATTACGCCTGCGATGCCAACTTCCTGGATTATTTTGGGTC
>Ga0265319_1001001_pt1 | contig 17712 bp, 15 predicted proteins | sample 4824metaG_FD_192443 | JGI IMG/M metagenome (GOLD analysis project Ga0265319, IMG submission 192443) | Rhizosphere microbial communities from Carex aquatilis grown in University of Washington, Seatle, WA, United States - 4-8-24 metaG | ecosystem: Host-associated > Plants > Roots > Rhizosphere >...
GTCTAGGCGCCGGGAGGGGGGGGGAGAAGACCCCATTGGAGGGTGCGCCCAAAGAGGTTAAGCTTCCTACAATGAATACACTCCTCCTGGTTATCGTTCTTCTCCTCCTGTTCGGTGGCGGCGGCTTCTATGTCGGCGGACCCGCCTACGGCGGCGGAGGCCTAGGTCTCGTCCTCCTGATCTGCCTCATCATCTTTCTCTTCGGCGGATTCCGAGCGAAGAACTGATCTGAAGTCCCAGATCAAGCGGCCCGGGCTCGACCATCGCCACCGCGACCTGTCGGGGCAGATCGAGAGGAAGCACGGCAACACGCTCCTGAAGGCCCTGCGCAAGCAGTACGGACAGCACGTAGCCCCGGGGCCCCCGCAGTGACATGATGCTGAAGACTCTGCGCGCCGAGGTGAGCGGCAAGAGCCTGAGCCGGATTCTGAAAGGGTAGCGTGCCTTGCGCGGAAGGTTCCCGCGCCGCCTTCGCTTTGACATCGCGTCTAGCGGCCCACAGAAGTGGCGCGATGCCGGCTCGCGAGAAAGAGGATCCCCATGCTACCCGTTGCAGGCGTCCCAGGGTAGAGCCGACCCTGAACCCCGCTGCGGCACCCTTCAGGCGACTTCTGCGTCTGCTTGCCACGCCCGTTCTCGCTGCGGGCCTTTGGGGCTCGGAACCGCCCCGGGCGCTCCTCGTCCAGCCGGGCGGGGCCGACGGTGCGCCGATCGCCGCCACGCGCGCGAGGCCCCTGGACACCCTCGTCGTGGACTCCGAGGGCACCGGCACGCTCGAGGTCCGCGACGGCAGCAACAGGGTCTATTTCACGGCGCCGGCCGGAAAGCCCGCTACCTTCAGGGCGGGGGGCGCCCTGGGTGTGCAGACGGTGGTCCTTCGCGGGAGCGACGGCGCCGTCACCGCCAAGGCGTCATTCACGCTCGACGCGGAGACGGCCGTCGACGATGGCGGGAAGTACCGCGACATGTTCGACCTCTTCCGAAACGGCATGAGGTCCGACTATCCCACGGGCGTCGAGACGGTCGATTGGAACGGGCGCACCTACCACATGTTCGTGAACTGGGTGCTCGACAACTACCACACGGCGAAGGGCATGAGGTACTTCAGCCCGTACGGCACGGAGTTCGTGGACATGATGCGCGAGGCCCAGCGGGAGGACGGCATGATCTGGAGCAACCTGAACCTGAACAACGCCGTCGATTACTATAAGACCGCATACGGCCCCTTCGGCTACGTCAGGAGGATTGGCGACCGCTACTTCGTGCGGCAGCCGGCCGAGAACCACCCCGAATACGTCTACACGAGCACGATCTACCAAACATGGAAGGCATGCGGCGACGACGCCTGGATGCGCGGCAGCCTCGCCTCGGCGATGCGGGCGCTCGACTACTGCGTCACGGACCCCGCGCGCTGGAGCCGGCGCTTCCAGCTTCTGAAGCGGGTCTACACGATAGATTCGTGGGATTTCCAGGTCGACGACGCCTACACACCGGACATCGGGCTCACCAACACGATGCTGATCGACCCGAACAAGTCGAAGTTCGGCGTGTTCTTCGGGGACAACGTGTACTACGCGGCCGCCTGCGAGGAGCTCGCCGAGATGCTGGCGCACAGCGGCGACGCGGCCAACGCCTCGAAATACCTTGGCCGCGCCGCGGGGATCCGCGAGCGCCTGGACGCGCTCTCCTGGAACGGGCGCTTCTTCACGCACTTCATCGACGAGGACCCGGGCGTGAAGCGGGACCTCGGGGTGGACGAGAGGTCCCAGATCGCCCAGGGCAACGCCTACGCGCTGAACCGGGGCGTCCGCCCCGACCAGGCCGCAGCCATCATCAGGACCTACATGGACCTGAAAGAGCGCCTGCCGGTGGGCTCGCCGGGCGAGTGGTATGCGATCTACCCGCCCTTTGCCCGCGGCTTCGGAAGGCACGACGAGGTGTGGCAGTACATGAACGGCGGCGTCGGCGGCCACGTCGCCGGGGAGCTCGCGCGCGGGGCGCTGGCGAACGGCTTCGAGGCCTACGGCCGCGACATCCTTGGGCGCCTTGCCGACCTCGGCCGCCTGCACGGCAACAAGATCTCGTTCGCGTACACGGGATCGATCCCTCCGCCGCCGCCTCCGCCGCACTACACGCCGATCGACCTCTCCGCGCTGGCGAACATGGACATCGAGGACAGGGGAGGGCCGGGAGCGCTGCGCTGGATGGAAATGGAGAAGAAGGGGGACGACATCCGCGGTCTGCCCCGGGGCGACCAGCGCTTCGCCGGGATAGACTTCAAGGTTGCGGATCCCGAGACAAACCAGCGCCGCGCCGCCGTTGCCGTTTCCCACAGGAAGGGGCTGCCGGCCTCCGTCGACGTGCCCATCAACGAGACAGCCGGCTGCGTCTACCTCCTGCACACGTCGACCAAGCCCTCCTCCGAGAATGTCTGCGGAAGCGTCGCCTTCGTCTACGCCGACGGGACGCGCCAGGTCCAGTACCTCATGATGGGCCGGCAGCTGACGTTCTGGTGGTTCCCGGAGCTGAGCACCGCGTTCTCAGGCGTCGCGTGGCACGGCCCGAGCCCCGTCAGCGCGGACGTGGGCCTGTCCTGGTGCGCCGTCGACAATCCGCACCCCGAGCGGAGCATTGCTTCCCTGCGATTCACGGCGCCGGATGACGACGGAATCTACGCGCTTGCCGGCGTGACGCTCGCCGACCGGGCGCACTACGTCCCGCCGGATCCCGTCTCCTATGGGGGCCCCGACAACTGGGCGGCCGCGACAGCGATGGCCGCGCTCATCGAGGGATTGGCGGGCGTCACCGACGGCCCGCGAAGCGAGGCCTTTTCGCATCCCGCCGTGTCGCCGCGCTGGGATCCGTCGACACCCAGGGATGTGCGCGTGACCGTCCGCTACCCGGCATCGAAGGGCTATGTGGCCTACCGCCTCGTGGACGACGCCGCGGGCAGGTCGATCACGGTGACGCTGACCGGGAGCGGGGAGGCCTTCGACGCCCACGTCCTCCTGCCGGAGGGCGTGGAGACGGCGAAGTCCGTGGAACGGGACGGGGTGGCGACGCCCTTCGCCGTGAGCCGCATCCAGGCGTCGACCTACGTGGACCTCAGTCTCGGCGGCGGGGTGGTCACGGCATGCATCCGGTACTGACGTTCAGCGCGGTCATCCGCATCCGGGGCGCCAACCCGTACGTGCTCGTCAGCGCCCCGCGCGCGAAGGCGCTCAAGCCCGGATGGAGGAAGCCCCTTCCCGTGCGGGTGCGGGTCAACGGGAAGCCCGGGAAGCCATGGCGCATCAACATGATGCCAGCGGGAGACGGAACGTTCTACCTTTACCTCCATGGCAGGCTCCGGAAGGTCTCCTGCACCGGAGTGGGCGACCGCGTGAAGGTAGAGATCGCCTTCGATGCGGACTATGCCGGCGGTCCGGAGCATCCGCTGCCCCTGTGGTTCGACGATGCGCTCACCGCCGCTCCCACGGCCAGGGAGAACTGGGAGGCCCTCGCCCCGAGCCGGAAAAAGGAGATCGTCCGCTACTTTGTGAGCCTCAAGTCGCCCGCGGCACGGCAGCGAAACCTCGCGCGGGCGATGAGCGCCCTCTCGGGAGAGAGGGCCCGCTTCATGGCTCGCTCGTGGGGGAGCGGGGCGTAGCCGCGCCCCGGGTCGACGTTCGCTCACGCAGGGCGCGCTCCGCGGGCCCATTCCCTGATTCCGGCTTGACGCGAAGTCTATTAGTATCACAATGCAGTTTTAATCATGCTTGGGGAATTCGAATACATGCTCATCACCGCGGCCGCCGGGCTGGGCGAGAAGGCGTACGGAGCAGCGATCCGCGAGGAGATTGAGTCGGCCACGAAGCGCAGCTGCTCCATCGGGGCGCTCTACACGACGATCGATCGGCTGGAATCGAAGGGCCTCCTCAAGACATGGATGGGGGAGGCCACGGCGCGGCGCGGAGGTAGGGCCAAGCGCATGGTCCAGGTGACCCCGGCCGGCATGCGCGCGGCCAGGGAATTTTATACGGCGGTCGCCCGGGTGAGCCGTGGCGCGACATGGGCGCCTGCGCCGGGGGAGGGCGCGGCCTCTTGAACATTTCCTGGCGCATGGTGGAGATGGCCGCAGGCCTGCTTGAGCCGAAGGAGCGCGAGGTGGTCCTCGGCGACATGCAAGAGGGCGGCGAGGCCTCCTGGCGCGGCGTTCCCGAGGTGCTGGGCCTCTACATTCGGCGCCAAGCCCTGCTGTGGAGGAACTGGCAGCCGTGGCTGGCAGCCTTCGGCGTCGCCCTGCCGACCAGCTTCCTCCTCATGGGTTTCTCGCTCTCGGTCAGCTATGAATTCCTGCGCTTTGCGGGGCCGCAGGGGGAACCTGGACGGGCGATGGACCCGTCGCTCCCCGTTTTTGCCGGCAATCTCCTCCTTCTCGTGGGCTGGGCCTGGGCGGGCGGCTTCGTTGTCGGATCGCTGTCGCGCCGAACCCTTTGGGCGAGCCTGATTTCATATGGCACGCCGTGCCTATTCTGCCTCTCGCGCTTTCACCACCATTCCCCGTCACGCTACTGCCTGCTCGTGTTCGTCCCGCCGGCGGCCGTGGGCGTGCTCCAGGGCCTGCGAATTTCCAGGCTAAGGTTGAGTACCGCCCTGGCGGCCGCCCTGCTCCTGACCGCCCTGGCGCTACCCCCGCGCCGCGAGGCCGGAGAACGCTGGTGGAGTCCACGGGCCTGGGTTCTGAATTCTGCCCTGACCTGGCCCGCGTGGCTACTCGTCGCCACCGCCCGAAGGACGGGGACGCCATCCGCGCAGGACTCGCTGCGCGAGAGCCCGGGATCAATCATATGAAACCCACTCGAATCCTTGCCGGGCTCCTCGCGGGCGCGGCAACCTTAGGAAGTCTCGGGATCGCCGCGCCCTCGGGAAGCCAGGTGATCGGCAGGGAGCTGATTTCCGAGAGCATCTCCCACAGCAAGATAGGAACGGACCCCGTGCGCAGGATGGCGGTCTACCTTCCCGCCGGCTATGACCAGGAGCCCGGGCGCTTCCCGGTGATATACTTCCTGCCGAATCCGTTCGGAAGCTACCGCGCCTATTTTGACGAGCGCGGTGCCCAGGGCCTGTTCGACAAGGCCATTTCCAAGGGCGTCATTGGCCGGTTCATACTCGTCTGCGTGGACATGAATACGCCCATCGGTTGCTCCTGGTATGTCAATTCCCCTGCGACGGGCAACTGGGAGGATTTCGCGATCAAGGAGCTTGTGCCCTACATTGACGCGAATTTCAGGACGATTCCCAGCAGGGACTCGCGCGGCATCGTGGGCGATTTCATGGGCGGCTACGGCGCGATGCGCCTGGGGATGGAGCACCCGGATGTGTTCGGGGCGGTCTACGCGCTGCACCCGGTCGGGACCGGATCCGGCGTTCAACCCTTGGTCATGCGCCCCAACTGGGACACCCTTGCCAAAGCCACCTCGCTCGAGGACTCGAGGAAGGATGGGTTCACCCAGATATTCACCGCGATATTCCAGGCGCACCTGCCGAATCCTGAAAATCCGCCGCTGTATGTTGACCTGCCGGAGCACAAGCTGGGGGACCAGATGGTCGTCGACTCGAAGCTGATGGCTCGCCTGCGCAACAACTTCTTCATTGAGTCGCTGGTCCCGGAGTACGCCGACAACCTCAAATCCCTCCGAGGACTCAAGTTCGACTGGTCCCGCGCGTACCAGAACCAAGACCACATCTACGCCAATCAGGCGCTGACCCATAAGCTCAATGAGTTTGGCGTCGTCCACGAGGCCGAGGAGTACAATGGCAACTGGGGCGAGGCAAACTGGGGAGAGGCGGGGCGCGTCTACTCGGAAGTCCTGCCCTTTTTCAGCAGGCATCTTGTGTTCGATGGGAGCTAGTTGACGTCCGGGCCAGCAGTACACTCATTCAACGGGGTGCCGATACGGCGCGCGATAGGAGCCAGTGAGCCGGGCCTCACCCCCCATGGCACACCAGCTGCTCCCCGTCTCATATGAACAATATCCGCCGCTTCCTTTCCCCAATCTGCGTTATCCTGGCCTTCATGACGGCGGTCGCCCGCGCGGAGAATCCCGCGCCGTTGCCCGATGACCCAGGGTGCACCGACGCGGACCGGGCGTTCATGGCCCGGGCCTACGAGCTGGCGCGGTACGCGACCACGCACGGGGGAGCGCCGTTCGGCGCGGTGCTGGTCCTGGACGGCAAGGTGATCGCCGAGTATTCCAACTGCGAAAATATCACCGGCGATGTGACCAAGCACGCGGAGACCGGACTCATCTCGGCCTACAGCCCGAAGGTTTCCCGCGCCACCTTTGCACGGTCGACGCTCTACACGAGCAGCGAGCCCTGCACCATGTGCTGCGGCTCCATACGCTTCGCGGGGATAGGCAGGGTTGTCTTCGGGACCACCGAGACCCAGTTCCTGCGGGTGATGGGAGTTCCGATTGACGCCCATCCCCTCGAGTCTAGGGAGGTCTTCTCCCGCACGTCCCCCGCGACGCAGGTGCTGGGCCCGCTGATGGAGAAGGAGGGCCTTGCCATCCACGAGGACTACTGGCCCCGCCATCCGCTCGATTTCTCGAAGCCCTGAGCGGCGCGGTCCCTAGGCCGGCAGCGCGGCGCCCAGGAGCTCCTCCTGTGCCTGGCGAAGCTCGCGGAAGGTCGCCAGGGTGTCGCCGACGCTGGCCCGGCCGATGGAGGAAATCCCCTCTGCCGCCACGTTCCCCATGGCCCGCGCGACAGCCTGGGCGGAAATCAAACGCATCGGCTCGGCGAGGCCAGGCTGCGCCAGCGGCAGGAATTCACGGATGAACTCGACGAGGAAATGGGGCTGGCGCTGGGCGTAGGCCTGCGTGGCGAAGCGAAACAGCTCCTGGATCAGCGGCTGGAACTCCGGGTCGCCGTCCCACCGACCGGCCAGCCTCAGCCCGTGCTCGGCCAACTCGATGGCCTCGGCGATCCCGTCGCTCCCCGAAACAGGGGACTGCGGCTTCGCCATGCCGCGGCTTGCGCATGCGCAGAGTACGAGGCGCGCCTTGAGCCCGACCACGGCCGCGTCGCGGCGATCGGATTCCAGCGGCAACGCGAATTCCAGGCCCCGCCTCGCGCAGGAGCGTGCGTCGACGTTCGCCCCGCTCGCTCCCAGCGCCTCCGCCTTCCCGACACAGGCCGCCGCCAGGATCAATCGATTTGGGCGCGAGGGCGTTTGGCCCTGGGGACCCAGGGCGGCGAGCGCGCAGTCATAGGAGCGGCACGCATCCTCAAGGCGCCGGGATCCCGGCAGTCGGCGCATCGCCGTCGCCCGATTGAGATGGGCGACGGCCATGCGCCGCGGAAATTCCTCGCTCAGGCCGGCGACCAGGCCGAGCCCAAGCGCCAGTGCCTCGTCGTAGCAGAGGATCGCGTCGTCGATCCGCCCTCCATCGCCAAAGGCTGCCAGCGCATCGCCGCGGTTGACCCACACACCCATGAGATTGTACCGGTGCCACGGATTGCCCTGGGCAAGGAGGGGCTGGCGAAGCTCGAGCGCCGAGTCGAAGCAGCGCACGGCGTCCTCCAGGCGACGGGGAAACGCCGCGCCCAGGAGCGCGATGCCGCGGTTGGTCCACGCCGATGCGAGGTCATCCCGAATGGGTGACGTCGGCGACTCGCAGAGGGGAGCGAGCAGGGCCACGGCCTCATCGTAGGCGCCCAGGGCGTCCCCGAGCCTTGGCCCGCCTTGCGATCGAAGCCGGTTTCCCCGCTCAACGGCCCGTTTTCCCGCGAGCAGCCGAGCGTGGGGAGTCTGAAGGCTGACCGATGACATGCCTCGAGGGTGGTATATTGAGAGGGATTCTCAATAAGATTTGCAGGCTGTCGCCCCAGTGTCTCCGGCAAGCGGGCCGAGTAAGCTCCTGCCGGCGCAGCCCCGGGTCACCGACCCTGATCAGGCAGCCATGAAGCGGACGAGCACGATCTCCGAGCGGGTAGCAACCCGCATCGGCGGACCCCAGGTGCCCACGCCGCTGCTCGTTATCACCTGCAGGGTGGCCAGGCGGTTCAGGCCGTAGGCGAAGGGACCGAATATCCTGCCCACCAGAAGGGACCAGGGCCAGAACTGGCCCCCGTGGGTGTGGCCCGAGAGTTGCAGGGATATCCCGGCCTCTTGGGGGATCGCCAGCTGGGAGGGCTGGTGGTTGAGGAGGATGCTCGCGCGGCTTCCGTCTATTTGCGACCGGGCAAGAACCTCCCGAAACTCCCGGCCGTCCCGGGCCACGCCGTCGTGGACGCCGACGACCTGGAGGCCGTCCACCATGACCTTCTCATTGTCCAGGACACGAATCCCCACCTTCCTGAGGGCCTCCGTGATCTTCGTGCTGTCGGAGAATTCATCGTGGTTGCCCGTTACGAAGTAGGCGCCCAGTGGGGCGATGATCGACTTCCAGGGCCCGGCGCAGGCATCGAGATCCACGCGAGCGCCGTCGAACATGTCGCCGCCGATGAAGACGATGTCCGGTTTCAGGGCGTTCACCCGGGCCGCGACCCGCAGGGAATAGGCCGGCCCGCGGATGTTGCCGAGGTGGATGTCGCTCACCAGTACCCCGGTCCTTCCTTCCCACTGGCTCGGCAGGCCCCGAAGCGCCACCGTGTAGCGTGTGGTCCTGATGATCGCCGCGTTGACGAGGCCCAGTGAGGCCACGGCGAGCGCCAGGCCAAAAACGCCGTAGCCGATGGAGGCGGGCGCGAGGGGGAGGCCGAGGAGCCGCGCCGCGCCCTCAATTACCCAGCACAGGATCGCCGCGGCAAAGGAGAAGCTCAGAAACCCCACACAAACGGCTGCGGGGACCGCCACGGCTCGCAGGAGGGGATTCTGCATGCGGAAGCCGAGGATCGCAACGGGGATGTAGCCCAGGGCAAGGACGGCCATGGCGATGGCCCAACCCAGGCCCGCACCCCCGGAGAAATGCGACCACGTCGAAACAATGAACACGATCACGAGCAGGAGAGTCGGGATAATTACAACCGCCACGCGAAGTCGACGCATGCGACCAATCCTATCTCAGGGTGTCCGGGGAGTGAAAGCCCATATCTGGCTTCCACACACCCTTTGGGCGGGCTCCCCACCTGAATGGTTCTCGCCTTGCTTCTTGGCGGCACGTACGAAACAGCCATGGGAAGGTCCAGAGTCCAAAACTCCCTGCGGAATCCAAGGGCCCTCGGGGGCAGGCGAGCGCTCATCGTTCTAATGGGCGCCTTCGGCCTCGCGTCCTGGGTTCACGCGGAGCCCGACGCGGCGGCGCTTAACGCCGCTGAGGAGCTCTTCAAACAGCATAAGCTCCTAAGGGCCGAGCAGGCATTCGAGGCCCTCGCGGCAGCCAATCCCAACAACCCAGAAATCGAATACAATCTCGGCGAAGTCGCCATGGAACGGGAGGAGGTCGAAAAGTCCGTGACCCACCTGGAAAGGGCCGTCGCGCTTTCACCGGGCTCAAGCCGGATGCACCTGGCGCTGGGCGACGCCTACGGTCTTGCCGCCCAGAAGGCTAGTTTCATGTCCCAGATGGGCCTGGCGAAGAAATGCCGGGTGGAGTACGAGAAGGCCGTCGAGATCGACCCAAGGAACATCGAAGCCCGACTGAGCCTGATGCAATACTACGTCCAGGTGCCCAGCTTCGCCGGCGGGGGAATGGACAAGGCGCAGATCCAGGCCGAGGAGATCAAGAAGCTGGACGATGTCCAAGGCAGCGTGGCGGCGGGCACCGTCTATGCCGCGGACAAGAAGTTCGACCTGGCGTTCTTGGAGTTCGAGCACGTCCTAAGAGCCGATCCGGACAACTACGCCGCGAACTACCAGTATGGGCGCCTGGCGGCGCAAACAGGCCAGAATCTCGAAAAGGGTCTCACCGCCCTCAAGAAGTGCCTGAGTCAGGTCCCGCCTAAGGATCAACCCGGATACGCCGCCGCCGACTGGAGGATGGGGAACATCCTGGAGCTGAAAGGGGACAAACCCGGCGCCCGAACGTCGTATGAAGCAGCACTCAAGGCCGACCCGCACTTCTCAAGGGCGATGGAGTCGCTTAAGAAGCTGAGTCCGGGCCAGTAGGCGGCAAGGGACGGGGTGATTGGGGAATCATCCCGGGCGATCCCCGAACGTTCGTCCCACTAGGGTCTCAGGGCTCATCGAGCCCCTTGTCGGCGCCGCTTCGCAGGAGCGAATGAACCGCTTCAATGAGCTCGGCGGGTTTGAAGGGCTTGGTCAGCACCGCCCCTGGATCTATCAACTGGGTGAGGGTCAATTCGGGCTCGGGCAGGGAAGATGAGATGAGAATGCAGGGCGCCTTGCTCGAGACCTCGCGCAGCCGCCGTATGAGGCTCAAACCCGTCAGCCTGGGCATCTGGTGGTCGGTGATCAGCAATTCGTAGCCGGTGGAGCATATGTGCCTCCATCCTTCCTCGCCGTCTTCGGCCGTGTCCGCCACGAAGCCCTCCCGCGACACGAGCTTCGCGATGTACTCCCGGATCTCCGCGCTGTCGTCGACGACGAGGATCCTCTTGGAACCCGGGCTGAGACCCTGGCTCGTGTTCGCGGTATCCCCATTCTCCACAGGTCCGCGCGGCAACGTTTCCGAAGATGCAGCCAGATCGCCGTCGTCCACCTGTCGCTTGGGTCCGGTGGATGCGTGCACAAGGGGGACTGTCTGTGAGGTACTTTGAGTTGAGGTCTCGTTGACGGGAACTGGAATTCCGCGCCTTCAATTTAAAGCAAAGCAGGATTCTGAAATATGGGGTGAATCCCTACCAACGCCGCGGCGCCTCCGGGATCGCGGGCGGACTTTGGAGCCGCCTACGAAGCGCCTGCTTACGCAAATCGGGTTGGGTTGGCGCCACGAATTGGAGCGCCTTTCCGTTCCAATTGCAGTTTAAGTGAAACCCAATCCATGGCGGGCGATAACTTCAGGCATGCGTCGAAATTTCCCCCGGGCCTAGTCGGCCCAGGGGATGACCGCGAGCGTAGCCGATGGGCGGTCCGGGTGGCTGTTCCATTCGCGCTGTTCACCTGCGTCACCTTCAGCGCGCGGGCCCAGGACACCGCCCAGGTGCCAGCTTCGGCTGATGCACAGGCGAGCGTCGAAGGGATGCGGCCGGAGCACCTATGGAGTTCAGGGTACCCAACGCTTGTCGTGGGCGACACCGTCTCGATATTTACTGCCCCCCCCGCTGGGACGGCGACCAGTGGCTCGAGGCCGCGGAGGCGGTTTCAGCGGTGGCGGCGACAGCTGCTTTTGACGGCCACATCCGACGCAGTGTCCAGGCCCACCGAACCACAGGGGAGGACCGGTTCATGAGACAGTGGCAGGAATTCGGAAACTACTATGCATTCGGGGCCCTGGCCGCATTCGACGCATGGGGCGAGATTGATGGCGACTTAAGGGCCAAGAACGTCGCCATGGACGGGATCGCATCGAGCATCATTGCGGGAGGTCTCATAACACCGGCATTGAAGTTCGCATTTGGCCGCGAGCGTCCCAGCACGACCACAGCCACGTTCCGCTTCAAGCCCTTCAGCTCGAACGCGTCGTTCCCCTCCGGTCACACCACGGAAGCATTCGCGGTGGCCACCTCGATTGCGGAGAACTATCCCGTATGGTGGGTTGAGACTTTGGCCTACGGGACCGCGGGATTGGTAGGGTACGCTCGAATCGAGCAGAATGCGCATTTCGCGAGCGACGTGGTCGCCGGCGCGCTCGTCGGCTGGTCCGTCGCTAGGGGAGTTGTCCACCGCAACAATGGGGCGCCTGATCCAAGGAAGCTTTCGTGGACCCCATACGCCAACGGCAAGGAAGTTGGCGTGGTGTTCTTCAAGGCATTTTAGCCGGTTTTGGCGGGATAAAAGTGTCGTTAGTCGTTGATTACCGGGCCACAACATTACTTAACATAATGTATATTGTGCGCACGACGGGGCTGCTTCCGAGGACCGACCCAAGGGGTATCGGAAGCAAAAAGTCCTTGGTAGTTGGAAACAAATCTTCGAACTGAAGTCCGCCTCACATCTCGTCCGGCGCCGAGGCTCAGTGGTATAGTGTTTATGCCGTGATTCTGTCCTCGATTGGGTTGGTGCTCTACCTCATGACCCGTAAATCGAATGATTTGGTTCCAATATCCGCAGAGCAGAAGTTATGAACCGCCCAATTCATGCTGACAGCGAAGCGGGCCAACAATCACAGTAAATTTGTTTCCGATTCCCCTTATGGGGAGGGAATTGGAGCCGAATAGTAAGGAATGACCCTTTAAAATCAATGAACCGAGTTTCACTTCCGTTCCCCAAACGGATGTTTCAAATGCCGTGAGTGCAATGTAGGTTAATCGGATGAAATTTTTCCTCAGATACCTCGAGATCCTCTTCACGCTAGCTGGGCTGGCGGCGATCTTTCTCGCGGTCCTGCTTTTCTCCCCGAGAGGCGCGAGCCCGTGGCGCGTTGCCGCGATCGCCGCAACCCTGGTTGGAATCATCCACGGCGTTCTCTTCTGGTTGATCCGCAGGCGGCAGAGGCAAATTCGTCGCATCGTGATCACAGACGTGCAGACCATGCTCAAGGATATCATCGACAACCAACTCACGCTGATCCTTGCGATGTCGAATCTCAGGGAGGTGCACGCCGAGGAAACTAAGCGAGCCGGAGACTACATCTCACGATCCGTGTCGACCATATCCGATGCCCTGCAGCATATGTCCGACGAGTCGTTACACAAATGGATCGTCAAGTACCGGACACCTGACTCCGCTACCCCGTTTTCATCCAACACATCAATCTAGGACTGGGTGTGCGGGAAGCAGGACGTGAAACGTCGTTCCCTGACCGAGAACGCTTTCTACTCGCAACTGCCCGCGGTGCTTTTTGACAATCGTGTAGCAGGTGGACAGGCCGAATCCAGTTCCCTTGTCCTTCGTCGTGAAGAACGGGTCAAAAATTTTCCCCAGGTTCTCCGGGGCAATTCCGGTTCCCGTGTCGGAAAACGAGACATGCACCCATTCATTCCCGACAGCTATGGCCTCGCCTTCGGGGGCCGCGATCTGATTCACCGCAACCACCGTCAGTCGTCCCCCATTTGGCATCGCTTGGACGGCGTTCACGGCGAGGTTATTGAAAACCTGAACTAGCTGGCTCTCGTCACCCGTAACCTTTCGTAGGTCGCGCGCTAAAGAGAAATCAAGCGCCACGGAAGTGCCCGTGACGGCGTATCCGACAGCCTCTCTTAGCGGCGCACCAATGGCGACCGGACCCATCTGCGCCTCTCCACCCTTGGCGAAGGCCACGAGCTGCTTGGTCACGTCGTTGGCCCTCCAGACCGTCTTCTCCAGCGCCGCAAGCCTTTCAACTGCCGCCTTGGGCACTCCCGGCACCATTCTAGCGAGCTCAATGTTTCCACTCATGGCCATTATCAGGTTTGCGAAGTCGTGTGCGATTCCGCCGGCAAGCATGCCCATTGATTCGAGGCGGTTCGCCCTAGCTGACTCCTCCGCCTTTCGGTCCAAGAGCTTCTGCACACGCCGGCGCTCTGTGATATCGGAAAAAATGCCGAAAATGCCGGCTGCCCTGCCCTCGTCGTCCCGGATGATGTCCGCTCGGACTGAGCATGGCACCGTGCGGCCATCCTTCGTGAGCACGTCCGCCTCCCCGGTCCAGGAGTAACCCGCTCTGATCGCGGCATGGATAGCGGCCGCGACTGTCCTGTCGGCGAACAAGACCTGATCCTCGGCAATGCTGTTCAATTCCTCAACTGAATAGCCAAACAAAGCCACATGTGCGCGATTGTGATAGATTGAATTTCCCTGCATGTCGGCGATCCCGATCGCGTCCGAGGCGCTTCCGACCGCCTGCCGGATGCGATTGAGCATCTGGCCCACTCCTGCGACAGAGCGCCGGTGTTCCTTAAACTCTCTCTTGAGGCGACGGTACCTTTCCTTCTCCCGACCGATCACCCAAATAAGCGCAGCGGCCAAGGCAATGGCCGCAATGATCAAAATGTTCTGGGGCGTGATAAGCACAAAAATAGGGTTTACCTCATGAGACTACCCCCCATAGCCAATCTTGCAACCGGCCGTGCGCCCGGAAACTATGATCCCGGGCTGCCAGCTTAACTTTTTTTCCCGCCATCGCTTGCCGGACCGGAAATATGCGGATTTCTGGATCCTTACACGCAGGCCATACGGGCCCATGAGAGCCTGACCGTTGCGATACTGCTCAAGGAGCAGCTCCTGCGCGCGGATTCCTGGACATGCGCTTTTGTGTTTGCAGCCGATTGCGCATCTCGGAGAAGAAATCTGTGGCGGCACGGGACGGCCCGCCTCCAGACCCGATGAACACCACCCGTTTCATAGTCGCCCAAAACCGCGGCCGCGACCCGATGCTCCTCGCTGTGAAATGGGCGAAGATGCGCAGCGGGGCGTTCGCCTTCTATCGGGGCGCGGCGCCCCTCTTCTATCATACCTGGGCGAGGGTCGCTCCGGGTGGTGCCCCATTGTCGTGGATCAGCGGCGACGCGCACCTCGAAAACCTCGGGAGCTACAAGGGCTCGAACCGCGTGCCCTATTTCGACATCAATGATTTTGACGAATGCTGCCTGGCGCCCGCCGACTGGGATCTCGGGCGAGCCCTCTCGGCACTCCTGATCGTTGGCAAGCGTGACATGGCGCGGCTCTTCCTTGCGAGCTACGCGGCGACTCTGGCCGGTGGAAAGCCCGGGCACATCGAGCCCGAGGTCGCCCGGGGGCCGATTGCGGTGCTCCTTTCGCGGGTGGCCGAGCGCAACCGCAAGGATTTCCTCCACAAGTGGACCACCAAAGGGAAAATCCGGAGCAGGCCGGGCCACCTATACCGGCTTCGGCGCGCCGTGAAGGCGAGGGCCCGCCGCATATTCGAGGCGTGGGCGAGGCGCCAGCCCGATCGGGCATTCTACTCAGTGATCGACCTCTGTGGGAGGATCGCCGGCGACGGGAGCCTTGGCCTTGAGCGGTATGTGTTTCTCGTGAGGGGAAAGCGCCAGCCCTTTGTCTTGGATATGAAGGCCGCAGCGCATGCCGCGCCCGTGAGGCACCTGCACGTGCGCCAGCCGCCCTGGCGCACCGAGGCCGAACGCGTAGCGACCGTGCAGCATTTCATGCAGTACGTGCCTGTGGCTCGTCTGTCATGGATTGGGACGGCGCCGGTGTCGTACATTGTGCACGAACTCGAGCCCATCGACGATCGCATCGATATTTCCGAGCTAGTCCCATCCGACTATGAGGACTTCGTCCAGCAATGGGCGCACCTCCTGGCCTCGGCACAGCTCAGGAGCGCCGGGTGGAAGGGAAGCGCCGACCTGGACACCATGATTGCCTATGGCCAGGCGCTGGACCGGCGGGCGAGGCTCAGGCTCATGAAAGCGGCCGCGGCGGCAGCCGTCGTCCAGAAGCGGGCTTGGAAGGAATTCAGGGCATCCGGCGTGGGGAAGGAGCCCATCCCCGGCTGACGCCGACTTGCAAGGCGCCTAGAGTTTCCCGGAAAGCAACGGACACTTCTGACCCTCATTGCGGCATTCGCGACGGCTGCGATTGCGGGGATCGACGCACGCATGATGTAAGACGCTTCGTTGCGCCACGCCTACGTTGTGTGTCTCTGGCTGCCTTGCGGCGAAAGTCTTTAACGTAGCGACACCCGGGCCATTCACGGCCCGGGTGCGCCTGAGTCGAAACCGGCTTGCGCCGGGCTAAGACGTCACGGTGTCGGCTCGACGACGAATGTCTCGACGAGGCCGGTGCCGCTTGCGCCGTTCGTTCCCTCGACGACAACCGTGTAGGCGCCGGGCGCCGCTGTCAGGAGAATCGCCGCCTCCTGAGGGCTTGAGGGAGCAAAGCCGGTAGCCTGGATGGCGGCCTGCTGCGTCGCCTGCCAGCCGGCGTTTGAGGCGATCATGTTCATGCCCGAATAGATGGTTAGCGTCGTTCCAGAGACCGGGTTCGGGACGCCGTAAGCAGCGAGGCTCGGACCGGTGGCGCGAACGACCACCTGGACGGGCTTGCCCCCCTGGACCACAAATCCCCCGATCAGCGGCGAGGAGGCTCCGATCGGTCCGCGGGTCGAGAAGTTCACGACCGGCATCGGGCCCACCCCGGGGTTATGCTGGTAGTTGCGCCCGTTGAACGGCGTGCCTGCAAACGGGAACACCTTGTTGTACACGGCGTCATTGCCGGCGACATTGTCGATGTTGGCTGCCGAGCGGATCGTCAGCGGGTTCGTGCGAAGGTCGCTGATGACGGCCGTGACCGCGATGGAGACGACGTCGTCCCCGTAGCGGCGGCCATTCGGCCAGCCGCCGGCAACGGCGCCGCCGCCAAAGCCTGCCTGGATGTTGCTGTGGAGGGTGTCCCCGCCAAAGACGCTCTGGTTTGAGAAGCCGGCGTCATCGGGGTATGCGGGGAACTCGGCGCCGCCCCCTGCCAGGCGCGCGGGGCCCGTCGAGAGGTCGACCCGAATCATGTCGGGGATGAAGATGCCGACGAGGTCGGTGCGGCCGGTCGTCGGGGCGACGGACATGCCGCCGAACGTGATCGCGTTGACGAGTGCCGCCAGCTCGGGGGTGCTCGCATACTGGGCGAAGAGCGAGGCGTCCGCGGAGGGCTTCGTGCGGCCGTAGAGGTCCTTGTCCTTGAGGGCGACAAGCACCTCGTTGAAGAGAGGATTGCCCTGGCGGGCGACCTGCACCCACCCGCCGCTCAGCGCAGGCGCCGGCGAGCCGGGTCCGCTAGAGAGAACGGTCATGGCCTGGCGGCTGGTCGTCGCGTAGACGCCGACCACCTGCTGGTCTCCGCCGAGCTCGGCGACCGGGATCTCTAGCGAGATCGTGTGGATGTTGTAGCCGCTCTGGCTGTCGAACGAGTTGGCCGACCCCGCGCGGAGGTTCAGCAGGTCGAAGATGGCGTTGATGTCGCCGTAGAAGCCGTCCTCGCGCTGGCCCGCGAAGGCGCGGTAGCCGTTGCTCAGGTTGGCGATGGCCCCGGAGGTGTACGAGTCGAGCTGGCTGGGGTCCGTCACGCCGGGCTTCGCGGGATTGTTGCCGTTATCGCCGACGTTGTAGTGGGGCGTGGCCAGTCCCTGGTTGTTCGGCGGCACGGTCCCGGTCCCGAGCACCGTCGAGGTGGCCCCGACGACCTTCGTGACGGTGTAGGTCTGGGTCAGGTTCTGACCTGCGTCGCCATTCGAGCCGACGACGCCGACGTACGACTGCAGGATGGTCCCGGTGGTCTTGTAGTTGGTCGTGAACTTGATCTGGTAGGTGATCGTGTCATTGCCGTACGGGACGTCCGCACCCGTCGAGACGATGATCGAGTATAGGACGTTGTCGTCGAAGTTGTACTTGTTCGGGCCGATGCCGGGCTCCTCGAACGGGTATACCCCGAGCGAGACCTCCAGCGCCTTGGAGCCGTTCGGCCGGTTGGCGACGAAGGCGTAGACGTCGGTCGTGTTGGCGGCCGGGTCGAGCGTGATCAGCGGTGCGTCCATGTGGCTTGAGGCATGGGCGGGCCGGGGCGCGAGCAGGGCCGTGCAGGCGAGCAGGGCCGCGAGGCCTGCGACTATCTTGGGTGATTCGATCTTCATGACGTTATGTGTGTGTTTCTTGTTTACCGACGCTGGGGCTGGAAAAAGGAGGAGGGCTCAGCTCGACCGGGGCGGGGCCGCC
>Ga0265319_1001003_pt1 | contig 17635 bp, 12 predicted proteins | sample 4824metaG_FD_192443 | JGI IMG/M metagenome (GOLD analysis project Ga0265319, IMG submission 192443) | Rhizosphere microbial communities from Carex aquatilis grown in University of Washington, Seatle, WA, United States - 4-8-24 metaG | ecosystem: Host-associated > Plants > Roots > Rhizosphere >...
CTGTGCGGGTCCGTCGTGCAGCTCTTCGGCGAGTCGTGAGCGCTCCTGCTCATGGGCGGCGAGAAGCGCCATTGCCACGCGTGTATCTGAGTCGGGCGCGTCACTGGGCGCGCCGGTCAGGGGCACGTCGCGGCTGATGCCCACAGCCCCGCTCTTCATTGACGACCGAGTATAGGTGCTCGCCGAACCCGAACCTCCGGTGCCAGGACGCACCACGCTGTCGGGTTCGTCTTCGTGGGTGTCGTTCACTGGCAGTCCTCGGAGATCGTTAACACGCTGAGGTACTCCGCCCCGGCCATGCTCGTGGTCGGCTGCGGCGTGAAGCAGTTGGGCGCTTCGGCGATGAGTCCAGCCGGATTTCGTTCCTGCGTGTCAACGATGACGATCGTAGTTGCGCCGAACGTGCGCGCCAGCGCGAGCACGCTCTGTGCGCTCTCGTCGGGCAACTCGATGGCCGGCCCGCCGAGGGCATCCGACAGCCGGATGGGCCGGTCGCTGATCACCGGTCTGGTGACGTCGAGCGTCACGACCGCGCGCACGACAGTCGCGGCCGCGGCGACCTGCTGCTGGCTGTCGCGCGCGAGCTGGCCCGTGACCGCGAGCTGGAACACGGTCATCGGCACGCTGAGCGCAACCAGGGCCGCGGGCGCAAGCCAGAGATTCGCGCGCGACCAGTGGCGCCACTGCCGAATGCGAGCCACGAACGCGTCCGTGCCCAGCACGGCCAGCACGGTCAAGCCGACGAACAGCGGCCCCGCCGCGTGGGCGAACGTACCCCACAGCGTGGCCACCGGAAACAGCACGGTCGCAACGACGAAGACGAGGACTCCGTAGAACATCAGCGCGCCGACGGCTGAGTGTGAGAGATCCTTGCGCCGGCGCCAGCCGGCCAGTGCCGCCGCGATGCCCGCGACGACGACGATCGTCCCCGGTAGCAGCAAGTCGTCGACGAAGTCGTGCCAGCCCGCCGCGCCGACGTTGGAGAGGATCGCCCACGGACCCTGGCCCAGGAAGCCGGCGAGCGTCGGCTGGTCAATGAACGCGAATATCTGGTCGTTGTGCGTCAAGAACAGGTTCTGGGTCAGCTGCCCAGGCATCGGCGAGCCGAACGCGGCCTGATTGCGCAGCCACCAGGGCAGGGCGACGAGGGCGCCGATCACGACGACGGCTCCGATTCGCGCGGCCAGGAGCCGACCACGCGCGCCCATGCTCCACGTGAACGCGACGAAGACGAGGCCGAGATAGACGGCCTCGAGGCGCGTCAGGTACGCGACTCCGAGCAGCACGCCCAGACCGACGATGGCGCGCGCGTTGCCGCGCGCCGCGACCGGAATTGCCACGCACGCGGCCACGGCGATGACCGTGAACGGCAGCGTCGAGTCGGGCACGGCCGTGGCCAGGACGAACGGCGCCGCCACGGCCGCGAGCAGGCCACTGCCGATCGCCACGGCGTGCTGCCGGCCAGCCGGCAGTGCCAGGCGTTTGGCCGCGTCGGCGGCAATCCACCAGGTAAGTGGCGCGAGCAGCGCGCCGAACAGGGCGAATGCCAGCTGCGCTGTCGCAAGGCCAGGACCCAGCAGCGCCATGGGCGCCGCGGCGAGGTATGAGGCGAGCGGCTGCCACAGCTCGAAGGCAGAGCGCGGCAGGGTCAGCGGCGGTGTCCCATAGCTCCACAGCGCATCGATGACCGGTCCTCGGCCGGTGGCGATGTTGCGGGCGACGGTCACGTAATAGGCGCTGCCCTCGTTGAGCGTGTAGGGCACGATCCACAGCGTTGAGAGGCGGATTGCGAGCGCCACGAGATAGAGCATCCCGGGCGCCACGAGGGCCGCGAGCTGGACGTGGGTCCGTGCCGCGAGGCGGGAACGAGCGACGGCCGCGTTCATCACTGACATCTTGAGTCTGTTGGCGCGAGGCAGACGGCATACACCGCACCCGCGGGCACCGGACTTGAGGTGGTGCCGCTCGTGGCCACCGCGGCCGGCGGTCCTTCCACGACTGCAAGCGGCCGCGACAGCCAGGATGGACGCAGCGATCCGGTCAGGATGGGCTCGAGAGCGGGCACGATCTGCGCCTTCTCGAGCACCAGCCAGCGCACGTTGTAGGCACGCATCGCGCCTTCGATCGTGTCGAGGTCGTCGTAGGGCGTAACGATGCCCGGCCGTTGCGCGAGGTAGTCGTAGGCGCCTGAGTCGGCCGACATCACGACGTCGCCGCTCGAGCTCTGGGCATCGAGCGCCGCGGCGAGCTGGGACTGCACTGAGCGCACGTCCTGCCACTGGCCGATCGTGCTGCTGCCGTAGACGAGCGCTCCGAGGATCGCGATCGCGACGGCTCCGCCGGCGAATAGGCCGGTCGCTCGCGTCACGTCCCAAGGCCGCCGCCGGGCGATCCAGCCGACCACTGAGCCAACGCCAACCACGACGAGCACGAAGGTGTGCGGCAGCAGCGCGACGGCCGAATGGATGAACGTGCCATGAGGAACGTGAACCGCGAAGAGCAGGCCGCTCGCGGCGAAGAGCACGATGGCGTAGGCCAAGAACGGCGCGAATCGGGTATCGACGCGCCGCGCCCACACCCCGGCGAGGAAGAACGGCACGAGCACGACCACGAGCGGCAGGAACGCGAACAGGCCGAGCGCCGAGAGCAGGCCGCCGACGCGGCTGGCGAGCAGCGGGCCCACGCCGCCACTGAGCAGCGTTCCGGGCGTCGCCGGTGCGCCGATGCTGTACAGCTGGTTGTAGTCGCTGATCCACAGGATGCGGCCGTTCGCCGCTGACGGGGCGATGCTGCCGAAGACCTGGAACTGGCGGTAGAACCACGGCCCGGCAACGACCACGAACAGTCCGGCGCAGGCAAGCGCGGCGGCCCAACCGATCACCCGCGCGCTGGGCAACCTGCGGCCGACCCACAGCTCGCGGCCGAACGCGAGCGCGAACGGCACGCCGAGCAGCACGCCATCGGAGCGTGCCAGCGTGGCCAGGCCGACGACGAGCCCGCCGATCGCAAAAGCGCGGCGATCACCGCGCAGGCCCCTGGCGCACAGCCACAGGGCCAGCGCTCCCAGGGTCATGAAAAGGCCGAAGTTGTCGGGCTGGCCCAGGAATGGAGTGAGCGCTCCGGGCACTGCCGCCAGGAGCGCGGCGCACACGGCCAGCCACTGCTTGAGGCCGGCCTCACGCGCAATCGCGTAGGTCAGCGGGACGGCGAGCGCGCCAACAATCCACATCGGCAGCTCGCTCGCCAGCCAGGTCGGTCCGAGCAACCAGATGAACGGCACCTGGACGAGCGCGGCGAGCGGCATCCAGTGCGCGTTGGATGGAATCGGAAGAGTCGGCAGCGATGGCAGCACGCCGCCGACGTCGACGAAGTTCCAGATGTAGTTGACGCTGAAGCCGTGGCCCGCGGCGAGTGCCTGGGCGACATTGACGTAGTAATAGGAATCCGGGTACGCGGGACCGGCGAACGCCGTACCGACGGCCGCTCGCACGACGAACCCGATCGCGAACAGCACCACGAGGATCATGGGCACGTTGCAGCCTAGCAACGGACCTCCCGCGACCCGCCCCGTACGAATTGCCTATCCGGTACGTCCGACTGGTACGAACGAACCATTAGGCGCAGGCAGGAGCCGCCCCTAGGCTCAATTGATGCGGCTCGTTCTCGATGATCGACGGCGCCGGCTGATCAAGCACTCGGCGATCGTCGTCGGACTCGTCTTCTGCGCGTACCTGTTCCTGGTCTCAGAGGCGCAGAAGGGCTCCGTAGCGTTCGACATCGTCTCCTACTTCACGGTCAACCTGGCCCATCCCTACAGCGGCAACGTCGGCGACCTCGGCTTCTTCCCCTACTCGCCGCCGATCGCGCTCCTCATCGCCCCATTCACGACTCTGCCCTGGCTGTGGTTCGTGAGTGCCTGGTACACGCTGCTCGGCGCGGCGATTGTCTGGCTCGGCCGGCGCAACTTCCTGGCCGTGCTCGCCTTCCCGCCCGTGGCGATCGACCTCTACCACGGCAACATCCACCTCCTCCTGGCCGTGGCCATTGCGCTCGGCTTCCGCTATCCGGCGGCGTGGTCGTTCGTGCTGCTGACCAAGGTCACGCCGGGCATCGGGCTGCTCTGGTTCGCCGTCCGGCGCGAGTGGCGCAACCTGGCGATCGCACTCGGCGCAACCGCTGCGATCGCCCTCGCAACGTTCGTCATCCTGCCCGACCAGTGGCTGGCGTGGTTCACGATGCTGGCCCAGAGTGCGGGCACGCCGCCGCCCTGGCCGGCGCTGCCCATCCCGCTCTGGTTGAGGCTGCCCGTGGCGGCCGTCATCGTGGTCTGGGGCGCGCAGACGAACAGGCGCTGGACCGTGCCGCTCGCCGCGGCAATCTCCGTTCCGGCGCTGTGGCCCGGCGCGTTCGCCATCCTCGCCGCGTGCTGGCGGCTGTCACCGACTCCTGACGGCTACCATGCGCCGGATGTCCTCCGGTCCGGGTCCTTGGCACGCGCCCTCCGCGGCGCCATCCGCAGCGTCGTCCGACCCGGGCCAAGCGAAGCCTGAACCGAGCGTCACGCTCGTCCTGCCGGCATACAACGAAGCAGCGCGCATCGGATCGGCGCTCGACGAGCTCTTCGGCTACCTGAACCGCTCAGGGCCGCCGCGTGACGGCGGCCGGCCGGCGTCGGACATGGGTCCGGTCGACGTACTCGTAGTCGACGACGGCAGCACGGACGGCACCGCCGAGATCGTCAGCGCCAGGGCGGAGACGCACAACAGCGCAAACGGCAACCTGCGCCTCATGATTCGCCAGCACGCCGGGAAAGGCGCGGCGGTACGGGCGGGCATGCTCGAGGGCGAGGGCGACTTCATCCTTTTCGCCGACGCGGACCTGGCCACGCCGCCCGATCAGCTGCCATTGCTGACCGATGCGCTCAAGGACCATGACATCGCGTTGGGCAGCCGTGTCCAACCCGACGGCAGTGACCGGCGCGCGACCCAGCCACTCCACCGCCGCCTCCTGGGCCGTGTCTTCCACTCCCTCGCCGCGTTCTGGGTGACGGGGCTGGTCCCGGACACACAGTGCGGTTTCAAGGGCTTTCGGCGCGGCGCCGCACACGATCTGTTCGCGCGCCAGGAGATCGGCGGCATCGTCTTCGACGCAGAGATCATTCACCTGGCGCGCAAGCGCGGCTACTCGATCGCCATCGTTCCCGTCCAGTGGTCGGACAAGCGCGGCTCGCGCATGCGCCTGCGCCCCGGGCTCGCGCTGGGTGTGGTCTATGACCTGTTTCGCATCCCGCTCATTCACCGCCGCGTGCCGCGTGCGTAACCGGTGCTACATTCCGTAGTGGTGACTTTCTCCGCTCCGAGCAACTAGAACCCACGAACACGTTGGCCACGACCCCTGCGCTCGTCGTGAGTGCCGCCATGGCTCCAACGGCTCTGGTGGCGCGCCCCGTCAGCTTTGCCGACATCCCCCGGCCGTGCTGGGAGCGCCTGCTTGCCGCGACGCCGGCCGCGACGCCGTTCGCCCGCTGGACCTTCCATCGCGCCTGGTGGGATGCCTACGGCGACACCGCGCACGAGCAATACCTGGCCTGTGTGCCTGCCGACAGCCGCGCTGACCGCGTCGACTGGGAGCTGGTCCGGGCAATCGTGCCGCTCATGCACCGCCACGAGGTTGAACCCCAGGACATCGTTAACAAGACGGTGCTGCGCGAGCGCGATGGGGGTGAGACCAGCCGAACCGTCCCGCCCGACGCGAAGGCCGTCTTCTTCGGTGCCAGCTACCACGCCGACTACGCGACGATCCTGGCCGCGCCCGCCGACCTCGAAGCCGTTTCGGCGGCCACCGCCCAGGCGCTTGCCCAGCCGCCCGATCCCGTGCACGGGAGCCAGTCCTGGGACGCGGTCGACCTGCGCCGGTTGCGTGTAGCCGACCCACTCCTGCCGGCGTTGGAGCTGGCCCTTTCAGCAGCAGACTCCTCATGGCACGTGAGTCGCGAACAGGAGGACGTCTGCCCGGTCATCAGCGCGTCGAGCGGGGATTGGGACGAGTATCTCGGCTCGCTCGACAAGAAGGACCGCCACGAGATCCGCCGCAAGCAGCGCCGGGCAGCCGTCGTCGGCGACCTGTCGATCGAGATCTCACCACCGACACAGGAAGCGATCGCCAGCTTCGCGGAGCTGCACACGCTGCGCTTCGGCGAGCGTGGCCTCTTCCCCGCCGGTGCCGGCGGGAAGCGCAGCCGCAGGTTCATCGACCGCCTCGGCGAGCTCGAACGCGAATCTGTCGACGGTGGCCAGCTTCACGTCGGCCTGGTACGTTGTGGCACGCGCCTGGTCTGGGCGATGCTCGCCTTCGATGACGGCGAGACGTGCTACCTGTACAACGCCGGCATGGACCCTGAGGCGCGCGAAGTGTCGCCGGGCATCACCGGCACGGCCGAATACCTTAGGAACCGCCTCGCCTCCGGCCGGCGCCGCTTCGACTTCCTGCGCGGCGACGAGCCGTACAAGTACGAATGGGGCGCCGTCGACGAGCCGATAGCGCGGTTGCTGGTGCTGCGCGAGGAGCCGCGATGACCACGGCAATCACCGAGATCATGGCCAGCGGCGCCGGCGGCGGCGCGCAGGTCAGTGTCCAGAACCTGGTCACGCGCCTCGACCCTGCGCGCTATGACGCGGAGGTGATCAGCCTGTCTGACGGCCCGGCCGTGCGCAGGCTGCGCGCGGCCGGCGTGACGGTCCACGTCGTCGACGATCCCGACGATACGAACGCGCTCGCGGCAGTCATCGAGCTGCTCCGCCGCCGGCCGCCTGAGATCATCCACGACCATATGTACCGCGCCGAGGTGATCGGCACACGCGCCGCGTTGGCGCTCGCCGAGCTCGGGCTGCCACGGCCGTTCGTCGTCAGCACCATCCATTCGAGCCGCGTCCGTAGCCCGGAAGATCGCGCCCTGGTGCGCCGGCTGACGCCCTCGATGGACCGGCTGATCGCGGTCAGTCGGGCGATCATCGCCAAGCTCGTGGCTGAGGGCCGCACGGCGGCGCCGGTCGAGCTCATCTACAACGGCGTCGATCTCAAGAAGTACGAGTACACCGACGCGTGCTGCACGCTACCGGAGGAATACGGCTTCCCCGAGGGCACGCCGCTGGTCGGGGTCGTCGCGCGGCTCGAGCCAGAGAAGGGCCACCGGACCTTGCTCGAGGCATGGCCGATCGTGCTCGAACGAGTGCCCGACGCGCGCCTGCTGATCATCGGCGAGGGCAGCCAGCGTGCCGCGCTCGAGGAACAGGCGGAGCAGATGGAGCTGCTCGGCGAGCGTTGCTCGGATGATCTGTGCGTCGGTACCCGGCGCGCGCGGCCGGCGGCAAGCGTCCTGTTCACTGGCTTGCGCGACGACGTGCCGGCCGTCACGGCCGCGCTCGACGTGGCCGTGCTGCCCTCGTACCGCGAGGCACAGGGACTGGCGCTACTCGAGGCGATGGCCCTGCGCCGGCCCGTCGTCGCCACGGCCGTGGGCGGCGTACCGGAGATGGTCGAGCACGAGCAGACCGGGCTGCTCGTACCGCCGCGTGACCCCGTCGCGCTCGGTGCGGCCATCGCGCGCGTGCTGACCGATCACCCGTTGGCAGACATGCTGGCCCGCGCCGGCCACGACTTCGTCCACGCCCACTTCTCGCTCGACGAGATGGTGCGCGCGGTGAGTGCGGTCTACGACGAGGGCGCGTCGGTCGCGGCCGCGCGCCGCTCCGCTACGCGGACGGCGGCTTAGAGCGGAACGGTCTTCCAGTAGCGCTCGGCATAGCCGGGCATTGCCCCGGCCAGCGCAACACGCGCGCCGTAGCCGTACACGTCATCGAGCATTCCCTGCTCTGACTCGAAGAGCCGCGGCAGCTGGCTGGCGTAGACGCGCAACCCGCCGACCTTGCGCTCGATGACCTCGGTGATGTCGCTGTACTCGGGCTCGATCGCCACTCCCGCGGGCAGGTCGAGCGCGAGGCCCGTCTGAGCAGGCTGGCCGTCGAAGTCGTGCCACCACGCGTACGGGAAGTCCTCGTAGAACGCCACCCGGCCGACGAACGAAGGCGCCGGCATGACCCATTGACGCCGCTCACCGAGCAGCGCGACGCCAACGTCGCGGCACAGCTGATGATCGACGTGATTGCCCACCGCGAGCGGGAAATAGACCATCTGCGGTTCGAGGCGCAGGATCTCGCTGCGCAGCAGCTCGTAGGGCGCCTCGTCGTCATCGCGCAGCGCACCCAATAGCTGTTCGTCGCCCTCGTAGCCGCGGTACACCGCGTCGGGCAGGTCCAGCTCGATGACCGACGCCTCGCTGAAGTAGGCGTAGCGCTCGTCTTCGATCTTGCGCAGCGCGGTCGCGTCGGCAGCGGAGAAGTCGATCGGCGCGAACGAGCCCTGGCCGCCAATTGCGTCGGCAACCGGACGAGCGTCGGTTTCGATGTTGGTGATGTTCGCCGACCGGGTCCACGCGGCGCGCTGCCAGAACTGGCGCGCCTGTGTGCTCGCGCGCTGCTGGGTCAGCTCGATTCGCTCCGGATCGGCCATCCACGGCGGACTCGCGGCCGGGTCCGACGAGATGACGTAGTCGGGCGCGATGTTGTCGCGGTTGAATGCCTCCGTCAGCGGCCAGTTGGCCTTGCTGCCGAAGCCCAGCGCCGCGCGCTGGTACTCGCTCATCTGCCCGTTGCCGGCTGCGCCGGAGCCCGAGAAGACGGTCAGGATCGTGACGTTGTGGCCCAGCTCGCGCAGGCTGGCGACGAGGCCGCCGCACGAGAGCGCGATGTCGTCCGGATGAGGCGAAACGAAGACGTGGGTCATCGGCGACCGAGGATAGCAGCGGTCACGGGCTGCCGAAGCCGTGCTCGCCAAGGAGCGGCACGAACACAGCCGGCTCGATCGGCTCGCGCGTGAAACCGTCGTCCGTGCGTTGGACGAGAGTGATGACCTGTTCGGAGCGCGTGCCGAGTGGAAGCACCAGCCGGCCGTCGGGCAGTAGCTGCTCGACGAGCGGAACGGGGACCCCTGGCGCCGCGGCACCCACCACGATGGCCGCGTACGGCGCGTGTTCGGGCGCGCCCGCGCTTCCGTCGCCGACGATGGTCGTCACGTCATAGCCAAGATCGTCGAGCACCGCGCGGGCGCGCTCGGCGAGCTTCGCCTCGCGCTCGATCGTCACGACCTGCGCGCCCATCTCGGCCAGCACGGCCGCCTGATAGCCAGAGCCCGTGCCCACGTCGAGCACCTTTGGCGCTTCGCCGCCGTGTCCCGCCGACCACGCGGGCAGGGCCAGTGCCTGGGTCATCGACGCGACCACGTAGGGCTGCGAGATCGTCTGGCCGTAGCCGATCGGCAGGGCCCCGTCCTCGTACGCTGAACCAACCATCTCAGGCAGCACGAAGCGCTCGCGGGGCACGGCACGCATTGCGGCGAGCACGTCGGGATCGGCGATGCCGCGTCGTTCCAGCTGGGCAGTGGCCCAGTCTCCGTCCGTGCCCGCATTTTCGCCGCGCGCCAATTGACTCAACAGGCGGCGCATTGTTTCGGCCGTCTAGGACGGTCCCGGCGTGACGATCACGGAGGGCGCGACTGACGGCGCGACCGAAGGCCGCACGGATGCGGGGACCGATGGCGCGCTGCTCGGCAGCCCGCTCGGGATCACCGACGCTGGCACCGATGGCAAGATCGACGGCGATGGCGCGACGGACGTTGATGGCACGGCCGATGTAGAAGGCACGGCCGATGGTGAGATGCTGACGATTGGCGTATCTGTCGGCAGCGGCTCTTCCGTCGGCGGCGGTGGGCTGAACATCCCCGCCTTACCGAACAGAAGCGCATAGGCGAGGATCACCACGAAGACTGCGACGACCGCGGCCACCCAGAACTTCGACGCGCGATCGTCGATGTACTGGACGTCCTCCTCGCCGGGCGATGTTCGTGCCGTGCGCGATACCTGGACGCTGGCCCGCTCGCGAGGCGCGTTGTCGCGCTGGCGGGCCCGAGCCGCGGGCGTCCCGGGTGCCGGGACAGGCGCAGGCGCGGCCGGCCCCTTGGCATCGTCGTGCTGCTCGGCCTCCTCCTCGTCGCCGTCGTCCCCCGCGTGGTCGGCGGCGCCTTCCTCTTCTTCGTGTTCTTCGAGTTGCTCGTCGTTGACAAGCTCCGCGGCAGCAGGCTGCTCATCGGCCGGAACGGCTTGATCGTCCGGCGGAACCTCGCCCGTCATGCCCAGAATTCCCTCCTCAACTCATTGAGCCGTACCAGCAGGCGGATCGTTTCGCGCAACCGCGCGATATTTGCCTGTCCGTCGATCAGCCGCCAGCGCAGCCTATCTGATGCGTCGCCTCTTGCCCTGATCGCGGCGCTCGTTGAGTCCAGGCGCTCGTCGAGAGTTGTCATCGTCCACAGTGCGCTCTCCGTAAGCGCCTTGGCGTTACCCAGGTCTGTGTGCAGACGCGTCAATGACTGCCCCATGGCCGCCGGCTGGACCTCGAGATCCGCTTCCAGCGCACGGAGTCCCGCGCCGGCCCTGGCCAACGCCCGCCACGCCAGAAGCGCGCCGGCGAGAGACAGAAGTCCAAGCGCGACCGAGCCCGCGATCGCGACCAGCTGTTCGGTGGTCACCAGTGTCGATTATTGCAGGACGAGCTGGACTCCCAGGCAGCCAGGCTCACGCATCGCGCACGGCGGGCAAGAACGCGCCGATCAGCCCGCCGAGTGCCGTCAGCGCGCCGAAGCCGGCGATGACGAGTCCGACCGGAATGCTCTCGGCGAGCACACCTGAGATGCCCATCGCGAAGGTCATCGCGCCGTAGACAAGGCTGCTGCGAAAGGCGACGACGCGGCCCATCAGCTCGTTGGGCGTCTGCTCGATGAAGATGGTCTGGGTCGGGATGACGTAGACGAGGTTGGCGACGCCGACGATGGTCGCCGCGACAACCGCGACGAGGACGTTGCTGGTCAGGCCAAGGACGACCGTCGAGAGGCCCATGACCATGAAGCCGCCGACGACCAACCACCCCTTGCGCAGATGCATGCCGATCACGCCAACGGCGAGCCCGCCAACGAGGTTGCCGATACCGATCGCGGTCTCGATCGCAGCGAAGTTCTCGGGGTAGGGGATGAACCGGCCGTCGAGCGCGTCCCTGGCGAAGACAACGGTCAAACCCAGGGTCACCCCGGAGGTCATCTGCGCCAGCGCGCTGATGAGCGTGTTCTGCATCAGTGAAGCCCGGGTTCGGAGGAACCGCCAGCCCTCGGTGGCCTCATTGAAGAATGCGCGGAATGCGCCCTGCGTGGTGTGAGCTGCCTGTCGTGTCATCGGTGCCAGCACGATGGTGGCCAGCAGGACCGCTGAGAGGATGTAGGTCGCCGAGTCGGCGAAAAACGCCAGCCCGAGCTGCGTGGCCTGGCTGCCCAGGAAGGCGACGAACAGACCTGCGATCGGGAAGCCGGCCAGGTCGGCGAGCGTGTCCGCCGTCCACGACGCGCTGCTCGCGGCCATGACGTCGTCGGGCTGCACGATGCGTGGCAACACGGCCACCTTGGCCGGGCGGAAGAAGAGGCTCACCGTCGTGACCAGGAAGACGAGCGGGTAGACGAAGTACACGTTGGCCGCGGCGGCAAACGGGATGCCAATGACGAGCACAGCGCGGATCAGGTCGCTTGCGATCATCACGCGCTTGTGTTCCCAGCGATCCACGAAAGTGCCTGCGACGGGTCCCAGGACGATGTTCGGCAGCGTCGCGGCCAGGAAGACAAGGCCGGTGGCGAGCGGGGAGTTGGTCACGTCGTAGACAAGGACAGCCAGCGCGACCTGGTTCAGGCGGTCGCCGAAGAGGCTGATCGTCTGGGCCACCCAGTACGCGGCGAAGCGACTGTCGAGTGCCAGGCGGACGTAGGGATGGCCCCGGATGCGCTGGCCGATGGTGAACGGGACTGAAATGCCCGAGCCCATGCCGCTGCCCAGCACGATCGGTTGCTCCAGGCCGATCGCGCTGTGTGCCACTGAGCGCTGACCTGGACCGAGAGTGATGCCGGACGCCTGCAGATCGCCGCGTCCGCGGACGAGCGTGGCGAAGACGAACCAGGCAAGGCCGGCCGCGATGAAGGCGTCGCCCAGGCTGGAGACGTTGTTCAGGAAGGGGATTGGGATCGGAATGATGTCCCCGAGGGGGCCGGCGTGAAGGAAGAAGGCCGCCGTCAGCTGGTCCGGCAGCAGAACGTGGAAGCCCGTGGTCAGATCCGCGGGGCCCAGGTGCGCAGCCGCGAGCGATGGGCCCCAGACGGGCATGAAGCCGCCGTTGACGACGATTGCCAGCCCATTGGCCGCGGCGCCCACAACCACGGCCGTAATCCCGGGGTGCTCGCGGTTGGCCCACAGCCCGACGATCAGAAAGAGGAATCCCGCGGCGTACAGCGGCAGGCGCAGCGTGTCGGCTATCGCGATGCCGTCGGCGATCGCAAACTGGGTGCCAATGCGCAGCGCGAGGGCGACGAAGATGAGCCCGACCCAGCGCAGGTTGACGTCGATCAACCGGCTTAGCCTGCCGCGCGCGAGAAGGCCAAGAACGAGGCCCAGGACTAACCCGAGGACGATCATCGGGCGGCGGTCGAGCGTGCAGCGGCGTTCGTGGCCGGCCGTCTCCTCATGCCCGAAAGGTAACGGCTGCCGAATCGGGCGTTAGTGCAATTGCGTGAGTGGCTGCCCGATGATGCGCTCAATAACGCGTCCGCGACGCAGGCGAGTGGCGCTAGGCGGGGACTGCTTTGACCGTATCTCCGAGGCGCGGGATCGGGCGCTCGAGCAGGTGCTTGGGGATATTCGGCGCCGCCCATTCCGGCCGGCGCGCGATCACCCTCTCGAACGCGGCGACGATCTCAGGGTCGAACTGGACGCCGCTGAATTTGTGTAGCTCGGAGATCGCCTGCTCCTCGCTCAATGGCGTCATCCGGTACGGGCGGGCGGCAGTCATAGCCTCGAACGAGTCGGCGACGTGCATGATCCGCGCCAGCCTCGGGATGTCATGTCCCACGAGGCGGTCGGGGTAGCCCGAGCCATTGAACCATTCGTGGTGATGGCGAATGATCGGCAGCTCCGGCGCGAGCTTCTGGACCGGACGGATGATCTCCTCGCCTTTGACCGGGTGCGCGTTCATGACCATGCGCTCTTCCTTTGTCAGTGCGCCCTGCTTGAGCAGGATCGCGTCGGGGATGCCGATCTTGCCGATGTCATGTAGCAGGCCGCCCCATTCGAGCGCCTCGAGCTCAGCCTCCGAGCAGCGCAGCTCGGCGCCCAGGTCCTTGGCGATGAGTTGGACGCGGACCGAGTGGCCAGCCGTGTATGGGTCCTTGGCGTCGACCGCTGAGGCGAGGCTCCTCACCGTCTGGGTGAACATGTCGCGGATCTCGACGACCTTCTTGTAGCCGGAGCGCGTCGCGAGCAGCGGGACCGCGAACGGCAGGACGCCGATTGGCCCCGCGACGACGTACATCGACGCCATCAGCCAGCCGACAGGTACAAGCCCAGCGAGGCTGTATCCGAACTGACGGACGTTGGACGCCAACACAGCCCGAAACGGGCGCCCTTCGCGGATTGACAAGGCGCCGGCGGTCAGGGAGTTGTTTACGGCGAAATGCAGCCCACCAGCACACAGCACTCCCAGTAGCGTGACCGCATCGGCATGGAAGACGGTACCTGCGATTCGAGCGTAGACGAGGCTCGCGAGCACGGATGGGATGAGAACTGCAGCATGGTTGTAGGCGGATCCGTACCACGGGACCCCGCCCTTCAGCCACGGGATGAACCCGCGGGCCTCCCGCAACTCCAAAGTACCTATGGCAGACGCCAGTGCTGCAGCCGCGGGCCCGCCCAGAACCGCGCAGGCTACTAATGGCGCTATACCGACATCCACGATCGTTCCGCCTGGCATGCGGACGGAGGACGACGAGCCGAGCAGGACCACGCCGATCCAGAGTGCCAGGCCAGTGTCACCACCGATCGAGGGCCACAAAGGAACCCCCACGATAGAGGCGACACCCACAACCACACCTGCCACCGTGACGGCGGAGATGTATGCCCTAAAACGGGGGTCCATCAGACGCGAACCAGGGATTCGGCACAAAACAAGTATGGAGACGCGAACTGCGTCTCCATACTGACCACAAGGTACTAAGAACCGACCGGACTAGACCGGTCTCACCCCCGCTCCGCCTGCGAGTGCCAGCGCGGCAATGCTGGCGATAAGCACCACCACGCGGGTGGCGCGGGCGCGCACTAGAAAACCTTGGTGTTCTGGTTCGGCTCCATTGTGCCCTACTCCTCTAACGGCTGATGCCGCTGTGCCCTGCCTTCCCTCTGCTGGGCGGGATGGCTATCCCTAGTACTTACGTACGAAGGCAACTAGGAAGTTAGGGTGAGGGGCGGTCTTGTCCCAATACGCATGGCAGCGTATTCGTCGGTTATGGAAGCTCTCCTTCGACGGTCTCCTCGAGTGTTGGCGGATCGATCCCGTCCCTCTCGTCTGCGTGCGTCAGATGCTCGTGATGGGCCGTAGCGGCCGACTGCGACCCCACGCGCCAGAAGAGCCAAACGAGTTTGCGCTCGATGTCAGACGCGCCTGGATCACGGTCCAGTCCGAGCAGCGCTAGGTCGCGTGCCGTCTCAAGAGCCCCAACCTTCACCGCGGCCTTGATCGACGCATTGGTCAACTCCAGGAACAGAGCGTGGACGCGAGTGCGCCATGAGATGGCCCACTCCTCGTATTCGAATTCGGGCGAAAACTGTCCGGTGTACTGGGACATGACTGCCATCGCCTGCGCCAAGTCCTGACCCTGAGCAATTGCGGCTCGTGCCCGGGCGGCAAACTCCACACTTCGCACACGCGTCAAAGCTGGATCGAGCCAGACGAGGTCGCCCTGGAACCCCACATACTCGACAGACAACTCATCCTCATACCAAGGGTCGATGTCTCTTCTCAGAAAATAGAGTGATTGGTTTAGGTTGTTGGATGCTGAGTCAGGATCGGTTTCCGGCCAAAGAGCGTCCCAGGTCTGTTCACGGTTGGCCGCAAACCCAGGTCGCGTTACGAGAAACAGTAGCAGCGCAGACGCCTTGCGGCGAATGGCTCCGACCTCTACGACTCGGTCACCGATGGTCAAACTTGTCCTCCCCAAATCCGAGATTTCAAGCGATGGAGCAACGCGGCGGGCTAACTTCGTCCCTAGACTCGGCAAGCTCTTGGACATCTTCCGGTAGGCTTTGGCGAATGCCTTGAGACGAGTGAGATCACTCGACTCGCCAAATTCGTCCAATAGCTTGGCAGCTACGGCAGCATTTGGAGTGCCACCGCTATTGAGTTGTCTTCGAATAGCTGGCAACCACCGCCCCGGCCATCGTGCGATCGACTGACGAATCTCGATGGGTACTTCTGGGACGAGCCATAGGGCTGCGGCAACTGCGTCTGCAACAGTCAGTATTGCCAACTCGCCATTTATGGCTGCTCTCGCGAGTGCCTGCCTCATCGCATCCGGATTTGAGTCCGCCATCGCGAGTATGAGGTCGAGTCTTGAGACTGTCCGCCCAGCACCTCGCGCCCGTGCAACTCTGATGGTATTCACCGCTATGGTACGTGCTGAAGCGTGGTCCTGCGAAAGCAGATACGTCAACGCAATGAACATCTGGCGATCGACTTGGTATCCCAAGTCGAGTGGCATGGAGTCTGGTGTTTGCAATAGCCAGATCCGCGCTTCGTCCGGTGCATCGCGCATTTCGACGAGTGATTGAGTAAATGTGTGAAGAAGTTTTCCACCAAAGTCAGTTCGGCCGACCGCCTCGAGGTCGGTTGCAGTAAGGAGGAGCTGCATCGCTCGGTCCGTGTCTCCGAGGATCGCCAGAGTGTGGGCGCACTCCGCATGGACATCGCCCCGCTCCAATCCTGAAGAAAGCGCTGCACGTGTCTCTCTCTCGCCCGCGGCGGAGTCGCCAAGCTCAAATGCAGCCGCGGCGAGAACGGCGTGGGTCGAGTACTTCTCGACGTCCGCGTGGGGAATATCCTCGAAAGCGGCCAATGCCTCGACCCCCAAGCGACGGGTTTCGTCGTAGCGCCCGGCGGCCAGCATCGTCTGTGCGGCGTTGTGCAGGCTGATGGCCCGGTAATACATCTGACCTGATTGCCCCTGCACGAGCCCCATCCGCTCCATACGCTCCGCAAGGGCGGAGTACGTTATCGGTCGATGTGACAGCGGACTGGCGTCGAGGTATATCTGAAAGATGTCTGCCAGAACGGATGGCGCCTCCGGATCGTGCTCAATCTCGCGAAGCGTTTCGAACATGCTTTCGCGGTCGCCATTGCGCCACCCAAGAGCGAGTCTGGTGTGACGTACGATGGCCCGAACATCTGGGCTGGAGTTCGATATGTCGATTCGGGACAGAACCGCACTGGCAGTATCGAGATCACCTTGTTCCAGGAGTTTTCGTGCGCGAATCGCGGCAACTGCTGGATCTGAAAGAATCCCCTTGATTCGATCTACAAGGTCTGAAGCAGTGCCGGCCTGTCCAGTAGCCATCGTCGTCAAGGCCGACGCGGCGAGACACCGAGTCGCCTCGTTGGTATCGCCGGCCTCCAAATAGTGGTGCGCGGCGCTAAGCGGCTCGACCACAACGAGGGAGTTCGCCACCCTCATATGCATCAGACAGATCGCATCCTCGGTCTCATGTATCCGCAGCTGACGAATCAAGAAATCGCGAAGCAATGGGTGTAGCTGCCGTACGTCGCTGCTCTGACTGGATCGACTGAGGAGATTCAATTTGTCAGCTTCGTCGATCCATTGGTGAGCGTCCTGCGTCGTTGGAGGCGAGGCGACCTCGGCGAACAGCGCCGTGACTAGCTTTGGCGTCACAAGTTCGATAAGCGATGCTCTCAGCAGCAATCGCTCAAGGTGGTGCGGCAGATTGGCCAGCACTTCTTCGGCTAGGAAGTCATAAAGGGGGCTGGCGGCACCCGACAGCTGGCGAGCCAGTGCCCGAACTGCTGTCGACGGTCGACCGCGAATCGATCCGTGAAACAGCTGGAGGCTCGCTGCCCAACCGCGCGTCTTTGAGTCGAGATCTAGCAAGACATCATCGTCAAGAGGCGTTCCGTAGCTGTTCGCGAAGAGTTGGAACGTCTCATCTCGAGAGAATCGAAGATCGTCAGTAGTTATCTCTGAAAGGTCGTCATTTGCGGCCAGTCTGCCGACTTCGATGGCGGGTCTCGATCGCGATGAGATCACGATCCTCAACCACGATGGGCCGTCCTTGATCAAGTTTGTGATGAGGTCACGAGCCTCCGGGCGGTCATCCACCGCGTGAAAATCCTCAATGACGAGGATCGTGGGAACTGGGTCGAGGTCGGCTAGCTCGCCTATTAGGCTCGTGATGAATGCTGACCTTGGGGGGCCGCCGGTGGTGAGTTCGTTCATCAGTCGAAGGGTTGCTTCGCCGAAGGTCGGCTCCGTCTCTCGCACGGCGGCGATGAGGTGGTTTGCCCAGGTGATGATGTCGGCGTCGGTGGAATCAAGGCGGTACCAGAGCGTCCGAATGCCAGATTGGGACGCGAAATCCGCCATGAGTGTCGTC
>Ga0265319_1001005_pt1 | contig 17609 bp, 10 predicted proteins | sample 4824metaG_FD_192443 | JGI IMG/M metagenome (GOLD analysis project Ga0265319, IMG submission 192443) | Rhizosphere microbial communities from Carex aquatilis grown in University of Washington, Seatle, WA, United States - 4-8-24 metaG | ecosystem: Host-associated > Plants > Roots > Rhizosphere >...
TATCCACTGGTTACGTTCGAGAAGGCACAATCGTCGATTTTTCGTCACCACAAATGGACTGTCTAATTCATAACTTAGATACCAACAGACACCCCCTCTTTATCTTGCCCTCCGTATTCACTCCGGGTTTGTGAAATCACGTTGACCACCGGGTTGTGCAATGTCAACTATCTTTCAGGCGTTGGCGACACGTCGTCGACCCCCGAAAGGGGAGCTCGGGAGACAGCAGCCGAGGAATGCCTCGCCGATATCGAGCTCCAAGTCATGCACGATGATGATCTCGCGCATGGTATCGAGGAAGGCATGACCACCGACGCCGTCCGGATGCATTCGCGGATCGACGCGATGCGGCGAAGGGATACGGCCCGCGTGCCATCGCGGACCTTATCAGTGACAACAGCGTCCTCGTCCGCGCACACGCTCTAGATCCTGTTTGCGCCACGAAAGCTGGCGGGGAGGGAGATAGATGGGCAGCAAGACCCAAGCCGCGCCGAGGACCTCTCCGGAGCCGAGGGGGCGGCGCCGAGTAATTGGATCGGAGGCGGACGCTGAAGCACGCCGCCAAGGAGATACGCACGGATGGACGGGCGCGAGTGGACGTGAAAAGGGGGCTTCTGGGGGTGACGATGCCCGAGCCTCGTGCGGAGACGACGGCGGTTGCGAAGGAGACAGCGCGGCAACGACGAAGGGGGCGCGCGGCGGTCGCTCGTCGTGCCCAAGGAGGACACGAGAGACATCTGAGAGCCCGGGCTTCAGGGGACGGCAAGGGAGATGGTAGCGGGATGAGGCGAAGGAGGTTCCCGGCAACGAGCGGGGCAAACCGTCGTATCGACTGCGTCGGGGGGAACAAGGGCACGTCGGCAAGTCGATGATGACGCTGGCGCAGCTCGCGGAGCACACCAAACGCTGCATCGAGGATGCACGCGCGGCGTTCGGCGGCGGCGGCGCGCGCGAGGCCGCCCATGTGGAGCGGATGCTCTCGGAGAAGGTCGCGGAGACAAGGGTGGTGATCGCGCGCCGGCTGGCCGAGAAGACCGTCGGGGTCCACCGAGTGAGCGGTCTCTCTTGGTCGCGGTAGTGGCGTTTCGAGCGTTCTGCGTAACCGCCGGCCACAGTCTGGCGGCGCCCGTGAAGCCGTTCTGGGCGACGAAGGCGGCGATTCCTCGGCCGCTGCAAAGGAAAGCGCAGGTGGAGCCGGCGACAGCAGCCGGGTGGACGGTGTTCGCGCTCTCGGTACCGGCCGCGGTGTACGGCGCGAGGGTCGACTGGGCGGCAGCTTCGGAGACAACGGAGCGGCACGAAGAGACGTCGCGGGTGCATCGCCTTTCAAACGAGCGCGTGAATCTCGGTGGATTGCGGCACAACCGCGGGCGCAGCCCACGGGGCGGTCACTCCCACGAATCCGCCGCGTGCGGCGAGGCGAGTTGTTGCGTGAAAAACGAACGCCCGCGGTCGATTTGTAGGACCGCTCGTTTCCCCTTCCCACCGGTCAGGCCAACCATGCGAAGTCCCGTCCGCTTGGTGCCGGCCATCTCCGCCGGGGCCGTCTAAAAAACGTCTCCACGAGTGAAACCGAGCAACACTCGGCCTTCTCGCGCCGAGGCGCGGACGCGGGGCGGATGGCCCCCAATTTCGGCGCTCGGTCGGACGGCTCCCGCGCGCCGGCCCCCCTCCGGCTCAGAGACCTCATCGACTCGCGCGGGTGGAATCTCCTCAAGTTCTCGCGGAGATCCAGAGGCTCCCTCGCGCAATCGCGCCGTCGCATGACGATTTTGCGAAGCACCTTGGGCGCGCCGATCGATGAACGGACATGCCGAAGCGGCGGTGCGCCTCGCGCTCCCGCCGGCTGCGCTGTGTGCCCGGAGTTGCTCATGATGGCAGACGATTTCTACGTTCGCATCGGCCTCGTCTTCGCCGGACAACGCCCGGCTCACCAGATCCTCCGCGCGTTCTTCCTGTCGCGGTACACCCCGCCGGCGTGCACGCTAGACGGCTGACCCCCATGGCGACGCAGCTCGACCTCTGGCCGCCGTACATGACGACCGCCCTTGCGGCGTCGTACTGCGGGTTCAAGACGACGGGCGCCCTTCGCAAGGCGCGCCTCGAGCACCGCATCCTGCCGTACGGGCGGCGTGGCGGACGCGGCACGTGGATCTGGCGGCGCGAGGACCTCGACGCGTTTCTTCGAGGCGAGCCCCCTGCTACCGTTCCGGCCCTGGAACGCTCAGGCGCGCCTCATGACGGAGGCATGCATGAGCACGAAGTCGAAGGAATGGAAGTTGGTTCGAGGGACTTGGATTGCAGCGGAGCCCATCCTGCCCGGCGTCTGGCTGAGGAAGGAGGGCGGTCACGTGGTCCGCGGTCGAGCGACCGACGCGCGGACCGGACAGCAGAAGGACGTCTGGCGCGTGCTGACGGGCAGCATGAAGAACGAGGCCTACCAGTGGCTGCAGACGGAGCTCGGGCGCATCCGCTCGGGCGAGGTCGCGGCCGCGCCGTCAAAGACGCCCTTCGCGACCTACGCCGTGTCGCTTCTGGAGCGAAAGATCAACTGCGGGGACATCCAGAGCGCCGCGGGCGTTGAGAAGTGGGAGAACACGCTGACGCATCTCATCGCGAGCCGGATCGGTGAGATGTACGTGGAGAAGATCCGGACGCGCGACGTCGAGGCGTGGAAGGGCGAGGTGGCCGCGAGGGTCAACGCCAAGGAGTACGCCCCGACGACCTTCAACACGTGGCTCGCGGTGTTGAAGGTGGTGCTCGAGCACGCCAAGCGAGACCTGGAGCTGCCGCAGAACGCGGCTCGTGACGTCATGCCGCTCGATACCGCGCGGCACCGCGTCTACACGCGCGAGGAGCCGAACGCGCTCACCGTCGAGGAGCTGCGCGAGTTCCTCGCGTGCATGCACGCGAAGTACCCGCAGTACTTCGCGATGACGTACACCGGCTTCGCGACGGGGCTTCGCCCCTCGTCCTTGCGTCCCCTGCGGCGCAGGGGCCCGACGCCGGACATCGACTGGAGCGCGGGCGTCCTGCTCGTGCGCCAGTCGAATGCGCGCGCCGACATCGTCATGGAGAGCACCAAGACGGGCATCGACCAGGAGATCGCGGTCCCCAAGGAACTGCTCGACGTGCTCCGCTGGCATGTCGACACGCAGTTCCGCCCGGGACCGCAGCAGGAGTCCGACCTCCTGTTTCCCTCCGAGCTGGGCGGCTTCCGCTCGCGCTCGTGCCTCGACAAGCCGTTCGCTGACGTCGCAAAGGCGACCGACTTGAAGAAGCACATCAGCCCGCGCGCTATGCGCCGGACCTTTCAGGATCTCGCCCGGGCTGCCGAGATCCGCGACGTGGTCACGCGCTCCATCTCAGGGCACGCGACCGAGGAGATGCAGCGGCGCTACTCGACGGTCAGCCCCGTCGAGCAGCAGAAGAGCCTTGCTCGGGTGCTTCGACTCATGGACTTCCGCCACGCCAAGCGCCGCCCGGCGCCAGGTGGGGAGGAAAGTGGGGAGGGTCGTCGCGCAGGTGGGGAGGATCAAGAAAAAAGCCGGGAGCGCTGAGTCGCTAACCGGCCGCTTTGATTGCCTAATCTTTGGAGCGGGAGAAGGGATTTGAACCCTCGACGTCCACCTTGGCAAGGTGGCACTCTACCACTGAGTTACTCCCGCAGGCTGCTCCATAGGCGGAGCTCCCAGGCATGTAGCGCGCGCGGTCGCCGCGTGTCAACGCGGTGGCGGCGAATGGCCCCCTCCCGTCAGCAGGACCGGCGTCGCCATCCCTTGCCCAAGCGGTGTCTCTTCTCCGTTTCCGGGCTGGGCCGCTGTGATCGGGCGTCGAGTCGGGGCCGCTGTCCTGCGCCCCGAGCGCTTCGCGCTGCCCGTTCGATCGCGCGCATCGGATTTGCTCTCCAGCTCCGCTCCCGCCCGCGCCACGGACGCGACCCTACACGATGCTTGATCGATCTGTCCCAGCGATGGCGGCAAATGCGCGCATCTCGCTCATGCTTCCCCAGGTCGCTTCGCACGCGACGCTGTGGTGTCTGGACCACGTCGCGCGCAGGCTCGTCACACTCGGGGTGTCGGCCAATGCCGTGAGCCTGTTCGGTGTGGCCGTCGCCGCGGTGGGTGGCGTTCTGCTCAGTCTGGGGCATTTTGGGCTGGCTGCGGTCGCGGTGGTGATCGCCTCGCTTGGCGACGCGCTCGACGGGCTGGTCGCGCGACGGGGCGGCTGCGCTACGGCTTCAGGGGCACTGCTCGACGCTTCGGTGGACCGTTACGAGGAGCTCTTCTTTCTTGGCGGCATGGCAGTGTTCTTTCGCGCGTCGACCCCCGTCCTCGTGACGGCCCTCCTCGCCCTCGCCGGTTCGTTCATGGTCAGCTACGGCAGCGCGAAAGCAGAAGCCCTGGCCTTGCCCGTTCCGCCCAGCACCATGCGACGCGCCGAGCGGGCCGTGTGCCTCTGCGTGGGGACGGCGATGGCGGTTCCGATCGGATGGCTTGCCCACCGCTTCGCGCTTCCCGCGTGGGTCTCGGTGGCGCCGCCCGTGGCTGCCCTTGGCGTCATCGCTGTGGTCGCGAATGTCTCGGCCATTCGCCGGCTCCGTTGGCTCGGCCGCGCCATCTCCGTGGCGTCGGGGTCGGTCCTGCTTCGCCCCCCTGGTCTGGAGCGCGCATGGCAGAAGCCGGACTGGGACTGATCGCAAGCGGGGACCGATGGTTTCCACAGGCGGTCAGCCGGTCCTGCGTCATCGAGCGCCGTCACGCGACCGTCACACGATCGTTGGACCGTCGCCCGCGAAATGCCCTAGAGATCGCGCATGGCGCGCGTGCTTGTGGTCGAAGACGAGGCCGATCTGCGTGAGGTTCTGGACTACAACCTCACCAAAGAAGGACACCGCGTGCATCTCGTGTCGACCGGGGCCGACGGGCTGCGCCTCGCCCGGGAGCTGCACCCCGATCTCATTTTGCTCGATCTCATGCTCCCGGACATGTCGGGCACCGTCGTCTGCAAGACGCTCAAGAAGGATCAGGCGATGCGGGACGTCCGGGTGATCATGGTCACCGCCAAGGGCGAAGAGATCGATCGCGTCGTCGGGTTCGAGCTTGGGGCCGACGACTACGTCGTCAAGCCGTTCAGCGTGCGCGAGCTCTTACTCCGCGTAGGTGCCGTGCTCCGCCGAAAGGACGTGCCACCCTCCGACTTGGTCGAGTTCGGGGAGCTGCGCATCGATCCGGCGGCGCATCGAATCTGGGTCGCTGGCACCGAGATCGCGCTCACGTCGCTCGAGTTCAAGCTGCTCGTGACGCTCTACGAGCGCAAGAATCGCGTTCAGACCCGGTCGGTTCTGCTCAACGACATCTGGGGCATCGAGGCCGACATCACGACCCGCACGGTCGACACGCACGTCAAGCGACTGCGCGAGAAGCTCAAGTCGGTCGGACGGTACATCGAGACCGTTCGCGGCGTGGGGTACCGGTTTACCGAAGCGCCTATGGACGAAGAAGAGGCGTAGCGAACCGCTTCGCTAGCCCGCCCCCGGCGCACGCCTCATGGCTCTCCCGGTAGCGGCGCCCCGGTGGCTTTCTCCAGCGTCGCCTGCGCGATGAGCAAGTCATACAGGGCCGTCTCGACCTGTCCCCGGGCCTGCGTGAGCAACGCCTCGGCATCGACGACGTCGAACGACGTCGCCGCAGCGTTCTCGAACCTCTTGGTCACGATGCGGAAGTTCTCCTCTGCCTGGGAGACGGCGGCGCGCGCGACCGTCAGCGCTTCCCGTTCCGTCGTGGCGTTGACGAACGCCTGTCGTGCCTCGAGGCGGACGGTGTCCTCCGCCTTCTTGCGCGCCAGCCGCGCCAAGCTCAATCGCGACTCGGCGCCATGGATGCCGGCGCGCGTCGTTCCCCAGTCCCACACGTCCCACGACGCGAACAGCCCGCCATAGACCGCGTCTGGCTGCTGAAACGGCGAACCCGCGGTGTGGGTGTAGTTACCGACCGCGTTGATCTGCGGGAGAAGCTTGGTCTTCGCGAAGCTCACGTTCTCGGCGGCTTGATCGATGCGCCGATCGAGCTCGCGAAGCTCGAGTCGCTGGGCTACGGCGAGCCCTTCGGCCGAACGCAAGGTCGGTGTTTCGCTGGGGGGCGGCTCGCCGGCGAACGGCACCGGCTCGTACGAGTCGCCGCCCGGGGCCTCCATCGCCGCCGCCAGTCGCCCTCGTGCGAGGTCGACTTGGCCGCGCATCTGGATCGCTCGCTGCCGCGCGCTCGCCAGCGCCAAGCTCGCTCGCAGAAGGTCGTTCTTGCCGATGACGCCGTTGCTCAGGAGCGATTGCGCTTGCCTCAGCTGCGCGTCGAGCTGCTCGACCGACGCGTCGGCCACCTGCGACAGCCGGTTCGCCTCGAGGAGCCGGTAGTACGCTTCGATCACGCGGAGCGCGACGTCCCGGCGGGTCGCCGCACGCCGGATCGACGCCACGTCGACTCCGAAGTCTTGAATCTGGTACTGGTCGTAAATCGCGAAGAGCGGCGTGAGCGGCTGCACCAGCGACACGCCCGCCGTCCAAGTGAACTGATCGCGCACGGTGAAGGCGCCGCCGCCGAAGTGGATTTGAAAATTCGAATCCCATGCCTGCGCGTTCGCGTCGACGTGCACTTTCGGCCCGAAGCCCCCGCGCGCCTCCGCGCGCGACGCCTCCGCCCCTTTCACCTCCACATCACCCGATAGCGCGTCTGGATTGTTCTGGAGCGCGATGGCTACCGCTTGGGCGATTGTCACGCGCCTCGCCGCCGGTTCCGGCTGCGCGCTCGCGTCCCGGGGTCCGATTCCGATCGCCAGGCACAAGGCTGCCCCGACCACGTTCACTCTTCCCATGGCAGTGGTTTCCCCACCTAACGTACGGACACGGTCACGTCCGCGGAGAGACCCGCCGAGAGCCTGATCTCGGGCGGGACATCGGTCCACGCGATCTTGACCGGCACTCGCTGGACGACCTTGATGAAGTTGCCCGAGGCGTTGTCGGGCGGCAGAAGCGAGAAGCGAGCCCCGGTGCCCGGCGCCGTGCTGTCGACCTTTCCTTCGAACGTGTGTCCCGGGAACGCGTCGACGGTGATCTCGGCTCGCTGTCCGGGATGCATCTGTCCGACCTGGGTCTCTTTGAAGTTGGCAACGACGTACGTCGTGTTCGGCACGACGACGACCACTTGCTGTCCGGCCTGAACGAGCTGCCCCTCGCGGACCGCAAGGCGCGAAAGGGTCCCGTCGGTCGGAGCCTGGATGCGCGTATAGGAGAGCTGAAGCCGCGCGTTCTCGAGCAACGCCTGCGCCGCATCGCTGCGAGCGCGCGCGAGGTCGGCGTTCGCGCGGGCCGCGGCGAGCTGCGCGTCGATAGGTGCGCTCTGCACGACGTGCCCCTGTGCCTCGGCGATCCGCGTCTCGGCCGTTCGCTTCATGTCGACGGCGGCCGCGAGCTGCGCTTGCGCCTGCTCGACCGCGGCGTGCGCTGCCTGCGCGTTCGAACGCGCCGTGTCGACCTGGGCCCTGGGGACCGCTTGATCTTTGAGCAGCGACTCGGCGCGCGCGAGGTCGGTGTCCGCCCGCGCAGACTCGGCCTGGGCGCGGGAGAGCGCGGCCTTCGCCGACTCGACCTGCGCGTCGTTGCCCGCGAGCGACAGCGTCGACCCGGAGAGCTGCGCGCGCGCGGCCGACAGCCCGCCCCTCGACATCGCTTCGACGATGGCCACTTGGGCGTCCGCCGCCTGCGCCTGTGCGCGCGCGGCGGCGACTTCTGCTTGCTGCTCCTTCTCCTTCGTCGCGAGGTCCGCCGGATCGATCTCGGCCAAGAGGTCGCCCCTCTTGACCTGCTGGTTGTCGGCGACGTGCACGTGAAGCACGGCTCCGCCCACGCGCGTCGAAACGGTAACCGCATCGGCATCGACCTGCGCGTCGTCCGTGCTCTCTCGGCCGCGCGACATCCAAGTGACCGTCGCGTACACGACGAGCGCAACGGCCACGACCATCCCGAGAATGAGATACGGTTTGGCGCGGCTCTTTTTTGGAACCAGGACCGGACCCGTGGCTTCGCTGAGAGGGGTGCCGGCGCGCTCGCCCCTCTCGGATAACGACTGGGTGCTCGCCGTCGAGGACATGGACTACTCCGATGGGGGGGGCGACGGACGAACCGACCGAGCGAGATTCATGGTCGTTTTGCTCAACGCTCGGCCCTTCGTGCACGCCGCTTCACCGCGTGGACACCGGCTTCGACCGGGGCGGGAGAAGTAGCACAGCGCCCCTCGTTCAGCCAGCGAGGGCGGAACGGTTGCCGCCCGCGCGGGCGCGGGGGCACATCGGTCTCGCATGTGGGTGCCGCTTGCGATGTACCCAAGGCCGTTTGCTTCGACTTGTGTTGGCGCGGTCGCCGTCGCAAACTGAGAAATCGGGTGGGGGCAGGCGCGGGCTACCACCTTTGCGAACGTGCCTATCGGACACCCACCGATTTGCCGTTGAGACCCTGCGTCGGGATCGCCGACCCCCTGCGTCTCGGTCTCGATGGGGGCGCGACGCAAACACGTGCAGCGTGATACCGAAATCAACGTGTTCTCGCTCGAAGGAGACCATTTCTGGCATGCCTATAGCTCGTTACCTCGCTTCGTTCGTTGCGGTCGCTTCGGTCGCTCTGCTCGGGTGGAGCTCCGGATGTGGGGGAAGTGACGCCAACGCGCCGAAAGCGGGGGAGGGCGGCGTGGGAGGCGGGTCCGGCGGCACCGGTGGCTCCGGGGGGATGTTCGTGATGTACGACGGCAACGTCACGAGCACGGGGTCTCACATCTGCAGCCAAGACGGCAACGTGTGCACGAACCTCTGCTCCGGAGGCACGACGACCATCACGGGCAAGGTCTTCGACCCCGCCGGGAACAATCCTGTGTATAACGCGGCCGTTTGGGTCCCCTACACGACGCCAGGCCCCATGCCGGCCGGCCTCACGTGCAATTGCAGCGACCTCTACACGGGCGGGTTCGTCGGATCGTACGCCCTGACCAAGCCCGACGGGTCGTTCACGATCAAAGGCGCGCCATCGTCGAAAACGGGCGGATCGGTCCCGATCGTCGTGCAAGTCGGCAAGTGGCGCTACCAGACCAAAATCAGCGCGACGTGCGGCACGGACAACAACGTTCCCGACAAGGCACTTCGACTCCCGCAAGGCCGATCCGGCACCAACGTGATGTTTCCGGGCGATCTTCCCAATATCGCGGTCTCCACCGGAAGCGCCGACACGCTCGAGTGCCTCCTCACGCGCGTGGGCGTCGACAAGCAGGAGTACGTCCCGGGGCCGGGCACGGCGGGGGGTGGACACGTCCACATTTATCAGGGGTCCCTTCCCACTTCGGCGCCGAACACATCGCCGCCGGCTCCGCAGTCGTCGATGGCGCTCTGGGACACGGTGCCGCACCTGACGCAATACGACGCCGTCCTTCTCTCGTGCGAAGGCGCCGCAACGGCGGGTACGCAGCCGCAGAATCTCTATGACTATGGCCAGGCCGGCGGGCGCGTCTTTGCCTCCCACTTCCATTACCAGTGGTTTCTGGGCCAGCCGTTTCCCAACTTCGGCATGTGGTACACGTCGCGCTCGAACAACCTGGCGACCGCGTACGGAACCATTCAGACCACATTGCCCAACGGAAATCCCTTCTACGAGGGGCAGGCGCTGCTCGCGTTCCTCCAGGCCACGAATGCCGTCGACGCGAACAACGAGCTCGTCGTGTACCAGGCGCGCCACAACGTCGACGTTCCTGTGACTACGCCGCAGAACGCGATTCCCTGGATCAATTTCGACACGCCGAAGTCGACCTTCTTGCCCAACACGGTGAATGATCCGCTGGTCTCCAGCGGGACGCTGAATTCGACGCTGTACTTCTCGTGGGACACGCAAGCCCCGGGAACCGAAACGGCGTGCGGGCGATTCGTGTACAGCGACCTTCACGTCGGCGGGAACTCCGGGGACTACCAGGAATCGCCCATGGCGAACGGCCCTCCGCCCGGCGGGGTTGTGCCGGCGGGATGCAATTCCGGCGCGCCGCTCTCGAATCAGGAGAAGGCCCTGGAGTTCATGCTCTTCGACCTGACGTCTTGCCTCGCTCCCCCCGGCGGCGGCGCAGACGGTGGGATCGGCATTCCGCAGTAGAGGTCGCCGGCAGGTCAGTGCGCGGCGGCGGTCGCCGGGGGCCGGCCCTCGGCCGACGTCGCCGCGCCGGATCGGCGCCGCTTGAGCTGCTCGAGCGCGAGGTAGACGACCGGGGTCGTATAGAGCGTGACGAGCTGCGACGCGAAGAGACCACCCACGATCGTGATTCCCAGCGGACGGCGCAGCTCGGAGCCCAGGCCATGGCCGAAGGCGAGCGGGAGCGCGCCGAACAGCGCCGCGCAGGTGGTCATCAAGATGGGACGAAAGCGCATGAGCGCCGCGCGCAGAATGGCGTCCTCCGGCTTGGCGCCATCGCTGCGCTGCGCGTCGAGCGCGAAGTCGACCATCAGTATCGCGTTCTTCTTGACGATTCCAATGAGCAGGAGAAGGCCCACGATCGCAATGATATCGAGCTGCGCGCCGAACAGCATCAACGCCACGAGCGCGCCGATTCCCGCCGACGGCAACGTGGACAAGATCGTCACCGGGTGGATGTAACTCTCGTAGAGCATTCCGAGTACCACGTAGACCGCGAGCAGGGCGGCGCCGACCAGCAGCGGCTCGCTCTTGAGCGACGCAGTAAATGCCTGCGCCGTGCCCTGAAAGTCGGCGTGGATGCTTGGCGGAAGGTGCAAGGCGAGCTCGGTCTGGTGAATCGCGTCGACCGCCTGCCCGAGCGAGGCGCCCTCCGTCAAGTTGAACGAGAGCGTAGTCGCGGGAAACTGCCCATTATGGTTGATGATGAGCGGCGTCATCGACAGCGACGTCTTGGCGATGGCTCGCAGCGGAACCGCGCCCCCGCTCGCGCTCTTCACGTAAATGCCGTCGAGTGAGTCCGGCGTCTGCCGGTACGGCTCCGCCGCTTCCATGACGACGTAGTACTCGTTCATCTGCGTGTACATCTTCGCCACGAGTCGTTGCCCGTAGGAGTCGTACAGTGCATCGTCGATCATCTGCGCGGTCACGCCGACGCGCGCGGCGGTGTCGCGGTCAATCTCGACGCTGACCTGCAGTCCCGAGTTCTGCTGATCGCTGTTCAGGTCTTTGAGCTGCGGGAGCTTGCGGAAGGCGTCGAGCATCTTCGGCGCCCAGGCTTGCAGCTCGGCGAGGTTCGCGTCCTCGATGGTGTACTGATACTGAGTCCGCGCCATTCGCCCGCCGACGTTCACCTCTTGTCGGGACTGCAGATACGTGGCGATCCCTTCGATCTTCGACAGCCTTCCTCGAAGCCGGGCGAGAACGTCGTCCGCGGTCGCCCTCCGCGGGGGCAGAGGTTTCAACGTGATGAAGGCCGACCCGGTATTGCCCGTTCCCATCCCGCCCGAACCGATGAACGCCACGTAGGAGTCGATATCCGGATCGCTGCTCAAGACCTTGTTCACCTGCGTCTGCAGGCGGAACATCTCCGGATAGGACGCGTCTTGCGCGGCCTGGGTCGAGCCCATGAGCAAGCCCGTGTCTTGCTGCGGAAATAGTCCCTTCGGAACGACGACGAATAGCGCCACGTTCGCCGCGACGGTCAGCAGCGTGACCAAGAGCATCGCCGCGCGGTGCGCGAGCGCCCAGCGCAGCCCGCGCTCGTAGAATGCCAGAGTCGCGTCGAACACCCTCTCCGAGGCGCGGTAGAGCCACCCGTGCGACGGGGGCTCGCGGCGGAGCATTCGCGAGCACATCATCGGCGTGAGCGTGAGCGACACGAGCGCCGACATCGCGACCGCCGCGCTCAACGTGACCGCAAACTCGCGGAATAGACGTCCGACGAGGCCGCCCATGAGCAGGATGGGCACGAAGACGGCGAGGAGGGACACAGTGATCGACACGATCGTGAAACCGATTTGCTTCGCGCCCTGGAAGGCAGCGTCGAGAGGCGAATGACCGTGCTCGATTGCGCGGGTGATATTTTCGGTGACGACGATGGCGTCGTCGACGACGAACCCCGTCGAGATGGTGAGCGCCATGAGCGAGAGATTGTCGATGCTGTAGTGCAAGAGATACATCGCGCCGAAGGTACCCAGCAGCGAAAGCGGCATCGCCACCGTCGGCACGACCGTCGTCCGCCAAGACCGCAAGAAGGCGAAGACCACGACGACGACGAGCGCGACGCTCAAGCACAGCGTCTTTTCGACGTCGGCGACCGAGGCGCGGATCGTCTGCGTGCGGTCGCTGCTCACTTCAATCTTGATCGCCGGCGAGATCGACGTCGCCAGCTCGGGCAGGAGCGCGAGCACCCGCCCGTTCGTCTCGATGATGTTCGCGTCCGGCTGCTTGCGGACGATGAGGAGCACCGCGCGCCGCCCGTCCGCCCAGCCCGCGACGCGATCGTTCTGAACGCTGTTGGACACCCGCGCCACGTCGCCTAGGCGCGCGGTCGTCTCCCCGCTCTGGGCGACGACGAGCGGTTCGTACCCACGCGCGTCGAAGACCTGATCGTTCGCTCCAATCGTCGAAGACTGGACTCTTCCGACGATGGTCCCCTTTGCCTCGTCCGCGGTCGTCGCCGAGAGCGCGTTGCGAACGTCGGCCGAGCTCACCCCCATGCCCGCGAGCGAGCTCGGGTCGAGCTGCACGCGTACCGCGGGCTGCTGGCCCCCGGCGACCGACACCTGACCGACGCCGTGCACCTGGGAAATCTTCTGCGCCAGGATGTTGTTCGCGGCGTCGAAGACCTGCGCGAGCGGCAGTGTGTCGCTGGTCAATGCGATGATGAGGGTCGGCGCGTCGGAAGGGTTGACCTTCCGATAAGTCGGCTTCAGCGGGAGCGTGGGGGGAAGCTCGCCCCCCGCCGCGGCGATCGCCGCCTGCACGTCGCGGGCGGCGGTGTCGACGTTGCGGTCCAGGTCGAACTGGAGCGTGAGGGAGGTCGCCCCGAGGGTGCTCATCGACGTCATCTCGGTCAGCCCCGCGATGCGCCCGAAGCGCCGCTCGAGCGGCGTCGCCACCGACGACGCCATCGTCTCCGGGCTCGCCCCCGGCAGGCTGGCGCTCACCTGAATCGTCGGGTAGTCGACCCGCGGAAGCGGCGCGACGGGCAGCTGGAAGAAGGCTGCGATCCCCGCGAGCATCACCGCCGCCGCGAGCAGCGACGTGGCCACCGGGCGCCGAATGAACGGCGCCGAGATGCTCACGCGGCCTCCGTCGCTACCCGCGCGCGTCCGCGCGAACGAGACAGCCACCGGCCCAGGCGGTCCATGTACAGGTAGACGACCGGCGTCGTGTAGAGAGTGAGGATTTGAGAGAAGAGCAATCCGCCCACGATCGTGATCCCGAGGGGTCGGCGGAGCTCCGACCCCATGCCGGTCCCGAGCGCGAGCGGCAGCCCTCCCAAGAGCGCCGCCAAGGTGGTCATCATGATGGGCCGAAACCTGAGGAGACACGCCTGGTGAATGGCCTCCTCGGGGCTCACCCGCTGGGTGCGCTCCGCTTCGAGCGCAAAGTCGATCATCATGATTGCGTTCTTTTTGACGATCCCGATGAGGAGGATGACCCCGATGAGCGCGATGACCCCGAAGTCCGTTCGGCCCACATAAAGCGCCAAGAGGGCACCGACACCCGCCGACGGCAAAGTGGAGATGATCGTGACCGGGTGGATGTAGCTCTCGTAGAGCACACCAAGGACGATATAAACGGTGACTATGGCCGCGGCGATGAGCAGCGGCTCGCTTGCCAGCGAGTCGTTGAACGCCTGGGCGGTCCCCACGAAGTCCGAATGCACGCTCGCCGGAGTGCCGATGCGCGTCTGCGCCGCTTGGATCGCTTTCACGGCGTCGCCCAGCGATTCGCCCGGAGCGAGGTTGAACGAAATGGTTACCGCCGGAAACTGCCCCTGATGGTTGACCGCCAGCGGCGCCGTGGTGGTCGCGCGGTGCACCATCGCGCTGAGCGGCGCGGGCACCCCATTGGCCGACCGCACGAAGATGTTATCGAGCGCGGCGGCGGTGCGGGCCATCTCCGGCTTGATCTCGAGAATGACGCGGTAGAGATTGAGCTGCGTGAAAATGATCGACACCTGGCGCTGGCCGAACGCGTCGTAAAGGGTGCTGTCGACCAACTGGGGCGAGATGCCGAGGCGCGACGCGGTGTCGCGGTCGATCGTCAGCGAGACCTGCAGTCCGGCCGTCTCTTCGTCGCTCGCGACGTCGCGCAACGTGCGCTCGTTCTTCAGCTCCGCGAGGAGGCGGGGCGCCCACGTTGCCAGCTCGTTCGGGTCGGCGTCCTCCAACGTGTATTGGTACTGCGTGCGGCTGACGCGGCTGTCGATCTGCAGGTCTTGCACCGACTGCAAGTAGAGCTGGATCCCGTCGACGGCGGCGACTCTGGGCTTCAGGCGCGCGATGATCTCGGCAGCGGTCGTCTTGCGCTGGTCGATCGGCTTTAGCGTGATCGACATTCGTCCGCTGTTGGTCGTCGGATTGGTACCGTCCGAGCCGATGTACGAGGCGACGGTCTGCACGTCGGGATCGGCGAGGATGACGTCGGCCAGAGCGCGCTGAAGCGACATCATCTTCGGGAAAGAGACGTCGGGAGCCGCCTCGGAGACACCGAGAATCATCCCGGTGTCCTGCTCGGGGAAAAAGCCTTTCGGCACCGCGATCGCCAGGACGACCGTCATCCCGAGGGTCGCGATCGTCACGACGAGGGTGGTCAGCTTGTGCCGCAACACGACGCGCAGCCCGCGGTCGTAGAGGGCGATCGTGCCTTCGAACGCGCGCTCCGACCATCGGTACAACGCGCTGCGGTCATGCCGCTCCGGCCGCAACAGATGGGCGCACATCATCGGCGTCAACGTGAGCGACAGGAGCGCGGAGACACCGATCGACACGGCGAGCGTGACCGCGAACTCCCGAAACAGGCGGCCGATGAGCCCACCCATGAAGAGAAGGGGGATGAGCACCGCAACGAGGGAGACCGTGAGCGACACGATCGTGAAGCCGATCTGCCCGGCTCCCTTCAGCGACGCTTCGAACGGCCTCTCGCCCGCCTCGATATAGCGAGCGATGTTCTCGATCATGACGATCGCGTCGTCGACGACGAAGCCCGTCGCGACGGTCAGCGCCATCAGCGACAGGTTGTTCAGGCTGTAGCCGGCCAGGTACATCACGCCGAACGTGCCGATGAGCGACAGCGGGACGGTGATGCTCGGAATCAACGTGGCGCGCACGTTGCGTAGAAAGACGAAGATCACGGCCACGACGAGGCCGACGGTGATCACCAGCGTCCGCTCGACGTCAGCCACCGAGGCCCGCACCGTCTCCGTGCGATCGCTGAGAATCTTCACGTCGATGCCTTGGGGCAGCGACGCCTGGAGCTGCGGGAGCAGGGCCTTCACCCGATCGGCCACCTGGATGACGTTGGCGCCCGGTTGGCGCTGGACGTTCAAGATGATCGCCCGCTTGTCGTTCGCCCAGCCCGCGAGCTGGTCGTTCTCGACTCCGTCGATGACGTTCGCCACGTCGGCGAGGCGAATGGGGGATCCGTTGGCATACGCGATGACGAGCGGCTTGAACCCTTCGGCTCGATAGAGCTGATCGTTGGTCTGTAGCGCGTAGTCCTGTCTCGGGCCGTCGATGTTCCCCTTGGGCTGATTGATGTTGGCGGCCACGAGCGCCGCGCGCACGTCTTCCAGAGTGAGGCCGGCACCCGCCAGCGACTGGGGGTCTACCTGGACGCGGACTGCCGGCTTCTGGCCGCCGTTGATGGTCACGAGTCCCACCCCCGACACTTGCGAGATCTTCTGCGCCAGGATCGAGTCGGCGAAGTCGTCTACTTGGTCGAGCGGAAGGACGTCCGAGCTGATGGCAATCGTCAGGATCGGCTGGTCCGCCGGGTTGCTCTTCGAATACGTCGGCGGCGTCGGAAGCTGGGCGGGCAGCAGGCTCGACGCGGCGTTGATCGCCGCTTGCACGTCCTGCTGGGCGGCGTCGATGCTGCGGTCGAGATCGAACTGAAGAGTGACCTGCGAGTAGCCGAAGCTCGAGACGCTGGTCATCTGCGTCAGCGACGGCATCTGCCCGAACTGGCGTTCGAGGGGCGTCGTCACCGCCGAAGACATCGTCTCGGCGCTTCCACCGGGCAGGTACGTGGAGACGACGATGGTCGGGTAGTCGACCTGCGGGAGCGCCGACACCGGAAGCTGCGTGAACGCCGCCAGACCGACCAGAAGCAGACCCACCATGAGGAGCGTCGTTGCGACCGGCCGCCGAATGAACGGCTCGGACACTCCGACACTCATGGTCTGTCCCCGGGCGCGCCGGGCACGTTTCCCTGCGGCGCGCCTTCGCCCCCACCCGGTTTCGCGCTCGGCGCCGGCTTGGCCGAGACGCGTGCCCCCGGACGTAGCTGCGCCTGTCCGTCCGTGACCACCTGCTCGCCCAGCGCGAGGCCCTTGGTGACGATCGCGGTCTCTCCCTGAATCGCGTCCACGGTGACCGGCCGCACCACGGCCGTCGAGTCGCTTCCGACGACGTACGCGAACGTCCCTTGCGGTCCGTGCTGCACCACGGCCGCCGGCGCGACGATGGCGTTCTTGCGTGTCGCGAGGCGAAGGCGCGCCTTTACGAACTGGTTCGGCCAGAGAAGTCCCTGCGGATTGGGAAAGATCGCCTTCAAGCGAATGGTCGCCGTGGCCTGGTTGATCTCGTTGTCGATCACGGCGAGCTTGCCCTGGCCAATCGCCTTGTCGCCGTTGCGGCTCATCGCCTCTACGGTGAGGTCGCCCTTGGCCATCGCGTCGTGAACGGCCGCGAGATCGTCCTCTGGGAGGGTGAAGAAGACGGCGATCGGGTCGAGCTGCGCGACGACCACCAGGCCGGTTGCGTCCGCGGCGTGCACCACATTGCCCGGATCGACCAGGCGCACGCCGGTCACGCCGTCGATCGGAGAGACGATTCGCGCGTAGTCGAGGTTCAGCTTCGCACTGTCAATTTGCGCTTGGTCCGCCTGAACCTGCGCTTCGAGCTGAGCGACGCTCGCTTGCTGATCGGTCATCTGCTGGACCGCGATGAGGTTCTGCTGGACGAGCGTTTTGTAGCGATCGAGGTTGACGCGCGCGTTCTTCAGGTTCGCCATGTCGCGCGCGTAGGCGGCCTGCGCCGATGCGAGCTGGATCGCGAACGGGCGCGGGTCGATCTGCGCCAGCACCTCGCCCTTCTTGACGTGTTGCCCCTCGGTGAACAGAACTTTGTCGATGCGACCATCGACCTGGGTCTTCACCGTGACGGTGTAGAACGCCGCGACGTTGCCGAGCCCTTCGAGCCAGACCGGAACGTCGCGCTGCGTGACCTGGGCGGTGAGCACGGAGGTCACCCGATTGTTGGCGGCGCTCGCCGCCGCGGCGGCCGTGGCTTGGGCGGCGTGCTGCCGCGCCGAAAGTGCCCAGGCGGTGGCACCGACGACCGCCACGAGAAGGACGAGAAGGACGACGCGAGTCACGGGG
>Ga0265319_1001006_pt1 | contig 17597 bp, 13 predicted proteins | sample 4824metaG_FD_192443 | JGI IMG/M metagenome (GOLD analysis project Ga0265319, IMG submission 192443) | Rhizosphere microbial communities from Carex aquatilis grown in University of Washington, Seatle, WA, United States - 4-8-24 metaG | ecosystem: Host-associated > Plants > Roots > Rhizosphere >...
CCACCCCAGAAATCCCAAGCACTCGACGTCTGCTCCTGCGCGGCGCCATTCCGTCAGCATCGGACCGCCGGCACCTAGCACTACGACATGATGTCGGCGATGACTGCTGGCTTCGATGATGCGTAGGCAGTTCGTCTCACAGCCTCCGACTTCAGCAAACGGCAACACGTGCAGCAGCAATTCGCCTGCTGTCGGGACGCGCGATGCATTTGAGCCGCTATCCACCATAGTACTGCCTCTCTGCGTACTTTCCGGATTTATCATAGCTATTTCAGTGCTTCATCGGGTGGGCGGCCTCCAATCCGGCCATGCATAGCTCTATCGGGGCATGCTGTCTTTGAAAGAAGGCGCGTTTGATTTCGCCAGATCTATTGCGGCCATCATCCCGTCGAGAAATGGTTTCAGACTGAATCGGCCCTCCGCTTCTTTTCGACAGGCTTCGGCTGAAAGGCTAACCGTTGCCTGTAGCGCTGGAACTAGCTCCGCGGAATTGGCGCATACGAAACCGGAAATCCCATGCCGCACGACTTCCGGTGCCGCCCCGCTCGCCAGTGCTACGACCGGAGTACCGCAGGCCAGGCTCTCGGCCATGACAATGCCGAACGGCTCCGGCCATTGGATTGGGAACAATAGCGCCCGGGCCCCTTGCAGCAGTGTCCGTTTGGCATCGTCGTCGACCATTCCCACCCACTCGCAACCAGATCCCAATTGGGGCCGCACGACTCGCTCAAAAAAACGTGCCTCATCCGGCTCGTCGGAAATGTTGCCGGCGATTTTCAGTGGCAGACCACTGCTGCGGGCCACCTCGATCGCCAGTTTGATGCCTTTCTTCTCGGTCAGCCTTCCCACGAACGCTACATAACTGCGTTCAGCCAATGGGCGGAGCCCGGGCTGGAAAAACGCCGTGTCCACACCATTGTGTACAACCACGTGCGGGTCGGCGTTCCGCAAGGCGCGGCATTGGTTCATACTGATGAAAACGAAAACCCGGTGCCTCCGTCTGCGACGGTTGATGAAATCGATTTCCTCCTGTCGTACCGGGTTACCAAACCGGCAGACGAGGGGTACCGACCGGTGCAGAATGGTCTGGAGGTAGTCGATGCGCCCAAAATTGATTACCGCTTCGCAACCGGCAACCGCGCGCAGCAGCAGCCACTGAAAGTAGAGTTTTCGCCAAGCCCGGCTCCCGTAGTTCAACGAGGGCATGACATGGGGAATCAGTCGGCCGCCAAACGTACGTGAACCGGCTTTCGCCAACAATCGCACGGCATGGCCCCGCTCCTGTAGACCTTGGCAAAAATTTGCCGCCATGCGTTCGGTCCCGCCATAGTGTCGCGGAGGCACGCTCAAGAGGGCATCGGTTACGACAAGAATGCGTCTGGGCCGCGGATGGGCGGAACGGCGGTGGCTTGCCTCAGGCCGGATCGGCTTTTCGACCCCAGCCAGGGCCAGGGCTGCCAGCGTGCCCTCAAGCAGGTTCTGCGGACCGAAGCGCGCCTCAGCATCTGCGCGACATCGGCGGCGATCAATCGAGCCGATGTTGCGCAACGCTGCTGCCATGCCAGCAACATCATCACAAAGAAATCCCGTTTCACCATCGTGGACAATTTCGCGTGTCGCCGCCCGGCGGTAAGCCACGACCGGCGTGCCGCACGCGAGGCATTCAATCAACACGAGACCAAACGGCTCTTCCCACATGATCGGGAAAAGCAATGCCGTAGCACCCTGGAGAAGAATTCGTTTCTGCAGATCGTTCACCTCTCCGACCCACTCGCAACCGTGCCCAAGTTCGGGTCGTACCTGTCTTTCAAAATACTCCCGTCCACCTGGCTCATCAGATATATTTCCCGCGATTTTGAGATGCAGGCCAGCCGTGCGGGCGGCAGATATAGCCAGATGAACCCCCTTGTTCGCGGTCAGCCGGCCGAGAAAGACCACATAGGCAGGAACCGTCGGCAATGGGCCCATCGAGAAAAACTCGGGATCGACGGCGTTGGGCACCACGCGTTCCTCACCGAGTCCATCCAGTGGCGCCCGCTGGTTGCGGCTCACGAAGACCAGGCAACGTCGGTTGATCCGGTACAGGTTAAGGTAATCGATTTCCCGTTGGCGGACAGGATTGTGAAACCAAGACACAAAGGGGCACGTGCCTGCGAGCATAGCACTGAGATAATCAACCCGCCCATGGTTGATGACTGCATCAACCCCGCGCATTGCCCGCAGAAGCAGCCATTGAAACCAGATCTTGCGCTGCACGCGGTCCGAATAGGCCAGAGTCGGCCGGTGATGGATGAAGAGCCCACCGCCAAAGTCGCGCGAGCCCGGCCCAGCCAGCAGCCGCACTTCATGCCCGGCCGTGGCAAGCGCCTGCGCTTGCAGTGCAACAATTCGCTCAGTCCCGCCATAACCCGGCGGCGGCACCGCGATGTGGGGATCGGCAATGATCAGAATGCGCATCCGTATTAGATGTATTTGCCGTTATTCGGCTTCAAAATCGAACCCAGCCGCACCGTCCGTTAGACTCCCAGCCAGCGCAGCACGACCAGCCCTGCACGCGCCAGGGGATTGAAGCGATGTTCCAGTAAAAAAAACAATGCTGCCTGCTTCAGCCGTACGAACGTGCTCCAAGGCGCCTTGCTCCACGGGAGGCCCTTTTGCCAGATCGGTAAGAACGCAAAGCGCTCCTTGCCATATTCCTCGATCCAAGCCGCTACCTCCCGGTCATACCAATAGAGCCCGTCTTGATCTGTTTTCTGGATCGCTTCGGGAGTGAGCCCCGCCTCTGCCAGGCCCTGAAGCCACTCAGTACGCAAAGGCACAGTGGGCAGCTGCGCATGAAAGTCCCGGTAATTGTATTTGTCGTAGATCTGAATGAGGGACTTCTCTGGGAATTTGATCCGCTCTAGGCAGAAATACCAGCGGCGCTTGCTCGCCAGTCGAGCCGGATCGCTAAAATTGAAATGCAACAGGCGGAGATCATTCAGCACGATCGGGTTCTCGCCCTCTGCCATCGGCACGCGTGGCGAATGGATCTCCAGCCCACGGTGCTTACGACCGTCGTCAACGTAAATGCAAGGCAGTCCATACGTGTTGTCCGATCCGCGAGAAAAATCAGGAAACACGTTAAGCCATCGCAGACTAAACAATGTACCCGGAGGCGCGGCTAGGATTCGCGCCCAATCCGGGGATTCCTTCCAGTTGCCCGAAAGAAACTCGTCAGCATCCAACGCGACGAGAATGCGTGGCCCTGGAATTTCCCGGGCTGCCTCGATTAATAGCTTCTGGCGTTCCGGCTCATTAAAATCACTGGATGCATTCCCTATCAGGCGGACTCTGGGGTGCCGTCGAGCAATTTCCCGTGTTTCATCTCTCGAACTTTGGTCAGCTATAATAATGAGATCCGCCCATCTGCTTGCACATCGAATGAAAGCGTCTAAAATCCACGCCTCATTGCGCACTGGCGTAAGGCAAATGACTATGGGCTTCATCTCGCTGACTCTTCCGCACAGGCAGTCACGTCTAGTAAAATGCGATTGAGATTATTGGCAAAGACATCCGGAAGCAACGGTGCGTGCCCTCTTGTCGCGATAAACTGTTGTCCCGCGTGGTGCATATTCTGCCATTTTTCCTTCGGGCAACTACGCACAAATTCCAGCAGATGCCGATCCGTGCGAAACTGTCGGGCATCCACATAAGTATTTGGCGGAAAATAGTCTCCTATATTTTCTGCGCCCAAATAGATGGGGACAAAGCCGCAATATAGAGAATCAACAATTTTCTCTGAAATGTAACCGACATTATTGCGGCAGTTTTCAAAGCAGAGCGAAAAGCAATAGTTCCCAGACATCGCTAGTTTACTTCCGAGTAGTCCACGCGCAGATAAAAATGGCCGTGGCGAACCCCAAATCTGCCACCATAACCTCTGTGGATTTTGCCACCCGCTCCCCCACACGTCGATTTGATCGGGCATCATCCTTTCCGCAAGTCGGATGATTCGGCGACGCCGGGAATAGAGTTCCTGGATCGAAATCCCTTTGGCCCGCATGGAGGCAATGCGCCATCCCTTAAGCCGGTTGATCAAGCTAGGATATGCCCAAGGCGACCAAGGTGGCAGCGAACGCCAGCCTGTATATTTATTGCCATTAATAACAACGAGCTTCTTGCGCGCCTCGTAATTCGCCTCCGGTATAAATTTATTATTTTTCTCCCCTATCGGGATTACGAACGGAAGAAAGATTTTATCATCTACCATTCCTTTGTAATAGGTCAGTACCTTATCAAATAGACTGTAGTTACCAGGATGAAACCAATGCGCCTTATCAAGCGGCGACTCAATAAGAATTACTATTATCTTGGCATTAGGTGCACAGGCTTTGGCTTCACGTACAATGTCAGGGCTCGATGGAAATTCCATAAAAACCAGAACGTCTGCGTCTCGCAGCGAGACCATATCCCAAGTGTGCAATTGAATTCCCAACCTGGCAGCCAGGGCTTTCCAACGAACATATGGCTCATGCCAGTGGGGCGCGTGATCGTGCTCTCCTGAAAAAAGCCGATCACCCAAAAACTGGGTATAATATGGTCTAACGGCAACTAACATGCAAATTGCGTTTTGTGCCCGTCTTTATTTGTCGCGTATACGGAATACTTTAGCGGGCACACCCACTGCGATTGCCCCGGCTGGAAGATCCCCGGTAACCACAGCCCCAGCCCCAATCACGCAGCCATCACCAATCTCCACACCCCCCAACACTGTCACGCCTGCACCAAGCCATACATCTCGTCCGATCTGTGTTGGAAGAAAAACATCGCCCTGCGACCGGATGTCTGTGCCGAGTGCAGGCACCACATGATTCGAAGACAGAATACGACAATGCATAGAGACAAGTGTTCGATCGCCAATAACTACGCCACCCTGACCATAAATAATGGCAGAAGGCCCGACGTATACATTGTATCCCAGCGTAATCCTTCCCCCCCAACTTTGTAGTATCGCACCTCGGTCAATCTCGCACTCCTCTCCAATCACAATGGATCCCAATACTCTGCGAAAACGACCGAGGCTTAAGTGTGCAGATCGACCGACCTGGCACCCACGCCCAAAATGTACGCCACATCCCCTGAACCATAAAATGCGCAGCCGCGAACACAGCTTTCCCGAATACATCGAAGCGCGTAACAGTAGCCATCTTAGTAAATTGCTGAAAGACATTTGGATTCCTCGCTGAATTAGCCATGTCCCGGACGCATCTTGATTATACGTCCCGGAACCCCCACCACAATTGCATAAGGAGGAACTGAGCGAGTAATTACCGCACCAGCTCCGATTATAGCACCATCTCCTATGGCTACGCCGTCTAGGACAACCACATTGGCGCCCAACCAAGCTCCATTTCCGATCACTATGCCCTCGGAAATGGAAGGCTGAACCGCAATGGGGACAAATGGCTCATTAAAAGTGTGCTGTGAGGCCACTATTCGGCAGCCGGACGCAAACAGAACATCTTGACCAATTTCTATTCCACCACGTCCAATCAAACTGCAATGATCGCCGATGGTGGTATTTTTTCCGATGATGATCTTTCCGCCACAGGCCTCAATAACCGTGTAGCGGCATACGGTTGCCCGCTCGGCAAACTGGATTGAACCCCGAGCATCGGAGAGTACGACAGCACCCCTCATGAATGTCACATATGGTTTGAGTAAAATTCTTGAACGATAGGAAAACTGGCAGCCTGGCTCTATTCTGGGTGCGGCCCACCACCTGCCATGAAAGCCAAAGCCATACGCGCGCAAATACCGGAAGCCTCTTTTGCATAGTAATAGAGGGTAATGCCAGAGCGGTCGCTTGTTTGCCATAAAACACTAGTTTACTTTGATCCAGCTAGTCGGCATCAAATCGATAAATGGCTTCCAAGGGTGCATCCACTTTTGAGGACCGATTACGATTTTATCGGCGCGCAGAGCCAGCCAAGCACCCCACCAAGCAAAGGAACTGTTCGCGAGAATGAAGTGCTGGCACCGACTCAAGATTCGCAGGTGCTCCTCCGGCCTCTCAGGCGTCACGCTGGGTACGAACACCATATCTGTCTGCCAATCCAAATTTTCCCTGCACCAGGGAATATCGTCGGAAAAAACGAATACCCTGCACCCGGGCACTTTCGTATTTATGGTTTCCAGGGCGCGTCGGTAATACTCGAGGGTGCAGATACCCTGCGTATTAGAAATTCCCAGATAATCACCTCGCCGCACGATGAGCCCCACCGACTCGCAAGCATCGATCTGCTCCAGGACCCCCCTGTATGCTAGCGGTACGGGTGTAGTCAGCGTAAGCTCATGGCGGATCGTATCAGAATAGTCCGCAAAATATTGTTCACTTTGCCAGAAACCGCTTAAGTATACTGACCAACGAATTTGTAAAACGCGCACGTCGAAACGAGGCGAGCGCTCAGCAATAATGCGACGCCAGCGAAATGGCAAAATGCGATTAGTGCTGAATGCCAACCGTCGCCCGAAACGGTGGCGATACATCGGCGTAAGAAAATGGCTCAGTTCTTCGTCCGTCGCCGGAGCGGCTGGCAAGTCATAGCTTTCTAACCGGTAGGCCCGATTCGATTTGAGCGAATAGTAGTGCAGGTCGAGCCGAAGAGGCCGCCCAATGCGGAGGCTGACAGCACGTGCTGTGGCATATTGAAATAGCTGGTTGCCAAGACCGGCGGTGATTGCGCCAATCACGGGTGTGACCGGTGCTGGCGAGGCTTCAAGCATTTGCGAGTGCAGCCGTCGACTGCCGGCGCCAAAAGGCAGCATAGCGCCCCTGCTGTTCCATTAGAACCTCGTGGCTACCCTCCTCTACTTTCTTCCCGTCTTGAATCACGATCAGGCGGTCACAAAACCGTAGCGTGGCCAGGCGATGCGCGATGATGATAAGGGTCAAACGCCCTCGCAACTTTTCCAATGCCTGCTGGACTGCATGTTCAGTCTCGCTGTCGAGCGCACTGGTCGCCTCGTCCAGTAGGAGCACAGCAGGTTCGCAGATCAGTGCTCTTGCCAAAGCCAATCGTTGCCGTTGCCCACCTGACAACTTTAAACCTCTGTCGCCGACGACCGTTCGCTCTTTTTCCGGCATGGCTTGCACAAACTCCCACGCGCCCGCTGCACGTAAAGCTGACTCCATCTGAGCAGTTGTAACATCGGGGCGTACGATTAACAGATTATCGCGAATCGTCCCGTGAAAGAGGAAGGGATCCTGGCTGACCGTGGCGATCTGTCCGGTCCACGAGCGCAGATCAACGGTGCGTAGATCCACGCCATCAATGCGGATGGTGCCGGTGATGGGCTCATACAATCCCAGCAGCAAATCCGCCAAAGTCGACTTACCGGCGCCGGATTCACCGACAAGCCCAATGGCTTCACCTTGGGCAACGCGAAAAGACATGCCTTGCAACGCATCCTCGCTCCTTCCGACATATCTCATTGATACGTGCTCAAACGTTATGTCGCGCGCAAAGGCAGGAAGTGGAACACCTTCGTGGTGCACATGCTGCGTGCCTATGTTGCGCAGCAAATCGTCCGCCCGTGTCATCAAGCCCACGCGCCGTGCAATGTCGCTGTAGCTGGTCTGCAAGGCACTGCAGCGAGCCGACAAACGGTTGAGCACGGCGATGAATGTAACAAAATTCGCGAGCGGAAAAGTCGCGGTGCCACGGAAACTGAAAAAGGCTAGAATCAAAAAGGCCCCGATGGCCAGTAACATGGCGCTTTCATTGATTGCCTGCGTGCCGAAGTATTGCCCGTTCAACCGACGGTTGGATTCCTTCATCCGCCCAAAGATGCGCCGGCTTGTTTCCAGCAACCTCGCCTGCAAGGAAAAAATATGGATCGTGCGCAGGGCCTGGGTTTGTTCGACAACGTTGGCGGTCATTTTTGCTGCATCGTCGGCCGCAATCGTTGCCGCTGTGCGAACACTTGCCATCAGATGGCGTTGCACATAAATGACTGCGGCAAAAATGCCGATCGCGAGAACCGTAAGCCCCGGTGCCAACCAGAGCAACATCACGCCGTACACGCCGACCATCATGAGATAGACCAGCAACCTGTTCCCCGCATCGATCAGCTCCACGATCGTGTTGCTGGGCGCGATGAGCGCCTCGGCCAGATCACCGCCACGCTGGGACTGAGCGACTCCAAAGGGAGCACCGAGCATCCGACGTGTAATTTCCATTTGGAATTCAACCCGGACGTCGGTACCGAGGTGCACGCTCGAAATATTGCCCAGGAAACCCAAGCCTGAGCGCAGAATCTGGCTCCCCACTGCCATCACGATAAGACAGAGAAACAGCGACGATGAATCTTGCGGTAGCCACGAAGCTCCCCGCACATGAGTCATTGCCCCTGGTAGCCGCCCGTCTACCAACACTGCAACCGCCAGCCCGAGGAATACCAGTGACAAGCCCTCAACCAAGGCCGCCACCGCATTGGCCAGCAAGGGGGCCGCGAGAGCCCGTTTTCTTGACCATACGCTTTGGGCCAGTAGTCGGAGTGCAGGACTATCGAGGTGGCGGCTTCCAACCGCTCGCAGGGCTTCAATCATATTCGATTCAATGCAATATGGTAAGCAGATCCCAGCCAGTCAGCCACCGCAGCACGGATAGCGGTAGAGGCCGCGACCACTGGACATGATCTGTGAAATAAAAATTAGGCGTCACTACACACAGCAACACGCCCCACCACAGCCAGCGACGTGCGGCTTCCGGCCGCAGTTTTTCTGCCGCCAGCCAAACTCCAAGAACGGCCGGAAAAGCAAACCCGATGCTGCGGCTCACATCGGCGACGAAACTGCTGGCGATCACCACAGCAAAGAGGCCGCTCGCAACCAATCCGGCCCACCAACGCACCCCTTGGCGCCACGCCGCACATAGCGCGGCCAGCCATACCAACCATAGCCATCGCCAAGCCATCATAGTGTTGGCTAAACAGATAAACCCCTCCTCCCGCAGCCAGCCGGACAAGTCTGTGCGGAACCTCTGCGCATTCGTATAATCCTGCTCAATTGTGATGCCCGACCCAATCCAGCCGACCTTGAGCGCATGTCGAATCAGCATCACCACCAGCAAACCCGCTCCAAAAGCCAGCAGTAGCTTCCAGGTTTTTCGCCACGCCTCGCCCATTGAAGCTGCGGGCCAAGCGTGCCATAACAGTACAAAGGGAATCGCGAGCATGAAGCGTTCGTCGTTGAGCGTACCCGCAATTGTCATTGCGATCCACCAGCCGGGTGTCCCTGTGAGCAGGCATACGGCCGTTGCGAAGTGTGTCACTCCATCCGGCATCCCGAGCTTGGTATTGGGCCAGACCACCGTCCATGAGAGCGCCACTGCGAGCGTCGCCAATACGCCACTGGCATTGTCCACCCGACGTGCAACGGTCCGGCAAATGCACGCCAGAGTCCCAATGGTGAAGAGATAAGGCAGTACGAGGCATCCCCATCTAGGGAGGCGCAGGAGCCAGCACAGCAGTGGGGTGACTGGACGAAAAGCGAGGATCGGCTCTCGCAAATCGCGCGTCAGTGGGTTGGCGCACAGACGCAGAAAGTCGCCTGCACGCGATTGTTCAATCCGCCCTGGCTGCATGAGGGTCCAGATGGCCGGCGAATAGAGAAGCATCGATGACGCCCAAGCGAACACCCCGATCAGAATCGCCAGCCGCCATTCACGACCCGTCCAGCTCCCTTCATCCAGCCGGGCCAGCCATCGGAATATCTTCTGTTCTACGGCCAGACCTGTTGAGCTGATTTTTTCGTAAAGGCTCATGTCATGAACGACCTGGAATTCATGCCAACAGGTGCGTTGCGCGTGCGAGCTTCGCCCCGTCGCTTCCCGGCGGGAAAGCGCACTGGCAACAGGCATCCGACCTCGATCATTGGTTTGTTCCTTAACCGCGCTTGCTCTTCGGGCCCAGCAGCGCGGTGAGCACCGGCAGGACGGTCTTCAGCCGTCGCCGCCAGATTTCCAACTGCCGCACCCGGTCCAGATAAAAGTTTTTTGACTCCCCATCGCGCCCGGCCAGCTCGCGCAGGCGCGCCACCCGGTCCGCGCCGGTCGCCGCCAACGGCGCGACCCGCTCCTGCAGCACCCCGCTCATCAGCTTGCGCAGGCTGAGCTCAGGCTCGTAGTAGTCGCGACGCTTTGCGTCGGTCTCCGAGGACGGAGGGCGGAGGGCAGACGGCGGATCCTCCTCGACCGAGCGGACGGCGCCGACGGAGCGAAGGAATTGCAGGCCCTGGCTGGCTGACCCTTTGCTGATCTCCAGGCGTTCCACGATGTCGGAAAAGCTCAGCGGCATCGGCGAGGCGTAGAGGAGGCCATAGATCTGGCCGACGGACGGCGGGACACCGAAGACCTGCACGACTTCGACAAAGAATGCCACGCACTCGGCCTCGAATTCCGGCGTCAGCGCGGCCCTGTCGCCCGGGTTCCGGGTTCCGCTCGCCGGCAGGTCTGGAGACAGCCGTTTCATCAGGGATAACGCCCAAGAGGGATCAGGGATACCCTGATAGTTCAATTCAAAATGAACACGGCGAGTGACCGGAGGGCCGGTGATCCGGAGGGCCGGAAGGCCCGAAGGTCAGAAGGTCAGAAAGCCGGAAGGGCGGTGATCCGGAGGCCGGAGGGGCGGAAGGACGATCGAGAGCGATCGCGGAAGCGCGAAAAGGCCGAAGCACGGAACCTGATTAAACGCCAAGATGCAAAGGGGCGAAGTACGGAGGACCGGAGAGCCGGATGGTCGGTGATCCGGAAAGCCAGAGGGTCAGAAGGCGGGAGGCAGGGGCGCTGGAGCGCAGAAAGCCGGAAGGTCGGAAGCACAGAGGTCGGAGATCAGAGGGCTGACGTCTGACACCTGACATCTGAGGCCCGACATCCGATATCTGACGTCCGCCATCCGCCCTCTTGCGCCTTCTGCGCATTTTTGCGGCCAACAATCCGAAAATCAATTTAGCCGCAATAAAGCGCAAGATGCGCAAAAAAGCCGAAGCACAGAATCCGCCGTCTTACATCCGACGTCTGACGTCAGGCACTCACGGACATTTGCGCCTTTTGCGCATCTTTGCGGCTAAACCATCCGGAATATTGGCCGCGATCCCCCTTCGCCAAGACTCCCGCCGCCGCCAAGGCTATGGCGGCACGACGGAGGACAGGAGAGGCGCAAAAAGGCCGAAGTACGGAATCCGACGGCTGACATCTGAGCCGGAACAATTCAGTCGGATTTTCCGCGGATAGCACGGATAAGCGCGGATAAATGATTTAGGATAAAATCTCGATCACCCTAAGCCACACAACCCGGTGGAGATTGGAACTGTCTTACGAATCCCTGATTTTGGCTCTGAAATATCCGCGTCCATCAGTGTCATCCGCGGTTTCCTACTGCATAATTCCGGCTGAGGTCCGACATCGGACATCTGACGTCCGCCATCCGCCCTCCGGCCTTCCACCTCCGCCAAGGCTATGGTGGACACGTCCGCCCTCTGACATCCGCCGTCTGCCGTCCGCCGTCCGCCGTCCGCCGTCTGCCATCTGCCATCCGACCTCCGCATATCTTGCACTCGTCGCCATGCAAATAAGGCAATACATCTCAGGGATTCCATTAGCATTAGAACCGCTGTTCCCCGAGCCTCGGAATTGTTGCAAATTGTCATGAATTACGGCTTGCGCGCCATCCCGATGGCCCTTTTCTTGCTCTAGTTTAGGCGATTATCCGTCAGTTCCTCCCATGAAAATCCGTGGAGTTCGTCGTCCGTGGGATGATCAAAGGCAATCCTGTCAGTCGTCAGTCTGAAGTCTGCATGAGCAACTTATCGTTGGGTTTGGAAAGACCGTAAGATCAAGAAGACACCTACCATCCAGGAATTGAGCAAGCACCGCAAACCGTTCGAAATACTATGACCAAGTCCTCCCGCACCCACCTCATCATCGGAGCACTCCTGCTTGGCGCCACGGCGCAGGCTTCCGTCAAGCTCGGCACCGATTCCGAGCTCTTTGTGACCGGTACGGCTGCACTCCAGTACAACGACAATCTCTTCCTCAGCAATGCCAACGCCAAGAGTGACTCCATCCTCGATTTCTCCCCCGGATTCCAGGTGCTTTTCGGCCAGAATTCCCAGCTGAAGGGTACCTTCGACTACTATGAGGACTTTCAGATCTACACCAGCAACAGCAACCTCAATGCCGATCTGGCCAATGTGGATTTCTCAACCACTTATGACGACGGCAAGTCGAAGGTGAACTCCTCAGGTTCGTTCAAACAAGCGGACCAAGCCACAGTGGACGTCCGCGGGGCCGGCTTCCTCGTGCATCGCAATGTGACCGACCTCGGCCTGAACGGAGAAAACGAACTGACCCAGAAGACAAGCCTCGGGCTCGGGGTCGCCTACGAGGACAACAGTTACAGCCATACGGGCTACACCAACTGGCGGTACGTCGATGTGCCGGTCAATTATTACTTCAAGGTTCTGCCGAAACTGGACCTGAGCGGTGGTTTTAAGTACCGCGACAACGAACTCGGCACGGGCGGGATCAACAGCAAGGAATACTTCTACAACGTCGGTGCGCGGGGCGAGCTGGCTCCGAAGCTCAGCGGCGAGGTGCACGTAGGTCTGCACGAAAGCGATCCGGCCAAGGGAACGAGCCACAGCGAGTTGGGCATCGACTCAAACTACACCTACGCAGCGACGCCCAAGACCTCGCTGACCTTCGGGATCAACAACGATTTTGGCTACTCCGCCGTAGGAACGTCCTACAGAAACTTCGGCCTGAATGGCGGGGTCCAGGCAGCGGTCAGCAGCGAGTTCAAGATCACCGGATCCTTGGGTTACACCCGCTATTCCTACACTACGACCGCGCAGCGCGACGACTTCTACACGGGACAGATCGGCGGCAGCTATCTGGTCAATGCCTACCTTACCCTGAACGGGGGCTACAGCTACTCCGAGGACAGCTCGAATCTGGCCGGCTCCAGCTTCAAGGGCAACCAGTTCAAGTTCTCCGCCGCCTTCCGTTACTGACGCCGCCGGGGGCGGGTCTATTTCATTCATGCGTGCGGGGAAATTCGCCGGTCTCTGGCTTTTCACAACAATCTGCCTGATCGCAGCGCCCGGTTCGGAGGGCGGACGACAGAAGGCGGACAACAGAGGGCAGATGGCGGATGGCGGCGGACTGCCTTCCGATCCGTCGTCAGCCGTCAGCCCTCCGCCCTCCGTCTCGGGCTCCGCCCGGCCGGAATACGTCCTCCAGCCGCTCGACTTGATCAAGATGGAGGTGTTTCAGGATCCGGATATGGAGCGCCAGGTGCGGCTGTCGCAGGATTCGACGGTGACGCTGCCGTTGATCAATACCATCGATCTCAAGGGCAAGACCCTGCAGGAGGCACAGGAGCTCATCCGCCAGCTCTACGACCGGGACTATCTCGTCAACCCGCAGATCAACCTGACCGTCCTCGAATACGCCAAGCACGACGTGAAAGTCCTGGGATCCGTGGACAAAGCCGGGGCGGTGGAGATTCCATCGGACAAGCCCCTGAAACTGCTCGACGCGATCGCGCTCGCCGGCGGCTTCACCCGCCTGGCCGACCGGCGTCATGTCACGCTCACCCGCACGAACGAGGACGGGAAGCCCGTGACCAGCGAGATCAACGCCGACGACATCCTGCAAAGCAAGAATTCGACCGACAACCTCCCCCTGAAGGAAGGCGACGTGATCTACGTGCCGGAGCGGATTTTGTGATGCGTGAGGACAGACGGCGGAGAACGGACGGCCGATTCATCCCCACTTCGGCACAGCATGTGCCTTCAGTATACCTGCCATCAGTCCTCGGACATCTGTGCCCATCCGTGTAATCAGTGGCTAAAAATTCATTTTCCCTGATTCCGAATCCACGGATTTTTGGCCACTGATAGCACAGATTACACAGATATTTCCCCATCCCTCATCTTCCGCGCTTCCACCGTCGCCAAGGCCATGGTGGACACGTCCGCCATCCGCCATCTGACCTCCGCCATCTGACTTCCGACCCTCCGGCTTCCTAATTCTTCCTTCTTAATTCTTACTTCGGCACACATCATGCCCTTGATTTGCATCAGATAGCCTGAGAACTTTCCTGCTTCCATGGATGAATCGAAGAAAACTCGTGAGCCTCGCCGCTATGGGTCGGGTGGGCACCAGTATGGCTATGCCAGCACCTACGGCTATGGCAACGGGAGCGGCTCCAACGGCTATGGCGGGGGGTACGGAGGGGGTTATGGCGGGTATGGCGGCTACGGCGAAACCACTGTCCAGCGTTCCCTGCAGGATTACCTGCTGATCCTGCGCGAGCGGGTCTGGTACATCGTGGCCGCCTTCATGGTGGTCTTCGTTTCCGTCCTGATTTATACGTACACCCGGACCCCGCTCTACCAGGCCACCGCCACGGTGGAAATTTTCCGGCGGAACCCGACGGTCATGCAGGTCCAGCAGGTCATGGACAGCGAAATCCGCTCGGCCGAGGACCTCAACACACAGATCAACATCCTCAAGAGCACCGCCATCGCGCAGCGAGTCGCCGACCGCCTGGCCGGCGACGATCTTCAGCGTTTCCTAGCGCCTTACCGCGACAAGAAGAATCCCGAGGCTCCCCCGCCCGCGCCGCTCGGCATCCTCATGGGCAATCGCGATGTCGTCCTCCAGCGCGTCAGCCTGATCATCAGCCTCCAATACCAGCATCCCGACCGGGAGATCGCGGCGAAGGTCGCCAATCTCTTCGCCGACGAGTACATCGCCTACAGCGCGCATATCCGGGTTGACGAGTCGATGAAGGCGGTGGAGGAGCTGGAACAACGCGCCACCGAGCAGCGCCAGAAGGTGGATGACCTCGCCCGCGGCCTGCAGGCGTACCGCGAGAAGCACAACCTGGTGTCGCTCGACCAGCGCAAGGACATCTCCACTGACACGCTTAAGGAGCTGAGCAGCCGGGTCACCCAAGGCGCCGCGGCCCTGCAGGAAGCGGAGACCCGCTGGAAACAGGTGCAGGCCGCCCGGCAAAGCGGCGGCGATCTGCTCACCCTGTCCGTCATCGCCGGCGAGCCCACGGTCAACCAGCTGCAGTCGCAGGTGGCCGCGGCGAAGATCGTGGTGACCCAGCTGAGCCAGCGCTACCGGGCCAAGCACCCGAAGATGATCGAGGCCGCCAACACCCTGACCGAGGCGCAGCGCCAGCTCCAGCACGCGATCGAAACGACCGCCGCCCAGGTGGAGGCCAATTACCAGGCCGCCCTGCAGAACTACACCCAGGCCCAGGCGGCGCTCGCCGCGCAGGAGACGAGTTCCCTCTCGGTGGACCGCCTCGGCGTCGAGTACACCAACATGGAGCGTGACTTCACCGTGAACGAGAGGTTGCTCGAGACGATCATCGGCCGCATGCGGGAGACCTCGATGAGCAGCACGGTGGAGAGCCAGAACGCCCGTCTGGTGGACCGGGCTAAGGCGGGCGGCCGCCCCGTCTCGCCGAACTATCAGTTTAATCTCGGCCTGGGGGCCGTCGGCGGGCTCGGGCTCGGACTGGTGCTCGCCTTCCTCGTGGCCTACCTGGACGACCGGGTGAAGAGCGCCTACGACATCGAGGCGATCGTGGGGCTGCCTTTGTTGAGCATCATCCCGAAATTCAAGCATCCGGAATCGGTCGAGGAAAGCATCGGCGCACCATTTGTCCCTTCCAAGGAGCCGGAAATCACCGAGGCGTTCTCCACCCTGTATTCCAGCCTCAAGCTGAAGGAAGAAGCGAAGAAAGCGCAGTGCATCCTCATCACCAGCACGGTGCCAGGCGAGGGCAAGTCCTTCATCGCGCGCAATCTCGCCCTCACCTTCGCCTCGCACGGCGAGCGCGTGCTGCTGGTGGACTGCGATCTGCGCCGTCCCGTGGTGCACCGGGCGTTCCATGTCGAGAACCTCAGGGGCGTGATTGACGTCTGCACGTCCGGCGCGCCCCTCGACGAGGTCATCATCAGGGACATCCATCCCAACCTGGACGTGCTGCCCTCGGGCGGGCGCTCCAAGAACCCCGCGCAAAACCTCTCGAGCAAGAACTTCGAGGTGATGCTGTCGGACCTGCGCAAGCGCTACGACCGGATCTTCATCGACACCCCGCCGGTCGCGCTGGTGAGCGATGCGTTCATCATCCTGCCGCTGGCGGACGGCTCGATCTACTCCATCTTCTTCAACAAGGTCCGCCGCAAGGCGGCGCAGTTCTGCGTGCAGCGGCTGACGGAGATCAACGTCCCCCACTTCGGCGCGGTCCTCAACGGCCTGGACCAGAACATCGGCGGTTACTACTACCACCATTACTACGACAAGTCGTACAAGCAGTACTACGTGAACGTCGGGGAAGACCGCGAAGGCGACGCGCCGCACCGGGAGGCGCCCGCACGGGCGGCGGGGGAACGGAAGGCCGGAGGGTCGGAAAGCCGGAAGGCCAGGGGCTCCGCCGCCGCCAAGCCTAAGGCGGACAGGCTCCAGGAGGAGGGCGGAGAGGCGGAGCCGACGAAGGAATTGCCGGGGCTCGACGGGTGACGCGCGCCACGCGCGCGTAGGGGCGGGTGGCGGTGGAGGGTGGCTTTAGGCCGCAATCCCAACACAGACCAGAGGCCGGAACCCGATCCCGAGACATTTGCACAGGAGGAATACCGAGGCCAGGCCGAAGGGTTGGAAGGCTTGCCCGCCTTTGGCGGGCCGAACGTAGGGGCGCACCTTGCGTGCGCCCGGGCGGACACAAGGTCCGCCCCTACCCTCCGGGGGCAGATGCCCCGCTTGCGTTCGTAGTCCCGGCTTCAGCCGGATTCATTCAGGAGATGTAGCCGGGGTCGCCGACCCCGGGCCGGCCTCAACGAGGCCGGCTACAACGCTCCGGCTTTCCCCCCAATCTTTCTCTTTCGTCAGCGGTCTCCGGGAGAAAAGGCGCCGATAAAAACAATCGCGGAAACGCGAAAAGGCGGAAGCTCGGAACCTGATTAAACGCCAAGAGGCCAAGAGGCGAATTACGGAGCGATGCCGTTTCCGCAATCCTCCTTCTTGCGTCTTCTGCGCATTTTTGCGGCCAACAATCCGATAACCAATTTAGCCGCAAAGAGGCGCAAGATGCGCAAAAGCGATCCCGGTATCTGTTATCTGACGCCCCGGATCCGCCCCCCTTCCACCGTCGCCAAGCTAGGGGTGTTGCTTGCCCGTTCGACGCCGGCTCGCGTTCGTAGTCCCGGCTTCAGCCGGATTCATTCAGGAGATGTAGCCGGGGTCGCCGACCCCGGGCCGGCCTCAGCGAGGCCGGCTACAACGCCCCGGCTTTCCGGCCTCCAGCGGCAAGATCAATTTCCCATCGGGGAATTTTGAATTCAGATATTGTCTTTCATAAGTTTTCCGCCAGGGTTTTGCCGATGAAGTTCACTTGGGACCCCCGCAAGGAGGCTGCCAACATCGCTAAACACGGCCTATCCTTTTCCGATGCCCAACGTGCATTCGACGACCCGCAGGCGTTCGTCGCCTTCGACGAAGCCCACAGCCCGCCCGGACCGCATGAGCTGC
>Ga0265319_1001009_pt1 | contig 17574 bp, 15 predicted proteins | sample 4824metaG_FD_192443 | JGI IMG/M metagenome (GOLD analysis project Ga0265319, IMG submission 192443) | Rhizosphere microbial communities from Carex aquatilis grown in University of Washington, Seatle, WA, United States - 4-8-24 metaG | ecosystem: Host-associated > Plants > Roots > Rhizosphere >...
AACTCCAGGTTCACCTGGTGGACGATCCCGGTGCCGGGCGGCACGACCCGCAGGCCCTGGAACGCTTCCTGCGACCAGCGCAGGAGCTGGTAGCGCTCGCCGTTGCGCTCATACTCGCGCTCGACGTTGAAGGCGAACGCGCGCGGCGTCCCGAACTGGTCGACCTGGACCGAGTGGTCGATCACCAGGTCGGCCGGGACCAACGGGTTGATCCGGGCCGGATCGCCGCCGAGGCCGGCCATCGCATCGCGCATCATCGCCAGGTCGACGATCGCCGGGACCCCGGTGAAGTCCTGGAGGAGGACCCGGGCAGGCATGAAGGGCACCTCGGCCTCGGCCGCACCCCCCGGCCGCCAGGCGGCCAGCGTCCTGACGTCGTCCTCGCTGACCACGCCCCGGCCGGCATGCCGGAGGAGGTTCTCGAGCAGGACCTTGAGGGTCATCGGCAGCTGGGCGAGGGGCGTGCCGAGCAGGTCGAGCCCGTCGAGGGCGGCCAGGCGGTAGTAATCGGGCAGGCCGGCGCCGAGGCTGGCCCGGGCGGCGAACGGATCGTGGACTGGCACCGCTGACCCTTCTGTGGCGTCGCTAGACTCGTGGCATGGAATCGTACTGCCGCCGATGAAGGTCTGGAGCGAACCCCGGCACGAGCCCGACGACACTCCCGGCGCCAGCGAGGTGCGCCTGGCGGCGGTGGCCGCCGAGGCCGGCCTCGAGCTCGACCCCGCGGCCGCCCGTGGCCACGACCACGGCGACGGGCAGCCGCATGCCCATCGCCACCCCCACGAACACGCCCAGCCCGGCCAGCCGCCCTATCTCGGGATCGTCGGCGCAGGCGCCGTCGGCACGGCGCTCGGCGTCGCCCTCAGCCGGGCGGGCTGGCCGATCACCGCGGTCGCCAGCCGGGACCCTGCTCGCCGTGAGCGCTTCAGCCGGCTGGTGGGCGGCACCCGGACGTTCGCCGACGCCACGGCGATCCTCGACGAGGCCGAGCTGATCATCCTGGCCGTGCCCGACGATGCCCTGCCGGGCCTCGCCACTGGCCTGCGGCTGTACGCGGGCCAGGCCCTCGTCCATACCAGCGGCGCCCTGGGTGCCGAGGTGCTCAAGCCGGCGATGGCCGCCGGAACCCAGATCGGGTCGTTTCATCCGCTCGTCTCCTTCGCCGACACGGAGCGAGCGGTGGCGGCCCTCAACGGCGCGACGATCGCCGTCGAGGGCGACGAGCAGCTCCTCGCCCTGCTGGCCGCGATGGCCGAGGCGATCGGGGCCACCGCCGTCCGCTTGGCGCCCGGCTCGAAGTCGGCCTACCACGCCGCCGCGGTGCTGGCCGCCGGCGGCTTCGACGCCCTGCTCGACGCGATCGCCGAGCTCGGCCGGGTGGCCGGCCTGAACGAGGCCAGCTCGCTGGCCATCTACGGTCCGCTGATCGAGCAGACCCTGGGCAATGCCCGGGCTCTCGGGATCCGGGCCGCCCTGACCGGGCCGATCACCCGGGGCGATGTGGGCACCCTCGAGGCCCACCTGCGCACGCTCGAGGCGCATGCGCCCGATGTGCTCGACCTGTATCGCGCCGCGGCCGAGCGCGAGATCCGGCTGGCAGGCGAGCGGGGCACGCTGACACCGGACGCTGCCCGAAGACTGCGCGACGCTCTTGCATTGCGGTCCTGAGCAGGTAGGATTGCGGGATGCAGCACAGCATTGCCGCGAAGTACGCGGCACGCCCCGCAGCGCGCTTCGTCCACTCGTCGCCGCGCGCCCGCGAGCGGCGGCTGGGCCTGCGGACCATGACCTTCCAGGCTGCGTCCAGCCACCAGACCGCGCTGCGCCGGACGGACCTCGGGCCGTACGTCCAGCTGCGCGCCAGCTGGCGTTCGATCCAGCCCGCCCGCTCGCATGCCGGGGTTCGAACCGGTCGCATCCGGCCGGTCGTCGCCTTCCGCTGGACGCGCCTCGGTCAGCCCATCAGGCGTGACCGGCCGAGTGCCGCGTCGGCGCCGTGGCTCGCCTGAGGAACAGCAGCGCAACTTCCGCCGGCGGGATCGTGATTCGGCGGGAAGCGGGCATCCCCCAGTTCGTCGCCGGGCGGCGACGGCGGGAGGGCGACCACTACACCTGGACGCTGCCCAAGGGCACGCCCAATCCCGGCGAGACGACCGAGCAGACCGCGCTGCGCGAAGTGACCGAGGAGACCGGCCTCGATGTCCGGATCACCGACCCGTTCGAGTCGATCTCGTACACCTTTGTCCAGCAGGGGACCCGGATCCACAAGACCGTCCACTACTTCCTGATGGAGCCGACCGGCGGCGACCTGGCCGGCCACGATCACGAGTTCGACGACGTGCGCTGGGTGGACCTGGCCGATGCGGGCGGCCTGCTGACCTTCGAGACCGAGCGCGCCCTGGTCGAGCGAGCCGCGGCGATCGTCGGCGAGCGGGAGCCACGGTGACCGAGCCGGTCCTCGAGACGCCGCCCCACACCAGCCCGCTGGCGGACCGCCATCACGCGCTGGGCGCGAAGATGACGACCTTCGGCGGCTGGGAGATGCCCCTCCAGTACGCCGGGATCATCGAGGAGCACCGGGCCGTCCGCGAACGGGCCGGGCTGTTCGACCTGTCGCACATGGGTGAGCTCTTCGTCGAGGGACCCGACGCCGGCGAGGCGCTGTCGGCCGCCCTCATCTCGGAGCCGCCGCTGCTCAAGGTCGGCCGGGCCCAGTATTCGATGATCTGCGCCCCAAACGGCGGGATCCTCGACGACCTGATCGTCTACCGCCTGGCCGAGGAGCGCTTCCTGGTCGTGGCCAACGCCGGCAACGCCCCCCTCGTCAGCGACCTCCTGGCCCAGCGGATCGAGCCCTTCCGGGCGATCCTCGACGACCGCTCGCTGGCCATGGCCCTGTGCGCCGTGCAGGGGCCGCGCGCGGTCGAGATCCTGACCCCGCTGACCGAGCTCGACCTCGGCGCGATCCGCTACTACGGGATCGCCGAGGGCAGCGTGGCGGGCATTTCCGCCCTTGTGGCCCGCACCGGCTACACCGGCGAGGACGGCTTTGAGATCTTCGTCGACACCGCCCGGGCGAACGAGCTATGGGCTGCCCTGTGGGCCGCCGGCGAGCCCTTCGGCATGGTCCCGGTCGGCTTGGGCGCCCGCGACACCCTCCGGCTCGAGGCCGGCATGCCGCTCTACGGCAACGACCTCGATCCAAGCGTGAATCCCTACGAGGCCAACCTCGGCCGGGTGGTCCACCTCGACAAGCCGGTCCCGTTCGTCGGACAGGACGCCCTGCGCCGGATCGCCGAGGCCGGCGCGGCGCGGCTGCTCGTCGGGCTGATGATGACCGGCCGCGGGATCGCCCGCCACGGCTATCCCGTGTACGCCGGCGAACGGGCCACCGGGGTCGTCACCAGCGGCACCCAGTCGCCGACCCTCGGCCGGGCGATCGCGATGGCCTTCGTTGCGCCGGGTGACGCCGAACCGGGTACGATCGTGGAGGTCGAGATCCGCGCAGCGCGGGTCGCCGCCGAGGTCGTTCCGCTCCCGTTCTACCGCCGCCCCCGCTGACCCACCTCGATCGGGCGGGATCGCGGGTTCCGCCGCTCGACCGAGGAGGTTCGCGCTCGATGGTCCCCCCAGACCTGCGCTACACGAAGGATCACGAGTGGGTCCGGCTGGCCGCCGATGAAGCCACCGTGGGGATCACCGCGTTTGCCGCGGAACAGCTGGGCGACATCGTCTTCGTCGAGCTGCCCGCCATCGGCCGGAGCCTGGCCGCGGCGGCCACGTTCGGCGTGGTCGAGTCGGTCAAGGCGGTCAGCGACCTGTACGCGCCGCTGAGCGGCGAGGTCGTCGAGATCAACCCGGCCCTGGCCGGCCAGCCGGAGCTGGTCAACACCGATCCGTTCGGGGCAGGCTGGATGCTCAAGCTCAAGGTTGCCGACCCGGCCGAGGTTGACGCCCTGCTCGACCCGGCGGGCTACGACCAGCTGATCGCCGAGGGCTGACCGAGCAATGCCCTACGGCCCCCATACCCTGGCCGATCGCGAGCGAATGCTCGAAGCGATCGGGATCACCTCCGTCGACGAGCTCTTCGACGACATTCCGGCCAACCTCCGGGCGAGCCGGCTCGACCTGCCCGCGGGAATGCCCGAGCTGGAGCTTGCGGCGCACCTCCAGGCCCTCGCCGGCCGCAACCGGACCGACCTGGCCAGCTTCCTGGGCGCCGGGGCCTACCGCCACTTCCAGCCACCCGTCGTCGACCAGCTCCTGCTCCGGGGCGAGTGGTACACGGCCTACACGCCGTACCAGCCCGAGGTCAGCCAGGGCACCCTCCAGAGCATCTACGAGTACCAGTCGCTGCTGGCCGAGCTGGTCGCGATGGACGTCGTCTCGGCCTCCCACTACGATGGCGCCGCGGCGACCGCAGAAGCCGCCCTGATGACCTGCCGGGCGACAGGCCGCCAGCGGATCCTCGTCAGCCGGGCGGTTCACTCGCACTATCGCCAGACCCTGGCGACCTACCTCTCGGGTGGCGACCTGGAGCTCGACCAGGTGCCTGTGGTCGCCGCCGGCCCGCTGGCCGGTACCACCGACCTGGCGGCCCTCGAAGCCCTCCTGGCGGATCCTGCCCGGCCGGTGGCCGGGGTGATCGCCGGCCAGCCCAACTTCTACGGCCTGCTCGAGCCGATGGCCGAGATCGGCCACCTCGCCCATGCTGCGGGGGGCCTGTTCGTGGCCGTCGTCGAGCCGGTCTCCCTGGCGGTCCTCGAGCCACCCGGCGCCTACGGCGCCGACATCGCGGCCGGCGAGGGCCAGTCGCTGGGCATCCCGACCCAGTACGGCGGTCCGTACCTGGGGATCCTGGCCACCGGCGACGCCCTGGTCCGCCAGATCCCGGGCCGGCTGGTGGGGATGACCACCGACCTCGACGGCCAGCGCGCCTTCGTGATGACGATGCGTGCCCGCGAGCAGGACATCCGCCGGGAGCGGGCGGCCAGCAACATCTGCACCAACCAGGCCCTCCTGGCCCTGGCCGCCAGCATCTACCTGGCGACCCTCGGCCCGCACGGCCTGCGCGACGTGGCCGCCCTGGGGGCCGCCCGGGCCGCGGAGCTCGAGGCCGCCCTGGTCGAGGCCGGCGCCGAACGGCTCCATCCCGGGCCGTATCTCAACGAGTTCCTGATCCGGGTCCCCGACGCCCGCGCCATCCACGCCCGGCTGCTCGAGCGGGGCGTCCTCGCGGGCCTGCTGATGGCCGACATCGAGCCCGGCGATCCGGGCCTCGCCGACAGCCTCCTGGTGTGCGCCACCGAGGTCACGACCGGCGCCGAGGTCGCCCGATTCGCGGCGGCCCTCAAGGCCGAGCTGGGCACCGTCCGATGAGCGTGACCGGACCACGCCTGCAGTCGACGATCTTCGAGAAGTCGCGCCCGGGCCGGGGTGGCGGCAAGATCCCGCACGCCCCCAAGGACGCCCTCGACCGGCTGCCGGCGGCCGCCCGGCGCAGTCAGCCGGCGGCCCTGCCCGAGCTCAACGAGCTCGAGATGGTCCGCCACTACGTGAACCTGAGCCAGCTCAACTTCGCGATCGACACGGGCTTCTATCCACTCGGCTCGTGCACCATGAAGTTCAACCCCAAGGTCAACGAGTGGGCCGCGCGGCTGCCGGGCTTCGCCGGCCTGCACCCGCTGGCGCCGGACAGCACGGCCCAGGGCACCCTCCAGATCCTGTGGGAGCTGGAGGAGATCCTGGCCGAGATCAGCGGCATGGCCGCCGTCTCGCTCCAGCCCGCGGCCGGCGCCCAGGGCGAGCTGACCGGGATCCTGATGATCCGGGCCTATCACCGCAGCCGGGGCGATCTCGAGCGGGTCGAGGTCCTGGTCCCCGATTCCTCGCACGGCACGAACCCGGCGACCGCGACGATGGCCGGTTTCAAGACGATCACCGTCCCGTCGGCGCCCGACGGGGGCGTGGACATCGACGCGTTCCGGGCGGCGCTCGGGCCGCGCACGGCGGCGGTGATGATCACCAACCCGTCGACACTCGGCCTGTTCGAGTCCCGGATCGGGGAGCTGCTCGAGGCCGTCCACGTCGCCGGCGCCCTGGCCTACATGGACGGCGCCAACCTGAACGCGATCCTCGGTCGCTTCAAGCCCGGCGAAGCCGGCTTCGACGTGATGCACATCAACACCCACAAGACGTTCAGCACGCCCCACGGCGGCGGGGGACCGGGCGCCGGCCCGGTCGGCGTCGGGCCCCGTCTCGTGCCGTTCCTGCCCGCGCCGCGGGTCCTCAAGGTCGACGACGGCACGTTCCGCCTGGAACGGCCCGGCGAGCGGCCGACGAGCATCGGCCGGCTGCGCAGCTTCGTGGGCAACACTGGGGTCCTGGTCCGGGCCTACGCCTACCTGCGAGCTCACGGCGCGGAGGGTCTGGCCGAGGTCAGCCAGGACGCTGTCCTCGCCGCGAACTACCTCAAGGGCCGCCTGGCCGGCACCTACGACATCCCCTACGAGCGCCATTGCAAGCACGAGTTCGTGGCCTCTGCGGCGACGATCAAGCGCCACACCGGGATCCGCACCCTGGATATCGCCAAGCGCCTGATCGACTACGGCTTCCATCCACCGACCATCTACTTCCCGCTGATCGTGGAGGAGGGGATGCTGATCGAGCCGACCGAGACCGAGGCGCTCGAGACGCTCGATGCCTTTGCCGACGCGCTGATCAGGATCGCGGCCGAGGCGGCCGAGACGCCCGAGCTGGTCCACGAGGCGCCCCACACGGCGCCCGTCCGCCGCCTCGACGAGGCCACCGCCGCGCGCCAGCCGAACCTCCGCTGGCGGGCGATGACCGGCGTTGAGACGCCCTGTCCGGATTGATTTGACAGGGGCCACCAGCCCGCCCATATTACCGGCGGCGTCGTTGTTGGCGACGCGTTTGCATGGTGTCGTCCACGAGCTGCGGGCAAGCACGTAGCTGTCCGAGATCGCGGTGCACCGGAAAACGCCACCCGCCGAGTCCGGATGACCCTTGGCCTTGTGCCAGCTGGAGGAGATTAGATGCGGAAACGTTTAGGCAGTCTGCTCGCCGTCTCGGCGATCGTGTTTGCCGCGTGCAGTAGCACGGCAACCACTGCCCCCTCGACCCAGGCACCGGCGACACCCGCGCCGTCGACGGCCACGGTACCGAGCGCGCCCCCGAGCCAGGCCCCGGTTCCGATCTCGATCACGAACACGAGCTACAAGGCCGAGCCCGTCGGTCACACCGGCGGCAACCTCGTCGTCGGCATCTCGGGCGATCCGGACACCGTCTGGGTCGGGATCTACTCCACCTTCGCCAACGACCAGGAAGCCTTCGGGATGAGCCTGTGGGGCCTGTGGAGCAACACGAGCGACCTCAAGTACTACGGTCAGCTCGCCACCGACGTCCCCACCACCGGCAACAACGAAGTCGTCCTGAACAGCAGCGGCGGCATGGACGTCACGGTCAACATGATCCCGGGCGCCATGTGGTCGGATGGCACGCCGATCAACTGCGACGACGTGATCTACATGTGGCACTGGCAGATGGACCCGGCCCAGGCCCAGTCCGGGAACGTCCAGGGCACCACCGGCTACCAGAACATCACCAGCATCGACGGCGCCGGCACCAGCACCTGCACGATCCACTTCAGCAAGGTCTACGAGCCGTTCCTGGGGCTCTTCAGCCCGCTTCTCCCGGCGCACTACCTCAAGACCGTGTCGGTCGCCGACGCGATCAAGAAGCTGTACGTCGACACGAACCTGAAGTCGGCGGTCTGGAGCGGTCCGTACATGCCCACCGCGTGGGCCCATGACGCCCAGATCAACTACGTCCCGAACCCGCAGTTCTGGACCACGATCAAGAAGGAAACCGCGCCGTTCGACGCGGTGACCATGAAGTTCTACGCCGATACCGATACCGAGATCGCCGGCTTCGTCAATGGCGAGACCGACGCGGCTATCGAGTTCAACCAGAACCAGGTCGCGGCGATGAGCGCGGCTGACCCGGCCTCGATCGACAAGGTCCCCAGCGTCACGTACGAGCAGCACAGCTGGAACTACGCGTCGCTGACCAAGAAGTTCGGTGCCGCCGGCGCGCTGGCGATGATGGACGCCCTCCATTACGCCTACGACAAGGATGCGATCAACACCACGATCACCGGTGGAGCGGTCACCCCGACCTGCAGCTTCACCAACTCGCAGGCGTGGTTCAACGATCCGTCGATCACCTGCTACCAGCACGACGCGGCCAAGGCGGCGTCGATCCTGGCGGCGGCCGGCTTCACCAAGGGCAGCGACGGCCTGCTGTCGCTCAACGGCAACGAAGCCAGCTTCCTCGGGTGCGCCCGTTCCGACCGGCAGTACCGGCTTGACACGCTCAACCTCGTGGCCAGCCAGCTCCTGCCGCTGGGCATCAAGATCACCGTCAAGGGTGCTCCGCCGGCCAACGTGTTTGCCGGCTGGGGAACCGCCGCAGCCGATACCCCATGCGACCTGACCCGCGGCAATTACGACGTGGCCGAGTTCGCGTGGGTGTCAACCCCTGACCCGGGCTCCCTGTACGCGCTGTATTCGTCCCAGTTCGATCCGAGCCAGGGCGACCACAGCGGCCAGAACTACATCCGGGTCAACATCCCGGCGCTGGACACCGCGCTTGCGGCGACCCAGACGACCCTCGACCTGCCGACCCTCAAGACGACGATGTCGACGGTCGAGAAGATCTACGCCGACCCGACCAACGGGTTCCCGGAGATCCCGCTCTACGACTGGACCCAGGTCCTGCTCAAGTCACCCAAGTTGCACAACGTTTCCAACAACGGCAGTGCAACCGGCCAGCTCTGGAATATCGAGGACTGGTGGCGGGACCAGTAGGTCCTGGCCAGATCCTCTAGGTCGGGCAACCGATCTTGGTGCTCGCGGGACTGCGGCCTGTGCCGCAGTCCCGCGACCTCTATCAGAGGGCACGGACGTGACGCGCTACATCATCCGACGGCTGATCGGGACGATCCCGACGCTGTTCGTCGTGTCGCTCCTGATCTACAGCATCCTGCTCATCGCACCGGGCGGTCCCGAGGACCGCTTTGCCCAGAACCCCAAGGTCACCGCGGCCGCGATCGACGCCTTCCGCAAGCGCTGGGGCCTCGACCAGCCGATCCCGGTCCAATACTGCCGCTGGGTGGGCATCTGCAACCCGGACGGCCAGGGCCTGGGCGTGTTCATCAGTGACCAGGGCCTGCCCAACTTCCTGCCGGGCTTCCTCGGCGGCGGCGACAACGGCGTTCTGCATGGCGACTTCGGCTACTCGTCGTCGAGCGGCGCCACGGTCATTTCGCTGATCGGCGCTCGAGTGCTGCCGACGGCGATCCTGGCCGGCGTCTCGCTGATCATCTGGATCCTGCTGGCGATCGGCACCGGCGTGCTCGCCGCGATTCGCCGGTACGGCAAAGCCGACACCGCGATCACGATCTTCAACTACGTCGGATTCTCATTCCCGACGTTCTGGCTCGGGTTGATGCTGATCATCGTCTTCTCGGAGGTGTTCAAACTCTTGCCCGCCGGCGGCATGTGGGACACCCGGACCGTGCCGATCTTCGGCACCGACGACTACTGGGCGTTCGTCGGCAAGCAACCCCTGACGGCGTTCCTCGACCTCGGCCGCCACTTGATCCTGCCCGTGATCACCCTGGTCTTCGTCAACATCGCCGGTGATTCGCGCTTCGTGCGCGCCGCGATGATCGACTCGCTGAGCCAGGACTACGTCCGGACGGCGCGGGCCAAGGGCGTCTCGGAGCGCAACGTCATCTATCGCCACGCACTGCGCAACGCGCTGCTGCCGGTGGTCACCAACATCGCCCTGGAGCTGCCCTTCCTGTTTGCCGGCGCGATCGCGACCGAGACGATCTTCAGCTGGCCGGGAATGGGCCTGGCCTACATCCAGGCCGTCAACAACTTCGACTACCCGGTGCTGATGGGGATCCTGGTGATCACCGCCGTGGTCGTGGTCCTGGCCAACCTCCTGGCCGACATCCTGTACGCGGTCGTCGACCCACGGATCAGTTATGGCTAGCCTCGTCCCGCCGATCAACGGCGCAATGACCGAAGACCTCGATCCGGGCGGTCCGGACTATGACGTCCAGCTCGAATCGCTGGGCCAGTGGCAGATCGCCTGGCGCCGCTTCCGACGCCATCGGATGGCCATGATCGGCTCGGCCCTGTTCTTCGGGATGGTGATCGTCGGGGTCGTCGGACCGCTGATCCTCAAGTACAACTACTACAACATCCCGGTTCCCGATGTCCACGTGAATGCGGGCCGGCCGCCGAGCCTGTCCCATCCCTTTGGCGAGACCGGCCGCCTCCAGTGGGACGTCCTGACCCTCGTCGTCAACGGGATCCGCTACTCGTTGCTGATTGGCCTGATCGCCTCGGCAATGGGCGCCGTGATCGGCACGATCGTGGGCGGCGTCGCCGGCTACTTCGGCGGCTGGACCGACACGATCCTGATGCGCATCGTCGACGCCCTGCTGGCCCTGCCCCTGCTGTTCGTGATCCTGGTCTTCACCAAGTTCCTTGGCTCGGGCAACTGGATCAGCGTGACGATCATCTTCGGCCTGTTCGAATGGCTGGGGATCGCCCGCCTGGTACGGGCGGTGATGCTCAGCCTGCGCGAGGAGGAGTATGTCGACGCGGCCCGCGCCGCCGGCATCTCTGACCGCCGGATCATCTTCCGGCATCTCGTCCCGAACGCGCTGTCGCCGATCATCGTGTCGACCACGCTGGGCGTCGCCGGGGTGATCATCGGCGAAGCGTTCATCAGCTTCCTGGGCTTCGGGGTGGGCTTCGATACGCCGACCCTGGGCAACATCCTGGCCGGCTCGCTGGGGTTCATCAGCCAGGGCAACTGGTGGTGGGCGTTCTTCCCCGGAATGGCCATCGTGGTCATCGTCCTGGGCATCAACTTCATGGGCGATGGCCTGCGCGACGCGCTCGACCCGCGGGCCAAGATTTGAGCCGGCCGGCATGACCGAGACGGTGGCAGCCCCGGAAGAAGCACCCGAGCCCGTCCGCCGGGCGGGCGTGGGCGATGTCCTGCTCGACGTCCAGGACCTGCGGACCTACTTCCACGTCATGGACGGCACCGTCAAGGCCGTCGACGGCGTGTCGTTCTCGATCCGCAAGGGCGGCCGGCTGGCGCTCGTCGGCGAGTCGGGCTGCGGCAAGAGCGTGACCGCCCTGTCGATCATGCGCCTGATCGAGACGCCGCCCGGTGAGTTCGCCGGCGGCAAGATCCTGTTCGAAGGCACCGACCTGCTGACCATGGACGACCGCCACATCCGCAAGGTCCGGGGCGGCGAGATCGCGATGATCTTCCAGGAGCCGATGACCTCGCTGAACCCGGTCATGACCGTCGGCGACCAGATCATGGAAGCGATCTTGATCCACCAGGGCGTCAACAAGAAGGGCGCCCAGGAGATTGCCCTCAAGGCGCTCCAGGACGTCGGCGTGGCTGATCCGAAACGGCGCCTGAAGCAGTACCCCCACGAGCTCTCGGGCGGGATGCGCCAGCGGATCATGATCGCCATGGCCCTCAGCTGTAATCCCAAGCTGATCATCGCCGACGAGGCCACGACCGCCCTCGATGTCACGATCCAGCGCCAGATCCTGGAGCTGATCAAGGCGATCCAGGAACGGACCGGCGCGGCGCTGCTGCTGATCACCCACGACCTGGGCGTCGTGGCCGAGACGGTCGACGATGTTGCCGTGATGTACGCCGGGCGGGTGGTCGAGACGGGCACCGTCGAGGAGGTCCTGCTCCATCCGCGGATGCCCTACACCCGCGGCCTGCTCGAGTCGATTCCCTCGCAGGGCAAGCGCGGCCAGCGCCTGTCGGCGATCAAGGGCACCGTGCCCAACCCGTTCCGGCTGCCGCCGGGCTGCAAGTTCGAGCCGCGCTGCCCGTTCGGCTGGGAGACCTGCGTCGAGTCGGAACCCGAGCTGATCACGATCGGTCGCGATCGCTCGGCGCGCTGCTGGCTCAACGACAAGCGCTTCGCCGGCCGGCTGGCGTCCTATTCGGCGCCGCCCGCCACGGAGCCGCGATGACGATCCAGTCGCAGGCCGTCGATCCCGGCGTTCCGCCACCGGTCGTGGCGCCGGGACCCGCCCAGTCCCAAACCCTGATCAAGATCGAGAATCTCAAGACGTACTACCCGATCCGGGCCGGCCTCCTGCGCCGGGTGGTGGGCAACGTCCGGGCCGTCGACGATGTCTCGTTCGAGATTCGCAAGGGCGAGGTCTTCGGGCTGGTGGGCGAGTCGGGCTGCGGCAAGACGACGCTCGGACGGACCCTCCTGCGGCTCGAGAAGCCGACGTCCGGCAAGGCCGATTTCGACGGCACCGACCTGCTCAAGCTCCAGGGCCGCGAGCTCAAGGCGATGCGCCGCCGGATGCAGATCATCTTCCAGGATCCGGTCGGCTCCCTGAACCCGCGGATGCCGGTCAGCGACCTCATCGGCGAGGGCCTCCTGGCCCAGGCCACGCCGGAAAACGGCTGGGGCCAGCGCAAGACGCGGGACAAGCGGATCGGGGACTACCTCGAGGAGGTCGGTCTCCGGCGCGAGTACTCGCGCCGTTACCCCCACGAGTTCTCGGGCGGCCAGCGTCAGCGGATCGGGATCGCCCGGGCCCTGGCCCTCAACCCCGAGTTCATCTTCGCGGACGAGCCCGTGTCGGCCCTCGACGTCTCGATCCAGTCCCAGGTCCTCAACCTGCTGGCCGACTTGCGCGAGCGGTTCAATCTGACCTTCCTGTTCGTGGCCCACAACCTGTCGGTGGTCCAGTACATCAGCGACCGGGTCGGGGTGATGTACCTGGGCAAGGTCGTCGAGCTGGCCGACGTGACCGAGCTGTACGCCCATCCCCGCCACCCCTACACGGTGGCCCTGCTGTCGGCCGTGCCCGATCCGGATCCGCGGGTCCGCAAGCGCCACCTGGTGCTCAAGGGCGACGTCCCCTCGCCGGCCAACCCGCCCAGCGGCTGCCGCTTCCACACCCGGTGCTGGTTGCGCGAACAGCTCGGCAACCCCGAGAACTGCGTTGCCGAGGAGCCCCTCGTGCGCGACATCGGGGCCGGCCACCTGGTCGCCTGCCACCACGCCGAAAAGATCTCCGACAATGTCGCCCGCGAGGCCGTCCAGGGATCGATCCAGGTCGGCGAGCAGGCGAGAAGCCCCGAGCTCGCGCCGATCATCGCCCCCGACGAGGTGCCCGGCCAGGACCTCGACAGTCCGCCGCCGCTCAGCTCCGAGCCGGGTTACGACGCGCCGCCAGCCGTCTGAGTATCATTCGCGGGTCGATTGGGCCACCGCCCGATGGCTGTGACAGGGCCACCGTGCGAGGAGGACCTGACGTCGATAGAGGAGGAGAGAACATCTGATGTTGCGCTTACGAATTGGCGCCCTGGGCGTGGTGGCCGCAATGGCCTTCGCCGCGTGCAGTAGCTCAGCGACGACCGCGCCGTCGGTCGCCGCCCCAGCATCGACGGCCCCCGGCACGTCGTCTGCCCCGGCATCCGTGCCGGCGTCCCTTGCGGCCGCGACGCCCGTCAACGGGGGCAATCTCGTCGTGGCCCTCGAAGGCGATATGGTCTACGCGGACCCGTCGCTGGTCAGTGACGGCAACTCGCTGTACGTGATGACCCAGGTCGTGGAAGGCCTCGTCGGCCTCCAGCCGGGCACGATCAGCACGGTGATCCCGGTCCTGGCGGCCTCGCTGCCGACTGTCAGCGCCGACGGCAAGACGTATACCTTCACCCTCCGGACGGGCGTCAAGTTCCACGATGGAACCCCGTTCAACGCCGCGGCCGTGAAGTTCAACTACGACCGCTGGAAGAACTTCACCAAGGGCGACCTGCAGGACAACGCCTACTACTACGGTGCCGTCTTCGGTGGCTTCGGGGCCGACTCGAACATCGTCTCGGTGGATGCCCCGAACGACACGACCGTGGTCATGACCCTCAAGGCGCCGCAGTCGAACTTCCTGCTTGCCCAGACCCTCCAGGTCTTCGGCATCCAGAGCCCCACCGCCCTCCAGGCGGGCAACGCCGACAGCACCCCGCTGAGCGCCAACAACTACGCCCAGGGCAAGGGCACGAGCATGGTCGGCACCGGCCCGTTCATGTTCAAGGAATGGGTCCCCGGCGATCACGTGACCGTGGTCAAGAATCCGAATTACTGGGACACCCCGAACGCGGCTCATGTCGACCAGATCACCTTCAAGGTGCTGTCCGATGAGACGGCCACCCTGCAGGCCCTCCAGTCGGGCGCCGTCGACGAGGCCGAGGTGATCTCGCCGACCGACATCGCCACGGCCAAGACCTCGGGGCTGACGATCATCGATCGTGGCCAGTCCTGCAACCTCGGCTATCTCGGGCTCAACCAGGCCATCTGGCCGAAGGGCGGAACCACGTCGACCCCGACGATCTACGCCAACAAGCAGGTCCGCCTGGCGGTCGCTGAAGCCCTCAACAAGCAGGGCTACATCGACGCGCTGTTCGCCGGCCAGGGGAAGGTCGCGACGGGCTTCATGCCCCCGGCAACCGACGGCTTCAAGGCCCAGAACCTGCCCACCTACGACGTCGCCAAGGCGACCTCCGACCTGGCCGCCGCGGGCCTGACCGCGGACCAGAAGAAGATCGACCTGTACTACCCCTCGAACGTCAGCCGGCCGTACATGCCGGATCCCAAGGACGAGGCCCAGGCCATCGCCCAGGACCTGACGGCGATCGGCTTCACCGTGACCCTCAAGACCATTGACTGGCACGCCGGCTACTACGACAGCGCCAACACTGGCCAGCTGGCCATGTACCTGCTCGGCTGGACCTGCGACTGGGCAGGCGCCGACAACTTCCTCGTGACGGCCTTCTTCGGCTACTCCGGTGGCCAGCCGGCCAAGGCGTTCGGCTACAAGAACGACGCGATGGAAGCCCTCTTCAACCAGGCCCTCCAGGCGCCCACCGACGCGGTCGCCAATCCGCTGTGGGGACAGGCCCAGGACATGCTGGGTGCCGATCTCCCGATGGTCCCGATCGTCAACTCGACCCCGCCCGGCGCGTACGTCTCGAAGCTCCAGGGCTTCGTCGGTGCGGCCAACGAGACCGAGCACTTCAACAGCGTCTGGCTCCAGCCGTAACCAGCGACTGAGCCAGGCCCCAGGCAGCACGCCGCGGGCAGGTCCGCCCTCGCCCGCACGCGCTGCATCAATCGGCCACAAGGCCCCCCGGGTTCGCCGAACCCGGGGGGCCTCAACACAGGGAGGGACCTCGACCACTCGTGCTGAGGTTCATCGTCAGGCGGATCCTCGGGTCGATTCCGGTCCTGCTCGGCCTGTCGATCATCCTGTTCTTCTTCGTCCGGCTGCTGCCCGGCGATCCGGCCCAGACGATCCTGGGCGAGCACGCCACGCCCGAGCTGATCGCCCAGCTGCGTGCCACGCTGGGGCTCGACAAGCCGCTCTACATCCAGTACCTGGGCTACATGGCCCAGCTCCTGCAGGGCAACTTTGGGGCCAGCATCATCGACAACCGATCCGTCGCGGAGCTCTTCGCCCTGCGCTTCCCAGTGACGATCGAGCTGACGATTGGCGCCCTGATCTTCGCCGTGGGCCTGGGCATCCCCCTGGGCCGGCTGGCGGCCCGCCATCCCAATGGCTGGATCGACGGGCTGGTGACCGTCCTGTCCCTGTTCGGGATCTCGATTCCGATCTTCGTCCTGGGCTACACGATGGTCTTCGTCTTCGCCGTCACCCTCCACTGGCTGCCCTCGATCGGCCCCAGCGACCCACGCCTGTCGGTCCCCTCGGTGACCAACTTCCCGATCATCGACGCGATCCTGACCGGCAATCCGAACGCCGTGATCGACTCGATCTCGCACCTGGTCCTGCCGGCGATCGCCCTCGGCTCAATTCCCCTGGCGATCGTGACCCGGATCACCCGGGCGGCCGTGATCGACGTCAGCAACGAGGACTATGTGCGCACGGCGCGGGCCAAGGGCCTGACCCAGCGCCGGGTCAACGACCGGCACATCATGCGCAATGCCTGGCTGCCGGTGACGACCGTGATCGGCCTGCAGGTTGGCTCGCTGCTCGCCGGCGCGGTCCTGACCGAGACCGTCTTCGCCTGGCCGGGTGTCGGCTCGTGGGTGGTGACCTCGATCGAGAACCACGACTACATCGTGGTCCAGTCGCTGATCCTGATCTTTGCCACGATCTTCCTGATCGTGAACCTGGTCGTCGACATCGGCTACGCCTTCATCAACCCCCGGATCAGGTACTCCTGAGATGACCGCCGGAACTGCGCCCGTCGTGATCCGCGCCGCCCCGCGCGCCAGCCGGGGCCTGTGGCGCGACGCGTTCCGGCGCCTGCTGCGCAACGGGCCGGCGGTCCTGGGCCTGGTCTTCATCCTGATCTTCGTGGTCGGGGCGGTGCTCGCTCCATTGATCGCGCCGTACGATCCCGCCTTCGGCAACCTGTCGCTGAGCAAGCAGGGACCAACCGCGGCGCATCTCTTCGGGACCGATCTTCTCGGTCGGGACGAGTTGAGCCGAGTCCTCTATGGCGCCCGGATCAGCCTGATCGTGGGCGTTGTCGCGGTCCTCTTCGGGCTCGTCTTCGGGGTCACGGTGGGGGCCGTCGCGGGCGGGTTGGGCGGCAAGGTGGACACCGTCCTGATGCGGGTCACCGACGTCCTGCTGGCCATCCCGGGCATCCTGCTGGCGATCGGAATCGTGGCCTGGCTGGGCCATGGCCAGATCCAGATCATGCTGGCCGTCGGCATCTCCTACGCCCCGATCTTCGCCCGCCTGCTGCGCGGCAGCCTGCTCGCCCTGCGCGAGGCGGACTTCGTGACGGCCGCCCGATCCGAAGGCGCGACGCCGGTTCGGATCCTGCTCCGCCACCTGATGCCCAACGCCCTGACCCCGCTGATCGTCCAGGCGACGCTGGCGATGGCGACCGCGATCATCGATGTCGCCGGCCTGGGCTTCCTGGGCCTGGGCCCGGGTGATCCGCGGGTGGCGGAGTGGGGCGAGATGCTGACTGATTCGGCCCGCTTCCTGCAGAACGCGCCGTACCTGATCCTCTTCCCGGGGGCGGCGATCGTGATCAGCGCGATCGGCTTCAACCTCCTTGGCGACGGATTGCGCGAGGCCATCGACCCGCGCCTGAAGCGCTAGCCGACCATGTTGCTGTCCGTCCGCGACCTGGTCGTCCGCTTCCGCACCCACGACGGCACCGTCAACGCCGTGAACGGCGTGTCGTTCGACCTGGACGAGGGTGAGACGCTCGGCCTGGTCGGCGAGTCCGGGTGCGGCAAGAGCGTCACCAACCTGGCGATCATGCACCTCCTGCCCAAGCCGGCCGGGCGGATCGAGGGCGGCCAGGTGCTGTTCGAAGGCGTCGACCTGACGACCCTGTCCGAGTCCGATATCCGCCTGATCCGGGGCAGCGAGATCGCGATGATCTTCCAGGACCCGATGACCAGCCTCAACCCGGTCCTGACGATCG
>Ga0265319_1001014_pt1 | contig 17548 bp, 11 predicted proteins | sample 4824metaG_FD_192443 | JGI IMG/M metagenome (GOLD analysis project Ga0265319, IMG submission 192443) | Rhizosphere microbial communities from Carex aquatilis grown in University of Washington, Seatle, WA, United States - 4-8-24 metaG | ecosystem: Host-associated > Plants > Roots > Rhizosphere >...
AAGCAGCAGGTCACCCAGGCGTAGGTGTTGCTTCCCGGCGCCCGCCACGGGCCCTGAGGCACGCCGTTCTCGAGGTTGCTCGTGAAGAGCTCGTAGTTGGGGACGAAGCGCGCGGGGAAGGCGTCGCCCCCCATGGTGGAGCCGAAGGAGACGTGGTGGCCGCGCCAGGCGCTGAGCGCCCCCTTGGCGTCGACGGCGCCCTTCATGAAATGAAACCCTCCGGGACGATAGTGGTCGTGCTGGAGGTCGTCCGTGCGGTTCCATGTCAGCTTGATCGGGACGCCAAGCCTCTGGGAGATGGCCGCGGCCTCCGCCACGGGATCGGAGTCCAGCCGGCGGCCGAATCCCCCGCCGATGCGCGTGATGTTGACCTGGACGTTCTCGGGCGGGATCCCGAGGACCTGCGCCGCGAGCTTTCGGGCGCCGTCCGGATTCTGTGTCGGGGCCCACACCTCGGCATGGTCGCCCTGCACGTGCACGAGGCAGTTCTGCGGCTCCAGGTTCGTGTGCGAGAGGAAAGGGTAGGAGTAGGACGCCTCCACCACCCGCGCGGCGCCCGCGAACGCAGCCCCGGTGTCGCCGTCCCTTCGGGCCACGGCCACGCCGGCCGAGCCCGGTGCGGCCTTGGCGAGCTCGCCCGCCTGCCTCGCGAAATCGTCCCAGCTGCTGTCGGGCATCGGCCCGTCCTCCCACGTCACCTTGAGCTCGCCGCGCGCGCTGAAGGCGGCCCAGGTGGAGTCGGCGACGATCGCCACGCCGGGAACGAGGCCGGTGATCTGGCCCGCCGGGACCGTCCGGTCGACGATGAAGGCGTCGCGCACCCCCGGGAGCGACTTCACATGGTCGAGGTTCGCGCCGAGGGGGCGCGCGCCCCACACGGGGCTCTTCTCGTAGACGGCGTGGAGCATCCCCGGGCGCCTCTGGTCGATTCCAAAAAGGGGCTGGCCGGTCACGACTTTCTCGTTGTCGACGCCGCCGACCCGCGTCCCGAGCAGCGTGAAATCCTTCGGGTCCTTGAGCTTCACGGCGGCGTCGTCCGGCACCGGCAGGGCCGAGGCCCTGGCGACCAGCTCGCCAAACCCGAGCGTCCTGCCCGACGGCAGGTGGCGCACCGCGCCGTTCTCGGCCGCGCATTCGCCCGCGGGAACGCCCCAGGCCTGGGCGGCCGCCTGGACGAGCATCGTGCGCGCGGCGGCGCCCACCTTGCGCATCGCCTCGTAGGACATGGGCGTCGACATGCTGCCGCCCGCGAACTGCGGCCCGAAGGCCGCGTCGAGCGGCGCCGTGACGACGCTCACGCTCTTCCAGTCCGCCCCGAGTTCCTCGGCCACGACCATAGGGAGCGATGTCTTGATCCCCTGGCCCACCTCGGGCCGCGCCGAATAGACGGTCACCTTGCCATCGGGCGCGATCCTTATGAAGGCGTTCGGGATGAAGACCCCGTCGACCGTCCCTGAATCCGGCTTGGCGACCTGCGCCATGCCCGAGGGCCGGACGTAGCACCCGAGCACGAGTCCGCCCCCGCCTATGGCGGCGAGCCGGAGGAACGACCTCCGGCCGATCGGGGAGGGTAGCGCCGCGCTCATGCCCGGGCCTCCCTTGCCGCCGCCGAAAGCTCGGCCGCCCTGTGGATCCCCGCGCGGATGCGGTAATAGGTCGCGCAGCGGCAGATGTTGCCCGCCATCGCCTCGTCGATGTCCCCGTCGGTGGGGCTCGGGTTGCGCGCGAGGAGGGCGGCGGCCGACATGAGCTGACCTGCCTGGCAGTAGCCGCACTGCGCGACGTCGAGCTCGCACCACGCCCTCTGCAGGGGATGCTGCCCGTCAGGGGAAAGCCCCTCGATCGTCGTCACCTTCACGGAGGCGGCCGCAGACACGGGCGTCAGGCACGCCCGAGACGGAACGCCGTCGAGATGCACGGTGCAGGCGGCGCACTGGCCTATGCCGCACCCGAACTTCGTCCCCACCATGTCGAGGTGGTCTCGGAGCACCCAGAGGAGCGGGGTCTCGGGCGCGACATCAACCTCGTGGGAGCGACCGTTGACGTGCAGGATGAATTTACTCATGGGCGCCGGCGGTTATGGCTTCAGCGTATCCGGGGGTGCGAGGCTGTCAACGGCCGCCCGCCGTCACGCGCTCTTCGCGGGCAGGATCCACTTCATGAGCGCCGACCGCAGCTCGGCCTTGCGCACCGGCTTCGAGAGGTAGTCATCCATGCCCGCGGCCAGGCACTTCTCGCGGTCGCCGGTCATGGCGTTGGCGGTCATGGCGACGATGTGCACGGGCGCCTTCCAGGGGGTCGGGCCGCTCTCGGCCTGGCGTATCCTCCTCGAGGCCTCGTAGCCGTCCATCTCGGGCATCTGGCAGTCCATGAAAATGATGTCGTAGGGGACCTGCTTCAGGGCGGCCAGGACCTCGTGGCCATTGGCCACCGCGTCGGCGGCGAAGCCCAGCCCCTTTAACTGGGCGAGAGCCACCTTCTGGTTAACAATGTTGTCCTCGGCGAGGAGGATGCGCGTCTGCCGGAGCGTCGAGAGCTCCTCGGGCGTGTGGGGGACCGGCGCGTCGCTCGGCGGCTTTGTGAAGACGTGCTCGGCGGCCGCGCGCCCGAGGACGGTCACCAGGCAGTCGAACAGCCGCGACTGCTTGACCGGCTTCACGAGGTAGGCGTCCACCCCGGCGAGCTTGAGCTCGCTCGGCGAGTGCATGTTGCCCATCGAGGTCAGGATGATGAGCCGCGTGGCCGATATCGCGGGGTCGGACTTGATGGCCTTGGCGAGTGTCAGGCCGTCCATCTCCGGCATCTGCATGTCAAGGAGCGCGAGGTCGTAGGGCTTGCCGTCGGCGACGGCCGTTCGCAGCAGGTCCAGGGCCTCGTAGCCGTTGGCCGCGCTTCCCTTCTGCATCTTCCAGGCAAAGAGCTGGTGGCGCAGGATCTGGCGGTTGGTCGCGTTGTCGTCGACCACGAGGACGCGCAGGTCGAACAGGTCGCGGAAGTAGATCGAGGGCGCCTCCTCGGCGGGCCCCATCTGCTTCTCCAGCCGCGCGCTGAACCAGAAGGTGGAGCCCTTGCCCGGCTCGCTGCGGACGCCTATCTGTCCGTTCATCATCTCGACCAGCTGCTTCGAGATGGCCAGGCCGAGTCCCGTCCCGCCGAACTTGCGCGTGGTGGAGTTGTCCGCCTGCGTGAACGCCTGGAAGAGCTTCGCCTGGGTGTCCTCGGAGATGCCGACCCCGGTGTCCTTGATCGAGAAGCTGATGACGACGTGGGTGTCGGTCTCGTTCTCCCGGGCGACCCGCACGATGACCTCGCCCTTCTCGGTGAACTTGATGGCGTTGCCGAGGAGGTTCGTGATCACCTGGCGCAGGCGCCCGGCATCGCCCCTGAGGCGCCTCGGCAGGTCCGCGGGCAGGTCGCAGGCGAGCTCGATGCTCTTGAAGCGCGCGCGCTCGGCGAACATGTCCAGGGCCCCCTCCACCGTCTCCACGAGGTCGAAGTCCAGGGTCTCGAAGGTCAGCTTGCCGGCCTCGATCTTGGAGAAGTCCAGGATGTCGTTGATTATGGTGAGCAGCGAGTCCGCCGAGTTGCGGATCGTCTCCGCGAACTCGCGCTGGATCGGGGCCAGCTCCGTGTCCAGGAGGAGCCCCGTCATCCCGATCACCCCATTCATCGGGGTGCGGATCTCGTGGCTCATGTTCGCGAGGAACTCGCTCTTGATGCGCGACGACTCGAGCGCCATGTCCCTCGCGCGCGCCAGCTCACGTTCCGTCTCCTTCAGCTGGGTGATGTCGACGACGACCCCCACGAGGTTCCACTTCTCGGGGCCCATCCTGTCGATGGAGACGTGCTCGCGGACGAAGAACGACCGGCCCTCGATGACCACGTGGAATTCCTGGTCGTATTCCGGCTTGTCCTCGACCATCGCGCGCCTTGCGGCCTTGTTGATCTCCACCCACTCGGGAATCATCTGGTCGGTCCAGAGCGAGGCCTGGTCCGGGGCCGCATCCTTCCCGAATATCTTTTTGAAGAGGACCGACGGCGGCACGAACATCGTCCAGGCTTGGGTCTTGTCCGCCGGCCCGGTCACGTAGGCCTGCCACAGGAGGCAGTCCGCGCCCTTCAGTATCTTTCCTATCTGGCCCTCGCTTTTCTTCCGGGATTCCTCCGCCTCAAGGCGCTTCGTGACGTCGACGACCACGCCAGCGAGATTCCACTCGTTCGCGCCGGCGGGCCGGATCAGCACCTCCTCGCTCAGCCAGTGCGTGTGCCCCGTGTCGTCCACGATGCGGAATTCCTGCTGGTATCCCGGCGCCCCGTCGTCCAGGGCCTTCACGGTGTGGGCCTTCGTCCGCACGTTGTCGGGCGCCTGGCTGTCGCTCCAGAGGCCGCCCCTCTCTCGCTCGGCCGCCAGCTTGTAGATCGCGTTGTCGTGCAGGTTCGGCGGCATCCGCACCGTCCACGTGTACTCGGTCCCCTCCCGCGTCACCTTGGCCCACCACATGAGGATGTTGGAGCGGTTGAGCGTGTCCAGGAGCAGCTGGTAGCTCCCGTAGCCGACGCCCTCGCCGGATGTCTCCTTCTTGGCGTCGCCGGCGGACTTCGCCAGACGGGAATAGGCCATCGCCGCGACGACCCAGCCGCACAGGCCCATGGCCGATAGCACGATCATCGGGGCCGTTACGATCGCTAAAGACATGCTGTTTTGATTTCCAAGGCGTCAAACAAACAGGGCTTATGGGGCGGGCGAAAGGCGCTGGATAGAAGGGCCGGGCCGTTCGCGGCAAGTGAACAATCTGGGGGGAGGAGTGTCAACGGCGCAGGGCCCGGGACATCCCCCCGGGCGTACTCACATGAGTACCTCATGCACCGACTGGAGCAGCGACTTGGGCGTGTAGGGCTTGTTCAGGATGAAGACGGCCCTCCCGTCCCCGGTCTGCGGGGCCACGGCGTCGCGGCTATAGCCCGTCGCCAGGAGCACCCGCAGCGAGGGCTTCTGGTCCCGCAGCACCTCGCTCAGCTGCATTCCCGAGAGCTCCCCGGGAAGGACGATGTCGGTCAGCAACAGGTCGATCCGCGCCGAGTGCCACTTCCAGACGTCGAGCGCGTTCTCGGCCGACTTGGCCTGGAGGAGGGTGTAGCCATCCTGCTGGAGCACGGCCGCGGCGAACTCGCGCACGTTGGCCTCGTCCTCGACGAGCAGGATTGTCCCTTTGCCCGTCTTCGGGAAGTGCCTGGCGTCCTGGACGACGGGCGGCGCCTCGGCGCGGGTCAGCGGGAGGTAGATCCGGAAGACGGTGCCCACGCCAACGCTCGTCTCCACGTCAATCCAGCCGTCGTGGCGCCTCACGATGTCCTTCGCGGTCGCGAGGCCGAGCCCCGTGCCGCGCCCCTCGTCCTTCGTCGTGAAGAAGGGCTCGAATATCCTGGGCAGGATCGGGGCGGGGATCCCTGCGCCGGTGTCATGCATGGCGATGCACGCGTACTCCGCGCGCTTGTGCGGCGCCTCCATCGGGGGCCGGGAGCCGCCGGGCGCCTTCAGCGACACGGCTATGCCAAGCTTGCCCCCCTTGGGCATAGCGTCCCGGGCGTTGACCGCGAGGTTCATGAGGACCTGCTCCAGCATCCCGAGGTCGGCGTTCACGCGGGGAGCCTCGGCGGCCGGCTCGAAGGCGACGACGACCATCTCGCCCAGGAGGCGCTGGAGCATGCCCGAAATGATCTCCACCTCGATGTTCAGGTCGATCACCTCGCGCTTCGGCGAGCGCTTCCTGCTGAAGAGGAGCAGCTGGCGCACGAGGCCCGTGGCCTGCTTGCTCGCGGTGAAGACGCGCTTGAGGGCCTCGCTGGAGCCCGGGGGAAGTCCCTCCTTGTCCAAGAGCATGCTCACGTAGCCCGAGATGATGGTGAGCAGGTTGTTGAAGTCGTGCGCGATGCCGCCGGCCAGCTTTCCCACGAGCTCCATCTTCTGGGCCTGCAGAAGGTCCGACTCCAGCCGCTTGCGCTCGGTTATGTCGGAGGCCACGCCGACCATCTTGGCCGGTCCGCCCGACTTGCCCGCGACCGGGAACCCGCGGTCGTGGATCCAGCGCACCGACTTGTCGGGCCGCAGGATCCGGTACTCGACCTCGTAGGCGGAGCCGCGGGCAAGGCAGGAGCGGGCCTCGGCGAGCGTGTCGCGGTCCTCGTCGAGCCCAGACTCGGGCCACTCGCTCGGTGTCGAGAAGAGCCTGTCGGGCGGCTTTCCCCAGATGCCCTCGTAGGCCGGGCTCACGTAGAGGATCTTTCCCGTGTCCGCGGCGCAGACCCAGAACACGTCCCGGATGTTCTCGGCCATCTCGCGGAACATCTCCTCGGCCTCGATGTTGTGGTGGGGCCCGACGGGCCGTCCCGCCGCCTTGCGTATCGCGGCGGGCAACCTGTCGAGCCGATCCTTGTGGACGAGGTCGCGGGCGCCCCGCCTGATGCACTCGGATGCCTTGTCCTCGCCAAGGGCGTCGGAGACGACGATGTACGGGACGCTCGGCAGCCCCAGGAGGGCCGACTCGAGTGCGGCGATCCCCTCGTATCCGGGAACGGAGGGGTCGGCCAGGATCAGGTCCACGTCCCCGCGCTTCACGGCGGCCTCGAACTCGGCCCGGTTGGCCGCCCTCTCAAGCCGGAACGGAAGTCCCGCGGAAGCCGCCTGGAGGCGTATCAGCTCGTGGTCCTCGGGGTCCGCCTCAAGGTTGAGGACGCGAAGGGGTTCACGATTCATGGCGATTGCGGGGTGGCTTTGATCGCTCTTGATCGGAAGAACGCCGGATGACCCGAGCCAAAAGGGTCGGTTCCCCGCGCAGATTAGGCAAGCGTATCCAGCCGTGGATTAACTACGCAAAAAAGCGTAGATACCGAAGCCCACGAGCAGGGCGCCGGACAGTCGGTTGACCGCCCGCATCCCCGCGGGGTTCACCCGCGAGCGCAGCATGCTGGCGCCGCTGCTCAGGATGAGCCACCAGAGGGCGGAGCCGAGGAAGACGCCGAGGACCAGGGACGAGGCGGCGGAGTAGTTGACCGAGGCGCCCAGCCCGAGGGCGGCGAAGATCGCCACGAAGGACAGGATGGTCGCCGGGTTCGCCAGCGTGAGGAGGAGCGTCGAGGCATAGACGGCGAGGAGGCGCACGCCCTTCTCGGGCGCCGAATCCTCGGCCGGCTTGCTCAGGAACGCGCGCGCGCCCAGGTAGCAGAGGAAGGCGCCCCCGACGAGGCCGATCCAGGACCTCTGCCCGATGAGAAATCCGGAGACCGCCGTTATGCCGAACCCCGCGACGGCGCCGTAGGCGGCGTCCGCCGTGGCGGCGCCGAGGCCCGCCATGAGCCCCGTAGCCATCCCGTCGCGAATCGAGCGCCGGATGCAGAGGATGCCGATCGGGCCCACCGGCGCCGCGATCGAGAACCCGATGACGAGCCCCTTCAGGAAGAATGTCGTGCCCATGCCTTTGCGGAGATTGGCCGGGATCCGGGAGGAGCCTCAACGCAAATTTGGCCCACGCCCTCGGGAGGTCCATTTTGTGCTGCCCCTTCCGCTCGTCCGGGCGCATCCTTAGGGATGGAGAAACGCCCGTTTGCCGAACTTGGAATATCGCCGGAGGTCCTGAAGGCCGTCGACAAGCTCGGCTATGAGGAGGCCTCCCCGATCCAGACCGCGGTCATCCCCGTGGTCCTCCAGGGCAGGGACGTGGTAGGCATGTCCGCGACGGGCTCGGGCAAGACCGCCGCGTTCGCCATCCCCGCGATAGAGCTGTCCAAGGCGAGCGTGCACAAGGTGCAGTGCCTCATCCTCTGCCCGACGCGCGAGCTGGCCGTCCAGGTCGCGGAGGAGACGGGCAAGCTCCTTCTCTTCAAGCGCGGCCTCCACGTCGTCCCGATCTACGGCGGCCAGTCCTACGAGAGGCAGTTCCGTGCCCTCGCGGCCGGCGTCCAGATCGTCATCGGCACGCCGGGCCGCGTCATGGACCACATGGAGCGCGGCACCCTCAAGCTCGATGGGCTGCGGCTCGTCGTGCTCGACGAGGCCGACCGCATGCTCGACATGGGCTTCCGCGACGACATAGAGCGCATCCTCAAGGCCGTCCCGCCCGAGAGGCAGCTGCTCTTCTTCTCGGCCACGATGCCGCGCGCGATCCAGGACCTGATCAGCCGCTACACCAAGGACCCCGCATGGATTAAGATCGAGTCGCACGCCCAGAACGCGCCGCAGGTCGACCAGGTCTACTACGAGGTCGACCGCCGCTCGAAGCTCGAGGTCCTGACCCGGCTCATCGACCTGAACGACTTCCGCTACGGGCTCATCTTCTGCAGCACGAAGGTGATGGTCGACGAGCTCGACGAGCAGCTCCACGCCCGTGGCTACGCCACCGACCGGCTCCACGGCGACCTGAGCCAGATGCAGCGCAACCGGGTCATGGAGAAGTTTCGGAAGCGCTCGTTCGAGTTCCTCGTGGCGACGGACGTGGCCGCGCGGGGGCTGGACGTCGACGACCTCGAGGTCGTGTTCAACTTCGACCTCCCGAACGACGCCGAGGACTACACGCACCGGATCGGGCGCACGGCGAGGGCGGGCAAGTCGGGGAGGGCGGTCACGTTCGTCTCGGGCCGCGAGATCTACAAGCTGCAGAGCATGGTGCGCTACGCGAACCTGAGGATACGCCGCGAGAGCGTGCCGTCCCTGGACCAGGTCGACGAGGCCAGGGCGAGCGTGTTCTTCGAGAAGCTGCGCGGCGTGCTGGACTCTGGGCAGTTCGAGAAGCACGACCGCATGATAGACCGGCTGCTCGACCAGGGCTATGCGAGCACCGACATCTGCTCGGCGCTGATCCAGCTCCTGAAGGGCGGTCCCGCCCCCAAGGCGCCCGCCTCGCCCAGGCCCGCGGCCGCAGCCGCGCAGGCGGGGCAGGAGGAGGCCCCCGAGCCCGAGGAGCGGGAGCCCGAAGCGCCGGAGCCGGCGCGGGTCGCGCGCACCGGAAAGGAGCAGGGGATGACGACCCTGTTCTTCAACGCGGGCAGGAAGCACCTGGTGACGACCGCCGAGATCGTGGGCAAGATCGCCGGGGTCACCCGCCTCGCGGCCGGCGCGATCGGGGCCATCGACATCCACCAGAGGCACGCCCTCGTGGACGTGGCCGCGGAGCACGCGGAGCTCGTGATGAAGAAGATGACCGGGATTCGGATCCGCGGGCACGCGCTCAAGGTGAGCCTCGCGACCACAGAGGACAAGGCGAGGGAGTGAGCCGGGGCGCGGCGCGCCTTCGCGACAATCGCGCCCCTGGGGAGGAACCGCCGGCCCCGCGGGATTGTCCATGACGGGAGCGAACAGTTCCCTCCCCGCACAACGCACACCCGCCATGGCCAAAATATTCCTCGCCCTCTTCCTCGTCATCTTCGGCCTCAACCTCCTCTTTGGGCTGAACATCCCCATCTGGGTCACGGGCGTCCTCGCGCTGGTCGCGGGCATCCTGATCCTGATGGAGTATTTCCGGGTGACCGTGGCCAAGAAGTAGCCCCGCGCCCCCTGCGCGGGCGGGCGGCCCGCGTTTGACTTTCCCCCAGGGATGTCCGGAGAGTTGTGCTCGGATGAACACCCCCTCCATGCCGCGTCCCGCACGGCTTCTCGCCGTTTTCGGGACCCTGGTCTCCTCGCTGCCCGCAGGCCCCTCGGCGGCCCTGCTCCTCGTGGCCGACAAGGGCGACCGGACCCTCTCCATCGTGGATGCGGCGTCGGGACACCAGGTGGCCGCGGTGGACGAGGAGGGCCAGACCGGCCACGAGGTCGCCGTCTCGCCGGACGGAAGGAGGGCCTTCGTTCCGATCTACGGAAGCGCCGGCGTGGGGCAGAAGGGCACGGACGGGCAGCTGATGCGCGTGATCGACCTGGAGACCCGCTCCATCGTGGGGACCGTGGACTTTGGCAAGCCGGTGCGCCCGCACAAGCCGGTGTTCGGGCCGAAGGACGGCCTCCTCTACGTCACGACCGAGCTCGAGCAGTCGGTGACGATCATAGATCCCGCCACGCTTCGGATCATCGGCTCCATCCCGACGGGCGCGATCGAATCCCACATGCTCGCGATCTCGGGGGACGGGCGCCGCGGCTACACGGCGAACGTGAAGGCCGGAAGCGTCTCCGTCCTGGACATGGAGGCCCGCACCCTCTTGGCGACGATCCCCGTGGCGCCGGTCATCCAGCGCATCAGCGTCTCGCCCGACGGCCGGTGGGCCTTCACGGCGGACGAGACGGCGGCCAGGCTCGCGGTCATCGACACCTCGACAAACTCGGTCAGCGCGTCGATCCCCCTTCCCGGCATCGCCTTCGGGACGACCCCGACCCCCGACGGCAAGTGGCTCCTCGTCACGCTCCCCGCGCTCCGGTCGGTGGGGCTGGTCGACCTGTCCTCGATGAGGATGGTCAAGAGGCTGGACGTTCCGAAGGCGCCCCAGGAGATCCTCGTTCGCCCCGACGGGGCGGTCGCCTACGTCTCGTGCGACGCGAGCGCGCAGGTCGCGGTCATAAACATCATGGACTGGAAGGTGGAGAAGCTGATCGACGTCGGAAAGACGGCCGACGGCCTCGCCTGGGCTGCGGCGCGCTGACCTATCCGCGGCCGGAGTGCCCCGAGAAGAGGGCGCTGCACCGGAGCGCCATGGAGAAATCCTTCGCGGTCAGGCCCCCCTCCGAATGGGTGGAGAGGGCCAGCGTCACCTTGTTCCAGCGGATGTTGATGTCGGGATGGTGGTCGCTCCTCTCGGCCGCCCTCGCGACGCGGTTCACGAACGCGACGGCGTCCTCGAATCCCCCGAAGACAAATGTCCTGTGGATCACCTTGGCGCGCCTCGCCCAGAGCGGAAGCGCCTTCAGGCGGCGGTCGGCCTGCTTTGCCGTTAGGGACGGCATAATTCAGTTATTGAGGACGTGGTCGGCCGCGAGCACGAGGAAAACATAGTCGGATGTCGGGTAACCGAGGCAGTACTCGCCCTGCTGCCACAGGAAGGGCCACTCGAGGAGCTCGGGAAAGTCGGGCCTGATGAGGGCCGTGCCGGAGACGATGCCGCCCGGTATGTACGACCAGTCGGCCCGGTTCATGCCGTAGGCCGGTATCATCGACCTGGCCCCGACTCCCGACACGAAGGAGGCGTTGTTCGGCCCCGGATGGCAGCCGAGGATGAAGTCGAGCGCATGCAGCATGTAGGTCGTCGGGAATATGTCGGGCGCCCCCGCATGGAGGAAGTACTGCTGCACGCCGAAGCGCTCGACGTTCCAGCCCGCGCCCCAGATGTTGGGCACGTACGGCAGCCCGTAGGGGGTCTTCGTCTCCACGGTGTCCACCTGCTTCCTGTACTCGCGAAGGGCCCCGCGGATCTTCTCCGCGTACGCGGGATCCTTGATGAGGCCGAGCGCGCGGGCGCCAAGCCAGCCGTAGCGGCTGACGTGGGAGACCACCCCATCGCCGAGCGCCGCTATGGCGTCGGCGTACTTCCTGTCCCCGGTGCACTGGTAGAGCTCGATCGCGGGCTCTAGGCGCGCGAGGGAGGAGTCCGGCGCCTTCGCGCTCGCCCACAGCTCCTGGGCTATCCGGAGGCAGTCCCTCGAGAGCGGGTCGTTGAAACCGGCGAGCGCACGCGACGCGGCGGCCAGCCCTGCGGCTGCGTTCAGCTCGCGGGCCGGGTTCTCCTCGGTAAAGACCCACCGGTCGTCGGCGGAGCCCGGGGACCCGAGGGGAGGCAGGCCCCCGAGGGCGGGCTCCGACTGGTCGCCGTTGGACGCGGCGGCGGCCAGCACCTTCATCGCGCTGCCGTCCGCGTCCCTGAAGACAAGGTTGTCGGTCATGCCCGCCGCGTCGCCCAGGTAGGTGTACTGGTGCAGCGAGGCGTCCTGAATGCCCCGGTAGAGGCGCCCCATCGCATTGTAGCCCCCGACGATCGAGATCACGCCGTGCTCGATCTGTTGGAGGACGTCGGGCTTCCCGTCGGGCTGGTGGATCTCCACGGTCCTCGAGGCCTGGTCGATCGACGTGTCGTCGAGCGCGGGATGGAACAGTTCCCACGCGAGCGCCAGGCCGTGGACCGTGTCGGCCTGCGACTCGATCCGGAAGTCGTGGTCGCCCGCGTCGAACCAGCCGCCCCGGTCCAGGCCCGGCACGTGCTCGCCGGGCTTGAATTTCGTCAGCGTGGACGGGCCCTGCGCGTAGCCGTCAAAGTGGACGTGGTTCACGGGCGCCATCAGTGCGTCGTCGATGTGGGAGAGGCCGTGCCAGACCCGGTAGTGGTCGTTCACGCGCATGTGGCCCATCTGCACTGGCAGAAAATACTCCACGGTGGGCTGCCAGACGTTCCTCTGGAAGACCTGCTCGCCGATCTGAAAGGCGTTCGAGCGGAGGTCGCCGTAGCCGACCTCGTAGGTCCCGGGGGTCGCGACCTCAGAGAAGTCGAACTGGAGGTAGCGGTAGCGCAGGAAGCGCCCCCAGTCCGTCGCCGGGCTCCCGGCCACGGCCACGGGCCCGTTCTCGGTCACGCGGTAGAGGGTGACGGGCTTCACCTGTGTCTCGTGCCGGTCGAGCTCGATGACGGCGACCTTGGGCTGCCTCGGGTGGTAGCCCACCTGCGAGACCTGGATCACGGGCTCGGACATCCAGTTGGGGATGGCGTGGGGCGTGACGAGCCATTCGACGGCGCCCTTGGTCGCGCCCGCGCCGACGAGCGAGCGCACCACGAACCAGCCGTTGTTGTGCTGGGCGCGCCCGTCGAGAAGCGTGAGCTCGCCCCCCTTGACGGCCTCGATCGACATGCGCTGGCGCTCGGACTCGGGGGCGACGGTGAGCCTCGGCCCCTTGCCGAGGGGATCGACCTGGTAGTCGCCGTCCGTCACGGCCCCGGGGCCGTTGGCTTGCCTCGGGAACGACCCGAACCTGCCGCCGATCTCAAAGGACTTCCCAAAGAGAATGCCCGGAAAGAGCTCGAGGTTGAAGCCGACCCTTCCGACCCACTCGGCGGGAAGGGGCGCGTCCAGGTCCACGATGATCCGGAAGGCCCGTCCCTCGGGCCTCACCTTGACGACGTAGCCCAGGTTCAATTCGGGGTAGGTCATCGGGTTGAAGCCTGCGTGGTCCCTGCTGGCGTCGGGGAAGGCCATGTGGACGCTGATTTCCCGCGTCGCGCGGTCGACCATGCGCGGTCCGACCACCGGTGTCGGCTGCCACTGGCCGGGCGTGGCCTCGAGGCGCAGGTCGCCGTTCGTGGCGACGCGCTGGCCGTTCTGTATGATGCCGACGCCGCCCTGGTGGCCCTCGGGATAGTAGTCGTGCGCCAGCATGACGTTGAGCCCGCGCATCTCGAGGTACTCCTGGTCGTTGATCGAGAGCGTCTCCTCGTCGTCGGCCGCCGCCCCGGCCGCCGTCGCGGCTAGGACCCATCCCAGCACAAGGGGCTTCAGAAGGGAGGTTCTCATGGGAGGCTTCGCGGGCGCAGGCTTGCGGGGAGGGGCAGTGTTGCCCCCGTCCGGCGACTTGGCAATCCCGTCCGCCGCGGGTCACACGTCGATCCCGACCACCTCGTGCGCGGTGATGGAGGGGATGCTGAGCTCGAGCCAGCCTTCCGACTCGGTGAACTCGGGCTCGGTCCCAGCGACCAGGAGGCGCACGGAGCGCGCCTTCAGCCCGTCTGGCATGCGCACCCGCACGCGCTGCGCCCCGACCGGGATCAGCTCGCGGACGGGCCCCTTCATCATCATCGGGTTGGTGAGGTTGACCAGGTGCACCGTGAGCGAGCTCTCCTGGCGCCAGAGCGTGACGTCCAGCACGCCGGGGCCGGCGACAGTGACGGGGAGATCCTCATTCGTGGCCCAGGCGACGGCGTTCCTCATGAGTCTGCCGTGGTCAACCGCGAGAACCTCCCAGTACGTGCGGTCGATGTCCCACGGGAAATAGACGACCCGGCCGGCACCCGGCAGCTCCCGCAGGAAGACCTGGGGGATCGTGGTGCGCGCCTGCCGCGGGTAGACCTTCTCCATCGGGAGATCGGGATACGAGGGGATGAGCGTGAGCGGCGGCGCGGACGCGGGCGCGCGGGCGGCCACGTCGACTCGCCACACGCCATGGATGATCCGGGGCGCGTCCTCGAGGCCCACGAGGAGAGGGTGCTCCTGGCCGGGACCGCGCTCGAGCCGCAGGTAGGCGTTGTGCATCGGCCCCTCCATCCCGCCCGACCACGTGGCGCCGAAGAGGTCGCCCAGTCCGAAGTCTGCCCTCCGGGACCCCCACTCGTCGTCGAGGGACGTCTCGGATGTCGCCACCAGGCCCCCGCCCCCCGCGACGAACTGGCGCAGCTGGGCGCACTGCGCGTCGGAGAGGGCGGCGATGTTCGGGAGTATGAGGGTGCGGAACGGCGCCAGGTGCTCCGCGTCCAGGAGGCGGTCGTGCACCATCTCGAACGGGACGCGCGCCTCTATCAGCGCCTGGTACCAGCCGAGCGCCGCGTCCTCGACGTCGTTCGGGGCGCCCTTTCCGCGGTGGAACCAGCCCGTCTGCTGCGAATAGACGATGGCGACCCGTGCCAGCGGGCGCTCGTTTCGCAGGTAGCGCTCCGCGCCGTGGCACCACGCGTAGATGTCCTCGACGGGCTTGAGCCAGCGCGGGTCGTTGATCATGCCGCCAAACTTCGTGAACCACGGGCGCATGCCGTTGGCGACGCCCTCGGCGACCCAGAGGCGGGTCTCCTCGGGATTCTGGACGGCGTCCTTCCACCGGTAGACCTCGTCCAGTCCCACGCTGAAGATGCCGACGACCGGCTTGCCGCCCATGGCGGCGCGGAACTCCTTGCCGTTCTTTCCGTTCGCCCACGGCGCCATGAGGCCCCGCCGGGACTGGCGGTCGGCCATCAGCGTGGGGGCGAGCTCGCCGATCCTCCTCATGTCGAGCGAGCTCGTCGCGCCGCCGCCCGTGTTCGGGATGACGCATGAATCCGGGTTGATCTCGCGCACCGCGCCGTCCCACAGGCGCCACAGCTCGAACAGCCGCTCCTGGCGCCAGAGCACGTAGGCGCGGTGGGCCGGCTGCCCCGGGTCGTCGTTCGGCGGAAGCTCAAGGCCGGTGGCGGCCCTAAAGTTCGCGCGGCAGTGGCTGCAGTAGCACGTGCCGGAGCCGTCCCAGCGGTTGATGAAGATCCCGTCGACCCGGTAGCGCGACATGATCTCCCGCTTCACGTCGGTCATGAACTCGAAGTTGTACGGGCCGAGCCCGCAGGTGACCCACATCTCGGGAGAGGACCAGTGGCGCCGGGGGCGCCCCTCGACGTCCACGGCGATCCAGTCGGGGTGGGACGCCTGGACGTCGTCGTACGTGGCGTGGGGGTCCGTCCGGCCTATGACGACCATGCCCTGCTTCCTGCAGCCCTCCACGAGCTGGCCGAAGACGTCGCGGTCCCCTAGCCAGGCGCTGCGGTGATGGAAGGGCACCGTGGTCGGATAGTAGGCCACGCAACCCCCCGCGCTCAGGCACACCGCGTCGGAATGGGTCCGCCGGAAGTATTCGAGCCAGAACCCTGGGTCGAACTTCCCGGGGTCGTCCTCCACGAGCGTCAGCTGCGCCCAGCGCATGGGCTTGTTGACCCACGAAGGCGCCGAGGCGCCTCCCGGAGGAGCGCCGGCCCCGGGCGAGGGACCGACGGCGGCCCTTCCCAGCGTGACCGCGGCCCCGGCCATGGCGGTGGCCTTCAGGAAGCTTCGGCGTGTGTGGTCCGGCATGGGGGAGGGCGGCCCTGGGGCAACGGGCTGTCTAGGTGGTCGCAGCCCCGGGAACAACACTATCGTTTTCCGGCCGTGAGGGCGGACTGCGGCCCTTCCGCTGGGCCGAATGCCCCGCTCAGGCACCGCATTCCGGGCACTGTGGATTCAATAATTAGATACCTGTAACGCATCCGTCACGGGTTCATGCCAACGCCTTGCAGTTGCAGAGCGAAATTCCGATCGGTACAGCCGCGAAAACCATTGGATCGTAACGCGGGCGTCATGAGTTCGACGAAAAGCCCGTGTATTGTCCGGGCGCAGGAAAAAAATCGGATCAGGGACAGGAAAAACGGGCCACAGATTTTTATTAACCAACGCTCCCTCGGACACCACATCATGAACACAGCGATCAAGAACAACCTCATGCTTATTGTCGGCGCAATCGCGCTGCTCGGCGCGCCCTCACTGAAGGCGCAGACTCTGACCTTCAACGTCGACATCAACACGGCGGGCCTGAGCGCGGAAAGCGCCGATGCGCCGTTCTACCTGGACTTCGACTTCAACTACGGGAACTCGGCCCTGGCCTCGAACACCGCAACCCTCACGAACTTTTCCCTGACGGGCGGGAGCGCGGTGGGCTCGGCGGTGACGAGCGGGTCGGCCTCGGGGAGCCTGGCGAGCACGGTGAGCCTCACCGAGAGCGCGGCGCACCCCTTCAACGAGCTCTACCAGCAGTTCTCGGCCGGCACGACGGATATCCAGTTCAAGGCGACGATCACGGAGACCGGACCGGACGTAGGCGTGCCGAGCACGTTCGCCGTGAGCGTCATGGACAACTCCCTGGGCGGCCCGGCGCAGTTGTTCACGACGGCCCCCGACACGCAGAGCCTCGTATTTCTTAATTTAAGCTCATCCAACACAATAGCTAACGTGGGCGCCTACTCTGGTGTATCCTCGGCGGACGGTGCGATAACCATCAGCGGGGTCACGGCCCTCGTGGCGATCCCCGAGCCGTCCACCACGGCGGCGATCCTCGGGGGAGCCTGCCTCCTTCTCGCGCTCGGCGCCCGCCGCTTCGGCCTGCTCGGGACGGCCTGAAAACTCAAAGCCTCCACCACCATATATTCCAGCTCAGTTTCAAATATCCTTTCCATGAACCTTTCGTCACCAAACACTTCGCCAAGGGGATTCCTCCAGAAGTGCATGATCCTAGCCTCCTGCTCACTCAGCCTCCTGCTCAGTGCAGCGCATGCCCAGCAGCCCGTGGGCACCGTCTGGTACATCCTGATGGAGAACCGCAACTTCACCGAGAGCGAGACCTCCGGTGGCGCTCAGCTCTATGGCAGCGCCGCGGCCCCCTATATCAACAGCCTCATCACGCCGGGCAATGCCAACGCCGCGCTGGTCTCCTACTGCACGTCCTACCACAATGTCCTCGCCGCCTACGATGGTTCGTCGCCGAGCATCCACCCCTCCGAGCCGAACTACGTCTGGATGGAAAATGGATCCAACCTCAGCAAGGCCGACGACAACGACCCGTACGGAACCGGTTTGAGCGTGAATCAGATCCACAACTTCCTTGTGGCGAACCCGGACTACACCGGACAGAACCTGTGCGGCCTGCTCCAGGCTGCCGGGCTCACGTGGAGGGCCTACTCCGAGGGCACCAACCAGCTCAACTCAACCGGCACCAACGCGAACTTGGGCGGCCTCCTGACGGCCACGCCCGCGCCGTCGTCAATCTGGACGGTGCCCCTGGCGAGCTTCAGCGGGAACAACGCGACCTACCTCAATCCCTAC
>Ga0265319_1001015_pt1 | contig 17546 bp, 12 predicted proteins | sample 4824metaG_FD_192443 | JGI IMG/M metagenome (GOLD analysis project Ga0265319, IMG submission 192443) | Rhizosphere microbial communities from Carex aquatilis grown in University of Washington, Seatle, WA, United States - 4-8-24 metaG | ecosystem: Host-associated > Plants > Roots > Rhizosphere >...
CCCCGCCGTGAACTGGCCCAATATCATCACGCTTTCACGCGTGCCCGCCCTGCTGGCGATTGTGGCCCTCCTGTTCATCCAAATGCCCGGGGCATCCACAGCGGCTTTTATCCTCTTTGTCCTCGGCGGAGCCTCCGATTGGCTGGACGGCTACCTCGCGCGCAAGATGAAGATCGTGTCCAATTTCGGCAAGCTGATGGACGCGCTGACAGACAAAGTCCTGATTGTGGGCGTGATGATTGCCATGCTGGTGCCCATGCCTGGCGCTCGCGAGCCGCTGCTGCCGGATTGGGCCGTATTCTTGGTGCTGATTATTTTTGCCCGCGAATTCCTCATCACCGGCCTGCGCTTGGTGGCGGCAAGCCAGGGGCGGGTGCTGGCGGCGGAAAGCACAGGGAAAGTTAAGACTGTGCTGCAATTGGTGAACGTGTCGGTGTTGCTGCTGGCACACGCTCTGGAAGTGGACTTCCACCAATCAACCGCAGGGCATGACACGCGCGTGATCGGGCTGTGGCTGTTTGTGGCTGCGGCGGCGTTGACGGCGTTTTCGGGGGCGGCCTATTTGGTAAAATACTGGGGCATGATGATGGGTCGGGAAAGTGGCGGGACCGGAAGGTGAAGCAGCGCGGTGCTCACTTCTTCATCCCGGCCAAAAACCGCAGCGCTGCCAAATAGCCTTCGACGCCCAGACCTGAAATAAGCCCGACGCACACCCCCGCGGTGTAGGACTTGTGCCGGAACTCCTCGCGCTTGTAGATGTTCGAAATATGCACTTCAACGCATGGCAAATCGCTGCCGGCGATGGCGTCGCGCAGAGCCACACTCGTGTGCGTAAGTGCGCCTGAATTGATAATAATGCCCGCCACGCCAGCATCCGCCCACTTGGCGATTTGTTCCATCAACGCACCTTCATGGTTGGACTGGAAACATTCCACTTTCACCCCCAGTTCCTTGGCTTCTTTTTGCACGCGCGTCTCGAGGTCAGCCAGGGTGCCGGAGCCATAGATCTTGGTCTCGCGCTTGCCGAGGCGGTCGAGGTTGGCGCCGTGGAGCAGGCCAAAGGTTTTCATGGGGGTAAAATAATCAGAGCGGGCAGCCGGTGTCGAGGAATTCCCAAGGCACGTGGAAACGGGCCGCGCATTCCTTCGCCAGCGCGCAGACCCCAAAAACTTCGGTGGCATAGTGCCCGCAGATATAAAGATTCAGACCCGCCTCTTGGGCGGCGTTGAAGGCGGATTGCTTGAGTTCCCCGGTGACGAGTGTGTCCACGCCATTCGCGCGCAAATGAGCGATGCAGGAGGAGCCGCTGCCAGTAAGGATGGCCAGTTTGCGCGGTTGGGACGGGCCGAATTCGAGGGCGGTGATGCCGCGCGGAAAGAGCTCTTCCAGTTTCCCTTTCAAGGCCACCCGCGCCGGGGCTTTGGCCACGTAGGCGGCAATGGGTGTCCCTTGATAGGGAATTCCCCAGCCGGAAACTTTTAGGCCCAAAGCCTTGGCCAAAAGGGCGTTGTTTCCAATTTGGGGATGGGCGTCGAGTGGCAGGTGGGCGGAATAGACGGCGCAGTCGGCGTCGAGCAGCGACTTAAGCCGCGTGCGATTGGCGCCAGTTACGGGCTGAGCGCCGTCCCAGAACATGCCGTGGTGGACGATGAGAAAATTCACCCCGGCAGCGGCAGCGAGCGCAAAAGGGATCGAGCCGGCATCCACGGTAGCGCCGATTCTGGTCACCTTTCCAGAGTTGCCCACCTGGAGCCCATTGAGCGCGCCGGGAAAGTCCGCAACTTCACGCACGCGGACGCGCTGATCACAAAAGGCAACAATCTGGTCGAGCGAGGGCATGGCGATGAATTAACCGCAAAGCCGCAAGAAACGCAAAGAATTTTGCTCGCGGGAATTTAACCCTTTGCGCCCTTCGCTTCTTCGCGTTAAAAATTCTCCTTATGGATTTCCTCCGCCATTGCACGGCGTTCGTCTTCGACATGGACGGCCTGCTCTTCGATACTGAGCGCCTCTCGCGACGGGCCCTGCATGCCGCGGCAGACGAGATGGGCGTGCCGCTGGCGGACGATGCTTTTCTCGAACTGATTGGCCGGCGTTTGGGCGACATTCGGGGGCGGTTAGCCCGACAGGTGGGCAGCGAGGCGCTCGCCACGCGCCTCCTGGAATGCTCGGAAAAACACTATGAAATTCTCCTCACCCAGGGCGTGCCGGTTAAAGATGGCGCGCCGGAATTGCTGGCGTGGCTTACCGCCAGCGGCCGACGGTGTGCCGTCGCGACCTCCACCCGCACCGTGAAAGCGGAGCGTAAACTGGTCATGGCCAATTTGCGCGAATTCTTTGATGCCGTCATCGGCGGCGACCAGGTTACGCACGGTAAGCCCGCACCAGACATCTACCTGCGGGCGACCGCCGCACTCGGCGCCGCCGCGAAGGACTGCGGGGTGTTCGAAGATTCCGAGCCTGGCCTGCAGGCCGCTCACGCCGCCGGAGCGAGCGTTGTGTGGATTCCCGACTTGGCGCCAGTCAACGCCGCCACCCAAAAACTCGCGCATGGCAAGGCCGACTCATTGACCGCAGTCCTCGAATTCTTGCAAAAGAGATTTTGAAACACGGAGAACACAGAGCAGGCGGAGGGGCTCTCAACCGCAAACTGTAAACCGTAAACTTTCCCCATCACTGCCCCGCCGCGAGCGGCTTGACCCAGACATAAAGGAACTGCACCGGATTCAAATGGTCCTGCAAGGCGATCGGGCCGGGCTCCGGGCCATCGGGGATGGGGCTGCTTTGCGTGGCGCGGGGGATTTCGGTATTGTCCTGTACGAGCACGCCATTGAGGTACGACGTCACGCGGGCATTGGCAGTTTTCTTGCCATCCTGCCAGCGGGCGGCGTGAAAGATGACATCATAGTTCTGCCAAAGCTCGGCGGGAATTGCGGCATTCACAAGGGGGTCCTTGATGCCGTAAATGGCGCCTTCGTCATTCATGTCCTGCATCGGATGGTCGTACGTGTCGAGAATTTGGCATTCATAGCGGCCCTGCAAATACACGCCGCTGTTGCCGCGCGCCTGCTCGTTGGAATTGGCATCGCGGGTGTTGGGATTTTTCGTGCCGGGAACCTTGAACTCCACGTGCAGTTGGAAGTCCGTAAAGGTTTCCTTGGAGCGGATGTCGCCAACCATCGTGCGCACCCCGTTGGTGTAGGTCGCCGGAATCGGCTCAATGACCCCATCATGAAAATTCCACGGGAAGGTGGCATTGTCCTTGCCCACCCAATGCGAAACGTCCTTCCCGTCGAAGAGCACCGTCGCGCCTGCGGGCGCGCTGCCATCGGTGCTCGAGGCATACATGATGCCGCCCAGCAGATGGAAAAGGAACAAGGTGTCCTTGTAGTCTTCCTTGGTGCTGCCAAGGGCTGTATAAAAAGACCGGCCGCCATCGTAATCTTGACACCAGGCAACGGGATGATCCGCGCCCATCGTGCCGCCGGTATAAGTGGACTCATCCACCGAGGCGAGGACCCGGACATTGGCGCGCGGGCTCGCCTTGAAGTTGGGCCAGGCATCCACATGCGACCAATTGAACGGCAGCGAGGACGTCGCGGCGTGGTACGGATTGTCGAGTTTGAGCGTGGCGGCGACCGGCGCACTGGCCTTGTCCAAAGACGCGCTGACGAGTTTGCCGTACCAATCCCAATTGGGCGTCGCAGCCGCCGCCCCGGCGACGCCGACAAACCCCCCACCGGCCTCGATAAAGTGCTGGAAAGCTTGCTGCTGGGCGGCGCTCAAAGCAGCGACGCCAGTGTCCAGTACCACTACAGACTTATATTGCTTTAAATTATCGTCGGTGAACGCCTTGGGGTCGGAGGTGGCGTCGGCCGTGAAATTATTTTGCTGACCGAGGAGCTTGATGGCATCAACGCCAGCGGCCCCGGCGGGCGCGAAAACCAAAATCTTATATGCCGGGCCGCCAAAGCGGTCGGCAAACCGCGGTTTGATTTCGACTTTGCGGTAGAAAAGTTCGTTGTTTTCCTCCTGCAGGAGAATTTTGCCCTGCACGAGCGGGCCGCCGTTGTTCGGCAGCTGGATGTCATTCAGGTAGTTGTTGACGTGGCCATTCGTCACATGCACCGCGCTGTTCTCCGTCGTGAACAACTCCACCGAGTTCCAGCCATCCATGGTGTCGAATTGCTCCCCGCGGATGAGGCGCTGGCCGCGGTCATTGACCGGCACGCCGCCTTCAAAGTAAGTATAAATTCCACGTCCCGTTTCTTTTGGTGTGCCGTCCGCATTGGCGACCACCGTCGAGCCCGCACTGGGATTGGGGGGGTTGTTGGGCAGCAGGAACACGTCGCCGGTGGTATGCTCGTCAATTTGAAATTCCACGCACATCGGCCAGACTTTGTCGGCGCCGACCATGTGGTAAAGCAAGCCGCCGTCGCGGGGCAAACCATCCGGGTGACGGGGCACGTCGAATTTCACCGTGCCCCATTTGTATTCCAGGCGCACGCGGTAATTGCGAAATTCCTCGTTCGTCGCCATGTAGCCGTTGGGCTGCGCGGTTTTCGGGTCGGGCACGTCGAGGACGTGGATCATGCCATTCTCCGCCTTGAAGACGTGCTGCACGTCGTTGTTCTTGCCGTCGCGCTCGCGAAACGTATACCAGCCATCAAGGTTCTCGCCGTTCAAGAGCGGCATCCAGCCCTTGTCCTGCACGTGCACGACATTTGGCGGCAGGGCCGGGCCGGCTTCGGGGGCGGCAGCCGTAGCGGTTGCAGGGGTTTGGGCCAGGACCGTCAGGAGAACCGATAGGGTAAGCATGGGGGGGAATGAAAATGGAGTAAACAAAACGGGGGGTGCAGGGTGAATCATAACCATACCTACCGCCAAAATGAAACATGAAAAAACACCCCCTCTCCGCGCCCTCCGCGCTCTCCGTGTTTAAAAATCCTGACCCTATCCCAGCCGTTTTTTCGCCTCTTCAAGTGTCCGGTTCATCTCCATTTCCTCCAAAAACGCACAGACCGCCTTGAGGTCCGCCGCCGGGGCCGTGAGCGGGCCGGGGTCCAATTCTGCCTGCAACGTGACCATTTCCAGATTCCGCTTCATCATCGGGCCGGCGTCGCGCAGTTGGGGCCGGAACCGCTCGGGCTTTACCCAGTCCCAGCGGCGCAGAAGCGTCTCCAAATCGCCAAATTCGTCGAGCCACTTGGCCGCCGTCTTGTAGCCGACTCCGTCCAAGCCGGGAATGTTGTCCGATGCATCACCCGTCAGCGCCAACAGCGCGGGAATAAACTTCGGCCCCACGCCAAATTTCTCCTTCACCCCCGCTGCATCCAGCCGCCGCCAACCCAGCTTCGGATTCGCGGTCGGCGGCGGCACGAGCTGAAGAATGCCGTCGTGGACCAGTTGTCCAAAATCTTTGTCGGCACTGACAATCAGCACCTGGTCGCCTTTGGCGGCCAGTTGGATCGCGGCGGAAGCCAGCAGATCATCCGCCTCCACTCCCTGCCGCTCTACCACCGCCAGGCCCAGCGCACGGGTAAGCCGCTTCATCGGCTCCAACTGTTGAAACAGCGGCTGCGGCATTTCCTTCCGCTGCGCCTTGTAGTCCGCCAGCAACTTTTCATGCCGCTCAGACGCCCCCAAGTCAAAAAACGCGACCGCCCGCGCCCCCTTTTCCTGATCCTGCAACATCCACAAGGTGCGCACCCAGCCATGCAATGCCCCCGTCGGAAAACCATCCTTGCGCGCGAGTTCGGGCATGCCATAGAACGCGCGGTAGGCGAGGTTGAGACCGTCGATGAGAAGCCAGGTGGACATGGCTCAACTTAAATCATTCAACGCCGAACATCCAACATCGAATATTGAAAATTCTTCGTGACGAGATACCAATTCCCAAGCAATTTCAGTAGATGAATGGCTGGCTCCCAAATTTGGTCTTGGGCACTTATTTGCTGATCTTCGTCGGCACGTTTCTCGGGTATTCAATCTGGCGGATCAAGCGTAAAAAGCGGAGACCTCCATTTTCAGAAAATCACAAGTTGCTGCGGGGGCCCGGCGAAGGCCAATTGCGGGAAATTCAAAAACTCGAAGAGAATCTTTTTTTTGAATTTGCACTAGCCGCATTTGCGCCATTGATGACGGTCTGGATTTGTTTGCAAATAGCCGTTTGGCTGCGCGAGGAGCAAATTCGCCTAGCGCTGGTCGCAACAGCCTTATTGTTTGCGGTAAGTGTTGCCGGAGCTGTCGCTTGGCTTTTCAAGCGCTTGATTTCGTTGCGACATCGTCGATTGGGATATTTTGGGGAAAGATTGGTGGCGGAAATACTGGAACCACTAAAATCAAAAGGATGCTGGGTATTTCACGACGTTCCCGGCCCGGGCTTTAATATTGATCATGTTGTCATTGCGCCAACCGGCGTCTTTGCCATAGAGACCAAAACACGTCGCAAACCCAAAAACGGCGCCGCCGATCCAATTTACGTGGCAAGCGGCCGGTTGGTTACCCGGTGGCAGGACGGACACAAACATTATGCACAGGCCGAACGCCAAGCTAGGTGGCTCGGCGAAGAGCTAAGCGGGAAAGCGGGCAATCGCCTTCCCGTGCAAGGCGTTTTGACTTTTCCCTATTGGTACACCAATTCGCATAAAGGAACGGTTTGGGTTCTCTACCATACTTTCATCGTCAAAGACATTCTGGAGAGGCAAGGCGAACGGCTAAACGACGCCCAAATTGATACTTTCGCGCGTAAGCTTGAATCCCTTTGCCGCGACGTCGAATTTTAGCGGGTAACGGAATGGTTCCATTTGTATTTGGCTGTGGCCTTACGCTAAATCATCCCAGAGCCGATTGGCATTAACGCGGAGAACCCGTTGTTACCGTCGCCATCGCGGTCGTCAACCCATCGGACGTCGCGGTAAGCGTGATGGGGCCCGAGGCCCCTGGCTTCGCCCGGACGATGACCATCGCCAGCCCATTAAACGCCTTGCTGTCCTTGCTGTTCTGCAACGGCGCGAGGCTCGTCTCATCACCATTGTCCACGGCGACGATTTCTCCAGGGCCGGAGATTTCGTAGTGCAGGGCGTTCATGGCCGTGGGCACGGTCAGGCCAGCTTTGTCTTTGATTGCAACCGTGACATAGGAAATGTCCTGGCCATCGTTGGCGATGGCCGCCCGGTCGGGCGCCAACGCAACTTTGGCGGCGTCGCCGGTCGTCTTAATTGTGTCTTCGGCCCAGACTTTGCCGTTCTTGTAGGCGACGACATGAATTTCACCAGGCTGGTAGACCACGTCGTCCCACCGCAGTCGGTATTCAAACTGGCCCTTGGTTTTCTTGCCCTGGGAGACACCATTAACAAATAGTTCGGCCTCGTCACCGGAGGTATAAACATGGACTGGGGTGACCTGGCCCTCGCGGCCGGCCCAATTCCAATGGGGCAAAAGGTGCGCCATCGGCAGCTCCGGGCGCCATCTCGCTTGGTAGATGAAGAAACGGTCCTTCTTGAACCCGTCGAGGTCAATAATGCCGAAATAGGAGCTGCGCGAAGTGTCCGGCGCCGGTGCCTGGCCACCGGCCGCGGCACCACGGCCCCGACCGCTGGCGCCGCCATTATTCGTCGGTTCACCGAGGTAATCAAAACCTGTCCAGACGAATTCGCCAGCGACATTCGGGTTTTGGTCCTGGTGGGTGAATTCGACGTCCGGTATATTGGCCCAGGCGGGCGCGTACAAGTCGTAGGAACTCATCAAATGGTTTGGCGCCGCACCGCCACTTTTGGTGTTGGTCACGGGAAACACATATACACCGCGCGAACTGATGCAGGACGAGGACTCGCTGCCCATCAGCACTACATTGGGCCGCTGCTGGTGGTAGGCCGCATAGCCGGGATTAATCCGGGGCTCGTAACTGAATCCATAAGCGTATTCATCTTCCGGATAGCTGGTAAATCCATTATTGTTGCTGTTATTGGTCAACACTGGCCGCGTGTTGTCCTCCGCATGGACGGTCTTGATCAATTCGGCCAGGATTTGATTGCCCACCGCGCTTCCCTGGTCACCAATTTCATTGCCCACGCTCCACAGGATGACACATGGGTGGTTGCGGTCGCGGCGCACTTGGCAACGCTCATCCGCCGTGTGCCAATCGGCCCAGAGCAGGTTGTAATCATTGGCCGATTTGCGCCGGTCCCAAGTGTCGAACGATTCGTCCATCACGAGCATCCCCATCTTGTCGCACAAATCGAGCAGGTCGGGCGTGGGCGGATTGTGGCTGGTGCGGATGGCGTTGCAGCCCATTTCCTTGAGGATTTCAATTTGGCGTTCGAGCCCACGAACATTCGACACCGTTCCGAGCGGCCCCAAGTCCGAATGGTCGCACACGCCGTTGAGCCGCACATGCTGGCCGTTGAGAAAAAAGCCCAGATTCGGATCGAATTTAATCGTGCGGATGCCGAAATTCGAGCGCGTCGAGTCCACATCACGACCGCTTTGCTGGATGGTGGTCACGGCCGTGTAAAGTGTCGGATGCTCCAAATCCCAAATCTTGGGGTTGGCGATTTTCAAAGTCAGCGCCGTGGATTTGATGGAGCCGGGGTCGATTGCGAGGTTGTCCGAACTCGCCGAGGCCACCGGCGCGCCGGTGATTTTCCCGTTGGCGTCGGTGGCGTAGATGTCCGCTTTGACGGTGGCCGAACTGGCGGCGGCCTGTTCGTTCATCACGTCAACTTTGACGCTCACCGTAGCGGAACCGGCGCTCACGTCCGGCGTGGTGATGTAGGTTCCCCAATGAGAAACGTGCACGGGATTCGCTGTTTCCAGCCACACATGGCGGTAGATGCCGCCGCCCGGATACCAGCGTGAGGATTCATTCGGATTGTCGAGCCGGATGGCGAGGACGTTGTCCGCCCCGGGCTTGAGGAATTGGGTCAGCTCGACTTGAAAAGAACTGTAACCGTAAGGCCAGCCGCCGAGATAGTGGCCGTTCAACCAGATGGACGCATAGGACATGGCGCCATCTATATCGAGATACATCACCTTGCCGACGCTGCTGGCGGGGACGTTGAAAGTTTTGCGATACCAAGCGGTGCCAAAGTACGGCAGGCGGCCGGTGGGGCCATTGAGGGTCATGCTGAACTGACCCTCCACACCCCAATCGTGCGGCAGATTCAACAGGCGCCACGAACTGTCATTGAAATCCGGCCTGGCGTAGGAAACATTTTCGCCCGGAGTATGGCCGACGGTGGGGCGGACGATGTAATCCGCAAAGTTCGAATTGGCCAGCAGGGATTCCTTCAAATTGGTGTAGCTGAGAGTGTCGCCAGCCTCGGCCGGGTCACCTTGGAGAAAACGCCAGTTGGCGTCGAAATTTACCCGTTCGCGCGGGGCCATTTGGGCAAGAAGGCTGGGCGCGAAAAGGCCGGGCAAAACCAAAACTGCGGAAGTTAAAAAGACCTTGGCAACTGAGGGGAAAGATTTGCAAAGGCGACGGAAAGGACCGGCGGCAAGGAGGGGTTTCATGGGGAGGAAAGTTTGCGGCAATCCCCGGCCCGCCGCAAGGGCGTTTCGAGACCTCATAACCACTCCACCACGATCAGAGACACGGCCTGGCGCGGGAGGGTGAAGGCGGGCAATTTCAATTCACCTTTGTCCGCTTCAGGCAGGGGCGGGCTGGCAAGGGTGGCGGCAGGCGGGGCGAGTTCTTCCAGCTTGCCGGCTTTTTCCAGCTCCGCGTATTGCTCGGGCGTCGGCTTTTCCGGCGAGCCCATCTTTTGCCAGGCCGTGTAGGAATTACTGTGGGTTGCATCAATGCGGTAATGCGTGATTTTGACTTTGGTCACATCTTTGGGCAGGCCGGTGAGGTCGAGCGCGACCGTGGCGTCAGGCCCGGAGATGAGGTCGTCATGGTAATGCCAGACCATCACGCAGAGTTGATTTTTGTCGAGGGTGGCGAGCGCGGAAACATCAGGATCGCCGTGGACGCCGCCGCCCTGATTGACGGGTTTCAAAATGTCATCGAGGCTGACGCCGTGGTCGCTGGTCGAGGCGACGCGCTGGCCGTTCATTTTGGAATACATCCGGAAGACGTCGAGGATGGGCAAGTCAATGCCGTTGGTGGCGAGGACCCGCTGGCCCTTGAAGAATGGCTCGTCTTCAAACTCGAAGGCCCACGTCAAGGCGCCTTCCAGGTTGACGCCCCGGCGGTCGGCCAGTTCAAATTCGCGGGCGATGCAGGCAGCCGTGTAGGTGGCGTATACGGTGTCGCGCCGATAGTCGCGCAGGGCTTCCGTATTGCAGGCGGCGCAACCGTCGGGGTCGGATTCGCCGATGACAATGGGCAGGGGTTTCGTTTGGGGATAGGACGCGGCGATGGCAAATCCCCCGTCAATGGTGCTTAACTGGCCTTGAATGCCCATTTGCGTGTGCGCAGGTACGGTGGCGGTGGCGCGTACGATATTCGGCGTGGTGCCCTTGGCATGGAAAGAGAAAAAGTCGAGCGGGGCGCCCACTTGGCCCGTGGCGGCATTGGAGCCGGTCAGGCAGTGTTGAATAAAATCTCTCGACCAGGCGCCGCCGTTGCCGGCGGAATCCGCGCCGCCGATGCGGGCGTCAGGAATGGCTTTGCGCACACCGGCCGAAGCGTAATCATAAAGTTTGTAGTATTCGGCGGGCGTGGAACTCCAGTAGCCGACGCCATTGCTTTGGGTATTGGATTCGTTCCAAACCTCCCAATACCATTTGGAAACCTCGTCCTTGCCGTAGCGTTCGAGGCAGTGTTTGGCCCATTGGTAGCAAAGCTCCTCCCACTTGTCATAATCCTTTGGCGGATAGGCCCAACCGGTGTAAATGGCGCCATAGGCCTGCGAGGGGTCCCAGTGATGTTCGTAGGGTTCCGGATGGGTGGAGAGCGCCTCGGGCATGAAACCAATTTGGACGTAGGGATGGATGCCGGCCGCGCGGTAGGTGTCAAAAATGCCATCGAGAATCGCCCAATTGTAGACCGGCTTGCCGTTCGCGTCTTCGGTGTAGGCATTGGTGCTGCCCCATTTATAATGCGCGGTTCCGTCGCCGGTCGTGAGCAGATTGTGCGCACGGTAATAGACATCCCTTTGGCTGAGCCGCAAATCGCCCAGTTCGCCGATGAGCTTCTTGCCGTCTTTCATCGTGGCATAGTTCGGCTCGTCGGCGCCGAAAAATCGGTAAACAGGTTTCCACAGGCCAACGACCTTCGCGGCGTCGACCGTGATATTGACTGGGAAAGGCGCCGGCGCGGCGGGCGTGGCAGCGTTGTTGTCCGTGGCGGCGATGGCGCCACCGAGGATGGCCAGGGCGGCGAATTGTTTCCAAAAGGGGATGTTCATGGGGCCAGAATTGAAAAGTTTCACCGAAAATTCAGCGACCGGGCCGGGAAATCGAGGTGGCTAGATTACGCCCAAATCCCCCACGCTGGCAAGTGGTGGATTACCCCATTTTTGCTCGTGCCTATTTCCGAAAAAACGTTGGTGCGACAGGAGCGAAGACACCCCCTGCTCCTTCTTTTCGGCCTCCTGTGGGGTCGGCGCTGGAAGTGCATCCGTTGTTAAATTTCCCGGTATTCACCACTCGACCACCACCAGCGACACCGCCTGGCGCGGCAGCGTGAACGCTGGCAGCTTCAATTCACCATTCGCAGCCATGGGCACAGCCGCGCCAGCGGGTACGGCAAGTTCCTGGAGCTTTCCCGACTTTTCTAATTGCGCGTATTGCTCCGCCGTCGGCTTTTCGGGCGAGCCCATGGCCTTCCACGCCGTGTACACATTGCTGTGCGTTTCATCAATGCGGTAATGCGTAACCTTTACCTTGGTTGCGTTCTTCGGCAGGCCCGTGAGGTCGAGCGATACCGTCGCATCCGGCCCGGGCACGATGTCATCATGATAATGCCAGACCAACACAGCCAACTGGTTCTTGGACAGCGTGGACAATGCGCCCACATCCGGCTCGCCCTTCACGCCAGTGCGCACGATGCTGTCGAGGCTGATGGCGTGGTCGCTGGTGCTGGTCACGCGCTGGCCGTCCATCTTCGCCATCATCCGAAAAACATTCAAGACTGGCAAATCAAGCCCGCCGCTGGCCAGCACCCGCTCGCCAAAAAACAGCGGCGAATCCTCAAATTCAAAGGCCCACGTCAGCGCGCCTTCGAAATTGACGCCGTGGCGGTCCGCCAATTCAAATTCCCGCGCGATGCAGTCCGCCGTATACGTCGCATAGACGGAACTGTTCCGGTAGGCTTTCAGTGCTTCCGTATTGCACGCCGCGCACCCGTCGGGATCGGCTTCGCCAATAACAATCGGCTCGCCCTTCGTTTGCGGATACGCCGCGGCGATTGCGAATCCGCCGTCAATTGCGCTGAGTTGCCCGTCTATGCCCATGCGCGAGTGCCCCTGGAACATCGAGGGCGTGTGGCCTTTGGCATGAAAGGAGAAAAAGTCCAGCGGCGCGCCCACCTGGCCCGTGGCGTAGTTCGTGCCGGTCAGGCAATGTTGAATGAAATCCTTGGACCATTGGCCCCCGTTGCCGGCGGAATCCGCCCCGCCAATGCGCGCGGTGGGAATCGCGCGCCGCACCCCCGCCGCGGCGTAATCGTATAGCTTATGGTAGTCCGCTTGCGAACCGCTCCAATAGCCGACGCCATTGCGCTGGGTGTTGGATTCATTCCACACCTCCCAATACCATTTCTGCACTTCCTCCGCGCCGTAGCGCTCCACGCAATGCTTGGCCCATTGATAGACGAGCTCGCCCCATTTGGCGTAATCCTTCGGCGGATACGCCCAGCCCGTGAAGATGCTCCCGCCCGTGTCGAAATGATGCTGGTAGGGCTCCGGATGCGTGGACATCGCCTCGGGCATGAATCCGATTTCCACGTAGGGGTGAACGCCGGCCGCATGGTAGGTGTCAAAAATCTTGTCGAGGATGGTCCAGTTGTAAATCGGCTTGCCGTCCTTGTCTTCCGTATACGCATTGGTGCTGCCCCATTTGTGCGCTGGCGTGCCGTCGCCTGTGGTGAGAAGATTATGCGCGCGGAAATACACATCGCCCGGTCGCAGCTCGCCCAATTCGTTGATGAGCTTCGTGCCGTTCTTCATCGTCGCGTAATTCGGCTCGTCCGCCCCGAAAAAGTGGTAGACCGGCTTCCAGGGACCGACAACTTTCGCGGCATCCACCGTTATTTTTACGGGGAACGACGACGGCGGGGCGGCGGGTGCGGAACTGTCCGAATCGGTGGCCGCAACCGCGGCCACGAGCACCGCGAGCGCGGCGACAGGCTTCCAGGCAGGAATGTTCATGGCGACAAAATTGCGTGGGGGGTGGGCGCAAACTTACCTCCGGACAGGGGTGCCGGGGAACTACAGACTACGCCAGATTTCCCGCACTTGGCAAGCGGTGGATTGCCCGCTTTTTGAACGTGCCTATTTCTGAAAAAACGTTGAAGGTACAGGAGTGAAACCAACCCTGCGCCTTTTATTTGGCCTACTGCTGGCACCCTTGGCCGGGTGGGCCGCCGACGCCCCGGCCAATCCGGCCACGTCCGTGCCGACCGGAGCTGCGGCTCCAGCAACCACCGCTTCCGCCAGCAAGTTTACTGCGGCGACCCCGGTCAAGGGCTTTGAAACCACCGGTCTGGACCTCTACCGCAGCCGCGAGGAAACGCTCCAGCGCGCCGCCAACAACGATATGGCGACTTACACCAAGAATCTTCAGGCCACCTGTGAACAATTTTTTGCGAACGCCTCGCTTTCGGAAAATCTTGCGATTGTCGCGGCGATCAAGCCCGGTCCAGAATCGCGGATCTGGCTGATTTCCACCCGCTCGGCGACCCTGGATGACCGCCTCGCTCCGCTGCGCGACGAACTCGCTGCCATCCCGCCCCCGTCAGTCAATGGGGGCCCGGTGGCCTTTTGCCTCTATGGCCGCGTCAATGGCGGCTTTGGCAAAGAATTAAAGGGGGCCAACTACCCGCCCCTGCCCCAGGCCTGGAAAGACGTGCTGGCCCAATCCCAGAATAGCGCGCCGGTGCCGTTTGACGCCCTCGTGCTGGCGGCATGGAATCCCCCGTCGGTCAATTGGGCTCTAATCGTTTCCATGGTCGCGATCGTGCTCTCGGCCGTTTGCGCCGTGCTCGCGTTCATGCGGCGGCATCACTAGACAGCGTCCCTGACCAACCGTGATCTTTCGCTCGATTCAATTGAAATTGTGCGAATCCAGCCATTGCTTCCACCGCGGGGCATCTGTGCCAAAGTCCTGCCGGGTAATTTCCTTGAGGGCGTTGGCGATTTGCCCGCGGAATTGTACGTTAAAATCCGTATTGGGCATGACTTTGAATCCATGAACGTCCGAATAATCAGCCCACAATCCAACGACCAGGGCCTCCAGCGCCTTTTTTGTTCGGGTGGCAGCCAGGACCTGGATGGAATCCCGCCGCACGTAGTCTTCCTTGTCATGACACATTGCTTCCGTCAAAGCCGGAACAGCGTCATCGCTCTTGAGCCGCGCGAGCCATAAGTATACATCTGTGCGGCATGGGAAACTGGCATCCCGCCATAAGGCACAAAGCTGCCCAACGACATCCTGGTTTTGCAGTTGAATGATGAGCAGTTCGTCCTCGGCCCGGGCATAGCCATCCATTTGGAATGCTAAAGCCGCATTCAAGGCCGGTAGATTGCTCGCATCGGCCAAAACTTTCAGCCCACCAAGGCCATTGCCTTCCAGCCATCCATAGGAATAGGGATCATCCAAGTGTTGCAGGAGAATGGGCACCGCGCTTTTTAGCCCCAATTGGGAGGCGGCATGAACGGCAAAGCGATAGGTGTCATCATGTTGCTTCAGAATATTCAACAGGACCGGCTCGACGCTGCGGTCGCCAAAGTCGCCGAGACTGTCAATGATTTCTGTGCTGCTCCAAGAAATTGCGGGGGCAGCTTTATCGCCCAATGCGGCCATCAAGACCGGCACCGCTCTTTGGCACTTCAAATCCCCAAGGATCGTGGCAAACTTGCCGTCGCGCAGCGCAATTTCTCGCACTTCGACGGTTGGCTCCATATTGAGCGGATGATATACCTTGTCCCGGTTGAGCTGGGTTTTATCTTGGATGGCATCCAACATCAGATCCTCGGCCCATGCCAAATCCGTTTTTGGCAATCCAGGTCCTTGTCCTCTGAGCCACAAGTTGAATATCAGCCAATAAAGATCGCGGATGCTTTCGGGATCTTTTGCCTGTCCTTGAGCTTCAAAAAAGTTCTGGCCGGCCTCGTCCTTTTCCACCACCAGCACGGCCGCTTCCATGAAACGAACGGGTAATGGTGCGGTCGGGTCGGACAGCCGACGCTTCATCTCCATGCAGACTGCGTTGCGATCGAGTTTCAGCACTGTCTCGAACGATTGTTGGTTTTGATAGAAAACGAGCTGCTGCCTTGGTTCCATCCCGGACGCGTTAGTCAGGTTGAAGGCCTCATCAACAAATAAGGGAATTTTAGCCGGTGCTACCGCCGGCGCAATCGCGACAACGGGCCGCGACGGCTGCGTGCACGAAGCCCAGCCGAAGCTTAGCAGCAGCAAAAACAAAGGTTCCCGCAAGTTGTGGTAACACGTCACGAGAACATTGGATGGGCGGTTTGCCTATTTCCCCGCCACAAACTTCTCCGGCTTGCTGATCTTGGCCGGGTCGCCGCCGATTTCCACGGCGTACACTTGGACTGCCCCCTGGATGTTCGAGCGGAAGATCACCCATTTGTTGTCCGGCGAAATGGAGAGGTTGGGCTCGATGCCGCCGCGGCCCGTCACGTAATTGTGCTTGGCCAGATTGACGAGCTTCTCGCGCGTGACACTGCCATCGGGCTGCACGCGGAAAAGATTGATCCACTGACCGTCTTTCTCAAATGCCACCTGGGTCGGGTCGCCGCCGTCGCTGGCGAACAATTGGTCGTCGCGCGAGGAATTAAAATGCACGCCCCACCAGTTGCGCTGGATGTGGTACTTTGTCACTTTGCCGGTCGCGACATTCACGCCGCCAATCCAAAAATCGTGGCTGCGCGGCGTTTGCAGATCGAACCAGACCGTCTTGCCATCCCAGCTCCACCATTCGTGACCGTTGATTTCCATGTCCATCTGGCGCTTGTAGATGAGGTGCTGGTCCGAACCGTCGGTGCGGATGACCCACGTGCGGTCCACTTCGTGCCACGTGCCTTCGTGTGCATACACCACCAGGTTCGGGTCCGTCGGGGAAAATTGCTGGTGGTCAATCGAGGCATATTGGTAGCCCACCGTGACCTTGTCCTTGGTCTTCAAATTGGTGAAGACAAAGGCCATCGAGCCGGGGTTGAGCAGGCGGCGGGCGAGGCCGTCCTCCTTGGACGCCGCATATTCTTCATCGGGCGTCAGCGGGATGCCGGCCTTGATCTTGTCGCCGAACATCCGCTCGCGCTGCGGAATCAGCGTCGGCGGCGTCGGCGGCTGAGCTTCGCCGGTGGGGTCCACCTGATTGACCATTTCGCCAATGAAAGTCTCATCGCAATTCACGCCCCATGGGCGCACGCCGCTGGCCACCAGGCGGGACACTTTCGTGTCCACATTGACCGCGTAAAGATTGCCGTTCGTCGTGTAATAAGCATCACGCGTCTTGAAGGCCGCCATCAGCAGGCTGACGCGCGTGTTGCGCCCGTCCAGGATCCAATCAATCTTGGGGGCGCCCTGCCCGAGCGTCTTCAAATCCACGGTGAACAGCCCGCTCGGGCTGCTGTACACCAGCTTGTCGCCCTCGGGCGTGTAGGAATTATAGTGGAAATAAAGGCTCTGGCTGTTCGGTTCGTCCGAAATGCGGATGACACGGTGGCCGGTGTCCGGGTCAATCCATTCGCGCGGCCCGGCGGCCGCCGGCGGAGTTACCGCCGGCGCGGCGGTTTGCGCGGCCGAAGCCGTGGTGGCGGACGCCCGGTCGGCGGGCGTGGGCGCATTGGCGGCGAACAGGGCGGCCGTGACCGAAAAACTGAGCAGAAGAAGGGGTAGTTTACGCATGGGGGGAGATTTAATCTACAACATCCAACCTCGAACATTCAACCTTCAACATCGAATTTAACGCCAAGAAGCCGCCATGTATCTTCCATCGAGATTGCGCAGTTAACCTTAGGCGGTAAGTGTTGGATGTTCGACGTTCGAAGTTGAATGTTGGAAGTTAAAAGTTACTTGGCCGCCTTGGCGATCTCCACCGCAAACACCTGCGAGCCATGTGCCGCGCCCAGCATGTTCGAGCGAAAGATGATCCACTTCATGTCCGGCGAGAAGCTCACATTGGGCTCCAAGCCGTAGTCATGCTTGGCCAGATTGACGAGACGCTCGGCCTTAAACTGCATCGACTTTACGTCTTCGGCCCCCGCCTTGATGGTGGTGGCGGTGGTGGGATCAGGCGTGAACAGAAAAACCCATTGCCCGTTGTCGCCCCGCGCCACGCTGTTGGGCCCGCCGCCGTCGCCGGCAAAAAATTTACCGTCGGGCGAAATGTTAAAATGCACGGACCATTC
>Ga0265319_1001016_pt1 | contig 17536 bp, 17 predicted proteins | sample 4824metaG_FD_192443 | JGI IMG/M metagenome (GOLD analysis project Ga0265319, IMG submission 192443) | Rhizosphere microbial communities from Carex aquatilis grown in University of Washington, Seatle, WA, United States - 4-8-24 metaG | ecosystem: Host-associated > Plants > Roots > Rhizosphere >...
AACCGGCCAATGGCAAATCGTTTCATGGCGGAAATCCTAAAGGGGAGGGGTGAGCTGGGGTGGGGTGGTGCTCGGGCATTTACTCAGATGTGGCCCGCCTGGGGCAAGAGGTTTTTGGAGGGCGGCATGGCCGAGCTAGGTTGCATTCTTAATATCGACTATTCTTACTTCGGCGACGGGGTGATCGAGCCAATAGGCAAATACATAGTCCTCGATCAGCAAATTGTGGATCTCGCGTCCGTTTCCATCCAAATCTGCATAATCGCTCTCTACAAATGGGTTGTGAGCCAGTTGGCGTCCAAGATTGGCAATGTACTGCTGGCGTCGTTTGGGGAGTGCCATCAAAAAACTGATGGCCTCATCTGAGTACACCGCCTGATACTGGACGCCTTTACCCACGGGCAATCATGGCTTCCAATTCTTTTTGAGTGGTCTTCTTTCCGGCATCCATGGCTTTCATGCGCCGGGTCAATTCCTTCCGCCACTCAGGGGTCTGATGGCGAAGGCGAATCATGTAGGCGTTTAGCTCCCGCCGGCCGCGCGGCGAAAGACGGGAAACCTCCTGCTTTAACTCCAACATCGTCATAGGTATGATGGTGCTCATTTTCAGCCACAAGTCAAGATTTGGCCTTCCGGGGTGGCAAGCCCGGAGCCTCATGGAATTTTGTGCGCCAACGCCAAACCCAAAACCGCTTAATTCAAGCCTAACTTATTGCGGGTCTTTAACGAACACATGAAAGACCAGAAGACAGGGGCAAGATATAAAATGCCTGCCGAAAAAACTACTGCGAATACAAATGATGTCCCGACGAATCTCGTGAGGCTCCAAACCGCCAGAGTAAATCCAACAGCGGAGAAATAAATCTCGGCCAATATCCAGATAGGGCTCTTCTTCATGGGATTAGAGTAGGCAAAATCAGGGAACGGTCAAGGTGGCATTTTCAAACTGTACCACTAACAGATTTGGCCTTCCGGGGTGGCAAGCCAGGAGCCTCACGGAATTCTGGGCGCCAACCTGAAACTCAAAACATAAAACTCGAAACCAAATTAGAATCCGTCAATCTGGCGCGACAATTCCGCGATAAGTTCCGCCTCGCTCACGCGCACTTGTTTCGTCGAGTCGCGTTCGCGCAGCGTGACCGAGCCATCCTTTTCGATGGTGTCGAAGTCCACCGTGACGCAGAAGGGGGTGCCGATTTCGTCCATGCGGCGGTAGCGGCGGCCGATGGCGCCCGAGACGTCCCAGAATACATTCCAACGGCGCTTGAGCTTTTGGTAAAGCGCTTCGGCCCGGGCGAGGAGTTCGGGCTTGTTTTTGACCAGCGGGAACACGGCGACCTTGAACGGGGCGAGGCGCGGATGGAGTTTCAGCACCACGCGCTTTTCCCCTTCGACGACGTCTTCGCTGTAGGCACTGCACATGACCGCGAGGAAAATGCGGTCCACACCCACCGCAGGCTCGATGACATGCGGGATGACGCGCGTTTTCGCGGCTTCGTCGAAATAATCCAGCGGCTTGCCGGAGAACTTGATGTGCTGCTGCAAATCGTAATCGCCGCGCGCGGCAATCCCCCACAATTCCTGCACGCCGAACGGGTACTTGAACATGATGTCCGTTGTTCCGCGGGAATAAAACGCCAGCTTGGCCTTCGGGTGGTCATACTCGGACAGCATGTCGGCTGGCAGGCCGATGGAGATGAGCCAGTTCTTGCACCAGTCAATCCACGTGCGGTGCTCCTTCTGCCAGTCGGCAGTGGGGTGGATGAAATACTCCATCTCCATCTGCTCGAATTCGCGGGAGCGGAAAATGAAGTTGCGCGGCGTGATCTCATTGCGGAAGGAGCGCCCGATTTGGGCAATGCCGAACGGCAGCTTCACGCGCGTGGTGTCCACCACGTTTTTGAAATTGAAGAACATCCCTTGGGCCGTTTCGGGCCGCAGGTAGGCGACGCCACTTTCGTCGCGCAAAGCGCCGACGTAAGTTTGGAACATTAAATTGAAATCGCGCGGGGGCGTCAACGAGCCGGGCTTGCCGGTGGCGGGGGAGGGGATGAGCGCGTGCTCCTCCGGCTTGGAATTGGTGTAATCCTTGAGCACGATCGGCTCGAGCGCGCCCTGTTTGGCCAGCTTGCGCTTGAGTTCCAGCGCCTGTTTATCCGCCTCCGCCTGCATGCCGGCGTCTTCGAGCACGGCGACGTACCCGATGGTTTCCCCGGCCACGATGACGGGCGCGAAAAACAACTGGTCGGCGCGGTAGCGTTGCTTCGATTCCTTGCAATCCACCATCGGGTCGGAAAATCCGCCAATGTGGCCCGAGGCTTCCCAAACTTTGGGATGCGAAATAATCGAGGCATCTAAGCCCACGATGTCATCGCGCCGGTGCACCATGTCTTCCCACCACGCATTGCGGATGTTGCGGCGGAGCTCGGAGCCGAGCGGACCATAGTCAAAAAAGCCATTCAGGCCGCCGTAAATTTCCGACGACGGATAGACAAAACCGCGCCGTTTGCACAGCGCGATCAGCGTATCCATGGTCATCGGCACGGGTGCGGCGGCAGCCGCCGGGGCCGCCGGAGTGGGCGTTGCGGGAGCGGGGGAGTCTTCAGCCATAAGCGGCACAGCATCGCGGGTTTGCCTTCTCGGGTCAAGACCGGGGTGGGGTGTTGACAATTTCGAGGGCCTCTCACCTTATAGTGCGTCAAAATATAGATTCCATGCGTTGTCTTACCATAAACGAGCAGGTCGCTTGGTTGGCTGAAAATCGACTACCCTTTCAGCCCTACAATAAGAAGTTGAGCGAAACTACGTTCTATCTGCAATTCCATGCCCCAAGCAGATTTCACCAGATTGAGGCTTTAACAGAAACTTTTCTTGACCAGATCGTAAATGCCAAGGACGCAATGATAACTGTGGTGGACACTCCGCTGATGACCACAAGCAATTTTCGATTATTTGAACAATTGAGGAATGCGCATGGGGAAAAGCGATTGTGGCTTGAGACTCCGGCACATTTATTCGGGCGCGAGGAACAACCCGACTTAATTGGCTTGTTTGGCCTGACGGTCATTTTTGGATGGATGGCCTATCTCTATGTCCCAAATTCAAGATCGGTGCTTTATAATTGGGAAGGGGAGATATTCGATTTTTGGACCGCTGAGGAAACGACTATGTCCGAGATGGCGAAATTAATTGACCGGTTTACGCTGAAAATGACGCCCACGGGTGCTCCCCGTAGGATTTCTTGAGGAAATTTACATGTGGGGCGGTTTGTGTGCTGTTCAATATCGGCTCCATTTCTCTGGGCTAAACACTTGCCAGTCTGCGGCATAGGGTGGTATTTACGAAAACTCCGAGACCCCAATCCCGCATGCCCCTCCGCGATCGTTATTGGCTGGGATTTGCGGCCGCGCTTGCCGTCGCCAGCGTGGCCCTCGCCGCGCTGGGCCCCGCCACCACTTCCGCGCCCGCGACGACGGCTGGCACCTCGTCCGCCCCACGCAGTTCGGCCAATATTCCGGTCGCCTCCTCTGCGGCGAACACCGGCGCGCGTGGCACCAATGGCTACGCCAACCAGGTGACGATCGTGCTTTCCGGCGAGTACCGGTTCATCACGTCCAACGGAATTCCCAATCACGCGACCGGTCCGTTTCCCAACGCCCATAATCCGAACAGCATCAGTCCCCAGCAGCATTATTTCCGCGTGCCATTGCATCCTGTGGTCGCTGCTCAACCCACTCCTTTTGGCCTCGGCCGATTCGGCGTGGCGCTCAATGGTGTGCCCTTTGAAGCCGCCGGTGCCGAATATTGGAACGGCAATCCCAATTCCGGCTGGCAATATGAGGTCATGGGCGGGCATCTGGACCTCGGCCTTGATGTCAACAACGCCCATGTCCAGCCGACCGGTTCGTACCACTATCACGGCCTGCCCACGGGCTACATTACGCCGTTCGCGGCGCTGACGTCGCAAAAAATGATTCTGCTCGGCTACGCCGCCGATGGGTTCCCCATTTACAACCAATACGGCCACACGGACCCCAAGGATTCGAAGAGTCCCCCAAAAAAACTCAAACCAAGTTTTGCGTTAAAAAAGGGCGCGCGCCCGGTCGGCAGCCCCGGGGGAAATTATGATGGCACCTTTACCGCAGATTTCCAATACGTCGCCGGCTCCGGCGATTTGGACGAATGCAACGGACGCTTCGAGGTCACGCCGGATTATCCGGAAGGCATTTACCACTATACTCTTTCAGAATCCTTCCCCTACATTCCGCGTAGTTTTCGCGGTACCCCGGACGCCACCTTCATCCCACCCGGCGGCGGCGGCCCGCCACCCGGAGGCGGTTTGCGGCGCGGCCCGCCACCCGGCCCCTTGGGCCCACCTCCACCACGCGGTGCCCCACCACCCCCCTACGGCCCGTGAGCTTTTGAGTGAGGTAGGATGAATGTATCTGAGGCCCCCAAAAACCGTTGACAGCTGCCCGCCTCTTCGGTTTGATACTCCGTTTTCCCCGGCCTTTCCTGGCCGGTCCACATCCTTATCTCCTGGTCATGGCCCTCAAAATTCGTCTGCAACGTCACGGCGCCAAAGGTGCGCCCATCTTCCGCTTGGTCGTCTGCGAGCACACCACCCGTCGCGACGGCAAGTTCGTCGAGATTTTAGGCACCTATCACCCCAGCCCCAAGGGCCAGGACGTCAAACATCCCCTGACGGTGCGCCTCGATCGTGTGGACCATTGGATGAAAATCGGTGCCAAGCCGTCGGACACCGTCTGGACCCTCATCAAGAAGGCCCGCAAGGGCGGGGCGGAGCCCCTCGTGCACACGCCGAAAGTGGCGGCTGCTCCGGCAGTGGCAGCGACGGCGGAAGTCGCACCCGTGGTGGCGGCAGCCCCGGCGACAGTTTAAGGATGAAGGCTGAGGGATGAAGGATGAATCGGAACCCGCCGGAAGGATGCGGTTCCGGACGCTTCTTTTTGTTTTTTTATTCGGTCAAGCTGCTTGGTGACAGGCCGTTTTCAGGCTTCATCCTTCATCTTTCATCCTTCATCCTTTTGTCATGTCCGCCCCCCGCCTCGCCATCGACATTCTCACCCTCTTTCCTGGCATGATCGAGGGCTACTTGCGTGAGAGCATGGTCGGTCGCGCCCAGCAGGATGGCATCGTTTCCATTAAAACGCACAACCTGCGCGATTGGGCGACCGACAAGCACCACACCACGGACGACCGGCCCTTTGGCGGCGGCGCCGGCATGGTCCTCAAGCCTGAGCCGACGGCGGCCGCGATTGAAGCCGTCTCCACTCCCGGCTGCACCGTCATTTACCTCTGCCCTGACGGCGAACCGCTGTCCGACCCCATCGCCCGCGAACTGGCCGGAGCCAAACACTTGGTCCTGCTTAGCGGTCACTATGAAGGCCTCGACCAGCGCGTGCGCGACCAGTTGGTGCAGCGCGAAATCTCCATCGGCGACTATGTCTTGACCAACGGCACGCTCCCGGCCGCTGTCTTGGTGGACTGCGTGGTTCGCCAGGTTCCGGGCGTCCTTGGTGAGGAATTATCCTTGACCCAAGACTCGTTCAACGGCAATTTGCTCGGTTTCCCTCAGTACACTCGGCCTGTGGAGTTCCGCGGGCAGAAGGTTCCTGAGGTGCTGCTCTCCGGCAACCATGCGGCCATCGCCCAATGGCGCCTCGAGCAGCAAATCGCAAAAACCATCGCCCGCCGACCAGACCTCGCCAGCAAAATTAAGAAGTAAAAATTAAGAATTAAGAAATCACCACCACATCATCTCCGGCAACCAAAGCTTTCTCTTTCAATACTAGGCTCTTATCGAAGAACTAAGCACTAGAACACCAAGCACTAAAACATTTTCTTTTTTATGTCCATGAAACCCATCATTGTCGAAATCACCCACGGCCAACTCCAACCCGACCGCTCCAAGTTCAAGGTCGGCGACGGCGTGCGCGTCCACACCAAAGTCAAGGAAGGCGACAAAGAGCGCGTCCAGATTTTCAGCGGTATCGTCATCGCCCGCAAGGGTCGCGGCGTCGCGGAGACCTTCACGGTCCGCCGCATTTCCTACGGCGAGGGCGTCGAGCGCGTCTTCCCGGTGCACGCCCCGACGATTGCGAAAATTGAAATCGAGCGCGACGCCGTGACGCAAAAGGCCCGCCTCTATTACCTCCGCAAGCGCATCGGCAAACAGGCGACGAGCGTCAAGGAACGCCGCCTCCTCGAAGCCGCCGGCGCCATTGACGCCACCAGCTCAACCGAAGCCGGCCTCGCCGCCGCGGAAGCCAAAGCCGCCGCGATCGCCAAAGCCGAGGCCGACGCCGCCGCCAAAGCGGACGCCAAGTCCAAAGCCGCCGCCAAAGCCGAAGCCGCCAAGAAATAGCGGTAGGGCGGCGCCTCCGGACCCGCCTAGCTCAGAAATGGCCCCAACCGCCCATCCGCAAAAAAACCCGAAATCACTTTCGGGTTTTTTTTGTGGGCAAATATTTTGTTATTGGAGCAGCGTTGACGCGGCCACCTTCACGTATTACAATGCCGTCACGATGAAGAAATCGTTCCACATTACTTTATTGGAGCACAAAGACGGCGTTTCCGTCAGTTGTCCCGATTTGCCCGGCTGTCACTCTCAAGGCGCAACCGTCAAAGAAGCCTTGGTCAACATCCGTGATGCCATGGAGGGTTATTTGGAACTTTATGGCTTGCCCAAAGTTCGTTGCGAAGTGCGCGAAATGGAAGTAGCTGTTCGCTAGCCATTCCCAAACTTCCAGGCGTCAGTCATCTGCGGGCCATAAAAGCTTTGGAGAAGACGGGTTTTCACGCGGATCGCCAAGGTAAGCACACCTTTATGTCGAAGGGTGATTTGAAAACCACTATTCCACGGCATAACCCGGTGGATGCCTATACCATGGCCGCAATAGTCCGTGACGCGGGTCTGACGATCGAGCAATTCAAAGAATTGCTTTAACCAATTTGCCGTTTAAACTCCTGTTGGGTGACTTTTTTCCCCGCATCCATGTCGCTCATCCGGCGGCTCATTTCCTGCCGCCAGTCCTCATTGCATTCCCGCCCCAATTGCAGCAAAAATGCTGACAACTCCCGGCGTTCCGCTTCCGGGAGTCCGCTTGCCTCACGTTTCATTTCCGCGACGGACATGGGGGCAATTATGGTTCCCGTGCCATGAATTGACAAGACCATTTCTTCGCGCCTTCGCGTCTTCGCGCGAGAAATTCCGACCGCCCTTAAAACTCAAACGAGCACGGCGACAACCGGAACTGCAAATCATTCAGCACCCGTTTCTCCTCGGCCTCGCCGCCCGGCGCGACGAAGGTGACGGAGAATCGCACGAACGCGCCGGCGTCGTCCCAGGGCACGGTTGAAATGAGGTGCTCGCGGATGAGCCATTGCGAGAAGTCTTCGGCATTGGCGAACGCCAGGCGCTGGCCATCCTGCACCACGGCCTTCGGCGCGGGGCAGTAGAGGAAGAAACTCGCCTTGGGTTTGGCGACTTTGAAGCCCAGCGCCCGCAGCCCGCCGACCAGTTGGTCCATGCGTCGCGAGTATTTTGCGGAAATCTTTTCCGTAATCTCCGGGTGGTCGAGCGCCATCGCCCCGGCTTTTTGAATGGCGAGGAACTGGCCCGAGTCGGAATTGTCCTTCACGTCGCCATACGCCCGCACCGCCAGCGCACTGCCGCAGACAAAGCCGAGCCGCCAGCCGGTCATGTTGAACGACTTCGACAGCGAATGCAGCTCGAGCGTCACCTCCTTCGCGCCGTCCACTTGCAGGATGGACACGGGTTTGCCCTCGAATACCAGGGCGGCGTAGGCGGCATCCTGAATGATCAACAGGTGGTTTTTGCGGGCGAATTCCACCGTGCGTTTGAAGAAATCCAGGGTCGCCGTCGCGCCGGTGGGATTGTTCGGGTAATTAATCACCAGCACCTTGGCCTTTTTCAGAAAATCCCCCGGCACGGTCGAAAAATCCGGGAAGAAATTGTTCTGTGCCGTCAGTGGCAGATTATACACACTGCCGCCGAAGTAGCGCGCATGCGTGCCGAATACCGGGTAACCCGGCGTCGTCATGATGACCCCGTCACCCGGGTTGATGAAACACGCCGGCAGCAGCGACAGCGCCGCCTTAGATCCGATGCTGTGCAGGACTTCCGTCTCGGGGTTGATTTCCACGCCAAACACCCGCTGCATGTAGCGCGCTGCCGCCTGCTTGAACTCGGGGCCGCCATTGTCCGAATAACCCCGGTTTTCCGGCTGGGCGACCGCGGTTTGCATCGCCTGGACAACCTCCGGGAACGCCATCTCGTCCGGCTCGCCCACGCCGAGGTCAATGAGCGGTACATTCGGGTGCGCGGCCTTCGCCGCGGCCTTGGCGCGCTTGATTTTTTCAAATTTATAAATGGCCGTGGACAGGCCGTATTGGGCGCCGCCGATGCGCTCCGCGAAGAGTGGCTGGAAATAATCGCTCATAGAGGGGACCGGAATAGGGAAGGGTTGGGCTTGTCGAAAGGGAAGTTTTTCCCTAATTGTCGGGGAAAGGCAAGCCTGCGCCGCAGCGCGGAATGCTTTTTCCGCCCGATGGAACCTCGTTTTTTTGTTCAAGGCCTGGTTGTCGGCTTTTCCATTGCCGCGCCAGTTGGCCCCATTGGCGTATTGTGCATTCGCCGGTCCCTCGCCGGAGGCATGGCCCTGGGTTTGGTGACGGGCCTGGGCGCGGCCACGGCCGATGCCGCTTATGGTGGTGTCGCCGGGTTTGGCCTGACGGCGATTTCCAGCTTTCTGACGCACCAGCAATCCTGGCTCGCCCTGGCGGGCGGGGTGTTCCTCGGCTACCTGGGCATCAAGACATTTTTGAGCAAGCCAGCCGAAGAAACGTCCCGGCCGACCAACCAAAGTCTGCTTTCGGCCTATACCTCCACGATCTTCCTGACGCTGACCAACCCCTCGACCATCCTGTCGTTTGCGGCAGTTTTTGCCGGGCTGGGCCTGGGCGGCAGTGCCAATTATCTGGCGGCTGCTGCCATGGTCGCCGGAGTCTTTACCGGCTCGGCCCTCTGGTGGCTGATGCTAAGCGGCGGAATCGGGTGGTTGCGCTCGCGCATAAATTCCGCTTGGATGCAGGGCATCAACCGCCTTTCCGGGATCGTGCTCTTTGCCTTCGGGCTTTACGCGCTCTCGAGAGTCTGATTTTTAGAATACGTCGCGCGCCCTTCATGCAAATTATTCCGACCATCAACGAGATGCAGGCTCTGGCCATTTCCCTGCGCACCCAGGGCAAGTTGATCGCCCTCGTCCCCACCATGGGCGCGCTCCATGAGGGCCATTTACGCCTCATTGATGTGGCCAAACAAAAGGCGGATGTCGTGATCGTCACCATTTTCGTCAACCCCGCCCAGTTCGGCCCCAACGAGGATTTCGCCAAATATCCCCGCACCCTCGAGGCCGACACCGCCGCCTGCCAAAAACGCGGAGCGGACCTCGTCTTTGCCCCCAAAACCTCGGAAATCTACCCGCCCGGATACTCGACCTACGTCAGCGAAGAACGATTGAGCAAGGGCCTTTGCGGCATCTCGCGCCCCGGCCACTTCCGCGGCGTTTGCACGGTCGTCAACGTCCTCTTTAACATCACCCGGCCCGATTTCGCCGTCTTTGGCCAAAAAGATGCCCAGCAGGTCGCCGTCATTAAAAAAATGGTCACCGATCTCTGGTTGCCCGTCGAGGTCGTCGTCGCCCCCACGGTGCGCGAGGCGGATGGCTTGGCGATGTCCTCGCGCAATAAATACCTCAGCGAGGACCAGCGCCACGAGGCCGCCAAAATCTACCGCGCCCTCCGCGAAGGAAAACGCCTGGTGGACGAAGGCATCCGCTCGCCCGATCGCGTCCTCGCCGAAATCACCCACGTCCTCGCCCAAAGCCGCAAAATCCGCCTTATTTACGTCTCCATGGTGGACCGGGAGTCGTTTACGCCAGTTCGGGAAGTTCTTCCGGGAAAAAGTCTCATCGTCGTGGCGGTGTGGGTGAACGACATCCGGTTGATCGATAATTTGGAGGTGTAGCCATGCCCGCCGTTTCGGCCTCCATCGCGCTGATTGGCGACTACTCGCCGGAAATTCCTGCGCACCAGGCCATTCCGCTGGCGCTCAAATTGGCGGCCCGCTCGGCTTCTGGTCCGATTGAATGGGTTTGGATTTCCACCCGGGATCTATCTCTTCCGGATCTCGAAAAGTTTGATGCCATCTGGGTGGTCCCCGGTAGCCCCTATCAGGATATGGCTCGGGTGCTGGAATCGATCCGGTGGTCCCGCGTAAACCAGCGCCCGTTCTTGGGCACCTGCGGCGGCTTTCAACATGCCTTGATTGAATTTAGTCGAAATGTTCTGGGCCTGAAGCAAGCCGACCATGCTGAATCCAGCCCCCATAGCGACATCCCGGTTGTCTCCCGGCTTGCTTGCACGCTCGTGGAAAAGAAGGAAATAGTGCGCTTTCTTCCCGGCAGCCGTTTGCGGGAGATCTATGGCGTCCAAGCCATCGATGAGGGTTACCACTGCAATTATGGCTTGAATCCGCAATTTCGTGAACGGCTTGAGCGTGCAGGAATGTGCTTCTCCGCCGAGAACGAAAATGGCGCAGCCCGGGCCGTCGAATTGCCGTCGTCAATCCATCCCTTTTTCATCGGCACCCTCTTTCAGCCCGAACGTGCCGCCCTGGTTGGAGCCACCCCACCGCTGGCATTGGCCTTGGTTAAAGCCGCCGCGCGCCAATCGAAGAAATGAAAATCCCGGCTCCCGCAGGAACGACAGGGAAATTTCTTCCACCTCTGCGGGACTTCGTGGATGCGTTTTTTCTTAATTCTTAATTCATAATTCTTAATTCGTTTCACCCCCCTTCCCCAGTGTTGCTTTGCCCGTTACAAACTGGTTAATTCCCGCCTTGCTTTACGATCCTGCCACCTCGCCGACCCTGCCCACCGACTTCGACGTCCTCGTCGTGGGCAGCGGAATTGCCGGCCTTAGTTTCGCTTTAAAGCTGGCCGCGCGGGGGCGCCGCGTTGCTATCCTCACCAAAAAAGACCGCGCCGAGTCCAACACCAATTATGCCCAAGGCGGCATCGCCGCCGTCACTTCGAAGACCGACGATTTCACCTCCCACGTGCGCGACACCCTCGAGTGCGGCGACGGTCTCTGCCGCGAAGATGTCGTCCGCGCCATCGTCGAGGATGCCCCGCCGCGCATTCAGGAACTCGCCGAGGCCGGCGTCAAATTCACCACCGAGGCCAGTGGCGGCTACGAACTCGGGCGCGAAGGCGGACATTCCGCGCGCCGCATCCTGCACGTCAAGGATGTCACCGGCCGGGCCATTGAAGAGGCGCTCCTCCATGCCACCGCCGCGTCACCACTCATCACGACGCTCGAACATTTTTTCGCCATTGACCTCATCACCCAAGCGAAGGTCGCCCGGGGTAAATCAGGCGGATCCGACCGAGTGCTCGGCCTCTATGCGCTCGATGTGCACAAGGGAAAAGTGTGCACCTTCCGCGCGCCCGCGGTAATGCTCGCCACCGGGGGCGTCGGCATGGTCTACCAGTTTAGCACCAATCCCGACATCGCCACGGGTGACGGCATTGCCATGGCCTACCGTGCGGGCGTGGCCGTTTCCGACCTCGAATTCATCCAGTTTCACCCGACGGCCCTCTACACCCGCGAGAACGAACGATTCCTTATTTCCGAAGCCGTGCGCGGCGAGGGCGCCGTGTTGCGCAATGCCGCCGGCGAGGCCTTCATGCCCCGCTACCACCCCAAGGCCGACCTCGCCCCCCGCGACATCGTCGCCCGCGCCATTGACGCCGAGATGAAGCGCTCCGGCTCCCGCCACGTCTGGCTCGACCTTCGCCATTTCGTGCCCGGCGTCGCCAAAAACCATTTCCCGAACATCGTCCAAACCTGCGCGCGCCACGGCATTGACGTGGCCACCCAGATGATCCCCGTCGTCCCTGCCGCGCATTATCTCTGTGGAGGCGTGCAGACCAATCTGCGCGCCGAAACAACGCTGCCCGGCCTCTATGCCTGCGGGGAAGTCGCCTGCACCGGCCTGCATGGCGCGAATCGCCTCGCCAGCAATTCCCTCCTCGAGGCGGTCGTCCTCGCCCATCGGGGAGCCCAGGCCGTGGACGAATACCTCGCCACCGCCCGCCCGACCCAGGCCGTGCTGCCCGACTGGGTGGACGGCTCCGCCCAAGACCCCGACGAGCGCGTCGTGCTCACCCACAATTCCGCCGAGCTGAAGCAGGTCATGTGGGACTATGTCGGCATCGTGCGCACCACCAAACGCCTCCAGCGCGCCCGCACCCGCCTCGAAGTCCTCGCCCGGGAAGTGGATGAATACTACTGGAATTTCAAAGTCGAGCCGAGGTTGCTCGAATTACGCAATCTCGTCCTCGTCGCCGGATTAATCGTCGAATGCGCCTTGCAACGTCACGAGAGCCGGGGCTTGCATTATATTTTGGATTACCCGGGGAAATTGCCGGAGGCGAGGGACACGGTGCTGCGGAAGGGGAATTGAACAAATTAAGAATTAAGAAAGGGATCTCACGCGAAGCCGCGAAGTCGCGAAGTTTTTTTCATCCACGAACGGACCCGAACAAAACTTCATTTTCGTGCCCCTTCGTGGATAAAAATACCCCCTTCGCGCTTTCGCGTCTTGTATGTCCAACGCTATGAGGAAAAGCAAGGTAGTGCCAAAGGCCGCTTCCGAGAATGGGCTAAAAAGCTCGTCGGAGGAAGCGGTCTTTGGCACGGTAACTTTGGCGGCGGGCGAGCGAACCTCGCCTGCCGCCACCAGGGCGCACGGCCGACTGGCCGTCGGTCGTGCGGCAGAACAGACAGATCGATTTGCGTCTCGAGGCTCGACCTCGTCGCGAAGCAATGATCGCTGTTTTGTCCCTGGTTTATCTCGAACCGCTGACCGAGCCTCGAGCTCGCATTACAAGAAAGAGACAACCATGCCTGCCATCGCCGAACCCCACTACGTTGGACTGGATATCTCCAAGGACCAACTCGACTATAGCCTGAGCGACACGGAAGAGGGGAAGTTCCCCAACACCGTGGCTGACCGCGCTCAGTTCATCAAAAAACTCCACGCCCTGCACACTGCACGGGTCGTCTGCGAAGCCAGTGGCGGCTACGAAAAAGTCATTGTCGCCGAACTGCTCGCGGCTGGTCTCGAGGTATGCTTGGTGCACCCCGGCCGCGTGCGGGCCTTCGCTCACGCGGAGGGCTTGCTCGCCAAGACTGACCGCCTGGATCGGTGCCTGCTGCGCCGCTACGGGCAAAAGATGGCGCCGCGTCTGGCGGTACCGACGGATCCCGTCGTCGCCACGCTGCGCGAACTGCTGGAGCACCGGCGCGCGCTCACCACGCAATTGTCCGAGGTGAAAGGTCGCCTGCCCCTGGCCGGAGCGACCTTGCGCCAGCTGTTGGACGCCCAGAAAACGTTCCTGGAAGAACAAATTGCGCAGGTGGAAACAATGATCGAAAAGCACATTGACAGCGATCCGGGCCTGCACGCCAAATCGGAACGTCTGCAACAGATCAAAGGCGTGGGCGAGGTGCTCTCCGCCACCATGCTGGCCTACGTTCCCGAACTGGGCAAGCTGGAGTCCGCCCAACTCGTCGCCTTGATCGGCGTCGCACCCCATCCCAAAGAGTCGGGGGCGTCCCGCGCGCCTCGGCACGTCCGTGGCGGTCGTTCCCAAGTGCGCCATGTGCTCTACATGGCGGCGGTTTGTGCCGCATGGGCTAACCCCATCCTCGCCGCGTTCTATCAACGCTTGCTGGCCAAAGGCAAACCGCCCAAAGTTTGCTTGGTCGCGGTCATACGCAAAATGGTCTGCTTGATGAATCGCCTCATCCAAGACCCCAACTTTGTCCTTGCCAAATAACACCGCTGCTTTGCGCCTTTGCGCGAGAAATCCGTCTGTGGCTCCGGCTTTGGCACTGACAACCGCTCCCCGTTACGTTATTACACCCAAGCGGTTCGTTTTACGGTGGCGCACCCATAGGCCCAACCCCAACAGCCCGGGCAGAACCCAGGTCGCCGGTTCCGGGACGATGGCGAAAAAGCCGGGGCCGGCGCTATTGGAGAAGCCGCCGGAAATCACCGTGTCGAGAAACACGCCATCTTTCGAATAAGCGATGACCTCACCCAAGTTATCACCCACGTCAATGCCTGATACATACATGCGCCCGTCCGGCCCAAATGCCAGATCAAAGGGCTCGAAACTCGAGTATTGTACGATCTTGCTGTCGTAGGACCCGTCGGAGTTGAAACGCAGAATCGCGCCGTTGCCATTGGAATTGCTCGTATCAATGACGTAGATTTGCCCGTTGGCACGCACCGCCACCGAGACCGGGTTCGTCAGATTGCCATTGGGGATCGGGCCGCCGGTTCCGGGCGCGACCAAATCCACAAACGGCACCGTCGCCCCGACCGACCGGGCCACGTATCCGCCGCCCACGGCATCGAGATTGCCGCTGGAGTCAAAGGCCACGCCGGTGGGCGCTCCCAAATCCCCGCCGGTCAGATTGCCCTGGGAAACTCCGGTTGAACTGTAGATGTGGACATTCTGCGCGCCGCTCTCATCGGCCACGTAGAGATTGCCGGAGGTCGAAAACTTCATGCCGGCGGGATTGGTCACGTCAATCGGGTCGGGCCCGTTGGTATTGTTGCCTTCATAACCAACAAACGGCCCCGAGCCGATCGGCGCGCCGGTGGCGCCGTTGAATTTCAAGATGCCGGAGCCACCGGATGGAAGAAAGGTCGTGCCGACATAGACATTGCCAGCGGCATCGGTCGCCACCCCCGTGGCGCTGGGTGCGGATATAAAACTCGGGTTCAGGATTTGAGTGGAGAAATCGTAGCGGTCCACAAAGTCGCCATCGGCGATATACAGGTAGGTTTGCGCCGCCCCGCGATTGGGCGAGAGCGCCAAGCCAAGCGCAAAAAGGATCAGGGCCATGTACCGCCGGCAGCGCCGGAAACTGAAAAGCCATGGGAGGAGGTTCAACATGATGGCATACTGCTGTTAAAATAACGCTGACAGAAGCAGGTTTGATGCTCGTTAGGTTAAGATTGGGTGAAAACTTTGATTTCAGCCGCCCCGCCAGCGAAATTTCGCGATAATGCCCGGTAAAATCCCTGGACCGAGATCAGCCCGCTAGGGCTGGCTGACGAGGATGCGCAGGAAGACCAGGCCGCCCGCCGAAAATGCGACGCGGGCCGCGAAGCGTTCCGTGTTCGCGTCGTCATCCGCCATCTGGGTTATGGCTGTGGACGGGACGTCACTCCAATTCACCAAATCGGCGGATGACTGGACGGTGGTTTGGACGTTGCTCAAAACCTTGCGTCGGCGGAATTGCAGCTCGACATAATTTACCCCGTCAATCGTCACGATCGAAGTACCGGGTGCTTGACCCGCGACCGGATTTGGGGCGAGGTTCATGGCGTAGCGCGGAAGGTTGGCGAGGGCATCGGAAAACGGCCTGGCCCCGGCCAGAGCCTTGGCGCCAGTCAAGGCCAGCGAAGCCAGCCAGTCATTGAAATCGAGCGGGAGAATGGGAATCACCAGCTTTGGCGCCAATGAGGTGCCATTGAAACTCCACAGTCCAAAATGCGCCTCGGCCCCATTCGGGCCGCCCGGCGAGGTGTTCCCGGTCGCATTTTGGTCATCTTTCCATGGCTCATCCACCGCTTCAAAATAATAAGTGAGCACTTGATTGGCGTTCGCCCACTCGCCGATGGCCGCGAAATAAGTCTGCGCGTTCACCGTGGAGCTGTCGGTGTTGTTAAAACTGGCGCCTTGGGACGACCAACCGGTTTCCCCGATCATTACCTCGATGGCCGGATTGACGGCTTGCGCGGCATTCCTTATCGCCGCAAATTGCGCCGCCACATCAGTCACGGCAGCGGTGGCGGACTCCGCCTGCCCGGGATAAAGGTTGCACATGATAAAATCGCAATTCTGGACCAGGGTGACCAATTCGTTGTAGTAGGCGCCTCCCGGGTTGGTAAGCTGGCCAAAGACTTGCGAGCGAACCCCCACGGCGAGGCCCAGTTCGTGCGCCTGAGTGGCATATTGCCGGATCAGGCTGGTCAAATTGGTGGCCGAGGTCGCGTCGGTGACAAATTCGTTGGTGAAAATGAGCCGGGTCACCGTCTGGGGAAAAATGGCATTCGCATTTTGGGCGATACTGAGCGCGCCATTAATTTCGGCATTCATCAGCGGCAAATTGAACCCGTTGGAACCCGGGGAATCCAATTGCTGATAAATGCCCTGGGCGACATCGAGGACTTTCCGGCCCATGCTGCTGTTGATATTTGCCGCGGAGGGGCCAACCATCCAGTTTGAATCCACGGCGTTCCACGCGGTGGCATTCGAATAATTGCTGCCGTAGCCGGCCCCATAGGTGGCGATATGGTCGAAAGATGGCTGAATGGTCTGCAACAATGCCTGCACCTGGGTTTGCGCGTAAGAATTAAAAGACGGGTACCCGGCAGTGGGGGCGGTGCCACTCCAGGCCCCGACATAAGGCTGAAAGGCCACCCCTAAATAGTTTTGCGTATCCGCCGGGGTGGACACGGACAGGTTATAGGGGGCCGACACGACCGACGCCGCTTGTCCGCTGGAGTCCGTAACGCGAATGGTGAAGGTAAAATTTCCGGCGCGGGTGGGCTCGCCGTAAATCACGCCGTTCGATGAATCGAGGGTCAAACCATCGGGCAGCGCACCGCTGGCCACCGACCACGAATACCACGGGAGACCGCCTTTGGCGCGCATGGTCGAGGCATAGCGGTTATGTTTACTGCCTGCGGGCAGCGTGGAGGTGAGCAAGGCAAGGTCAAAGGTGTGCCGGATTTTGTAACCGACGGTCTCCAGGCAAAGCAGGTCCAACTTGGTGATGAGCCAGCGGCCCTCGGGCATGGAGGCGTTGTATTCGTTGCCGAAGCCGGCCCGCAGGCTGGCATCATCAATTTCTCCTGCCAGATGGTCTGTGATGTCCACTTTGGGATATTTCCCATGGTAGGCGAGCAGGGCGGCGCTTTCAAAATCGCCGCGGTTTTTCGCAATTACCTCGAGCGGATAACTCACATTGAAACCGAAGGCATGGCCCATTTCGTGATGGGCAATGGAGTAGAGGTCCGGCTGGTGTTCGCCGCGATTGTCGGTCATCCACCAATCGGCATCATTTGTGATCAACATCCAGCCCAGGGTGTTGAAATTTCCGCGCGTATCCATGGCCACGTTGCCGGAACGCCGAATGGACAACGGCACGCCATGGCTCGTTTGAAAAGACTGGTTCGAGCCGGCGCCGCCGGCGCGAATATCCGGATCCTGTACCCCATACATTTCCATCAAAAAGCCGGTGTACGCGGCTGGATTCGGATTCAGAGTGGCCACTGAAAAATCGGTGATGGGCGGGTAAATCCAAATCTTCTCGGCCCCGGCGGCCACAGCATCCAGACTCA
>Ga0265319_1001017_pt1 | contig 17528 bp, 13 predicted proteins | sample 4824metaG_FD_192443 | JGI IMG/M metagenome (GOLD analysis project Ga0265319, IMG submission 192443) | Rhizosphere microbial communities from Carex aquatilis grown in University of Washington, Seatle, WA, United States - 4-8-24 metaG | ecosystem: Host-associated > Plants > Roots > Rhizosphere >...
GCTGCCGAGGTGCTGCGTGAGGCGTCCGGGGACCCGATGACCGTCGACGAGCGTGCCACGTACGACGTCGAAGTGGCGCGCCTGCGCGGGCTCCTCGACCAGGAAGCGCTGCGCGCCGCATGGGCCGAGGGCCGGGCGATGTCCTCGGCCGCCGCCGTGGCGCTGGCCGTCTCCGCTTAGGCGCCAGAACAGGTCGGGCGGGCTAGTTCGGGGCGGCCTCGCGGACGGGGCCGGCGAGCTCGACGATCCGGCCGGCGACCGGACCCGCGTCGGAGTACTCCTCGCGGTGGACGAGGCCGGCCTCGGCCAGCCCCAGGCCGGCGGCCGCGGCGTCGGTCACGAAAAGGTACGGCTTGTACCCGATCTGGTCGCGGATCGTGTTCTTGAGCAGGCGGTGGGCAACCGTCACGGCCGGCCCGAGCAGGTCGCTCCCCGAGCCGACCGCCTGGCGCACGACCTGGCCGCGGTGGAGGATCACCTTGAGGTCGAGGTGGGCGACGGCCGGGCAGGCGATGCAGACGTGATCGTTGGCCGGGATCGCGTGGGTTCGGCTGTCCAGGAAGTCCTGGTACATCGCCCGGAGCTGGCCAAGGACCGCCTCGCCATGGCCGTCGAGCTGGGTCGCCGGCGCGGCGGCGAAGACCGCGTCGCCTTCGAGCTTCACGACCGCGAAGTCGGGCTCGACGCCCTGGACGACCGAATCGAGGAGGGCCCCAAGGACCGCGTAGGCGGCCGGGATCCCGGCGCTGAAGTCGGCGCCGTGCTCGTGCTCGACGCCGGTCATGAAGCCGGTGTAGCCCGAGATGTCGGCCAGGAGCAGGTAGCGCTCCCCTGCCGCCGGGTCTGCGGCAGGCCCGCCATCCAATCGGCCCTGGTGCTCCATCTGGCCACTCCGTCTGTGCTCGATCAGCCGGCGCTAATGTAGCGCGCCAGGCCCGATTACGGCCTGCGCAAAGCAGCGTACGATCCACCCGTCGCGGGCGGTCGAGGGCCGCGGTTGAGCTGATCGACGGGGAGGTCTGAGTGGCCCCGGTTGTCGTTCGTGGATCGGGCTTGCCGCCGCTCAGCGATCGGCGCTGGCTGGGGGTCGCCGCGGCGGTCGCGGTGGTCCTGCTCCTGCTCCTGGTCGGTGTCAGCCGGCTCGGCTCGTCGGCACCTGGCGGCAGCCCATCGACCCTCTCGCCCTACGCCCAGCTGTTCAGCCAGGTTCGACCCGATGGGACGGTCAGCGAAGAGACCGCCCTCGAGGCATTCGCCCTGGCGATCGCGCCCCTGCCCGGGGTCACGCCACCGACCGGTGCGGCCCCGACACCGGCCGAGCAGCAGGACGGGACCTTTGCGATCGACTGGATCGAGCCCTACCTGGGTGACCTGACCGACGCCCAGCGGGCCGCCGTGGCCGCCGCCGAATCGCCCGCTCCGAACGCTCCAGTCATCACACCGGGCAGCTCCCGGATCGGGCGAGGCGTCGTCCTTGCCGGGGCCAGTGGGGCGCAGCCATTCATCACCGCGGCCCTCGACGCCCTGCCGGTCATCACGGCCAAGCTTGGGCGCTCGCTCCAGCTGCCCTGGTCCGTGACCCTGAATGGGACGCAGGTCAACGGAGACCTGGCGGACACGTACGCCAACCTGACCCTGCTCGGGTCGGCCAGGTCGTGCTCGATCGTTGTCAACCCGTCGCTGGCCAATCTCAACGACCAGGCCGATACCAATGCGACGATGGCCCATGAGCTCTTCCATTGCTTCCAGTTCGACTGGTTCGACCAACACGGCGGGCAGCGGACCGTTCCCGACTGGATCAAGGAGGGCCAGGCCGAATGGGTCGGCGAGACCGTCGGCGGACCCAGCGACCTCGGCCGGGATTGGTGGGGCACGTACCTGACCACGATGGATACCGCGCTCTGGCAGCGGACCTATGACGCGCTCGGCTTCTACCAGCACCTGAACGAGGAGGGCATCGATCCCTGGAAGCACCTCGACGCGATGCTCGCGCCCACCTCCAACAGCGATGCCTACAAGGCCGCCGGTGCCACCGACGACACGTTCCTCGACACGTGGGCCTCGGGCCTCTTCCGCGACGCTTCCCTCGGTCCGGCGTGGGACGCCAAGGGTCCCTGGACGACATCCGCCCAGGCGCCGCCCCACCCGGTCGACATCGCCAGCGGCGACACGAAGGAGCTCGCGACCAACGCGGTCGTAAATCAGGATAACCAGGTCACATCGACCGCCGACATCGTCGAGATCCGGATGCAGGGCCACGTCCGGATCCGGACCGATCCCGATGTCGCAGACGAGACGGCGACGACCCAATTGTGGTTGTGCACGAAGGACGGCGGCTGCACCTGCCCGCCGGGCCAGCGCTACGCCGGCCCCGACCTCGAGACCGTGGATCCCACCTTCCGGCTCGGCTTGACCGGCAGCCTCGGCGGCGCGAGCGGCACCCTGCGCGGGCATGACCTGAGCGAGTTCTGCAAGCCGAACCCCACCCAGCAAGTGCTGCCAGGACTCTGCAAGAGGCCCTGTCCGAGCTCCAACGGCGACCCCCACCTGGCCACCGTGAACCACTACATGTACGACTTCCAGGCGGCCGGCGAGTTCGTCCTGCTCCGCTCGCCCGACGGCAGCCTCGAGATCCAGGCTCGCCAGGAGCCGCTGGCGCTGACCCCGTTCGCAACCAACACTGCGATCGCCGCCCGTGATGCCGGCCATCGGATCGGCGTCTATCTCGTCAATGACGCCCTCCAGGCCCGGCTGGACGGCGTCGTCCTCGACCCCACGGCTACGACCCAGTTCGACGGCGGCCGGATCGCTCCATACAGCGGTGCCTCGTCGAACGCTGGCTTCGAGGTCGACTTCCCCGACGGCACCAAGCTGTGGACCCTGGCGGTCGCCAGCTATGGGATGAGCGCCGTGATCCAGCCGTCCGCGGCGCTGGCGGCCGGCGGAACCGGCTTGTTGGGCCCGATCACCCCGGGCGGGATGGGCGTCCCCGCACTGCCCGACGGCAGCCAGCTTCCCGCGGCGACCAGCGAGCCCGAACGGAACGGGATCCTGTACGGCTCGTACGCCGACGCCTGGCGGGTGACCGATGCCAGCTCGCTCTTCGACTACGACGCGGGCAAGTCGACGGCGACGTACACCGACCGGGCGTTCCCGGCGCTCAACAAGGTCGTCACCTACGCCGACCTGAGTCCGGCCGAACTGGCGACCGGGGCGGCGGCCTGTGGCGCGGTCAGCGATCAGGACCTCAACCAGGATTGCGTCTTCGACGTCGCCGAGACGGGCGAGGCGGACTTCGCGACGTCCTACCAGGAGGTCCAGTACCTGTACGACAGCGGGATCGTGCCAGTCCCGCCGACGTCTGCCCCGAGTGGCGCCGTGACGAAGGTGGCCGACGCGCTGGACGTGCAGGGCGCCGCCGTTGGCTCCGACGACACACTCTACGTTTCGATCGACACGCCGTCCAACACCGCGGCGATCCTGGCGATTAACCCGCACACCGGCTCGGTCAGCCACCAGATCACCGTGCCCCGGGCGCCGAGCCTCCATTTCGCGGCCGACTCGCTGTGGGCGGCGGGCATCGCCGCGGATGCGAGCGGGGGCAAATGCACGGTGAGCCGCCTCGATCCGGGCACGCTGGCGACACAAGCGACGCTTTCGATCCCGTGCACCGCGGGCGATCCCGGGCCGCGAATCGTCTCGGACGGATCGGCGGTCTGGTATGCCGACACCTCGAAGCTGGACCCGAGCACCGGGCAGGGCGCCGTGCTGACCCGGATCGATCCGACGACCGGCAAGCCGGGCCAGGGCGCGCCCATTCCGCTTCTCGACGGCTGCTGCCGGGACGGCATGGGATCGGTCTACTGCTACTGTGCCAGCGGCAACCTGTACCGCCTCGATGCCAACGGCCCATCGTTCGAGCAGGTCGGCAACTACCCCCAGATCTACCCGGCGGCAGGTGGCTTCTGGGCGACGCAGGGCGATTCGGCCGTCTTTGTCACCGATTCCGGAGCGACGTCAACGACCCTGCCCCTCAGCGGCCAGGACCTGGTCGGGGGTGACGCCACCGGCTTCTACTACGAAAAGTCCGAAGCGACGATCGAGCTCTGGCGCCAGCCGGCCGACGGGTCGCCGCCGACCCAGCTCGCCACGGCGCCGACGTTCGGGACGGGGATCAATCAGAACACGCCCGACTACCTGATCGGCGGTCTGCCCACGTTCGCGACGGCCGACGGATTCGCCCACTACTGGCTGGAGGACCAGTCCCTCTATCTCCAGTGGGCTCCGCTACCCTAGGTCCATGAAGGATCGCCTGCCGACCGAGCTGCCCAGCAGCGGCGGAAGCCCTGGTCTGGCCGGCCAACCGCTGGCCCGGATTGGCCCCGGGGACAGCCGAAGGCCGATCGCGGCCGTGGTGGCGACCGTCGTCCTGCTGGCAGCGCTCATCTGGCAACCCTGGGGCCACAGCCCTCCACGGCCGCCGTCGAACCATCCGGCCGCGCCCAGCGTCGCGGCGATCGTCCCGACCGCCAGCCCCCGTCCGTCGGCGCTGACGATCAGCGTGAACGCCGCACCGGCTGACTATCTCTCCCTGATCGACAACGAGTGGACGGTGGTCGCCCTCCTCAGCCCGACCGCCGCCGGACCCGCCCAGGAGCCCGCCCTGCCCCATCCCACCGATATCCCCGGCTCGGGCGCGCCGCTGCTGGTGCTCCAGCAGGGCGTGCTCGAGAGCGCAACCCCGATCGAGCGAGCGGGCAAGCCCAACCTGCCCTGCACGGTCAAGACGATCCCCCGTGATCAGCGGGCCGTCTCGCTGCCCGCTGACCGAGTGCTCTACCTGGGGGTCACGTTCCCGGGCATTGATCAATCGGCGAAGGTGACCGTCGCCGACCTTGACGGGGCCAGCCAGGTGCCCGCCCGGGTTCCCGCTCTCGTGGCGTCCCTGAGCGGCGGGCCGGCCGAGGCCAGCTACCGCCTGCCGAGCTCCGGGCCCGGGGCGGTCGTGCTCTTCGCCCTGCCCCGCGGGACCGCGCTGCCGAACGGCTCGTACCGATTCAAGGTCGACGCGCCTGGAGCCGGAATCCGCTATGTGTACGCCTGCGTGGGAGCGTGAGCGCGGTCGAGCGAGGGCAGGCTTCGACCAGGAGCGCTTCAGGCTGGCCCGTCCCGACGACCGAATCGGCGCGCCTGTTCGAACGGGCGAGCGCCGTCTCGCCGGGCGGCGTCCAGGGTGAGGGACGCAGCTCGAGCCCCTACCCGCTGTTCATGACCCGGGCCCAGGGCGCGCGCACCTGGGACGTAGACGGCAACGAGTACATCGACTTCCATGCTTCGTTCGGGGCCGTCCTGCTCGGTCACAACGACCCCCGGATCAACGCCGCCGTGCGCTCCGCGATGGACCTCCACGGGATCTCGTTCTCGACCGCCAATCCGCTCGAGGTCGAGCTCGCCGAGCGCCTCGTGACGATGATCCCGTCGGCCGACAAGGTGGTCTTCAGCTGTTCCGGCAGCGAGGCGACGTACCACGCCATCCGCCTGGCCCGGGCCTTCACCGGCCGGGAGCGGATCCTCAAGTTCGAGGGCAACTATCACGGTTGGCACGACTACGTCGCCTGGAACCATCACTTCGCGATGGCCGACGCCGACGGCTCGACGCCCGAGCCGATCGCGGCGTCGGCCGGAATCCCGGCCTTCGTCCGCGACCTGGTCCTCGTGCGCGAATACAACGACGCGGCCGGCGTCCGCGAGGTCCTGGCCCGCGAAGGCGACACGATCGCCGCGGTGATCGTCGAGCCAGTCTTCCACAACGCTGGCGCGATCCTGCCCGATCCCGGCTTCCTCGAGGCCCTGCGCGAGGCCTGCACGGCGGCCGGAACGCTGCTGATCTTCGACGAGGTGATCACCGGCTTCCGCCACGGTCCGGGCGGGGCCCAGGCGCGCCTCGGGGTGATGCCCGACCTGACGACGCTGGGCAAGGCCCTCGGCAACGGCTTCCCGATCTCGGCCCTGGCGGGCCGGGCGGAGGTGATGGACCACCTCGGGCCGAAGGGCGACGTCCTGTTTGCCGGCACGTTCGCCGGGCACACCCTGAACGTGGCCGCCGCCCTCGAGTCGACCCGGATCGTGCTCGAGGGTGAGATCCACGAGCACCTCGGCCGGCTCGGCCGGCGGCTCACGACCGGCATCGGGGCGGCGATCGCCGCATCCGGCGTCCGCGCCCAGGTCCTCGAGAGCGCGGGCGTGTGGGTCGTCTATTTCACCGACGAGCCGATCCGCCGCTTCCGCGACTTCGCCCGCTTCGCGATGGACAAGAATGACCCGGTCCAGCGCGCCTTCCGCAACTGGCTGCTCGAGTGCGGGATCTACGTCCATCCGCACTACGTCGTGCGCGGCTACCTGACCGGCGCCCACACCGAGGCGGATGTCGACCGGCTCATCGAGGCCACGGCTTCGTTCCTTGCTGCCAACCGCGAGCTGCTGGCGCTGCCCGCTTCGGACCGGCCGGCCGGCTAGCCGGACCTCCTAGCGGCGGACGTCGGGGTTGGGCAGGATCACCTCGTCGATCGCCCGGACGAGGTCCCAGTACGAGCCGATGAACCCGCGCAGGGTGCGCACCGTCGCGCCGTAGCCGTCGAAGTCCTCGACTGCCAGGCCGTCCGGCTCGTAGGCCCGCCCGAAGTCGGGGATCCGGGCCAGGAGCTCATGGACGTAGGCCGCCGGGACCGGATGGTCGAAGCGAGGCTTGACCTCCACCGCCGACGCGTTGAACCGGCGCTGCCAGGCGTAGGGGATCGTCAGGCTCACGTCGCCGCCGATCAGCTCGGACCAGTGCAGGTGGTGGCGATAGGCGGCCGCCAGGAGGCGCGTCCGATAGCCCCGATCGCGGAAGAGGCCCGCCGCGCGCTTGAACACGGCGATCCCGGCCCAGTTCGGGGCGGCCGGGTCGACCGTGATCCCGTCGCGCTCGCAGATCGCCTTCATCCAGTCGTCGAGTCGGCCGACCATCAGGGTGCACACCGGGCTCATCGTCGCCACGTCCTGCCCGGCAGCCGCCCGCCGGTCGAGGCCCCGTTCCACGGCGGCACCGACCGCCAGGGCCTGGGGCAGGGTGAACGAGACCGTGGCATTGATCGAGATGCCCAGCGCGGTGGCCTCCTCGATTGCCACGAGGCCGGCGGCCGTGGCCGGGAACTTCACCTGCATGTTGGGCGCCAGGCCAGCGAATCGGCGGCCCTGCTCGAGCATCCGCTCGGCGCTCCGGAACTCGGTCGGATTGGTCTGGATCGACAACCGACCCCGGCGCCCCCCGGCCTGCTCGAAGATCGGGGCCAGGACCGCGGCGCCCTTGACCGCCATCTCCTCGATCAGCTGCCAGGTGATGTCCAGGTCGGATGCGGCCGCCCGCTGCGAGGCGATCTGGCGGATCCTGGGCAGCCAGGTGTCGTATTCCTTCTTGAGCACCTCGCCCACGATCGTCGGGTTGGACGTCGCCCCGACCGCGCCGTTGCCGACGGCGTACTCGAGCTCGGCGATCGAGCACGAGTCGTTCCAGTACTCGGTCGGCGTGGTGCGGGCCATCAGGCCCAGCGGCGTCTCCATTCAGATCCCGAGCCGGCGCAGATACTCCCGGTTGGCGCGCTGGCCGGCGGCAACCGATTCGGGTGTATCCGACGAGCGCAGGGCCTGGTCCTGCTCGATGACCAGCCAGCCGGCGTAGTCGTAGGAGCGGAGCGCCGCGATGACGTCGTCGATCCGGGAGTCGCCCAGGCCGAGCTGGCAGAAGACACCCCGGCCGAGTGCCTCATCGAGGCCCTTGCCCTCAGCCTTGACCTCGTCCATCACCGCCGTCCGGCAATCCTTGATGTGGACGTGGCGAATCAGCTCGTGATAGTCGTGCACGGACTGGGTCGGGTCGGCGCCGCCGAAGCGGAAATGGCCGGTATCGAGGCACAGGCCGATGATCGACGGATCAATTCGATCCATCACCCGGGCGATCTCGTCGGCGGTCTCGACGTAGGTTCCGGCGTGGGGATGGAGGACCGGCTCGAAGCCGGCCGTCCGGCACACCTCGGCCGCCCGATGGAGGTTGTCGATCAGGGTGTCGAAGCGGGCCGGCGAGAGCCACGTCTCAGGATGGTCCTGGATCCGGCCCGAGAAGGCCCGCCGGTCGGGCTCGTCGAAGTGGTCGGAGAGCACCGCGAACGGGTGTGAGCCGGCCGGCGATCCGCCGGCCATCACGGCCAGGCTGTCACGCAGGCTGACCCGATCCTCCTCGGCCTTCTCGGCCCGACTGAAATGCTGGGGGATGAACGCCCCGACGAGCTCGAGCCTGGTCCTGGTCAGGCGTTCGTGGACCTGGGCGGCATCGCCCATGTAGCCGGGCGAGCCGAGCTCGGTGCCTTCGAAGCCGATGTCGACCATCCAGTCGAGCATGTCGTCGGGGGCCGGCATCCAGGCATCGTCGACGAGGATCTCGTCGACACCGAACGAGACCGGGGCGCTGGCGACGCGGAGTGGGCTAGGCATCGGAGTCCTCCGTCGGAGCGCGTGGGCTCAGGGCTTGATGACGATCTTGACGGCCTCACCGGAGCGGATCCGGCCAATCCCGGCGACCGTGTCGTCGAGTGGGATGGTGGCCGTGATCATCGGGGCCAGGTTCAACTGACCGCTTTCCACCAGGCGGATCGCGGCCGGGAACGTGAAGTTCGAGATATACGAGCCCATGATCGACAGGCCCTTCTCGACGATCTCGACCTGGTGGACAGCCGGGTGGGCGTTCTGGTTCATCCCGAAGATGATCACCCGGGCACCCATCCCCGCCGCTTCGATCGCCTGGGGCAGGACGCTGCCCACGGCATCGACGACGACGTCCGCCCCGGCCGGCATGAGCTCGGCACGCCGGGCGGCCCATTCGTCCGGGGTCAGGACCTCGGCGGCGCCCAACGCCCGGGCGACCGGGGCCCGGGCCGGGCTCGGCTCCACGACGATGATCCGGGCCGCACCGGCGGCGTGGAGGACCGCGGTAAACAGGCAGCCGATGGCACCCGCTCCGAAGATCACGACCGATTCGCCCGGCCGGAGCGCCGCCCGGTTCGTGCCGTTGACGACACAGGCGAGGGGCTCAACCAGGGCGGCGAGCTCGGCCGGCACGTCCTCGGAGATCGGATAGACGCTGTTCGCCGGGGCGATCACGTACTGGGCCAGGGCGCCGTCGCGGTAGACCCCGAGGGCCACGATGTTGGTGCAGTTGGCCGGCCGGCCGGCCCGGCACGAGTCGCACGCCCCGCACTTGGGGTCGGGATCGCACACGACGCGAGCGCCCACGGCAAGATCCCGGACCCCGGATCCGACCGCCCGGATCCAGCCCACGAACTCGTGGCCGATGATCACCGGCGGGGTCGACGGATGGCCGGCCGGGATGTTGATGATCTGGACGTCGGAGCCGCACACGCCGCAGGCCTCGACCTCGATCAGGACCTCGTCGGCGGCAGGAACCGGATCCGGCACGTCCTTGACGACGAGCCGGCCCTCACCTTCGTAGACAGCAGCACGCACTGGGCATCCTCCGATTCCTCACGCAACGCCCGCCCGGGCGAATCCAGCAAGCCGTTCGATCGTCTCGTCGTCGAGCGGTGAGGGCTGGTCGATGACGACCTCCTCGGCCCCCGCCGCCCGCCAGCCACGCAGCAGTCCGGCAACGACCTCCGCAGTGTCGGCCAGCGGCGAGCTCTCCGCCCAGCCGCGGGCCTGGGCGTCGCCGCCGCCGTAGCGCCCCAGCGTGGCGGCCAGGGCATCGACCGCGGCCGCCCGGCTGGAGCGGATCATCACCGGCGGGATGCCCACCGTCCGCCGGATCGTGGCGGGGTCGCGGCCGACGTCGGCACACCATGTGTCCAGGACGCCGTTCCGGCGGGCATAGTCCTCGGGCAGGCCTTCGCCGTTCCAGATGTCGGCGAAGCGGGCGACGATCCGCAGCGCGCGCTTCTCGCCGTTGCCGGCGATGAGCAGGGGCAGCCGGGCCTGGACCGGCGGCGGGTCATTGCGCATGCCGGCCGCATGGATCCAGGCTCCGCCGTAGCTGACCGTCTGGCCGTCGAGCAGCCCGCGGGCAACCGCGGCGGCCTCCTCGAGCCGGCTGATCCGCTCGCCGAGGGTCAATTCGTCATAGCCGAATGCACGGATCTCCGGCTCATGCCAGCCGGCGCCGATGCCCAGCATCGCCCGGCCGCCGCTGGCATGGTCGAGGGCCGTCGCCATCCGCACGGTCAGCCCGATGTTGCGATAGCCGACCGCCGAGACCATCGTCCCGAGGGGCAGGCGCGCCGTCCGGCCGGCCCAGCCGGCCAGGACCATCCAGCCGTCGAAGACCGGCCCGGCCGGCCCGATCACGGCGCCCCCGGCGTCGCCCAGGACGGGCATGAAGTGGTCGTTGGCGAACAGGCTCGAAAAGCCCTGGGCCTCGATCCGCTCGCCGATCGCCATCAGGTCGGCCCAGGCGATGGCCATGCTCCAGACCTGGAAGCCGATCCGGATTGGCGCATCCGGGGCCGACCGCGTTCCCAGGAGGCTGTGGCCGGAAGCGGTCACCTCGGCCGGCGGCGCAGCCGGCGGCCGCTCGTCAGGAGCAGGGAGCCGAGGGCGACTGTGGACAACGACACGAGGAGGATGACGGTCGCGATCGCGTTGACCTCGGGCGTCACCCCGAACTTGATCTGGGTGTAGATGTACAGCGGCAGGGTCTGCTGCGGGCCGATCAGGAAGAACGTGATCACGAACTCGTCGATCGACAGGGTCACGCACAGCAGCGCCCCGGCCAGGATTGCCGGCGCGATCAGGGGCAGGACGATATGGCGCAGCGTCCGCCACGGGCCGGCTCCAAGATCGGCCGCGGCCCACTCCAGGCGGCGATCAAAGCCCTGCAGCCGCGACGCCACGATCAGGACCACGAACGGGATCGTGAACACCAGGTGGCCGGCCACGACCGTGTACAGGCCGAGCTGGACATTGACCAGCGGATGGAGCCCCTGGCGAAAGAAGATCAGCAGCCCGATCCCGATCAGGAAGCCGGGGATCATGATCGGCAGGGTGAACAGCAGGCGCAGGATGCCGGCCCCGCGGATGCCACCCCGGACGAGCGGGAAGGCGACCATCGTGCCCACGATCGAGGCAATGATCGTAACCACGACGGCCACCTCGATCGAGGTCAGCAGGGCACCCTGGATCGCCGAGTCCGACGCGAGCACCTGGTACCAATGCAGGGTCAGCCCGGTGATCGGCAGGCCCGGCGTGGCAGCGTCCTCGAACGAGAACAGGATCAGGAACGCGATTGGCAGGTACAGGAAGGCCAGCATCGCGCCGGTCAGCGCGATCAACGACCAGCGCGTCTGCCGGGCGAAACGGCTGACCGGCATCGTCTCGAGCGGGCTGGACCCCCTAGCCACTGGTGACCACGTCCTCCACCCGGAACGACTTCCGGAACACGATCATGATCACGGTCACGAAGGCCGCGATGATGATGGCCAGGGCGGCGCCCTCCGCGAACTGGTCATTGCGCAGGAAGTTCAGGACGAGGTTGGCGATCAGGCTGCTCTGGGCGCCGCCAACCAGGGTCGGCGTCAGGAACTCGCCCAGGATCGGGATGAACACGAAGATGCAGGCAGTGATGATCCCGGCCCGGATCTGGGGCAGCAGGATGTGCCGGAACGCCTGGTCCGGTCGCGCTCCCAGGTCCTGGGCGGCGTTGAGCTGGGTGAAGTCGAACTTCTCCAGGGCCGCATACAGGGCCAGCAGCGCGAACGGGAAGTAGATGTAGGTGAGGACCACGAACACGCCCGGATCGTCGTAGTTGAAGATGTCCAGGGGGACCTTGATCAGCCCGACTGCCTGGAGGATCTGGTTGAGCGCGCCGTGCTCGCCGAGGATCGCCTGCCAGGCATACACCCGGACGAGGTAGCTCGTCCAGAACGGGACGATGACCGCCAGCAGGATCACCCGCTGGGTCAGCTTGCCCGTGTAGCGCACGAGGAAGTAGGCGAAGGGCAGGCCGATCGCGAGTGTCGTCACGGTGACGAGGGCGGCCATGATCAGGGTCTTGATGAAGGTCCGGAGATACGTCCCCTCCACGAAGAAGCGGGCGTAGTTGCCGAGATTCCAGTCGGGCACGGCAACGAAGTCGTTGTTCGTCTTCCAGAAGCTGAACACGAACATGATGGCCATGGGCACGAGGAAGAGGAAGACGAGCACAGCCAGGCCCGGCAGGGCTGGAAGAGCCCTGCCGAAGCGCTGGAGGAGCCCGCTCGAGGATCCGGCGGTCGGGGCCGCTGGGGCCCCGACCGGGGATTCCACGGTCATCTGGGTTGCTCGGTAACGCCGAGAGCCTAGGAGCCGAAGACGTCGTTGAATGCGGCGATGGCAGCCTGGGTCGAGGTACCGGGACCCTTGAGGGTCATGCTATTGACCGTCTCGGGCTTGTTGAAGAGCAGGTGATCGGCGAGCTCCTGCTGGCCCTGGTTGATCAGCAGCTTGTAGGCCGCCTCACTGAACAGCGGCCGCCGGTTGATCATGAAGTTCGCGGCGACGTATTCGGCCTGCTCGTGGACCTCGAGGAAGGGCATCAGCAGGTTGTTGTTGGCGCCGCCGTGGACCAGCATCTCGGCGTCCATCCAGCCGATGGAGCCTTCCTTGGGGGTGAACGTCGTGAGCTGCGGGCCGCCCTGGTCCATGACCGCCGTGTCGGCGCCGAGGTTGATCGTGGCGATCCAGGCCTCGCCGTTCTTGAGGGCGGCGACCGTGTCCGTCGCCTGCGGTGCGAGGCGCAGGATGTTCGGCTTCAGCTGGACGAGGAGCGCCTTTGCCTGGGCGACCTCAGCGTCCGTCATGTTGTAGGGATCCTTGACCCCGGCGGCCTTGCCCATGTAGGCCATGACCTCGACCGGCTGGTCCTCGACAACGACCCGCTTCTTGTACTTCGGGTCCAGCAGGAGCTGCCACGAGTCGGCGCCCGCGGTCACGTGAGCCGGGTCGTAGGTGATCTGGATCGGCGCCCAGCCGTTCGGATAGCCAAGGTAGCCGGCCGGGCTGGTCCAGATCGAGAATTCGCGGGCGACGGAGTACAGCTGGCTGGCCACCTTCAGCGAGTTGATGTCGAATGCATCGATCAGCTGGTGCTGGTAGAAGTACGGCACCCACAGGGCATCTTCCGAGACCAGGTCGACCTGGCCGCCGACCTGCTGGACCTTGGTGTAGGCGTCGATGTCGTCGCTGAAGCTGGTGATGTTGGCCTTGATCCCGTAGGTGGCCGCGATCTGGTCCATCTCGGCCTGGTACCAGTGGTCGCCCCAGGTCAGCCAGTTGAACGTGCCCTTCGGCCCGGGCGTAGGGGCGGCCGACGCCCCGGGGGTCGCGCCGGCGGCGAGGCTCGGCGCGGCCGTCGGCGGCGCGGCGGTCGCCCCGGTCGTGCTACAGGCGGCCAGGAAGGCGCTCATGCCGGCGGTCGCCCCGACCGCGCCCGCGAGCTTGAGGAATTCTCGCCGAGCGAGCCTCGAGTTCAGATCAGCCATTCCATGCTCCTCCAGTTGGTGTGGCTACTCCCGGATCAGCGCGGCGTTTTCGGTCCGCCACCATACGCAAACCTCCTCACCCAGTGCACGCTGCGTGTCTGCGGTCGAATCCCGGGTCCCGTGCGGACTGACCACGACCATGTCGCCCGCCGCCGTGGCGACCGTGATCCGGGTGTGGTTGCCGAGGAAGGCGACGTTGACCACGCGACCCGCCAGGCCCGGCGGTCCGTCAGCGGCATCGGGCTGGCGGAGGGCCAGGAACTCCGGGCGGATCATCAGTGTGGCGGGCCCCGGCTCGGCGTCGCCCGGGACATTGACGACCTCGTTGCCCACCTTGAACACGGCCGGGCCGCCATCGCGCAGCACGGTTCCATCGATGAAGTTCGTATCGCCGACGAAGTCGGCCACGAACCGGTTGGCGGGCCGGTCGTAGACCTCCCGGGGTGAGCCCTGCTGCAGGACGGTCCCGTTCGACATGATGGCGATCTGGGTGGCCATCGACAAGGCCTCTTCCTGATCGTGGGTGACGAACACGAATGTCGTCCCGACCTGGCGATGGATCCGGGCGAGCTCGGTCTGCATCTGCTTGCGCAGCTTCAGGTCGAGCGCTCCCAGGGGCTCATCGAGGAGGAGCACCGCCGGCCGCTTGGCCAGCGCCCGGGCCAGGGCCACCCGCTGCTGCTGGCCGCCCGACATCTGGGCCGGCAAGCGGCCGGCGAATCCGCTCAGCCCGACGAGATCGAGGTACTCGTCGGTGCGGCTGGCGATGTCCGCCTTGGACAGCTTCTCCATGCGCAGCCCGAAGGCCACGTTCTGGGCGACCGTCATGTGCGGAAAGAGGGCGTAGCTCTGGAAGACCGTGTTCACGTTGCGCTTGTGGGGCGGCAGGTCCTTGACCGTCCGGCCCTCGATCAGCAGGTCACCGTCGGTGAGCGGGATGAACCCACCGATCAGGTTGAGGGTCGTGGTCTTGCCGCAGCCGGAGGGACCCAGCAGGCAGAAGAACTCGCCCGGCTGGATCACCATCGAAACGTTGTCCAGGGCGACCGCCTCGCCATACCGTTTCGTTGCGCGGCGTAGCTCGATGGCGGGTGTGGAGTCAGGCAAACGAGCGACAGCCGGGGTGTTCAGGACCTGGGCCGGGCATCGGTCTCCCTCTTGTGCAACCGTTTGCCCGATGCTAGCGTCCGGCTCATGACCCGTCAATACTTCGGTGGCCGGGGATGACCCACGCGGCCACTCCCCTGGATCGCCCGGTGTCGCTCGACGCTGCCCGCAATGCCACCGTCGACCGGTTCGCCGGCCGGTTCCACCCGGCCTATGGCCCGGCCCTCGCCCGGCTGCCGGCTGGACGGCAGGTCTTCCACGGGCTGCCCTTCGACCTCGGACCGGCCGGCCACCGGCGACGCTGGATCCTGCTCGATGGCCCGCAGGCGATCGACCTCAGCGGGGTTGGCCCCGCCCGATACCTCGTGATCGCCCACCTGTGCGACACGTGGCGTGACGATGCCGGCGAGCGACCGCCCGGGCTGGCCCTCGGGCACGTCGTGCCGGTCGGCGAGCCGCTCGCCCGGTACACCGTGCTCGACCGCTCGGGGGCACGCACCCGCCACGAGATCCGGCGCCGGTTCGAGGTCAACGACGGAATCCTCGGCTGGGGCTCGACCGCCTTTGCCGCGCTGCCCCACGTCGAGAACGAGGCGATCGACTGGCGCGGTCCGCACGCCGCCCAGTCGCCCGGCCGCTACGCCCCCGCCGGCCAGTCGGGCACGCTCACGATCATGCCCGGGGTCTATGGGACAAGCCAGACCGGGGTCTCCGACTTCGTGCCCAGCGCGACCGACGACGCCCTGCTGTGGCTCGTGGCGATCGAGCTCGAGGCCGGCGCCGAGCCCATGGCCCTCGAGCTGGAGCCGCTCGCCGGCGGCCGGCCGGGCAGCGACCTGGTGGTCGCCGCGGTGACCGCGTTCAGCGGCGGCAACGACCCGTTGCTGCGCAGCCCGCGCTTCCAGGTCCGCCTGGACGGCGGCGACGAGCCGGCCGGGGTCGACCTCGGGACGATCATCCGATCGCGCCCCGCACCCGCGGCGCCAACCCGCGCCGACGAGGCACGCCGCCCGATCGGCTGGGGGACGCCCAGGGCAGACGGAACCGGCGGAACCGATCGCGACCCGCATGCTGGCTCGGCCCGCGGGGCGCAGGTCGTGGACCTGTCGATCGCCCCGGATGGCCTGCTCCGCCTCGGCGACTTGCGTGTAACCGGCCGCGAGCTGCTGGGCGACGGCCCGCGGCGCCACGTGGCCGGACCGCGCTCGATCGAGGTCCTGCCGCCGCCCGAGATCCCGGTGCGGGTCGAGATCGTCGATCCGGCCGGCGGCGAGCGGCTGCCCGCCCGGGTCCGGTTCACGACGCCCGACGGACGCTACCTGCCGCCGGCCGGCCATCGCGACGAGGTGAACCCGGCTTTCTACGAGGATTCGGGCGCCGACCTCGTCCTCGGATCGTCGACCTACGCCTACGTCCCGGGCGACTTCGAGATCGACCTCCCGCGGGGCACTGTCGAGGTCGAGGTCGTTGCCGGCTTCGAGCGTCGCCCGATCGTCCAGCGGCTGGAGATCGACCCGTCGACGCGCCGCCTCGAGCTGGCCCTCGAGCACGGGACGGCGCGGCCGCCGGGACGCTGGATCAGCGCCGATTCGCACGTCCACTTCCTGGCACCATCCACGGCCCTGCTCCAGGCAGCGGCCGAGGATGTCCACCTGGTCAACCTCCTGGCAGCCCAATGGGGCGACCTGTTCACGAACGTGACCGACCTGCCCTGGGGCTCGATCCAGGACCCAGCCGGCCGGCGCCAGGTGATCGTCGGCACCGAGAACCGCCAGAATGTCCTCGGCCACCTGGCCCTCCTGGGCGCCCACCGGGCGACCACTCCGTTCGCCAGCGGCGGACCGCCCGAGGGCCGGATGGCCGGGGCGCTGAGCGTCCTGCTCGCTGACTGGGCGGATCGCTGCCGGGCTGCGGGCGGCCTCGTCGTCGCCGCCCATTTCCCGCTGCCGTACGCGGAGATCGGGGCCGACATCCTGGCCGGCAAGATCGACGCGATCGAGAGCCAGGCCCTGTCGCCCGGGCTCGACGATCCGGCGATCTTCGAGTGGTACCGCTTCCTGAACCTCGGTGACCGGCTGCCGATCGTGGCCGGCACGGACAAGATGTCGGCCGAGGTCCCGATCGGCGCCGTGCGGACCTACACCCACCTGCTCGATGACGAGCCGCTGTCCTTTGCCGGCTGGGCGGCCGCCGTCCGCGCCGGCCGCACGTTCGTCTCATCGGGCCCGATCCTCGAGCTGCAGGTCGACGGCCACGAGCCGGGCGCGGTGATCACGATGGCCTCCGCGGGCCATCTCCAGGTGTCCGTGGTGGCGCGCGCCAGCCAGCCGGTGATCAACGTGGTCGAGCTGGTCGTCAACGGCCGGATCGTGGCCGCAACCAGCCCCACGTCGGCTGGGGTGCTGGAGCAGCGGCTCGACGAGACGATCGAGGTCCGGGCCGGATCATGGGTCGCGGCGCGCTGCCGGAGCACGAGCGAGATCCAGTCCGCGTTCACGACCTCGATGGCCGCCCACACGTCGGCGGTCTACATCGAGGTGGATGGTGCTCCGCTCGTGCCGCCGGCGGCTGACGGGGCCGCGGTCGCCGCGGTCATCGACGGCGCTCGGACGTGGGTCGCCGGGCTGGCCGCCGTCGCGGATCCGGCCGAGCGCGAGCGGATGGTGCGCTTCTTCGATGCCAGCCTCGAGCTGCTCCGCCTGCGGATGCTCGGGCGCCCCTGATCCGTTCGGATCAGGCGCCCCGCCGGGACGCGGGCTGGGCCAGGGTCCGGGTGCTCTCGCGCACGATCAGCTCGGGCGGCAGGAGGACGGCATCGGGCCGGGTCCCGAACTGGATCGAGCGGATCAGGGACGCGGC
>Ga0265319_1001018_pt1 | contig 17510 bp, 8 predicted proteins | sample 4824metaG_FD_192443 | JGI IMG/M metagenome (GOLD analysis project Ga0265319, IMG submission 192443) | Rhizosphere microbial communities from Carex aquatilis grown in University of Washington, Seatle, WA, United States - 4-8-24 metaG | ecosystem: Host-associated > Plants > Roots > Rhizosphere >...
CTGGGCGGTCGGGTTGGCGGCATAGCCCGGCGGGGTGTAGACGTTGTACGCCCGCGTGTCGTTGTGGACGGTGGCCTTCGCCCAGTTGACTTCGACGGTGCCGTGGGGGACGTCGCGTGCCTCCCAGAGTTCGGGCGGGGTGCCGGGCACATAGAGCACGCTGCCGGGGGAGCCGGAGTTCGTCCGCAACTTGACGCGGGGATTGTTCAGGTCCGGCGTGGTGACGCCATCAATGGTGAAATTGTAGATGGCGTTCATCGGGTCGAGCGGGCCGACGGTGACGCTCCAGAGGCCGGTGTCATCCTTCGTCAACGGAATCGTCGCGCCCAAGTCCGTCCAGTCGGCGCCGGTGATGGCAACGGCGGCGGCATTCGGCAGGCGAACGCGAAAAGTAACGGTGCGGTCAGGGTGCACCTCGGGGGAAACGAGGGTCGGCGCGCCGCCGCCGCGAGGGCCGCGCCCGGCGCCGATGGCGGCTGGGGCACCCGAAGCCGCGCCGGGAGCGGGGGAGGCGGATTGGGCGAAGGCGGAAAAAGCAGACATCAGGGCCAGGGCGAAAACCGGGGTAAGGATTTTCATATCGGCAGAAGGTAGGGCGGGGCAAGGAGGGCGTCAATAAGATGAAAAATGGTAGGGCGGGGCCTCCGGACCCGCCTAGCTCCGAATTTTCAACCACGGAAGGCACGGAGAACACGGAGGAAAAATATCTCACGCGAAGCCGCGAAGTGCGCGAAGAATCCACGCCGGAATAACAACGCCGCGCAGCGGCTTTGGAGTGCGGTGGCTCGACACCGCTTTTGATTGGATTGAATTACGTTTTTTGGGCCGTTGGCCTTCCATTGCATTCTGGCGTTCGAAAACGGAAGAAAAAGCGGTGTCAAGCCACCGCACTCCAAAGCGCTTGCGCGCGTTATTTAGTTGCAGCTGGAATTTCGATTTCCACCGGGTTACTAATGACCCGCACCAACGGGCCGTTGGTCGAATCGGGTCTGCCCGGCAAGACTTCCATCGACCACCGCAGGACGTGCTTTCCCGCCGTCAAAACTAAGGGCTTGGATTTGTCGGCCTTGGTCAAATCATTCGTCGGGTTGAGAAAGAAATGGTCCGGATTCAGATGGGCCGTGTAGCCTTCCGACAGGATGCGGGGGCCAATCGTCGCCCAGCCATTGCTGGACAGGCGGCCATCCTCCGAGCTGTACCAAACGCCGTCCACTTGCACAAAGGTGGCGGTAATTGCCCCGGGCAAACCGACTTTCAAAGGTTGGTCATTGCGATTGCGCAAATCGGCGTAAAAATTTAATTCTCCGGAATATGCGGTCAATGGGCCACTGAGTTTCAATTGCACGCCGCCCACTGCCGGACCCCACCCGTCATAATAGGCCGGCACCGGTTGCGGATTTACCGGGCCGGACAATTGTTTGATGTCACTATTGCTGGAAACTTGAAATTTCCATTCGGTCTTATCCGGCGTGCTGAAGGTGATGAGATGGCCGCCATCCGAAGCCTTTTGGTCCGCCATCTTCAAGCCATCGGGGCCACCGAAGGCCGACCATATGGGCCGCAGATGTTCCGGCAAATGAATCCAAGCGAGGTATTCCGCCCAGCGATCATTGCCCACCGGGCCGTCCACGAAGCGAAAACTTTCGAGAATTTTTTGCAACCGCTGGCGATCTTCCTGGGTGACGGGCCCGCGCATGAATACCCGGATGGCCAGTGGCGAACCGCGCTTGGAGAACAGCATTTGCTGCCGGAGAATATCGCCTTCTTCTTTCAGGGGTTTCTCTTTCAACAAATCCCTCAAGTCCGTATCTACGGAATCGGGGTCCAAATCCCGGCCAATTGAAATTCCGCCGTGGTTGTCATCGAGGCCGATGGCGATGTTGACTTCCCCCGGTTGCAATTGGGCATCCAGCGTTGCTGAATCGGCAGGCAGCATTTGCGTTCCTCGGTTCCCATAAGGTTTGGTCATGAAATCAATGACCTGCAAATCCGGCCGCCGGCTGTTGATGGCGAGGAACCAGCTCGGGCTGTAGCGGCCATCGCTGGAATTTTTGTTGCTGATTTTCCACTCCTTGGGCGCTTCGAACCGGAAGCCGTATTTTGTGTTCTCATAAACTTGCAGTCCCGGATTCCTCGGTGCGGGCGTGGTGGCGGCGGGCAGCCAGTCCGCATCCACGATTTCAATCTCCACCGGATTGCTTGCGGCCATCGCGCCACCACCCAGTTGCAGGGTCCAGCGGATGGTATGTTTGCCCGGTTTGAGGAGCAGCGGGGGGACGGTTTCGTCCACTTTCTTCAGGTCCTTGGTTGGATTGGGAAATAACGGCAAGCGCAGATCGGCGTTATAGTCCTTCATGACATCGCCCGGCTTGATTTCCACTGCCGTTCCGCGCGGCAGATCTGGCAGGTTCAAGAAGTGTGAACCATACCAAGAACCGTCAACCTCGGCAATGGTGTGGGATAAATCATATTGCGGGAAGAAATTGAAATTGGTCGACCGCGTGTTTCGCACATCCACGTGCAAAACCACCCCGGTATTTCTCACCCATTGGGTCTGGTCAGAATGCAGTTGGAGTTGAATGCCGTTGACCGGTTCGCCCCAGCCGTCGGTTACAGATGGGCCGGTCTCCGTGCCCGGCGAATTAGTGTTCGAGTCGGCAGAGCCATTGAGAACCAAAAAACTCGTGTTGTTACTGCCGGTCGGGCTGGGCTCTATGGTAAGATCTAAGCGCTGGCCCGCTAGATTCGGCTGGTTGCCAGCCATGACTACTGTCGCCCCATTGCCTTGCAGGGTGATATTCGGCAACGCGCTTCCGCTGTTATTTCCCCAAACCAAATTGCCGCGGATGGCCAAAATATTTCCGGAAGAAGTCGGGTCGCTCTCGTTGGCCGGCGTTGTGCCATTGAGGGAAATCGCGGCGCCAGTAATCAGATCTTTGATGTTCTGCGGCAGGCCGCCGAAACGCCACGACCGTTGGCCGCTCCCCATGGTGCTGTAACCCCAGGAGGAATCAATTAGTGAAAGGTTGCTGGCCGCGCTGCCGCCCGTGGTTTTGGCAAAGAACCGGGGCGACCCACCAACGTCTCCAACGTTCTCTTGGATTCCTTCGCCTTTCAAGGGAATGCCACTGCCGGACGATGGCGCGGAAGAGCCGCCGAAGATCAACGAACCCCCGCTAATCACCGTCTGGCCGGTATAACTGTTGTTGTTTCCCGTGGACCTTTGTGTGCCCGGTCCGGCTTTGAGGAGGGTAAAATTGCCCGAGATCGTGCCGCCAAAATTGGCATTCCGATTCGCAGGCACGTCCAAAATCACCCTGCCCTTTCCGGTAACGGTCAGGTCGCCGTTGCCAATCAATCCGGGAAAGGTCACCGAGTCCTGGGTGACGGTGATGTCGTAATCATTCACGCCCACGGATTTGATGCCGCTGGTGACTTTCGGATCGCTCGTGCCGGCAAAGTTAAGATGAATATTTCCAAATTGAATCGGAATGGAGCCGAGGGGTGAAGTCCCCGCGAGGATCGTCATTTTGTCCAACAAGGAATTCGTGCCCGCAGCGCCGCTGGCGATGGAACCACTTGGGTTGGTGACGTCATGGGTATTCGAAGTTCCGCTTGCGCCTGCGGCCGGGGTGGCCGAGGGCGGGGATTTCGCGGGGTCGGCCTTGGGGGGAGCCCCGGGTTCCGAGAAGTCCAGCAGCAAGGTGCCGCTATTGACGGAGGTGGTGCCCTTATAAATAGTTGATGAAGGCGGTGAGCCGGGTGTCTTCGGTGCTGCTGGCACCGGAGCAGGACTTGAAGTTGCTCCCGGCGAGCCAGTGCCTGATTGCAAGACACTGCTGGACGAACTTGAGTTACCTTTCGGCGGCGCCGACGAGCCGTTCACATTCAGAGTGCCGCTGTCAATGATGACCCCCCTGGTGCTTTTGTTGCTTCCCGAAAAACTCTGGGTGCCCTTGCCGCTCATCATTAATGTAAAATCTCCCGACATGGAGCCGGAGTAATCGGCATGGTTACCCGGGGGAACCGCCACGATCAATTTGCCATTGCCGGAAACCGAAATGTTGCCCGAGCCATTCAATCCCGGAAAAGTCACGGAGTCCTGGGTAACGGTGATTTCGAAATCATTGGCTCCCACCGGTTTGATTCCACTGGTGATATTTGGGTCGCTGGCGCCGGCGAAATTAATGCGAATTTTGCCGAAGTTGACCGGGATGGAGCCAAGGGTCGAGTTGCCCGCCCGAATTTCCATCATTTGGGGAGCGGTGGGCTCCGGCTTGGTTGGCGCCGGCAAGCCGTTGCCATTTTGTGAAACGGGAATGCTCACGTGGACGGTGCCCGATGCTGATGCCGAAGAGCTGATGACGGTCATCACGTCACGGCTGATCGGAATCGTTCCCATGTCGCCGCTGGGGTCCGTAAAGCTAGGGGTGGTGGCGCGGTTGGCCGCGCTTTCAAAATTCATGGTAAGTCTGTCATGGGAATCGATGCTCCCAGCGGGCGGAAGGGGTAGAATCACTTTGCCCTTGCCCGAAATTGTGATGTTTCCTGTGCCGGCCAAATCGGGAAATGTCACCGATTGTTGGGTGACGGTGATATAAAAATCGTTCGATCCCTTCGCCAGGATGCTGCTGACGATTTTCGGGTCGCCGGGGCTGACGAAATTAATGTGGATATTGGCGAACGTCGCCGGAATCGAGCCCAGGGTGGAATTCCCCGCAAGGACCACCATGCCTTCCAATGAAACGGCGCGACTGTCGTTCGACGGCACCGAAGGGGCGGTTTTCGACGCTGGATTGGCGGGTTGTGTTTGCGCCTGCAAATGCGCGAGGGAAACCAAGGCTGCCGACAACGCCGCAAATCCCGCCAGCACCAGAATTCCCGCCGCATGGCGTGCGCTGGTGGCCGGCGCTTGCGGTGCGCGCCCTAAAATGCGCGCGATGCGTTCGACCAATGAACCACCGGAGGCTGCCGCCGCAGGTTCAGCGGTGGATTGCCAGAGAGCGAGGCTTTCGAGGGCGCGGGCGTAGGTGAGGCGGTCGGGACAGGCGCGGAGGGCGAGTTCGTCGCAACATTCCTCGCGGAGTTCGCGTATTCTCCGGCCAAGCCACCAGACGGCGGGGTGGTAGAACAAAATCACCTCGATGGCGGATTGAAGCAGATTGAAGATGTAATCGTGCCGGGCGATGTGGGCGAGTTCGTGGGCGAGGAGGGCTTCGAGCAATTCCGGCGGCAGGCCGGTTAACATGCCGGTGGGCAGGAGCACAACGGGTTTGAGCCAGCCAAAGGTCAATGGGCCGGGGGCATTTTCGGAAATCAGCAGGCGCACGCGCGTGCCGAGTTTGAAATTTTTCGCGAGGCGCAGAAAGGCGGCGAGCAGGTCCGGGTCATTCGCCGGTTGGGCGCGGCGGCGCCAGAATTGAATGCGGCACCAGCCGAAGCCGAGGCGGGCGCCCATGAGCAAAACACCCGCAAACCAAAATGGGACCATCCAGGGCGCGGAGGTGTCGAGGGCACGTTTGAGCCAGGACCAGTCGGTTTTCGGGGCGGGTGGGGTGGTGGGTATAATGGACTGAATCGGACGGATGGGACCGATGGGGGTTGGATCGGGGGACGAGAGAGAGGTGGTCGGCGTAAGGGGCGTGGCGGGAAGGCCGACAGGTTCGGGCGAAGGAAGGGGTTGGGGGGCGGGCGCACCCACGAATGTACTTGAAAGAATGGCAGGTGAGGGTAGGGCGCGGGGCAAAACGAAAAACGTGATCACCGGCGCGGCGACGAACGCGAGCATCGCGAGACAGGCCAAGCCGTAGCGCAGGCGGGCCGGGGATTTCCGGGCCAATCGCAGAACCAACCAAACCAGGGTTCCCAGCGCCGCGCCCTGCCAGAGAAAATGCAGCAGCGTCCGGCCCAGGGATTCGACCCAGGGGGTGGCGAGGAAGCTGTGCAGGGTGGTCATGGGGTTGAATGGAGAAGCGGCGCAGCGCAAGCGCTGGCCCTACGTAGGGCTCGCGCTTGCGCGATGCCGATGCTCGTTTTGCAAAAAACCTTCATGGCACCTTCTTATTTTCTAATTCCTCCAGCAATTTCCTTATTTCCTCCAATTCGCGTTTCGAGGCCTGGCCGGTGCCCAACGCCTGCAACGCCAGCCGCGAAGCCGACCCGCCGAAAAACCGGCCGATCAATTCCTTCATGAAATCGGCCATGCCCTGTTTTTCGGAGATGCACGAGTCATACACATGCGCGCGGCCCTTGTTTTGCCGCACCACCAGGCCCTTCTCCGTCATGATCTGAAGAAATTTCAACACCGTCGTATATCCCATGGCACGGCCCATTTCTTCATGGACTTCCCGCACGGTGGCGGAGCCGCGGCGCCAGAGCACCTGCAGGATTTCCAGTTCAGCCTTGGTCGGCACGGGGCGGGGCTTCGGGGGCATGGTGGGGTAAGGTATACGAAGTTTTCGTAATGTCAATACGAAGAATTCGTAGATGGTTGAAGCGGGGAGCAGGGAGCGGGGAGACCGGAGTCAGGAGAAGGGACAGAGGGGCAACAACGCTCAACGCTTAACTTTTAACGCTTAAAGACAGAATCGCCAAATCTGGGAAGTGGAAAGATTCTTTCGTCCCTGACGGGACTCCATTTGAAACAGGTCGAGCCAACCCCGAATGTGAATACGGGGAATAAGTCCAATATGTTTATCTTGTCCCGCGGTCCGATTGCGGCGAAAAAGTGATGCTCTGGTTTCACGACCTTCCGGTTTCACATTGCGCGGGTTTGCCTCTGCGTTTACCATTCCTACCATGTCCGTCGCCCCTTCCGCCCGTCCCCGCACGACCCGCACTGAATCCTCACCCGGTGCAGGCGGCGCCGGTTCGGGCACGGGCGGGTCGGGTGACCCGGTGGCTCCCCACAATATCGACGCCGAGCAGGGCTTGCTGGCGTCCTGTTTTTTGGAAAATGGCGCGGACGTTCTCAATGAGTGTCTCATGGTAAAAATGCGGCCAGAATATTTCTACCGGGCGCCGCATCAGATAGTTTTTGAGGCATTAATGGCCCTCAATGCCGCCGGCCTGCCGCCCGACGAAATTCTTGTCGCCAACAAGCTCAAGGATGCCGGCCAGCTGGACGCCATCGGCGGCCACGGTTTTCTCTATGAGTTAACCAACCGCATCCAGACCACCGTGCATGCCAAGCACTGGATGCAGATCGTCCGCGATAAATATTTTCTGCGCCAGTTGATCCGCACTTCGCAATGGACCGTCGAGCAGGCGCACGGGGTGGGGCAGGGGAGCGTGCCGGAATTGTTGAACGCGGTCGAAAGCCGGTTTTTCGAAATTCAGCAGGACACCGTTTCCGAATCGGCTGAGCCCATCGCGAAGTCGCTGGATGTGGCCACGCAGCTCGTCAACAACATGCTGAACCGCAAGGGCGAAATCAGCGGCGTGCCCAGCGGTTTTACGGATTTGGACAAGCTGACATTCGGGTTCCACGCCTCGGAAATGATCGTCATTGCGGCGCGGCCCTCGATGGGGAAGACCTCCATTGCGCTCAACGTGGCCGAAAGTGCCGTGCTGCCTTTGCCCCGCGAAACGCGGCCGCCGACCGCCACGCTCGTCTTCAGCCTCGAAATGGCCGCCGAGCAGCTTGCCATGCGCCTGCTGTGCTCCAATGCCCGGGTGGACATGCAGAAACTGAAGGATGGTTTTTGCGACCGCCAGCGCGAACTCATTGACTCGGCCAAGTTACTCAAGACGGCCCCGCTGTGGATTGACGCCAGCGCCAACCTCAATATTTTGGAAATGCGCGCCAAGGCCCGCCGCTTGCATTCCCGCCACAAGCTCGGGCTGGTCATCATTGACTACATGCAATTGGTCTCCCCAGCCGGGAATTACAACTCCCGCGAGCAGGAAGTGGCGGAGGTGTCGCGCGGCATCAAGGCCATGGCCAAAGAGCTGGGTTTGCCGGTCGTGGTGCTGTGCCAGCTCAACCGCGAATCTGAAAAAGAGAAGCGGGCCCCCCGTCTGAGCGACCTGCGCGAATCGGGCTCCATCGAGCAGGATGCCGACGTGGTTTTGCTCCTTTCCAAGCCCAAAGACGCCCGGGACGAGCAGGAGGCGCCGGACCAGCTCGCCGTCAAACGTGAATTAATCATTGCCAAAAACCGTAATGGCCCGATAGGAGATGTGGCGCTTACCTTCAATAAACGCCTCACCCGATTTGAAAATTACACCGGTCACGCCTAGTAGCCTGCGTCTCGCGGCCCTGATTATGGGCCTCTGGGTGGTCGCAACCGCATCGGTTGGGGCGCAACCGCCGTCGGGTCCCGGGGGTTTGCCGCCACCGGAGGCGTTGATGCCGGGGGGGGCCGCTGCGCCAACCGCCGATGCGCCGGCGCCCATCGTCGAGGAAATCTCGTTGATTGTCCTGGGGCCGCAACAAATCAGCACCGAGGCCATCCGCGCACACATTCTGCAGCGCGAGAAGGCGCCTTACGATCAGGAATTGGTGGACAAGTCCGTGGAATCGCTCCAAGGCACCAAGCAATTTAATTTCGTCCGCACGGACCGCGACCTCCTCCCGTCCGGCGGGGTGCGCCTGGTTATCCGTCTCGCGCCGAACCCTCGGTTGACGGCTGTGGTCTTCAAGGGCAACAAGACCTACTCCCAGGCGCGCCTGTTCGAAGAGGTCAAGACCGTGGCCGGGGAGATTGCCGACCCCCAACAGTTGCAGGCCGACAAGCTGAAGCTCATCGAGTTTTACCAGAAAAAGGGCTTCATGCAGGTGAAAGTGGACGCGAACATGGACACCAATGAGAACACCGGCACCGCCGTGGCCACGTTTGACATTAACGAAGGTCCGGACGTCGAGATCAGCGACATCATTTTCACCGGCAACGACCATGTCAGCGGCGGCATACTGGCGGACCAGATCGAAACGGTGACGCACAAATTCATCATTTCCTGGTTTACCGGCGGCGGGGTGTTCAAGAAGGACCAGTTTCTCGACGACCTCGACGCCCTCCGCAAGTATTACAAATCCAAGGGCTACCTCGATGTGCGCATTGTGGAGGAGGAAATCAAATACGACTATCCTGCGCCCGGCAAACTCGTGCTTACCATTCCCGTGCATGAAGGTACCCAATACCATGTCGGTAAGAGCATCCGCATCATCGGCAACACCATTTTCCCGGTGGACGCCCTGACCGCTCTGCTCACGATCAAGACCGGTGACGTTTTTTCCCCCGAGGAAATTGACAAAAACAAAGAGGCCATTCGCGATTTTTATGGCAAGGCCGGCTATCTGGACACCTTTGTGCGCGCGGACCGCCTGCCCGACTCCGATGCCGCGGGCCACTACACCGGCGACATGGGGGTCGACTTTGTCATCATGCATCCGCTGGGCGACCGGGTGGCGGAGGGCGAATCGGAAAAATTCTATGTGGAAGATGTCGAAATCACCGGCAACAAGAAAACCCGCAGCACCGTCATCGTGCGGGAACTGGTGCTGGCGCCCGGCGACGTGTTCGACACCGACCGCATGAAGACCAGCGAGGATCGGCTCAAAGGCACGGGTTATTTCGAAGAGGTCAACCTCACCCCCGGCGAAACCAACATTCCCGGAAAGCGCAACCTGCGGGTCAACGTCACTGAAGCCAAAACCTTTCAGGCGAGCATCGGCGCGGGGTTTGACCCGGTGGAGGGCGTGGCGGCGTTTGTGGAATTCCAAGAAAGCAATTTTGATCTGTTCAATTCGCGCACCGGGTTCCGTGGGGGCGGCCAGAAAGCCCACGTCAAACTGACGGTCGGCAGCAAGATTTTGAGCGTCCAGCTCGATTATGAGTATCCCTGGCTGTTCGAGCGCCGGCTTGACGCGGGCATCAGCCTTTTCCACAGCGAAAACGGCTATTACAGCGACACGTACAACGAGAACGACACCGGCTTCACCGTTTTCGTGCGCAAACCGGTCATTGAATTTATTGACGCCACGCTGGGCTACACACTCGAAGACATTTTCCTCAAGGACATCACCACCAGTGCCCCGCCGCCCGTGCAGGCGGAGGCGGGCCACACCTCCGCCTCGATTGTCAGCCTGGATTTGGTGCGCCAAAAGGGCCTCGATAGCCCGCTGTCACCCACCCGGGGCGAACGTCAGGAATTCCTTACGTCCGTCGGGGGCGGCCCCATCGGCGGGCAGATGAGCTTCTACAAGCTGGACGCCCATGTGAGTTGGTGGTTCCCCATCAGTACACTCGTGCCGATGCTCAGTTACGGCAATCAAGTGCTGTCCTTGTCGGCCCGCTTGGGCACAATTGACGGTTATGACGGGAAAGGCGTGCCGTACGCGCAGCGTTTCTTCCTCGGTGGCGACTACGACATGCGCGGGTATTCAATCCGCTGGGTGGGCCCGCACTACGACGTCCCTGGCCCCGCGTTTGGCGAGCCGCTGGGGGGCAATTCCCGTGGCTTGGTGCAAACGGAATACAGCTTTGAGCTGTTCAAGGACTTCCGCTTCGCCGTGTTCCACGACATCGGCTTCGTCAATGTAAATTCGTACGACTTTGACCCGCGCCACTATCGTCAGGACGTGGGCTTCGGGATACGCTTCCTGCTGATGCGCCAGCCCATTCGCATTGACTTCGGGTATCCGCTTAATCCCGACCAGTTCCAGTCGCACAGTTTCCGTCCGAGTTTCTCGTTGCAGGCGATTTATTGAGAGGGGGGGTAAAATCGTAGCGCGGTGTTTCAGCCCGCGCTTCCGAGAGTTTGACGCACCTCGAAGCGCTGTCCCGCCAAAGTGGGATCAGCGCTACGATATTACCGTCACCCAATTACCAAACGGGTTTGGGTCACGTTCAATTCGCCTGCATCGTCACTGCAAAGATCACCGGATAAGGGGCGCTCTGGCCCGGATAGGCGGTGCCGTAAATCTTCACGGACTTGTCGAGGTAGGTCACCACGGGGTTCGGCAGCACCACGTTATTCAAATCCACCAAGGCGATTAGCTGCCCCTTGTCCCCGTAAAGCAGGTATTGGGCGTTGGTCGGCCCGCCAATTTTTGGATTGGTGCGCAACGCCAGGGTCCCGTAATAGAAATGCGGCACTTCCGCAGGATCCGACTGCTTCGCCACTGGTACTGCGGTGACGATCACGGGCGGCGTGGCTGCGGCCACCGGCGCGACGGCCGTCACCACGGGCGATGGCGCTTGGGCCGGCCTAGGCGCAGGCGTGGGTGCCATCACGGCTGCCGGAGGCGCTGCGGCCGCCGGTGCCGGGCTCACCGCAGTTTTTGCCTCTGGCTTCAGAAAATAAACGGTCACTGGCCCGGGATAACTAACGGCGGTCCACACGCCACCTGCGGCTTTCGTCGTTAGCGCCGGCGTTTCCGCCGCATTGCCCATGATCGGGCCGAGGTCGTCCATCGTCAAATGCACGGGCGTGCCGGCGGCAACGGTTCCATCCTTGGTTTTGTCGGTGGTGACAAATCCGCTGAAGGACCCGGTGAGGTCGAGCGCCAACCAGCCTTGGGCGGCCTTGTCGGCATCGGCGACGGGCTTGGCGCCAGCCAGGCGGGGGTCCGCGGGTGCCACCCGTTGGAAGGTGGCCGTGTGGGTATCGGGGGAAAGGTAAAGCGAGACGGCATCAGGCATGCCGTCAGCGCGGGCCGCCGCCGACAGCAACAGACTGGACGCCGCCGTGAGGACGAGGAGAAAACGATTATTCATGGCAATTAAGAATCCGACCGGTAACCGCGCAGCATAACGTGCTTTCGGCCAACGACAAAGCATTTTTTACCCACCCCGGGGGGGGTCTGCTTCGATTAGAACGCCCCGCTACGGCATCTATTCCCTCGTTTTGGGAGTTGCCAACGGTGCCCGGGAAGGCGATTTTTCACCTTTTGCACCATTCATGTCTGACGAATCCAGCCACTCCGCCTACAACAAAGACCGCCCGTTCCTCGCGCGGCTCACCGAACGCCGCCAGCTCACCAAGCCCGGCAGCGAGAAGGACACGCAGCACTTCGTGGTGGACCTCGCCGGCAGCGGTCTGGCCTACAAATGCGGCGATTCCCTTGGCGTTTACCCGACCAACGACCCGACGCTGGTGGAATCCATCCTCCTGGCGATGGGGCACAAGGGGGACGAGGAGATCATGCTCAAGAATTTTGACACGATGACGCTCCGCGAGGCCCTCCTCACGCGGGTTGCCCTCGCGCAACCGACCAAGAAGACTCTCATCATCTTTCGCGCTTTTGCGACGGCCGAGGACGAAAAGGCCCGGTTGCACAATTTGCTCGAAAACACCAAGCCGGAGGAATTGCACGCCTACCTTGATGAGCGTGAGTTTCTCGACCTCATCGAAGAGTACCCCAGCGTGCGCTTCGGCCCGCTGGCGTTCATTGACCTGTTCCGCAAACTGCAGCCGCGCCTGTATTCCATCGCTTCGTCCCCGCTCGTACACGGCACGGAGATCCATTTGACGGTCGCGGTTGTGCGTTACATGACCAACAACCGCCGGCGCCACGGTGTCGCGTCAACCTACCTCGCGGACCGCGCGCCGGTGAACGAACCGGCGGTGCCCGTGTTTATTTCCCATTCGCATTTTCGGCTGCCCGAGGACGACGCGCGCGACATCATTATGGTCGGCCCCGGTACGGGTATTGCGCCGTTCCGCTCGTTTGTTTATGAGCGCCTCGCCAAAAAAGCGCCGGGACGCATGTGGGTGTTTTTCGGCGACCAGCGCCGCGCCTTCGATTATTTGTACGAGGAGGAGTGGGAAGCCTGGCGAGCCGACGGTCGGCTCGCGAAACTCGACCTCGCCTTCTCGCGCGACCAAAGCCACAAAATTTACGTCCAGGACCGCATGCAGGAAAGCGCCGCTGAACTCTGGGCCTGGTTGCAAAACGGCGCGGCGTTCTACGTCTGCGGCGACGCCAAGCGCATGGCCAAGGACGTGGACCTCGCGCTCCACGACATTATCGCCCGCCAGGGCGGCATGGAGCCCGCGAAGGCCGCAGAATATGTGAAGGCAATGAAGAAGGAGAAGAGATATCAGCGGGATGTGTATTGATGGGAAAGTGTTTTAGTGCTTAGTGTTTTGGTGCTTTGTTTTTCACTTCCCTCTGCTTGAAGGCCTTTGTTTGGAAGCGGCTTCTGTCTCCTGACTCCTGTCTCCACTGGTTCCTGGGTGCTTTTTCCCTCTTCCATTTTCCCTTTTCCATTCTATCATCGGGCGCATGTTCAAGAAATACCCCTCCCCTTGGATTCTGCCCGCGTTTCTCGCCGCCCTCGCGCTCGCCCTTGCCGCCCCGCGTCTTCACTCTGCAGCGGCCCCGGCGGCCGTCAAGGAGACCGCCACGGTTCCCATCCCCGGCCTTTACCTTGACGTGCATGCGCCGCTGGAGGACCGGGTCAAGGACCTCGTCTCGCGGATGACGCTGGAGGAAAAAGCCATGGCGCTCAACCACGTTGGCCCGATGCTCACGCGGTTTAACCTCCGCGCCGACCAATGGAACCAGTGCCTCAATGGCGTGGCTTGGACGGAACCGACCACCCTGTTCCCCTCGTGCATCGCCATGTCGGCCACATGGAGCCCCGCGCTGGTCAAGGAAACCGCCACCGTTATTTCTGACGAAGCGCGCGCGATTTACAACGGCTGGCATCTCGATCCCAACGCCCCCGGCGCCCACAAGGGCCTCATCTATCGCGACCCCGTCATCAACATCGAGCGCAACCCCTACTGGGGCCGCAACCACGAGTCCTGGGGCGAGGACCCGTTCTTCACCGGCCGCATGGCGGTGGCCTATATCCAGGGCTTGCATGGCGACGACCCGCAGCATCTCAAAATCGCCGCGACGCTGAAACATTACGCCGTCAACAATGTCGAGGCCAACCGCCAAAGCCTCAGTGCCACCGTGTCCGAGCGCATGATGTATGAGTACTGGCTGCCCCATTTCCGGGACGCCATCATTGAGGGCCACGCCGACTCCGTCATGGCCAGCTACAATGCTATCAACGGCACGCACAACAACATCAACCACTGGCTCCTCACGGACATTCTGAAAAACTTCTGGCAGCATGACGGCTTTGTCGTCTCCGACCTCGGCGGCGTCCGCACGATGGTCGCCGACCGCGCCACCGGCCTGACCGTCACGGACGCCGTCGCGCAATCAGTCATGGCGGGCGTGGATTTTTCCGACAAGGAATATCAGGACAACATCCCCCTCGCCATCAAGGCCGGCACGCTCACGATGGCGCGGCTGGATGACGCCGTCACCCGCGTCATGCGGATACGGATGCGGCTCGGCGAGTTCGACCCGTTTGATTCCAATCCCTACAGCAAAATTCCCACGTCGGTCATTGACAGCCCGGCCCATCGCGCCATGGCGCTCAAGGTCGCCCAACAATCCATCGTGCTCCTGCAAAATCGCGGCAACTTTCTGCCGCTGGACAAAGCGAAAGTGAAGCGCATCGCCGTGCTCGGGCCGCTGGCGGACACCATCGAGACGAATAATTACAACGGCAAATACAGCGTGGCCATCACCCCCCTCCAGGGCCTCAAGGACCGCGTCGCGCCGGGCACGGAAGTATCCTTTGTCGCCGGCGCGACCATCACCGCGGGTCGCGGTGCGCCCGCTCCCGCCGCCGATCTGCCCGCCGCCGTCGAACTCGCGCGCGGCGCCGATGTCGCCATTCTATTCGTTGGCACGAACCGGACCATCGAGCAGGAGGGCCACGACCGCACCACGCTCGCGCTGCCCGGCAACCAGGAGGCCCTCGTCGAGGCCGTGCTCGCCGCGAACCCGCACACCATTGTCGTGGAGATGAGTGCCGGCCCGCTCACCGTGCCCTGGATTAAGGATAACGTCCCGGCGATGCTGCAGGCCTGGTGGCCCGGCGAAGAAGGCGGCCATGCGATTGCCGACGTGCTCTTTGGCGACGTGAATCCCGCCGGGCACTTGACCGCGACCGTTTACGCCTCCGAGGCGCAAGTCCCGCCCCAATCGGAATACGACATCACCAAGGGCTTTACGTATATGTACATCAACGGCGCGCCCCTGTTCCCCTTTGGCCACGGCCTCAGCTACACGACGTTTCAATACGGCGCGCTCAAACTCTCCGCCGACAAAATCAAATCCACCGGCAGCGTGAGCGTCAGCGTCGAAGTCACGAACACCGGCAAAGTCGCGGGCGACGAAGTGGTGCAGCTTTACGTCCACCAGGAAAAGGCCAGCGTGAAAGTCCCGGAAAAGGAACTCCGCGGCTTCCAGCGCATCAGCCTCAAACCCGGCGAAAAGCAGACGGTGACGCTCACGGTTCCCGGCGAAAAGCTCGCCTTCTACGACGAAAAAACCCACGCCTTCGTGGTGGAACCAGGCACGTTTGATGTGTTGGTCGGCGCGTCGAGCGGGGATATCCGGCAGAGGCAGAGTTTTGAAGTCACGTCGAACTGAGGAAGCTGGAATCTGGAAGTTGGAATCTGGAATTCCAAAAAAGCACGCCGGTAGGGACGCCTCTCCGAGGCGTCCGTTCTGGCTTCCCTTCCAAATCGCAAATTCCAAATCTCAAATCGCCCTTGCCGCCGGGCACTTCGCCGCCTAACGTTTCCCCATGCGCCTTCGCATCCCCTCTTATGGCGTGGCATTGAATTTGGTCGCCGGGTTGCTCGCCGGGTGCCAGTCGGGGCCAAGGACAATGGTTTGGGAGCATCAGCAAACGCTAGTGGCGGAAATTGACGTCACACCCGATAACTCAGCTAGTTGGAGCGGTGTTGAATCGGAAAATGGCTGTCACGCCATTGTCAGGTCCGTTTATTTTCGAGAAGGGGGCAAAGAAAGGGTTCAAGTTGATGGCCAGCAGTGGCCGGAATTTGACGGGTTTATTCGCGGAGGAATCCAATCGCCGACGATTATTCCCAGCCCTGATGGCCAGCATATGGCGGCTTGTGTTGTAATTGACGGCAAGCAGCATGTTATTGTGGATGGAATCGTAGGGCCGGCGGTTGAAGGTCTCAACCCCTTCGGATTCCATTTCAGCAAGACGGGTGGCCGTTATTTCTACTTTTCGCACAGCCGCGAAAAAATTCGGATATTGCTAAATGGCCTGCCGGAACCGGAATTTGATGAGATATTCGGTTTCGATGCCAGCGATGACGGCCAACAAATTGTTTACGTCGGCGGCAATAAGGATGGATCATTTATGTCGGGTTATCGATCGCAGGTTTTTATTAATGGCAAACCCGGACCCAAAACTAACGCGCCCCATCCCGGTGTTGCCGTCAGCGGGGATGGAAAACATTTGGCCTTTGTCACCGATGCGGGTGATAAAGTGAGAGTTGTGCTAGACGGCGTGCCGGGCCCGGATTTCGACATCGTCGGTGAAATGGCATTCAGTTCAAATGGGCGGCATTTTGCCTACGCCGGAAATCGCGCCGGTAATGGAATGTTGGTAATTGACGGCATGATCCAATCGCAATTGAATGGTGAAGCTTTCCGGGCCGCCCATGGTGGCCAGGTTAATTTTGCGGGTTTTGATTTTCAGTTTTGCCCGGACGGCCGACATATAATTTACCAATCCTTTTCGGCCATGTTCAATGACCTGGGCATCGTTGACCTGGAGACGATGTCCAAGCGCCAAATCAAATCGGACGAGGGGAAAACGCTCGAGGCCAGGTTCGGGTCTGGGGGAAATATCTTTGGATCCGGCGATTGGGATGCCTTCAGCCCGGATGGAACTCGATTTGCCTATTGGATTTTGACAAAGGATGATAGGGCGGTGGTTATGATTGACGACAAGCCAAGACCGGCAGTTGACGAGGTTTTTGATTTGTACTTTAGCGCCGACAGCAAGCACGTTGCCTATTTGGCCTCCAACGGTTCCGGCTATAAAACCCGGGATCGAGTGGAAATTGACGGAATTCCGGGGCCGGAATTTGATATGGTAAGCAATTTCTCATTCAGCCTGGATGGTGGTCATTTTGCCTATTGGGCCTACGAAAACGGGAAACATAAATTTATCTTGGACGGGAAGGAATTGCCTGGCGTTGATGGCGGTGAAAATTTTGTCTTTAGCGCTGACGGGAAAAGGATTGCAATAATCGTGGGAGGTTCAAGAAACCCTTCAAGCGGGGATTTTGATCAGGCATGGGTGGCAATTGACGGAGTTTCTGGTCCGAAATTTGATAAGATTGTTGCCGGCCCGGTGGTGCGCAAGGATGGAAATTTGGAATATATGGCAACCCAAAAAGCTTCGAATAACCGTGTCCGATTATTCCGAGTGGTGGTACCTAGTTACTCACCGCCCAGTTCCCATGGCGTTGTCCCGAAAATTAACAGCACGACCCGGATAATCGCCTGAATTTGCGCCATAAGCGAAATTCTTCATTTTACATTCCCCCTTCTACCTCCTACCTTCTATCTTCTACCTCCCCATTTCCTAGCTCCCCGCTCCTAGCTCCCCGCTCCCCGCTTCATCCCATGTCCCTCCTCACCTTCACCAATAGCACTGCCCTCGTTA
>Ga0265319_1001020_pt1 | contig 17502 bp, 17 predicted proteins | sample 4824metaG_FD_192443 | JGI IMG/M metagenome (GOLD analysis project Ga0265319, IMG submission 192443) | Rhizosphere microbial communities from Carex aquatilis grown in University of Washington, Seatle, WA, United States - 4-8-24 metaG | ecosystem: Host-associated > Plants > Roots > Rhizosphere >...
TCGAGCCCGGCGGCGCCGCGGACATCGTCGTGCTCGACGACCGCCTGGACATCGTCAACGTTCTCTGCGCAGGCGAGACGCGTGTCGTGGCTTGAGTCCGAGCTGCGCGAGCAGCCGACTGCGCTCGCGACGCTGCTCGACCGCGAGACCGGCCGCGCCCGGGAGATCGCGGCGGCCTTCCGCCGTGATGACATCCACTACATCCTGATCGCGTCGCGCGGCAGTTCGTCGAACGCCGCGCGCTACGCGCAGTACCTGCTCGGGCGTGCGAACCGCGTTCCCGTGATGTTCGCGACGCCGTCGCTGTACACGATCTACGAGCAGCCGCCGCGGCTCGACGGCGCGATCGTGATCGGCATCTCGCAGTCGGGCGCGTCTCCCGACGTCGCGGCGGTGCTCGCCGAGGCGCGTCGCCAGGGACGGCCGACGATCGCGCTCACGAACGACGCAGCTTCGCCGCTCGCGCAACAGGCGGACGCGGTGCTGCCGCTGAACGCCGGCGAGGAGCGGGCCGTCGCCGCCACCAAGACCTACCTCAACTCTGTGGGCGCGGTGGCGCTGCTCTTCGCGGCGATCGCGGAAGACGAGCTCGCGCTCGACGAGCTCAAGGCGATGCCCGCGATTCTCGAGCAGCAGGTGACCCTGTCGCTCGGGACAGCGCCGGACCTCGGCGAGTACCGAGATGCGGTCGGCGCAACGGTCGTCGCGCGCGGGGTCAACTACGGCACCGCCTACGAGATCGCGCTCAAGATCCGCGAGCTCTCAGGGCTCGTCGTCGAGGCGTATTCCCCGGCCGACCTGCTGCACGGCCCGATCGCCGCGATCCAGCCGGGCTGGCCCGTGTTCGTCGTCGCGCCGACCGGTCCGGCCCGCCCGAGCGTCGAGGAGGTCGTGGCGCCGCTGAAGGAGCGCGGGGCGCGCGTGGTCGCAATCTCCGACGTGACGGCCGTGCTGCGCCGCGCCCACACGAAGCTCGAGCTCGTGCCGCGCGTGCCGGAGTGGCTGAGCCCGCTGACGGCGGTCATCCCCGGTCAGGTGACCGCGATGCACCTCGCGCAGTTGCGCGGCCTCGACATCGACAGCCCCCGCGGCTTGCGCAAGATCACGCTGACGCGCTGATCCTCTACGTCTTGCGTAACAGCACGAGGTCCTGCGTGGGATTCCCACGCGCTCCCTCGGCTTCGAGCTCGAGAAACGCGAAGCCGTCTGCGAACGTGTCGCGGAGGTACTCCTCCGGGTGGTACGCGCTGCAGAGGTTCGTCCCGGCGACGTCGCCCCAGCGCACGACGAGCTCGCCGCGCTCGAAGCTCGCGCGCTCTTCCTGGCCGAGGCGAGGCACGTAGGAGCGGCCGTGTGTCGTGAGGAGCAGCCGCCCGCCTGGGCGAAGCACTCGCCGCACCTCGTCGCGCCATGCCAGCTGGAGGTCGGCGGTGAGGTGCGTGAAGACCGAAAGCGCGTAGACGAGGTCGAAGCTCTCGTCGTCGAACATGAGCGGCGGAGCGAGTGCGTTCTGCTCGAAGCGCGCGAACGGCAGGTTGGTGCGGCACCACTCGATCGCCGACCTGCTGACGTCGCTGCCTGCGACCCGGCCGTCGAAGTCGTTCCACCAGCGCGTGACCCGACCGCAGCCGCAGCCGAAGTCGAGCACCGATTCGAGCTCATCGAGCGGCACGTGCGCAGCGATCGCGGCATAGCCGGCGCGGCCGCCACGCAGGAACCAGTCGGCGTCGCTCGTCCCCGCGACGCGGACCATCAAGCGTCGGGGAGGTAGCGGCGGTCCGTCGACGGCGAGCCGTTGCGTCGGCCGCAGCGCGACGGCCCGCTCGTAGAGGCGGAACGCCGGGCGAACGAGGCCGAAACGATCGAGCAGGCGGAGGACGCGGCGCTTCATGGCGTCGCCACGCTATAGCGTCGGGTCGTGCTCGACGTGAAGCGTGGGGCGCTCGCCCGTGCGAAAGCGCGGCTCGACCGCCTCGATCTCTACCCGCGCCCGGTCTCGCTGCGGCGAGTCCGGATTCGGGTCGTGCCGTGGCTCTTCAGGCTGCCGTGGTTCCGGCGCTTCGACGGCTATGCCGTGCACGGCACGATCCTGCTGCGCTCGGCGGCGCTCCTCGACCACGGCGACCTCGTCACGCACGAGCTATGCCACGTCTGGCAGCTGCAGCATCACCCGCTGCGGATGCCGCTCTCGTACCTGCTGCGCGGCTATGCGGAGAACCCGTACGAGCGCGAGGCAGGAAGAGCCGTCGAACAGACACGCCCCACCTGAGCCCGGACCTGGTTCGGACCAGGTCCCAACGAGGTCCCAACCGTCACGACTTCCGTACGGGCCTACCAGCCATGCCGTCCGGCGGTCGACCCCATCAAGTCCAGCGCCGCATGAGCCCGGATTCGGGACCTGGTTCGAACCAGGTCCCGAATCCGGGGCGGCGACCGGCCGGGACTACACTGAAACGATGGCCCAGGCGCCCGCTCTGCCAACCGGATTCGAGCTGCCGCTCAAGGCTCGGCTGCCGCGGATCGGCTCCGTCGACGCCGTCTCGCTCGAGCAGCGCGCGGCGTCGCTCGCGACGCGCTCGATCAAGCAGGACGCGAAGGTCTTCGCGCTCGAGCTCGCGATCCGCTGTACCGACCTGACGACCCTCGAGGGCTCGGACACGCCCGGCAAGGTCGCCGCGCTCTGCTCGAAGGCGATCCGGCCCGATCCGAGCGACCCCGGGATCCCCTCGTGCGCCGCGATCTGCGTCTACCCGAACCTCGTTCCCGTCGCGCACGAGCGCCTGCAGGGATCGGGCGTCAAGGTCGCCGCCGTCGCGACCGGGTTTCCGTCGGGCCAGTACCCGACGAAGCTCAAGCTCGCGGACGTCCGTAGCGCCGTCGAGCTCGGAGCCGACGAGATCGACATGGTGATCGACCGCGGCGCGTTCCTCTCCGGCCGCTACGCCAAGGTCTACGACGAGGTCGTGCAGACGAAGGAGGCCTGCGGCGACGCGCATCTCAAGGTGATCCTCGAGACCGGCGAGCTGGGCACGTACGACAACGTGCGCCGCGCGACGCTGCTCGCGATCGCCGGCGGCGCCGACTTCGTCAAGACGTCGACCGGCAAGATCAACCCGGCCGCCACGTTGCCCGTCGCGCTCTGCATGCTCGAAGCGGTGCGCGACGTGTACGAGGAGACCGGCCGTCGCATCGGCTTCAAGGCGGCCGGCGGCATCCGGCAGTCGAAGCAGGCGATCCAACACCTCGTGCTCGTGCACGAGACGCTCGGGCCCGACTGGCTCACACCCGATCTCTATCGTCTCGGCGCGTCGTCGCTCCTGAATGACATCCTCATGCAGCTGCGAAAGGCGAAGACCGGCGCGTACCAGAGCCCGGACTACTTCACCCTTGACTGAGATCACGCCCAAACAGGATCGCGCTCCCGTCCCGAAGGACTGGACGTACGCGCCCGCGCCCGAGTCGCGCGACGTCGTCAAGCTCCGCGACCGCTACGGCCTCTTCATCGGCGGCGAGTGGCTCGAGCCGAAGGAGTCATACGAGACGATCTCACCCGCGTCCGAGGAAGTGCTCGCCACGGTCGGCCAGGGGTCGGCCGAGGACGTCGACCACGCCGTCGCCGCGGCGCGCGCCGCGTTCTCGAACGGCTGGTCATCGCTCCCGGGCTCGGAGCGCGCGAAGTATCTGTTCCGTATCGCACGCATCCTGCAGGAGCGCGCGCGCGAGTTCGCCGTGCTCGAGTCGCTGAACGGCGGCAAGCCGATCAAGGAATCGCGCGACGTCGACCTGCCGCTCGCGGCCGCACACTTCTTCTACTACGCCGGCTGGGCCGACAAGCTCGAGTACGCGTTCCCGAATCGCACGCCGCAACCGGTTGGGGTAGCAGGTCAGATCATCCCCTGGAACTTCCCCTTGCTGATGCTCGCGTGGAAGCTTGCCCCCGCGCTCGCGTGCGGCAACACCGTCGTGCTCAAGCCTGCCGAGACGACGCCGCTGACCGCGCTGCTCTTCTGCGACGTGCTCCGCCAGGCGGAGCTTCCGCCGGGCGTCGTCAACATCGTCACGGGCGACGGGCGCACCGGCGCCGCGCTCGTCGAGCACCCCGGCGTCGACAAGATCGCGTTCACCGGCTCGACCGACGTCGGCAAGGCGATCCAGCGTCAGCTCGCGGGCACCGGCAAGAGGCTGACGCTCGAGCTCGGCGGCAAGGCGGCGAACATCGTCTTCGACGACTGCGCACTCGACCAGGCCGTCGAGGGGATCGTCAACGGCATCTACTTCAACCAGGGCCACGTGTGCTGCGCCGGCTCGCGACTGTTCGCGCAGGAGTCGATCTACGAGCCGCTCGTCGAAAAGCTGAAGAAGCGGCTCGAGACGCTGCGCGTGGGCGACCCGCTCGACAAGAACACCGACGTCGGCGCGATCAACTCGCAGATGCAGCTCGACCGGATCAAGGAGCTCGTCGCGGCCGGCGAGGCGGAGGGCGCCGAGATCTACCAGCCGCCGTGCCGGCTGCCGGAGAAGGGCTACTGGTTCGCGCCGACCGTCTTCACGAACGTCGCGCAGAGCTACCGCATTGCGCAGGAAGAGATCTTCGGCCCTGTGTTGTCCGTGCTGACGTTCCGCACGCCGGAAGAGGCGGTCGAGAAGGCGAACAACACGCCGTACGGCCTCAGCGCCGGCGTCTGGACCGAGAAGGGGTCGCGCATCCTCTGGATGGCGCAGCGACTCCGCGCCGGCGTCGTCTGGGCGAACACGTTCAACCGCTTCGACCCGACCTCGCCGTTCGGCGGCTACAAGGAATCAGGCTTCGGCCGCGAGGGCGGCCTGCACGGGCTCGAGCCCTACCTGAGGTTCGAGGAGTGAGCCGCCTGCCCGTCAAGAAGACGTACAAGCTGTTCATCGGCGGCGCGTTCCCGCGCAGCGAGTCGGGCCGCACCTACGAAGCCGACGGACAGAACGTGGCGCACGCCTCGCGGAAAGACGTCCGCGACGCGGTCAAAGCGGCGCGCGCCGCACAGCCCGGCTGGGCGGCCGCAACGGCATACAACCGCGGCCAGGTGCTCTACCGCCTCGCCGAGATGGTCGAGGCGCGCGTCTCCGAGTTCGCCGACCTGTGCACCGGGCGGGACGAGGTCGAGCGCACGATCGACAGGATCGTCTGGTACGCCGGGTGGGCCGACAAGCTGCCGCAGGTGCTCGGCGGGTCGAACCCCGTCGCCGGCCCGTACTTCAACTTCACGATTCCCGAGCCCACCGGCGTCGTCGCCGTGCTCGCGCCCGATGAGCCGCCGCTGCTCGGCCTCGTCACCCGGCTCATGCCGCCGCTCGTCGGCGGCAGCGCCGTCGTCGCCGTCGCCTCCGAGACCCACCCGATCGCCGCTGTCGAGCTGGCGGAGGCGATCGCAACGAGCGACCTGCCCGGCGGCGCCGTCAACCTGCTGACCGGCTTCCGCGCCGAGCTGGCCCCGATCCTCGCCTCGCACATGGACGTGAACGCGATCGACCTCTGCGGGGCCGACGGGCAGGCGGCCGAGCTCGAGCGCCTCTCCGCCGAGAACGTCAAGCGGGTCGTGCACGGCCGCGCCGACACCCAGAGCCCCTGGGAGATCTCCAGCTTCCTCGAGCTGAAGACCGTCTGGCACCCGATCGGCCAGTAGCGACCACCCGGCGCCCGATACGCTACGAGCGCAGGATGGCGCACCGCTTCAGCCATGCGATAGCCGAGGGCGACGGAATCTCCGTCATCGCGGCAGTCGACGATCCGGAATCCGCCAAAGCCGCGGAAGAGCAGCGCGCGGAGGCGCTCGTCGTCCGCACGAGCCCGGCGCACTTGCGAGTCGCGACGTCGCTGCCGATCCTCTGGCGCGCCGACATCTCGCTCGATGAGGCGTCCGCCGTGGCGGACGCGTATCTCATCGTCTTCGACGCCTTCGACGACGACGACGGCCGGCTCGAGGAGCTGCACCGACGCGCGCTCGAGCTCGGCCTCGACTGCGCAGTGGAGGTGCGCAACGAGGAGGACCTCGAGCGGGCCCTCGACCGCGTCGATCCGGAGATCTTCCTGCTCTCGCCCGCTGAGGCCGAGGACGACGAGACGCCGCTCGAGATCGTGCTCGACCTGCTCGCGGCCGTTCCCGCGGGGAAGCTCGCGATCGCAGACCTGGCTCTGACGACGCGCGACGAGGTGCTCGAGCTGGAGCGCGCGGGCTGCGACGCGGTGATCGTGCACGGCCCCGATATCGCCACGCTCGCGGGCGGCCCGCCGCCTGTCGTCTGAGGCTTCCTTCCGCCAGAACCGCGGTACTCTGTCGGTCATGAGGGCGACGATGGTCGCGGGCGTGGTCGCGCTCGCGCTCGCAGCACTGGTGCCTGGGGCGTCCGCCAAGACGTCGGCGTCCGTCTGCCCGGCGGCCTGGCAGACCGGGTGGCAGAAGCTCGCCGACAAGATCGACGCGCCCGTGTACTGCCCGACCTGGATGCCGAACCCGCTCGACGCGAAGATCGGCGGCCAGTACCAGGACATCTACTCGATCGGCAAGGACCGCAGCTACCTCGTCAGCTTCCTCGAGCACGGGGACGCGGGCAGCGGGGACGTGCACGTCAACTTCAGGGGCTATCCCGGGAGCACGAAGGTGCCGACCTGCACCACGACGATCCCGCAGGGGAAGAAGACGATCCGCGGCACGACGCCGTGCTTCTCCGACGCGGCCGGGAAGAAGACGGCGCCGCAGATCAGCGCGACCGTCTACCGGGTGAACCAGGGCGCCGATCAGTGGCACATCCTGCTCGCCTGGAAGCACGGCGGCTCGCTCTACACGATCAGCGAGCACGTGATCGTTCCGTACGACTCGAGCACGAAGGTTCTCGGGAACCTCGACCGTCTGCTGAAGAGCCTCGTGCTCGTCCAGCCGCAAGGCTGATGCGGCTCACTCGTCGGCGCTTCCTCGGAGGCGCAGCGGCAGGCGTGCTCGGCGGCGCAGGTATCTACGAGCTCGTCGACCAGCTCACCGGGGCACCCGCACGGCTGCCTCGCGAGGCCGCTGCGATGCCGCGCGAGCAACACGTGATCGACCTCGGTCTCGTCGACCTCGATGGGATCGAAGTGGTCGTCCCGCCGCTCCACCACGAGATCGTCACCGCGACCGTGAAAGCGACCGATCTGACGGGCGCGCAGCAGGGTCTCGAGCGCGCGCTCGTCGACCTCGACGACCGCTACTCACTCGACGCGGCGGGCCTCGGGGTGACGGTCGCGTGGGGCCTGCCGTTCTTCGACCAGTACGTGCCCGAGCAGGCGAGGCTCCATCTCCCGTTCGACCACCGCGCAGGCAAGTCCGCGCTCCTGCCGACGCGCCGCTTTCCGAGCGATCCACACGACACGATCCTCGAGCAGAACGACGTCGCGATTCTCATGCGCAGCGACAGCCGCGCCCACATCGACGACGCGCGCAAGGCGTTGTTCGACGACCTGCCGTACTTCTCGGTCACGAGCATCCGTCGCGGCTTCGCAGGCGGCGGCTTCGCGGGCAAGCGGAGCTTGCCGAAGAAGATGGCGATGGCGGCCGGGGTGCCGGGCGCCGATCTCATCCCCGACACCGCCGAGCTGTTCCTCGGCTTCACGTCGACGCAGAAGGCCGGGCTCGGGCCGCGTCTGATCGCGAACCACGAGACGCTCGGCTTCGTCGACCTGCGCGGCGGCTACTTCCACGGCGGAACGCACATGCATCTCTCGCATCTCGACGAGGACCTCGAGGCGTGGTACCTCAACTTCGACTACGACGAGCGCGTACTCACCGTCTTTCGTCCCGGCCTGACGACCGTGAAGCAGGGGACGCAGACCGTGGCGCAGGGACCGAAGGACGTCGCGACGCAGGCCGAGACGGCGCGGGCTTACAAGCGAACCGGGCGGTTCGGCCACAGCGCATCGATCCAGACGAGCTCGAGGCTGCTGCAGGACGTGGTCGGGCCCGACGGAACCGTGTACCCGAAGGGGACGGCGATTCCGCAGCGCGCCGACTTCAACACGCTCGACAACCCGTTCGCGTGGAGCGTCACACCCGACAAGGACAAGCTGCAGAACACGCCGTCGGCGGGCCTGCACTTCGCCGTCTTCAACCCGTCGAGCGACGACTTCGCGCGCAACCGCCTCGCGATGGACGGTGTGCTACCCGACGGCACGAAGCTCGACGTCGGACCGCGCAGCCGCGCCCAGGGCTTCAACTCGGTGCTGACGACGACGCACCGCCAGAACTTCCTCGTGCCGCCGCGGCGGCACCGGTCGTTCCCGCTCGTCGAGCTGTGACGGTGAGAGGCTAGCGACGCCCGCGTCCACGTCGTCGAGATCCTGACGACGCTGTCGTCGGCCACGCTCGTGGCGGCGAAACCGACGTAGCCCGGTTCCGTAGAAAGCCCTTTGCTCTCGCGCCGCGACGTCGTAGCCTCCAGCGTGTGGAAAGCGTTGTCCTGGAGTGCCGCGGCCTGCGGAAACGGTTTCGCGAGGTCGAGGCGGTGCGTGGCATCAGCTTCCGCATCGCGCAGGGGGAGACATACGGGCTGCTCGGGCCGAACGGAGCCGGCAAGACGACGACGATCGCGATGGTGTGCGGCCTCCTGGAGCCCGACGAGGGAGAGGTCGTCGTCGCAGGCCGGCCCCTGACGACACGCAGCGTCGCTGCGCGGGCGGCGATCGGCTACGTGCCGCAAGAGCTCGCGATCTATCCGGATCTCACCGCGCGCGAGAACCTCGGATTCTTCGCCCATCTGTACGGGCTGTCGCGTGCGGAAACGAAGGCGCGGGTCGAGGAGGTGCTGCACGTGATCGGCCTGGCCGAGCGCGCCGGCGACCAGGCGAAGACGTACTCGGGCGGCATGCAGCGCCGGCTGAACATCGGGATCGGCCTGCTGCACCGGCCACAGCTGCTCGTGTTGGACGAGCCCACCGTCGGTGTCGACCCCCAGAGCCGGAACGCGATCCTGGAGAGCGTGGAACGGCTCGCAGGCGAAGGCATGGCTGTGCTCTATACGACGCACTACATGGAGGAGGCAGAGCGGCTCTGCGATCGCATCGGGATCGTCGACCTGGGCGAGCTGAAGGCGGAGGGGACCCGTGCCCAGCTTGTTGCGCTCGTCGGCGAGCACGACCGGATCCTGCTCGAAGGCGGCGGCGATCTCGAAGCCGCTGCGACGGCGCTCGCCCGCGTTGCGACTGTCCAGGCCGCGAGCGTGCACGACGGCGGTGTCGAGTTGCTCGTCGACCGTGCACGGAACCTGCTGCCGGAGCTGCTTGCAGAGGCGGCGCGCGCCGGGCTCGTCGTGAGCGCGGTCGAGGTCGACGAGCCGAATCTCGAAGCGGTGTTCCTGCACCTGACCGGTAAGGCCCTGCGGGACTGAGTCGTGCGCGCCGCGCTTCTGATCGCGGGCAAGGATCTGCGCCAGCGGCTGCGAGACCGCTCCGCGCTGTTGGTTGCGTTCGTCGTCCCCCTCGTGCTCGCATCGATCTTCGGGCTGATCTTCCACAACCTGACGGGCGGCGGCGTCAGCTTCACTCTCGGCCTCGTCGACGAGGATCACGGTTCCGCGGCGCGCGCCTTCGAGCGGCAGGCACTCGCTCCACTCGAGCGCAGCGGGCTGATCAAGATCCGCCGCGAGGCGAGCCTCGCGGCGGGACGGCGCGCGGCCGAGCAGGCGAAAGTAGCCGCAGTCTTCGTGCTTCCCGCGGGGCTCAGCACGGCGATCGGGCATGGGAGGCCTGCGCTGCTGCGCGTGCTCGGCAACGTCGACAGACCGATCGGCGTGCAGGTTGCACAGTCGATCGCCCAGTCCTACGCGGCTCAGGTCGACACGATCCGGATCGCAGCCGCCGCACTCGGCTCTCCGCCCACCGGCGCCGGTGTGCTCGCGGCTGCCGCCGGGACGCCGATCTCGCTCGCCGACGTCTCGACGAAGAACAGGCAGCTCGACACCGGAACCTTCTACGCCGCGGGCATGGCCGTCTTCTTCCTCTTCTTCACCGTCCAGTTCGGCATCTCGAGCGTCCTCGAGGAACGGCGCGACGGGACGCTCGCACGCATGCTCGCCGCGCCGATCCAGCGTGGCGCGGTGCTCGGCGGGAAATTGCTCACGAGCATCCTGCTCGGCGTCCTGAGCATGACGGTGCTAGCCCTTGCGACACACTTTCTGCTCAGCGCCCACTGGGGAAACCCGGTCGGTGTCGCGATCCTGATCGGCGCCGGCGTGATCGCGGCCACCGCGGTGATGGCGCTCGTCGCCACGCTCGCGCGCACTGTCGACCAGGCCGGCGCGTGGCAGTCGATGGTCGCGCTCGTGCTCGGCATGCTCGGCGGCACGTTCTTCCCCGTGTCGCAGGCAGGCGGTCTGCTCGCCACCCTCAGCCTGGTCGCCCCGCAGGCTTGGTTCCTCCGCGGGATCCAGAATCTCGCCGGGGGCGCCGGCCCGGGCGTCGTGCTCGGGCCCGCCGCCGCGATGCTCGTCTTCGCCGCCGTCACGGGAACGCTCGCGTTCCTGCGCGCCGGGAGGCTGATCGCGCGGTGAAAGCACTCCGGATCGCCGGAACCGACGTACGCAGGCTCTTGCGCTGGCGCGCGAACATCTTCTTTCTCTTCGTGCTGCCGATGCTGATCATCCTGCTACTCGGAGCAGCTTTCGGCGGCGCCGACACGGCGCGAATCGGCGTCGTCGGCGGCGAGAACGGAGCACTCGGTAGACAGCTGGTCGCGGAGCTCGGCTCGCGCGCGTCGACCGACGTGCGGCGGTACACGAGCCTCGGCAGCCTCCGCCGTGACGTTGCGCGCGGCAATCTCGACGCAGGCCTGCTCATCCCGGCCGGCTTCGACGGGACTCTGCGCCAGGGTGGCCGCGTCACGCTCGACTACCTCGGGCGCCCCGATTCGCTCGCGCAACAGCTCCGCGCCACCATCCAGTCCGTGATCGTCGACCAGGGCCGGCTCCTCGCCGTCGCACAGCTGCTCGAAGCTCGACGGAAGATCTCGTTCGCGTCGGCGCTCGCGCGCGCCCGCGCGGCTGCCGCTTCGACGCCCCGGGTCGGCGTTCGCATCACCGCACCGGACGGCAGCGGCTACACGGCAACGAGCAGCCGCTTCACCTCCGGGGCGAGCACCCAGCTCCTGCTCTTCATCTTCCTCAATTCGCTCAACGGGGCCGCGTGGGTGATCGAGACTCGTCGCCTCGGCATCGCACGCCGCATCCTCTCGACCCCGACGTCTTCCCGCACGCTTGTGCTCGGGCAGGTGCTCGGCCGGCTCGCGCTCGCGCTCATCCAAGCGCTGATCATCATCCTCGGGTCGCTGATCTTCTTCGGCGTCAGCTGGGGCGACCCGCTCGGCACCGCGGCCGTGGTGATCGCTTTCGCGCTCGTGGGCACCGGCGCCGCCGTCCTCCTCGGCAGTCTCTTCGCGAGCGAACAGCAGGCCGGGCCGGTCGCCCTTCTCCTCGGGCTCGGCCTCGCCGCTCTCGGCGGCTCGATGGCGCCGCTCGAGGTTTTCCCGTCGACGGCCCGGAAGATCGCGCATCTCACGCCCCACGCCTGGGCGAATGACGCGTTCACGAAGCTTCTCGACCATGGAGCTGGCCTCACCGACGTCCTGCCGCAGGTCGGAGTCCTGCTTGCCATCGCCGCGGTGCTCCTCGTCGCCGCCACCTGGCGCCTGAGACGGACGCTCACGGCGTGAGCTACAGCTTCACGGGTGACAGCAGCGCAAGCCCGAGCGTGAGCGGGACGAGCGCTAACCCGAACAGCGAGTAGCGCAGAATCGACGGGCGCGCGCCGTTCGCGCGCGCGACCTGGAGCCAGAGCACTGCGGCGAGCGAGCCCGTCACGGCGAGATTCGGCCCGAGGTCGAGCCCGAGCAGCAGCGCGCGTGGGTGGGGTGGGACGTGCGCCGACAGCACGACGGCGGCGGGGAGGTTGTTCACGAGGAGGGATGCACCGCCGGCGACCCAGGCCGTCTCCCAGCGCCCGGCGTGGTCGAGGAGGCTCGACAGCCACCCGACGTTGCGGGCGAGGGCGCCGAGGCCGATCGCGACCCCGAGCACCCCGAGCAACAGCGCGGGATTCAGGGAGTCGAGACCGTGTCGCAATGGAAGCCGGGAGAGCAGCGCGACCGCGATGCCGACGCCGAGCACCGGCAGGGCGGGATTCGCGAGGACGAGGACGAGCACGACAGACACTGCGATGCCCGCCGCACCCCAACGCGGCCGGAAAGCGACGTGATCCGGCACGGCGCGACTGCGTCCGGCCAGCTCGTGGCGGAACGCGACGAGGACGAACACGATCGTCACCGCCACCGCGACGGCCCACGGCGGCGCGAGTCGAGCTGCGAACGTCGAGCCGGTCAGGTGCTCGTGGCGCAGCACGATGAGATTCGTCAGGTTGGAGCCGGGCAGCAGGAGTGAGGCCGAGTTCGCCATGAATACCGCGCCGTAGAGAAACGGGCCGTCGGGCACTCCGCGCTGCCGCGCCGCGTGCAGGAGCACGGGCGTCATGAACACCACGGCGGTGTCGAGGTTCAGCACGGCCGTCACGACCGCCTCGATCAGGAGCAGCGCGACGAGCAGCACGGCGGCGCCACCGGGCGCGCGCGAGGCGAGCGTGCCGGTGGCGGCGAAGACGCCCTCTTGCGCCGCAACTGCGCCGACGAGCAGCAGTCCGCCGACGAGCGCGAAGGCGGGCCACGCCTGCGAAGCGGCGCTGCCCGCGCTCGCAGGTGAGGCAAGCGCCGCCGCGATCGCCGCGGCTCCGCCCAGTACGAGCAGGGCCAGCGACGCGCGGGCGCTCACAGGACGAGCTGCTCGAGCACGATCGCGACACCGTCGTCGTCGTTCGACGCCGTCACCTCGTCGGCGATCGCCAGTACCTCGGCGTGCGCGTTCGCGACGGCGACGCCGCGTCCGGCCCATGCGAGCATCGGTACGTCGTTGGGGTAGTCGCCGAACGCGATCACGTCGGCGGCGTCGATGCCGTACTCGGAGGCCACCTCCGCGAGCCCCGCTGCCTTGTTGACGCCGACGGCCGTCACCTCGACCGCCTCGCCGCCCGACTGGACGACCGTCGCGTTGCCGCCTGCAAGCTCGCGCGCGACCGCTGCGATCGCCTCGACCTCGTGGCCGGTGTGCCGCAGGATGAGTTTCGTCGCCGGGTCCTCGAGCAGCTCGAGCGCATTCGCCACCCGCGTGCCGGCCGGCGGCTCCCAGCCCCAGGCGGCGAAACCTGGCTCATGCGCGAACGCCTCGTGCTCTACGGCGAAAACGATGCCGGGGAGACGCTCGCGCAGAGCGTGCACCAGCTGGATCGCCGTCTCGGTCTCGAGTAACCGCTCCCGGAGTACAGCGCCCGACGCGAGGTCGACGATCAGCCCGCCGTTGCTGCAGATCGCGGAGCCCACGATGCCGGCGTCCGTCGCAAGCTCGGTGACGCTCGCCGGCCCTCGCGCCGTCACGATCACGACCGCGATGCCCAGATCGCGGACCGCCCGGATCGCGGTGCGGCTGCGTGGTGAGATCGTGCCGTCGCTGCGGAGCAGTGTTCCGTCGAGGTCGATCGCCGCGAGGCGCAAGCGACGGTGTGCCTACCCGAAAAACGCCTGGGCGACGGCGTACCACTCGGGCGTGACCGTCTTCAGGTGCGCCGTCGCCTCTTCGAGCGACACGGCGATCACGTCGTCGCCGCGGAGCGCGGCCATCTGGCCGAACTGCCCCGTTTGTGCGAGCTCTGCGGCCTTCAGTCCGAACCGCGTCGCGAGGATTCGGTCGCGCGCGGTGGGGGAGCCGCCGCGCTGCACATGGCCGAGCACCGTGACGCGCGTCTCGAAGCCGGTGCGCTGCTCGATCTCGTGGCCGAGAATCTCGCCGACGCCGCCGAGCGTCACGTGCCCGAACTGATCCGTCGCGCGCGCATCGCCGCCGACCACGCGGCTCTCGCCGGTCTCATACGAGAGCTGGTAGCCCTCGCTGACGACCACGATCGAGAAGTTCTTGCCGCGCGCATGGCGGCGGCGCACTTCCTCGCAGGCGGCCTCGACGGTCATCGGGTGCTCGGGAATGAGAATCACGTCCGCGCCGCCTGCAATGCCGCTCATCACGGCAATCCAGCCTGCGTGGCGCCCCATCACCTCGACCACCATGACGCGGTTGTGCGACTCCGCCGTGGTGTGCAGGCGGTCGATCGCCTCGGTGGCGATCGTCACCGCCGTGTCGAAGCCGAAGGTGTAGTCGGTGCCGGAGAGGTCGTTGTCGATCGTCTTCGGCACGCCCACGACCGGGAACTGGTGCTCGTCGAAGAGCTGCCCTGCGACCCCGAGCGTGTCTTCGCCGCCGATCGCGATCAGCGCGTCGAGCTCGCGGTCATTGAAGTTCTGCAGCACCTTCTCGACGGCGCCGTCCATCTTGTACGGGTTCGTCCGGCTCGTGCCGATGATCGTGCCGCCGCGCGGCAGGATCCCCGAGACCTCACGGGGGCCGAGATCCCGGAACCGGCCCTCGACGAGGCCCCGCCAGCCCTCGAGCACGGCGACGCAGTCCCAGCCCGCGGCGTCGGACGAGCGCACGACCGCCCGGATCACGGCGTTCAGCCCGGGGCAGTCGCCGCCGCCCGTGAGGATCCCAACTGTCTGCGGCACTCTGGTAGTCAAGCAATTCCCGCCGCCCGGCGCGGCGGGTTGTGCCGTCTGCGCGAATTACCGCCACGTCGAGGCGGGTGGCCCGCTCAGGCGGCGCATCCAGACGCGCGCCGGCACATAACTCCGAGGACCCATTGCCTAGCCCCGCGGCGAAGGAATAGCGTCGCCCTGACTGATCATTCATTCAACAGGAGGCAAGCAACATGCCGCAGTTGCTCCGCGCCGCAGTCATTGCCTGTGCGCTGTTCCTGGCGCTGCCGTCGCTCGCGCTCGCCGGCGTGCAGCCGGGGCAGCCCTTCCCGACGAATCTCGATACGAAGCTCGATCTGACGCAGCTCACGTTGCTGCGCGTCGCGCTGCCGAAGCCGGACTGCACGACGCATCCCTCCGACTGCGCGGACATCGACGTGCTGAACACGCTCGACGGCTTCAGCGTCGACGCTCGGGTCTCGATCCCGTTCAGCGGGCCGATCGATCTCACCACCGTCACGCCTGACACGGTCTTCCTCGTCGACCCGCAGGGCCGGCGGACACCGCTCGACCGGCTTGTCTGGACGCCCGCGACGAACACGCTTCATGGCGTCCCGCGCACGTATCTCAGCCAGCACACGCCGTACGTGCTCGTCGTCACCGACGGCGTCAAAGCGGCCGACGGCAGCGCGCTCGACTCGTCGAGCTTCCGCGAAGGGCTCGAGATCGGCCGCTCGCACGACCTCGGCTCGACGCTCTACCGCCTGTCGCTGCTCGGCGCCCTCTCCTGGGCGCACCTGCAGCAGAACCGGATCGTCGACGCGAGCCTGTTCACGACGCAGAGCGTCACGTCGCTGCTCGAGAAGGTCCGTCGTCAGGTCGACCGGTCACGTCCGGCCCCCGCGACCTTCACGATCGGCACGAACGGCGAGCGCACGGTCTTCCCGTTCGCGAGCGTCCTCGGGCTCAACGTGCACCGGCAGACGGGCGCGTCGACCTTCACCGACACACCGCTGCCCGCGGCGGTGAGCGTCTTCCCCGGCGCGATCGGAACGGTCGCGTACGGCAGCTTCTCGTCGCCGAACTACGAGAACTCGTCGCAGGTGATCCCTGCAGTCGGCTCCGCCTTCGGCACGCCGGCGCAGCAGGGCACCAACACGCTCTACTTCAACCTCTGGCTGCCGTCCGGAGCCGAGCCGTCCGGCGGTTGGCCCGTCGCGATCGTCGGGCACGGCTTCACCGACTCGAAGCAGGGCTTCCCGATCACGACGGCATCGACGCTCGCTCACAACGGCATCGCGACGATCGCGATCAACGTCGTCGGCCACGGCGGCGGCCCGCTGGGGACGTACACCGTGTTCCGCAGCGACGGCGCCCCGGTCACGTTCTCCGCAGGCGGGCGCGGGTTCGACCAGGACGGCAACGGCACGATCGACTCGACGGAGGGCGTCAATGCTGCTCCGCCGTTCGCCGCAGTCGGCGACCGCGACGGGCTTCGTCAGACGGTGATCGATCTGATGCAACTCGTGCGGGAGATCCAGGTCGGCGTCGACGTGAACGGAGACGGCGCGCCCGACCTCGATCCGTCGCGGATCACGTACTTCGGGCAGTCGTTCGGCGGTATCTACGGGACGACGTTCCTCGCCGCCGAACCGGCTGTCCACGCGGGTGTGCTGAACGTTCCGGGTGGCTCGATCACGGAGATCGCACGGCTGTCGCCGTCGTTCAGGCCGCTCGTCGGGATCGCGCTCGCAACGCGCGTACCGTCGCTCTACAACGCCGTGCCGAACGCGACGTTCACGAACTTCAACGAGAACCTGCCGCTCAGCGGGCAGCCGATCGTCGTCGACACCGTGCCGGGCGCCGACGCGATCCAGAACGTGCTGGACGACGACATCTGGGCGCAGACGCCTGCAGATCCCGTCGCCTGGGCGCCGTACATTCGTGCCCAGCCGCTCTCCGGATCCGGTCCGAAGGCGGTGATCGTCCAGTTCGCCAAGGGCGACGAGACCGTGCCGAACCCGACCGCCTCCGCCCTGATCCGCTCCGGCGGGCTCGAGGACCGGGCGACGTACTTCCGGAACGACCTCGCGTTCGCGACCATCCCGGGCTACACGGTCACGAACCCGCACACGTTCCTGAGCAACATCTCCGGCGCGTCGGGGCCGCTGGCTTTCGCCGCGCAGCAGCAGATCGCGACGTTCCTCGGAAGCGGCGGAGCTGTGACGATCGATCCGGACGGCGCAGGGCCGTACTTCGAGACGCCCATCGCGGGCCCGCTACCCGAAGGGCTGAACTTCCTGCCGTAAACGCTCGACCGTGGGCCCGGGGCGACCCGGGCCCACGCCGCCTCCGGGAGGTCACGAGCTGACACGGACGAAGCGCTGCCGGCGCGCACCGCCGCGGCCACCTCGACGGCGGTCAGCGGATCGGCCGGACCTGTCCCGAGAGCGCGATCGTGCGCGCCTGACCCGGCACGGGGTCGAAGACCTCGATCTCGTACGCGCCGTCGGGACAGGCCAGGTGCACGCTCTTCGGATAGCGGGCGCTCGGAACCATCAGGCCGCCACCCGGCAGCCGCTGGCCCGTCTTGCCGGCGACGGCGGTCAGCCCGGCGAGCGCGCGCGTGGGCCAGCCGAGCTGCGCCCGCCGGCGCTCGGCCTCGAGCTCATCCGTCGTCAGCTCGATGCCCCGCGCGCCGGCCTCGGCGGTCGCTACGGCCGCGAACGTGGCCCAGTCGTCGAGCGCGCGCAGACGCTGCTCGAGCTCCGGCTCGTCCAGCACGGCCCTCCGGAAGCGGACGAAGCGGTCGGCGTCCTCCGGCACAGCGACGATTGTGCCTGGGGCCGATCACGCCTGGGGTAATGCCGAAGGTGGGAAT